>Ga0209578_10000325_pt1 | contig 68414 bp, 56 predicted proteins | sample tdAd472_FD_187127 | JGI IMG/M metagenome (GOLD analysis project Ga0209578, IMG submission 187127) | Marine sediment microbial communities from the Atlantic coast under amendment with organic carbon and nitrate - tdAd47.2 (SPAdes)... | ecosystem: Environmental > Aquatic > Marine > Coastal >...
GGTGGAGGGGGGGTGGAGGGGGGGGAACCGGAGTGCCGGGGAGGGGCGTGGCCAGGAGGGGGTTAGTGGGGGACTTCCTTGACCGCGTTGCGGTTCCAGGCGGGGATGCGCACCACGATCGGCTCGCCGTCGGCTCGCTCGATCTCGCACTGGCAGGAGAGGCGTGAGTTGATCTGGAGGCCGGGGGCTTCCTCCACGCGATCGTCCTCTTCCTCGGTGGGCTCGGCGAGACGGTCCATGCCCGACTCGACATAGACGTGGCAGGTGGAGCACGCGCAGACGCCGCCGCAGGAGTGCTCGATGTTGATCCCGTTCTCGACGGCGATCTCGAGCAGGTGCTCGCCCTTGGCGGCCATGAGCTCGTGCTCGGCGGTGTCGGAGCCGTCCTCGTTGATCGACCTGGGGTCTTCCAGGATGAACTTCACGGGGATGGTCTTGGGTCCGTGGTCGTGGTCTGAGTGTCGCAGGTGCATAGAGTGGGGCCTCCGCGTGTCCGTTTTAGACTGATTCCAAGCTCAAGACTGTAGCCCCGCCCTTCCGGGCGGGGTCGGCACACGCCCGGGTGAGTTCTTCCCAAAAGAAGCCCCCGCCACCCCGCCTCGCCGACGAATACTTCTTCTCAGACTCCAGCGGACAGCCCACCTTGCACGACCCATCCCACACCTCGCCCGCATCCCTCGAACTCAGCGTGGTCGCGCCCGCGCACAACGAGGAGGACAACGTCGGCGAGCTGGTCGGACAGGTCGGCGCCGCCATCGAGCCGCTCGGCATCGCCTGGGAGTTCATCATCGTGGACGACGCCTCGCGCGACGCTACCGCGACCAAGGTCCGCGAGCTGATGCCCGACCGCCCCTGGCTACGCCTGATCGAGCTCTCCAAGCCCGCCACGGGCGGCAACGGCCAGTCCGTCGCGTTCAAGATCGGCTTCCAGCGGGCCCGCGGGCGTCTGATCGCGGTGCTCGACGCCGACCTGCAGAACGACCCCGGTGACCTCCCCGCCATGCTCGAGAAGCTCCGCGAGACCGGGGCCGACTTCGTGCAGGGCGACCGCTCGCACGCACGCCGTGACAACTGGGTGCGTCGCCAGACCTCGCGCATCGGTCGCTGGTTCCGGCGTCTGATCGTGGGCGACACCATCCGCGACACCGGCTGCTCGCTGCGCGTGATGACGCGCGAGATCGCGGTCCGCCTGCCGCTCGAATTCAAGGGCATGCACCGGTTCATCCCCGCCACGGCCCGTCACATGGGCTACGCCGTGGTCGAGATGCCCGTGAACCACCGCCCACGCCACGCCGGCGAGACCAAGTACGGCTCGCTGGGCATCACCAAGCGGGCGATCCCCGGGCTCATCGACTGCTTCGCGGTGCGCTATATGCGCAACCGGCGTCGCTGGGCCGAGGTGGCCGACGACCGGACCGGCGCAACCGCCTCCGGTGTTGAGGTGAAGGAAGCCGCCCCCGCGGGGACGGAGCACGCAGGATGAAGGCGGGCCCGATCGTTGCCATGATCGCGTTGATCGCGATCGGCATGTGGCTCGTGCTCCAGCCCTCGCTCGAGCGTGGGGACTACGACCTGTCGGTCGGCGTGGGGGCCGAGGAACTGCTGGTCAACCTGATCCCGAGCGAGGGCGACGGCGCCCGGTACGAGTTTGTCGCGCCAGCCGAATTGGCCGAGCTCGGGCCGATGCCCGCCCCGGCCTTCGAGGGCGTGATCGCGGAGCGGAAGCGTGCGTGGGACGCGCTCCCCGCGTGGGAGCGGGCCCTGCTGGGCTTCTTCAACATCACGAGCTGGGTGAACTTCGGGTGGGTGGCCATCGGCCTGCTCGGGCAGGCGGCCTTCTTCGGGCGCATGTTCATCCAGTGGGTGGTCTCCGAGAAGACCCGCGAGAGCCAGGTGCCCGAGCTGTTCTGGTGGTTCAGCTTCATCGGGGGCGTCTTCCTGTTCACCTACTTCGTCTGGCGTGTGGACGTGGTCGGCGTGCTGGGCCAGTCCACCGGCGTGGTGATCTACGCCCGGAACCTGCGACTGATTCACAAGCAGAAGCGACGCGCCCAACGAGACAGCGAGCGGGCGGGGGATCGCCCCATGGCCTCGGCCGATCCCGAGCCCGGCGAGGCCGCGGGTGGAGACCCCGGGGGCGATCAGCCGACGTGAGGGGTTGAGAACCGCGAACCCCCGAACCGATCGGAGCCGGGCATGGACATCCTGTACGACGGCGCACCGCTGGACACCGAGAAGCCAGGCCTCGCCGGCGCCCTGGAAACGGCCCGTGTCCGCGCCGCGGGCGAGAACCGCCTCCTGACACGCGTGCTGGCCGACAACGAGCCGCTGTCGGACGAACTGCTGGATAACCCGCCCGCAGGCGACGCCGAGATCCTGAAGCTGGAGCTCTTCAGTGAGTCCACTTCGGACGTGCTCGTCGAGAGCCTGCGCGGCGCGACCGAGGCGTTGGCCGGCGTGAAGCACGATCAGACCACCGCGGCCGAGCACCTGCAGGCCGGCGAGATCCACGAGGCCCTGCCGGCCCTGGCGCGCGTGCTGGAGACCTGGATGATGGTCCGCACCATCGTCGGGCAGGCCGGCCAGCTCGGCGGGCTCGACCTCGGGTCCATCGAGGTGCCCGCAGAGGGCGGTGCCACCACCGGGGCAGAGATGATCACGGGGCTGGCCGAGCGACTGCAGGCGGTGCGTGAGGCGATGGCCGGCGAGGACTGGGGCGGGCTCTCCGATGAGCTCGCGTACGAGTTGTCGGACCAAGCGGACGCCTGGAGTGGGATGGTGGGGGCCATCTCGGGTCGTATTCGAGCCTGAGAACCAAGAAGCGTGGGCGAACCCCTCGCGAGGGCCTAAGAATCCCACGAATGGGGCGTCCCGACCCGAGCCATATCGACGCGGTGATGGAGCAGGCGAGCCAGGCGCTCGCCGAGACGCGCTATTTTGACGCTATTGACCACGCCCGGGAGGGGCTGAAGCTGGCCCGTCGGGCCGCGGACTTCGAGCGGATGGCCCGAATCGTGCTACCACTGCAGGAGGCCCGTCGCCAGATCCGCCTGGAGGCGGAGGACGCCGGGTGCGTCTGCGTCGCAAAACTCGAGTCCGAACTGCCCTCGGAGGTGCTCCCGGGCTGCTACCTGCTGCAACCGCCCCTGCTGGGCATCGACGGGCGTCGTCTGCGCGAGGTGGCCCACGACGAGGGCGTCCCGGTGCTGGTGCTCGTTCGCGAGCCCCTGACGCGCGACGGTCGCTGGCCGATCGCGGCCGTGGGCCAGGTCGTCGTCCGGGCCAAGGTGCAGCCCCCGGTGCCGGTCGAGCGGGACGAGAAGGCGGTCCGTCGCGACACCTTCGACGAGAAGACCATTCCGATCGAATGGATCCAGGCAACCAACGAGGCCCTTGGCGACGCCGCGATCGCGGACGCCGAGGAGGTCGCCGAGGGCGATCCCGCGGCCTTCCTCGTGGACGACCTCATGGAACGGCTGGACGCGGTCTCGGACCACGAGAAGCTGCACCAGCGCCTGGAGGCGGCCTGTCGCGAAGCGATGACGCAGCCGATCCCGGACCGCCCGCGCCGCCGGGCGGTGGTGTCGATCCCGTTCGGGTTGTGAGGCGGAGTTGGGGAGGGCCGCGTGCTTACGCCCGCGGCTCGGATAAGACGAGAGACCCCTCGCTTGCGCTCGGGGCTAGTTGGTGGGGGAGCCGAGTAAATCGAGGAAGGCCTCGCCGAAGGCGGCGAGTTTGGCCTGGCCGATGCCCTTGACCTCGAGCATCTCGCTCGGGGATTGCGGGCGTGCTCGGGCGAGCTCGCGCAGGGTGGCGTCGGAGAAGACGACGTAGGGGGGGACCTGGCGCTCCTCGGCGATGGTGCGCCGGAGCTGGCGCATGGACTCGAACAGTTCCTGCTCGGGTGAGCTGAGCGGGGTCGCGTCGGCCTGTGTGCCGCGCCGGCGTCCTCGTTTCTCGCGTTTGGCGTCCATCGGGACCGCGAGCGGGACGGTGTCCTCCGCGGTCATGACCGCGCGACCACGCGGGCCGAACGACAGCACGCGATACTCGCCGATCTCGAGCGCCCCCGCGGCGACAAGCTGGTCGAGCATCGCCCCGACCTCGGCCTTGCTGCGGTCCTTGAGCAGGGCGTGCACGCTGAGTTGATCGTGCCCGAGCGAGGTCACGCGCTCGGAGGCAGAGCCCCGGACGACATCGATGATGTGGGCGGCGCCGTATCGTGCGCCGGTGCGGGCGACGGCGGACATCAGGATCTGGGCCAGGCGAGTGCCGTCGGGTTCGAGGCGGGTCTCTTCGAGGCAGACGTCGCAGGCCCCGCAGGAGCCGGAGTTTGGTGTGCCGCCGGAATTTACAGAGGAGGGGGGGGTGGGGGGGGTGTAGTCCTGGCCGAAGTGGTTGGAGAGGGCCTTGTGGCGGCAGACATACGCGCTGGCCAGCCGGCGCATCTCGGCGAGCAGCTGGAGCTGCGGCTCGGGGTCGGTGCCCGATTCGTGTGCGCTGCGCTCAATAAGGCGCGTCCAGCGCGTCGCGTCGGAGGGGCTGTACAGCAGCAGGCACTCGGCGGGCAGCCCGTCACGCCCGGCCCGCCCGGACTCCTGCTGGTAGGCCTCGACGGACTTGGGCATGCACGCGTGGACGACCAGACGCACGTTGGAGCGGTCGATGCCCATGCCGAAGGCGACGGTGGCGACGACGACGTCGAGGCGCTCGTGCGTGAAGCGTTCCTCGATCTGCTCGCGTCGGTTCGCGGGGAGCCCGGCGTGGTAGGGCGCGGCGTCGAGGCCGCGCTCGGAGAGCTGGTCGGCCAGGGTCTCGGTGTCCTTGCGCGACAGGCAGTAGACGATCGCGCCCGACGCGTCGCCCTCGCGCTGGTGGTTCGCGAGGGCCTCGGCGATCTGTGCCGGAGCGTCGGTCCGGGCCTTCACGCGATACGTCAGGTTCGGGCGGTCGAAGACGCCGACCAGCACCTCGGGGTTGCTGAGGTTGAGCTGGCGGACGATGTCCTCGCGCACGCGCGGCGTCGCGGTGGCCGTGAACGCCTGCACCGACACGCCCGGCGCGATGCGGCGCAGCTCGCCCAGCATGCGGAATTCGGGCCGGAAGTCGTGCCCCCACTGGCTGATGCAGTGGGCCTCGTCGATCGCGATCGCGCCGAGCCTGCCCGCGTCGGTCAGCTTGGCGACCAGCGCCGAGAACCCGCCGGTCGCGACCCGCTCGGGCGAGGTGAAGACCAGGTTGAGTTCGCCCGCGAGCAACCGACGTTCGATGTCGCGGGCCTCGTCGTAGTCCACGCCCGAGTGCAACGCCGCGGCGTCGTACCCGCTCAGCTCGAGCCCCCGGACCTGGTCCCGCATGAGAGCGATCAGGGGCGAGACCACGATGGTCGCCCGCCCCGTCACCAGCGGCGGGACCTGGTAGCACAGCGACTTGCCGCCCCCGGTGGGCAGCACCGTCAGCCCGTCACGCCCCTCGATGCCCAGCCGGATCGCTTCGGTCTGGAGCGGGCGGAGGGCGGTGTAGCCCCACACACGCTCCACGGCGGCGAGAATCGGAGCGTCGTCTCCGGGGTCGGCATCAGGGACACGGGCAGTCACGCGTGGAGCGTATCACCCACCCACCCCCACGTGGGGATATGTGAGAGCGTGGGGGGGCGGGGGCGGAGGTGGAGGGGCGGCTCTCAGCACCCGGCGAGGAAGTCCGCGACGAACGCCCCGATGTCGCCGTTGTCGAGCAGGCCGTCGCCGGTGAAGTCCGCTGCCGGGTCGCCGGAGAGGTACAGGTTGACAAAGGCGCCGATGTCGGCGTTATCGACCACGCCGTCGGCGTTGATGTCGATCTCGCAGGGGGTGGTCCATCCGTCGAGTTCCACGGCCCCGATATCAACAACCAACTCGTCTCCGGGGAAGGATCCGACGCCGGTGTTCGGGATGAGCGGGTCGTTCATCAGGCGGAAGTTGCCGTTGTAGTCAAAGTCCATGCCCACGGGCAGAGCGGCGTTGTTGCCCGCGTCCACCAGAGCGTTGGCGAACTGAGCCGGGGCGAACCCCGCTCCGAGCTCCACGATGCCGGGGAGGGGGGATCCGGTCACGTATGAACCGATTGTCCAGGTGGTCATGGGGTCGCTGGCGTTGAAGCGGGCGTCCACAATCGAGCTGGACCCAGCAAGAATGAAGGTGTTGCTGCCGGGCCCGGTGAGGGTGACGACGTTGTTGTTGATGGTCGCGGTGCGTCCGGGCGAGAGCGGCGAGTTGCTGATCGAGAAGACGAGCCCCTCCCCCGCGGGCCCGTTGGAGCCGTAGGCCCCGTACGAGCCGTAGGAGCCGTTGGAGCCGGCGAGGCCCGGGTCGCCCCAGGTGCCGGCCGATCCGGGCGAGCCCTTGGACCCGCCGATCCCTCGGTTGCCCCGGTTCCCGGCGTTCCCGCCGGGCAGTGTTGTGAGGTCCGAGACCGTGTTGTTGATGATCTTGTGCTCGTCGATCGGGTTGCTGATCTCAACAAAGCGGGCGAGGCCCGACTCTCGGCCGTGGCCGCCCCGACCGCCGTTTCCTCCGTCACCGCCGTCGCCGGCGTTGCCCCCGTCCCAGAGGACGCCGTCCACACCGTCACCGCCGTCTCCGCCGTCGCCACCACTCCCGGCGTTGCCGCCGTGACCGCCTTGCCCGCCGGACAGATCATGAGCGACGTTCTGTGCGATCAGCACGTTGGAGACGCGGTTGAGTCTGATCGCCAGCACGTCACCGCCCAGCCCGCCGGAGCCTCCATCACCACCCTCTCCGCCCTTCTCGCCGTCGTGGGCGTTGTCGTCGATGAGCCCGCCGTTGTCGCCGTCCGCGCCCGCGGCGCCCTTCCGGCCCTGACCGCCCTTGCCCCCCGTGCCGCCGGTGAGGTTGATGAACGTGGAGTTGATGATGTGGGCCTTCACGCCGTCGGTGACCCGGACCCCGATGACGTCGTAACCCCGCTCGCCGGTAAACCCGTTGGCCCCTGGCGTGGCCGAGCTCGACCCTTCACTGCCGTCACGACCGGTGAAGTCCTTGATCGTGCACCCGTCCATCACCAGCGAGGCGCCGCTGATCGCTTCGATCACCGGGAAGTCGATGCCGACCGGGTAGCGGTACGAGAGCGAGGGTTGGAAGGTGCAGTGGTTGAGCGTGACATCCGCTCCGTCGATCTGGAGCACGGTATCCACCGCGTCGCGGAACTCGGCGTGGTTGATGATGATCGTGCTGCCCGGCTCGAAGACGATCTGCCCCAGCCAGCCGTTGGACTCCTGCTCGGACGTGAACATGACCGGGTTCTCGGGCGTGCCGTTCACGATGAGCGTCGAGCCCGACAGCATCGTGAAGGAGTACGTCTCGTCTGGGAATCGGAACTTGGCCCCGGGATTCACGGTGAGCGTGCCGCCTCCCCAGGTGACGTCCTGGGTGAGCAGCCAGTCTCCGGAGTGGATCCCGGTGCCCCAGTAGTTCTGGGCCGAGGCGGAGCCGGCTGCGAGAGTGAGGGCTGCTATCGAGATGCGGGTGCTGCGGGTCATGGTGCGCTCCAAGGAGGTCGATTTCGATGCGGAGTCGAAAAGATGGACTCCACGAGACCACGGGCGACGCCGAGGACCGGCGCGCCCGATGGAACGGAGTGAAATTCTCAGAATTCTCGGTGCCCCGGTTTGGGGGCTCCCGAGGGGATTCGAGGCAGGTTCGGAGTCAGCAGCCCGCGAGGAAGGCAACGACGAAGGCGTTGATGTCGCCGTTGTCCACGATGCCGTCGCCGGTGAAGTCCGCCGCGGAATCCTGGGCGAGGAAAAGGGTGATGAAGGCCCCGATGTCGCCGTTGTCCACCACGCCGTCGGCGTTGACGTCGGCATCACACACGGCGAATTCACCGATTGTTTCGAACGCACCCGTATCGACGGGGTAGCCGGGGTGATCGCCGAGGGCGTTGAGGTCGTCCATGAAGCGGGGCAGGCCGTCGAAGTCGGTGACAAGCCACGCTGGGACGGCAGAGGAATCGCCAGCGTCCACGCCGACGGAGCCGGGAAGGAGGCGGTACCCGCCGCTGGAGGGGTTCTCGAAGGCCGGTTCCTCGTATCGGTTCCCGACGTAGGTGATGTCGCTGAAGTACTGAGCGATCACATCTGGCTCGCTGGCACCCCAGAGCAGGTTTCTGCGTACCTGTAGGTCTCCTCCGTTGCAGTTGAAGTTGGTCTTGTTGGTCGGCCCGGTGAGCTGGGCGACGTTGTTGACGAACACCGCGTTGACCGGTGCGGCCGCGCCGGTGACGAAGTTCAAGAGCTCGGCAGACCCGGTCGTGCCGGCCCATCCGGTGGACCCGGTCGAACCGGACGATCCCTTGGAGCCGTTCTTGCCATCGTCTCCTCCGATGCCGGCATCGCCCCCGGAGCCGCCACGACCTCCGGAACCGCCCGGGCCCCCGTAGCCGGCGATGCCCGCGTTTGCGGCACGGATGTTCACGAACGTGTTGTTGGCACACAGCGGGGGTGTTGCGGTGTGACTGGTACGGATGACCGAAAGGCTGCCTCCGTTTCCGCCTGTGCCCCCCATGCCTCCCTTGCCCCCGGTCCCGCCGTTGCCGCCATCGGCACCGTCTCCGATGATCCCGTCGGCGCCGTCGCCCCCGTCTCCGCCGGTTCCGCCCGTGCCGCCGGTTCCTCCTTGCCCGCCGTTGCCGGCCTGGATGGTCTCGAAGACGTTCTGCACCACGGTGAGCTGCCCCGAGACAGCAGAGTTGAGGATCACGGCGGAGCCGCCGCGGCCCCCCCGGCCGCCGGTCCCACCGGTCTTGCCGGTTCCCCCCTTGGTCCCGTCGCCGATGGTTGCGTCCGGTGCGTTCGTTCCCTTGGTGCCGTTGGTCCCGCGACGACCGGTGCCCCCGTACCCGGCGCTGATGCCGGAGATCCAGTTGTTGACGAGCGTGATGGAATCAGCGTCCATGGCATCGACGAGCGTGAGATGCTGTCCGTCGGCACCGAATCCACCGTCGCGAGCGGAGTAGGGGCCGAGGTGCGAGTGCGCGATATCCAGGACGGCCCCGGCGTTGAGCCTGAACATGAACCGCTTCCCGTTCCACGCGGGCGTCGAAGCATCGAAGACACGGCAGGTGTTCATCACGAGTGACGCGTTGTCCACGAGAAAGGCGTGCTCGCCGGTGTCGGTGATCTGGGCGTGCGTGAGCGTCGCGCTGGATCCGTCCTGCAGGTGGATGCCCCCCCAGTACGAGGAGGACGTGCTGCCGAGCTCGAACACAACGGGCTGCTGCGTGGTGCCTTGGGCCGATAATGTGGCACCGCTCGCGAAGCGGATCGCGTAGAGCCCGGAGACGAGCACGCGTGCTCCGGCCTCGAGCGTGAGCGAGCCGGTGTAGGTGGTGTTGTCAGCGATGGTGTGTGTCGCGCCGGCTGGGACGACAACGTCGCCGGCGACGGTGACGTCGGCGAGTGCAAGCGCAGATCCTGAGACGATTGCGAGGGCCGCGGACAGGGCATGGATGCGGTTCATGGTGTGCTCCTGTGAGTACTTCACAGTGAGAGGCGAGGTCTGGGAAGGAAACGTCCGGGTCAATGGCGGGTTCAGGGAAGAAAAAAACGGCCCACCCTTTCAGGTGAGCCGGTCGGTGAGAATCTGGGGTATTTCGGCTCAGCAGCCGGCCAGGAAGGCCTGCACGTACGCCCCGATATCCCCGTTGTCGAGGATGCCGTCGTTTGTGAAGTCCGCGCTCAGGTCTCCGGCGAGGAAGAGCTGCACGAAGGCCCCGATATCGCCGTTGTCGAGCACGCCGTCGTCGTTGACGTCGGCGGGGCAGTCGAAGCCGACCTCGCCCGGGGCCTCGAAGGCCCCGAGATCCACGACCGGGGCGTTGCCGACGCCCGTGTCGGCCACGGCCAAGTCGTCCATGAACCGCTCGTCTCCTGCGAAGTCGGTGGTCAGGATCGACGGGACGAGGGCGTTGGCCCCGGCGTCAATGGCGGGGGAGCCGGGCTGGACGGTGAAGTCGCTCGTGCCGGGATCGGTGAACAGCGGGTCGGCATCGGTGGTGATGCCGAAGAACGGGCCCTGCGAGAGGGTGAAGTTGCTCCCGTTCAGGACTCGCACGATGTTGTAGTCACCCTCGATGATGCCGGTGTCGTTGGAGCGGTACGCCTGCGTGAAGCCCGGGCCCCAGAAGGTGGCGATGTTGTTGTTGACGCGAGCGACGAAGCCCGAAGGCGCGGCGTCGTCGGCGTAGATCCACCAGCCCTCGCCGGTGGCGCCGGCGGATCCGTTGGAGCCCGTGGAGCCGGAGTCGCCTGTGGAGCCCTTGGCGCCTGTGGAGCCGCCGATGCCGGGTCCGCCGCCGTTGCCGCCGGCGCCGCCTGACCCGCCGCTGCCCGCATCGCCCCGCTCGCCTCCGGTGCGTCCGGTCAGCGCGTACACGGTGTTGTTGGCGACGATGGGGTCGCTGAGTGGGTTGAGGATGCGGATGGTGTAGACGTTGCCGGACTCGCCGCCTGTGCCGCCTGTGCCCCCGGTGCCGCCGGTGCCCCCCTTGCCGCCCTTGCCCCCGTTGCCGACGACGCCGCCGGCGCCGTCGCCGCCCTGTCCGCCCCTGCCGCCGGTGCCGCCTTTGCCGCCCTTGCCGCCGCGTCCGCCGGTCGGAACCACCATGAGGTTCTGTGCGACGGTGACGTCGGTGCAGCCGTCGGTGTGGACGAGGTAGGAGTTGCCGCCGGAGCCACCGGATCCGCCGGTGCCTCCGGAACCGCCCGCATCGCCCTGGATGCCGTTGAAGAGGATGGCGTCGGGGGCGTCGTCACCGGTGGAGCCTGTGGAGCCCTGCCCGCCCTGTCCGCCCTGCCCGCCGCGGACGTTCTCGAAGCGGTTGTTGACGATCGTGAGTGACTCCGTGTCATCGGCCTCGATGGCGACCACGGAGTAGCCGTTGCCGCCCGTGCCGGCTGTGGAGCCGGAGTTGCTGCCACGCTTGCCGTAGAAGGGGCCGAGCGTGGAGTTCCGGACCGTCAGGTCGGCCCCGGTGTTGGCGTCGATGGCCTGCCGTGGGCCCGCGAGGCTCATCGAGGTCTCGGAGACGTCGTAGATCCAGACGTTGTCGAGAACGACGTCGGCGTCGTCCACGATCACCGCGGAGGTGACCACGCCGGAGAACTCGGCCCCGGCGACGTCGCCGGACGAGCCGGACTGGAATCGCACTCCGCTCCACTCGCCGTTCTGGCGGAAGAATTGGACGGGCTCGGCGTCGGTGCCGTGGACGGCCATGGTCGCGCCGTCGGCGATGCGGATCTGCCAGTTGGAGCCCAGGATGACCTGCGCCCCGGCCCCGATGGTGAGGCTGCCGGTGTACGTGGTGTTGTCGTTGATCAGCAGCGTGCCGCCGGCGGGGACGACGACGTCGCCGGGGATCGTGACGTCCGCAGCGGCGACACCCCCCGACAGGGCCAGGGCGGCGAGCAGCGAGCGGGCGGAACGCATCGTGGTGATGTTGGAGCGGGTGTTCATGGCTGGTTTCCTCGGTTGCGTGTGCGGGTGTCGGTCGTGAGTGGTTCAGCCGGGCAATCCCCGGCAGGAGTGCAGGCGACGCACCGGCTTGCTGCGCCCGACGTACCGGGCACCGGTTTCAAGAAAAGCCGGGTTTGACTCCGTGCCACGCCGGAACGGGGTGGGTGAGGCTCAGCAATGTCGGGGGTAGGCTCGGCGAGGTATGGGGGGTACGCTTGGCGATGCCCGACGTGAGCCTGCTGGAATGCTTCGAGAGCCCCTCCGAGACCCCCTTCGTGATCGAGCACGTCGCGCAGGAGTTCACGAGTCTGTGCCCCAAGACCGGCCACCCGGACTTCGGCACCGTGACCGTGCGATTCGCCCCCAAGCCCGCCAGCGGGGGCGGGCGGTGCGTCGAGCTCAAGAGCCTGAAGCTGTACCTGCAGAGCTTCCGGAACGAGGGCATCTTCTACGAGGCGGTCACCAACGCCATCCGGGACGACCTCCAGACGCTCATGGAGCCGGAGTGGCTGCAGGTCGTGACCAACTGGCTGGGGCGCGGCGGCATCCGCAGCGTCATCCGGGCGACGCACGGGGACGTGCCGTCGGAGTTCCGGGCCTCGGAGTAGATCTGGCAATCTGGACGCCGAGTCTGAGCGGAGCGAAGGCTCGGATGGGGGTGCCGGTACGGATTGATCCCAGGCCCCATCGCTCGCGCGATGGGCTCGTTGTGGGCGGTCGGGCAGGTTGCCGGGTCCCCCGACTCACGTCGGGGGCTCGTTGGAAGGGCATCCAGACGGGCGTGCGCCTAGGCTGGCCCATGCCAGAACGGACCTATATCAACCAGATGCGGGACGCCGAGCGCGTCGAGGGGGCCTTCGCGATCGCCAACACCCAGCAGGGGACGACGCGCAACGGCAAGCCGTACCTGCGCTGCCTGATCGGCGACAAGACCGGCCAGGTCGCCGGGCGGATGTGGTCCATCGACGAGGCCTTCTACCGCACCCTCCCGACCGACGGCTTCGTCGAGATGGAGGGCGAGACGCAGGCCTACCAGGGCGAGCTGCAGATCATCATCCACTCGCTCCGACCGATCGATCCCTCACCCGAGCAGCTCCGCGAGCTGCTGCCCGCGTCCAAGCGCGACCCGGGCGAGATGTTCGCCGAGGTCGAGGCGTTGCTTAAAACCCTCGAGCATCCCGCCATGGTCGCGCTCGCCCAGCAGTACCTGGGCGACGAGCACCTGATGGACGCCTTCCGCACCGCACCCGCGGCCCAGCGGATGCACCACGCCTACCTCGGCGGCCTGCTCGAGCACACCCTCAGCCTGCTCAAGCTCGCAGACGCCATCTGCCCGCTCTACCCCAAGGTCTCGCGCGACCTGGTCCTCATGGGCCTCTTCCTGCACGACCTGGGCAAGACCCGCGAACTGTTCTACGACAAGGGCTTCGGCTACACCGACCGCGGCCACCTCGTCGGCCACATCGTCGAAGGCGCGATCATGCTGCACGACAAGGCCCAGCAGCTCATGGCCGACCAGGGCGTCCGCCTCCCCGCCGGCGCCCTCACCGCGCTGCAGCACATCATCCTGAGCCACCACGGCCAGCCCGACTACGGCGCCGCGAAGGTCCCCAGCTCGCCCGAGGCGGTGCTCGTCTCCATGCTCGACAACGTCGATGCCAAGATGGAGATCTGCCTCACCGCCACCCGCCCCGACATGGCCCCCGGCCTCGAACTCGGCGGCAACTTCACCGAGAAGCAGTGGGCCCTCGAGGGCAACCCGCGCCTCTACAAGCCCGACCCGTTGAAGGCGTAAAGGCAGGTACGCGGAGACGCGGAGGACCGCCGAGGCGCGGAGCGGTGCGTCTGGACGGACTAGCCGCGAACGCAAGTGAGCGGGTTCTCGATCGAATCACGAGAGCGAATGACCGGCGACGACGCGCATCGAAGCGAGCGCGTGGACTCTGAATGCGGGCCCGTTCGCAAAGACAAGAACCCCCTCGCTTGCGCTCGGGGCTAGTTTGGTGCGGGGGAATCGCTCCTATACTCGGATATGCCCGAGCGCGAGACCATCTCGGTGAACTTCGGACGCCCCGTCCCGGTCTTCCCGCTGGACGGCGTGGTGCTGCTTCCCCAGCAGGTGCTCCCGCTGCACATCTTCGAGGAACGCTACGTCCAGATGGTCGGGCGCGTGCTCGACGGCTCGGGCCAGATCGCGCTGGCGGTCTTCGAGGGGGACGACTGGAAGAAGGACTACAACGGTGTGCCGCCGATCCGGCCCTACGTCTGCCTGGGCCAGATCGCCCAGCACGAGACGCTCCCGGGCGAGCGGTACAACATCCTGCTGCAGGGCGTCTGCCGTGCGCGGGTGGTGGACGAGTTCGAGCCCGACGAGGACCGGCTCTACCGCACCGCGATGCTCGAGCCGGTCGGGCTGGACCCCTCGACGGTGGACGGCTCGGAGCTCGAGCCGATGCGCCAGTGGATCGAGGACGAACTGTCCGACGGCCCGCTCAAGCAGCTCTCGGTCGCCGAGCACGTGCTCGAATACGTCCGCAACGACTCGATCCCGATGCCGGCGCTCCTGGAACTCGTCGGCTTCACGGTCGTGACCGACCCCGCACAGCGCTACCGGCTGCTGGCCGAGGGCGACCTGCGCCGGCGCGCGGGCATCCTGAAAGCCTCGATGAACGATCTGGAACGGCTGGTCCGCAGCGCCGAGCGTCAGCGCCCGGATGAGTGGCCCAAGGGGATGAGCTGGAATTAGCCGGCGCGCTCAGCCGGCCACGGCCTGCGGCCCGTAGCGACGCAGCAGTTCCAGGATCCGCGGCTGCTCGGACTCCAGGCGCAGGCTGGTCCGCAGCGCGTCCACCGCCGCGACGAGCGCGTCCTTGTCCGCTTTGTTCGACCACAGGTACCGGTTGAGCATGCTCACGGCCACCCCGTTGAACGCCGGGTAGTGCTCCGGGTCCAGCTCCGTCGCGGTCAGGAAGGCCTCCAGCGACTCGTCGTACCGCTTCAGGCGGAACAGCGCCGAGCCCAGGCGCTCGTGCGCCACCGCCGACGGGTTGGTCCGCACCAGTTGGTCCAGCGTCGCGGCCATCTCGGCGTACCGCCGCACCCGCCCTAGCGTGTCCGCCAGGTTCAGCAGCAGCGTCTCGCCGGGCACCGGCACCAGTTCCGCGGCCTGCTGGTACTCCACCACCGCGTCGTCGTACCGCCCCAGCTCCACGTAGCACGCCGCGAGGTTGATGCGGGCCTCGCCCGAGTTCGGGTTCAGTCGCACGGCGCGCAGGGCGTACGGCTCGGCCTGGTCGGGGCGGTCAAGATCGAGGTACGCGGCCGCGAGGTCGCGGTTGATGATCGCGTCGTCCGGTCGCGCCGCGAGCGCCCGCAGGAAGGCCCGCACCGCCTCCTCGTGGCGCTCGAGCTGCTGCAGGATCCGCCCGTGTCGCACGTGGGCCTCGTAGCTGAGCGGGTCGAGCTCGGCGGCTCGGGCGTACCGGGCCGCGGCCTTGTCCAGCTCGCCGCGCTGCTCGTAGATGCCCCCCGACTTCAGGTACGCCGTGGACAGCTCCGGGTTGGTCGCGATCGCACGCTCGAACTCGATCAGCGCCAGCGACAGGTCCCCACGCTCCAGCGCCTGGTCGCCCCGCACCACCGCCGCCGCGGCCCGCTCGGCCGACGTCGCCCGGTTCGGTCGGGCCGTGACCACCCGGATCGGCTCCTGGGCCGCCTCGCCGACCGGGGGCTCGGGCGAGGGACGCCGGATGCAGGCGGGCAGACCGGCCAGTGCTACCGACAGCAGGGCCGCTCCGGCCAGCGTGACGGGTCGCGTTGCGTGGTCGGATCTGGTCATAAGTCGTTCCGGCCTCAGTGTTTCTGGTATCTCTGGCGTGCTCGGGTGTGACGGAGCGGGCCGCTACTGTACCCCGAAAACCCGCCTCCGGTTCGTCCGAGCCGCACGATCGGGACGGTTCCGGATGTCGTGGCTATCGGTCCAACATGCCCTTGAGCCTCCGCAGATTCCGGAGATCGTGGGGTCTGCCCTTCTCGTCGTCACCCTTGGGGGTCTCGAGGATCATGGGTCGTCCGGCGAGCTCGGGCCGGTTCACCACCGCCGCGAATCCGGAGTCCTTGAGCGACTGACTCTTGTTGCCGGGGGGCTTCGTGATCGTGCCCTCGCCGATGTGCGCGTGCCGGTCGCGCCGCGAGCCGAGCTCCTTCAGCGAGTCGTTGAGGTGCAGGCAGCGCATGTGGGCCAGCCCGCAGAGGCGGTCGAACTCGTCGAGCACCGCGTCGGCGGAGGTGCGCGAGCTCATGTCGTACCCCCCGGCGTGGGCGTGGCAGGTATCGAAGCAGAAGCCCACACGCTCGGGCTCCGAGACGCGCTCGAGGATGCGTCCGCGCAGATCGCCCAGCTCCTCGAACGTGCGCCCGAGGTTGGAGCCCGACCCCACCGTGTTCTCCAGGCACGAGACGGTGGCGAAGCCCTTGGTGCGCACGAACAGCTCGGTGTAGGCGTCGGCGATGCGCGTCAGCCCCGTGTCGAAGTCCGACGTCGTGAACGCGCCCGGGTGGTGCACCAGGAACGGGATCGACAGCGCCTCGCACCGCACGATCTCGACCGTCATCAGGTCGATCGACTTGGCCCACAGCTCGTCGTCCGGGCTGGCCAGGTTGATCAGGTACGAGGCGTGCGCGACCGTCCGCTCCCTCCACCCCAGCCGGTCCAGCTCGCTCAGCCAGTCGCGCACGGCGGTCTCGTCGAGCGGCTTCACCTTCCACTGCTGCTGGTTCTTGGTGAACACCTGCACCGTGTCGAAGCCGAGCTCCTCGCCCGCGTGCACGGCGTTGGTCATGCCGCCGGCGATGGACAGGTGCGAGCCGAAGAGCGGGGGGGCGGTCTGGGTCATGGCCCAGCCTAGGGCCGCTACGCTTCTCGTATGAGCGACGCACTGCACGGACGGATCGGGCTGGTCACGGGGGCGAGCGCGGGCATCGGCGAGGCGACGGCCGAGCACCTCGCCTCGGCCGGCGCACGCGTCGTGCTCAACGCACGGCGTGAGGACAGGATCAGGGCCGTCGCGGACCGGATCAACGAGCGCGCGGGCGAGGAGCGGGCCGTCTGCGTCCCAGGCGACGCGGGCGACGCCGGCGTGATCGCCGCCATGCTCGACGCGGCGAAGTCCTCCTTCGGGGCAGACGCCGACCTGGTCGTCGTCAACGCCGGGCGTGGCCTCGCCGGGAGCGTCATGACCAGCGACGAGGACCAGTGGGAGGAAATGGTCCGCCTGAACCTGCTCGGCGCCGCGAAGCTGATGCGCCACGCGGGCGAACGGATGACCGCGGGGGCCGAGGGGGAGCAGTGGCCGGGCACCGCGCGCGACATCGTGGTGATCGGGTCCAACGTGGGGCGTCACATCAGCCCGTTCAGCTCCATGTACGGGGCGACCAAGTTCGGCGTGAACTCGCTGGCCGAGGCGCAGCGCCGCGAGCTGGGGCCCAGGGGCGTGCGCGTGAGCCTGATCGAGCCCGGGATCGTCCGGAGCGAGTTCCAGGGCGTCGCCGGGTACGACCCGGAGAGCTTCGGGGCGCTGATGGAGAAGTTCGGCCCGGTGCTGGAGCCGGCGGACGTGGCCCGCCTGATCGTGTTCATCGCGAGCCAGCCGGCGCACGTGCACCTGAACGACGCCGTGATCCGCCCGACGAGGCAGGACTACCCGTAAGCCGTTGGCGAGAACGTGATCTCAGTAGCCCAGCCGCTCGACCTCGCCGGGCCACTGCGACTCGAACGCCGCGTCCAGCTCGGGCGTGAAGACCTCGCGCCAGCCCCCGGGCGTCCCACGCCGGAGGTGGTGGGTCGGGTCCTCGTCGCCCGCGGCCCTGCCGGAGCGAGACTCGAACGAGTGCCGCGTCACGATCTCCGCGAGCGTCCGCTCGGGCAGCCCGAGCCCGAGGAAGTCGAACAGCTCGGCGAACGCTTTCTCGCCCCCGTCCCAGAGCGACTCGTACCGCACCACGCGCACCAGCGGGTTGTCCCCGACCGGTCGGCCCCGGAGCTGAGCCAGCATGCGGTGGTGGGGGAGCAACTCGAGCAGGCCCGCCTCGACCGGGAGTTCTTTCAGGCGGGCGCGCAGGGCCTCGATCTCGGGCGTGTTGTTCTCGTGCGAGTGCCGCCACGACCAGTACTGGCTCACCAGCACGTCGCGCGGGTCGCGAATCAGGTGGAAGCCCCGGTCGGGCTCGCCCACCGAGCCCGGCGTGCACTCGCCCAGCGGGTTGACGTACAGCCGGATCGAACCCCGGTCGGCCTCGCCATCGAAGTCGTCGGCCCGCCCGCCCCGGACCGCGTACCCCAGCCCGAGCTCGCGTGCGACGTCCTTGAGCACGGCCCGCATCCAGTTGGTGGCGCACTTGTGGTGGCCGAAGTAGTACACGTCTCGCGTGGCGGTGGCGGGCATACGTGCTCTATCGGCAGGCGGCCTGCTCGCGGCGCACGAAAAAGGGCCGACGCACGCGGCGTCGGCCCTCGGGAGTCTGCGGGAAGGGGGGGCGGGAGGGGGGGTTACGGGAAGATGCCGCGGACCTTGTAGACCGCCCCGATGTGCTCGAGGGCCGCGGCGAACGCGGCGGTGCGGAGGTCGCACTTGTTCTTGTCACGGGTCTGCAGCGTGCGACGGGCGGCGACGCACATGTGGCGGTTGAGCTCGCGGTCAACCTGGGCCGCGTCCCAGACCACGCTGGACTTGTTCTGCAGCCACTCGAAGTACGACACGGTCACGCCGCCCGCGTTGGCGAGGATCGCGGGGATGATCTCGACGCCCTTGCCCGAGAGCACGCGATCGCCCGAGGGGTCGCAGGGGGCGTTGGCGGCCTCGGCCATCACCTTGCAGTCGAGCCACTCGGCCTGCTTGGCCTTGATCATCTGCTCGAGGGCACCGGGGATGAACACATCGACCGTGGTGCGGTAGAAGTCTTCCTCGCCGATCTCGTCGGCCTCGGCGAAGCCCTTGATGCCGTAGTTCGCCTCGGAATGCGTGGCGAGCTTGTGCATGTCGATGCCGTTGTCGTTGCGGAGCCCGCAGGTGTGGTCCATGACCGCGACGATCTTCGCGCCCATGTCCTGCAGGATGCGACCGGCCCACGAGTTCACGTTGCCGAAGCCCAGCAGCGAGACGCTCATGCCCTGCACGGGGATGCCAACGCCGGGCAGCATCTCGGCCAGCACGTCGGCGACGCCCTGCCCGGTGGCCTTCTCGCGTCCGGCCGAGCCGCCGAACTCGACGGGCTTGCCCGTGACCACGCGGATGCCGTCGTGGTGGTCCTTGGAGGACATCATGTACGTGTCGGCGAACCAGGCCATGATCTGGGCGTTGGTGCCCACGTCCGGGGCCGGGATATCGACCTCGGGCCCGATCTGGTCGGCGATGGCCGAGCAGTAGCGCCGCGTGACGCGCTGCAACTCGCCCTCGGACAGCGCGCGGGGGTTGCACTTCACGCCGCCCTTGCCCCCGCCGAACGGGATGCGGACGAGCGCACACTTCATGGTCATGAGCAGTGCGAGCGACTTGACGTCGTCGAGGTGGACGTCCTCGTGGTAGCGGAAGCCGCCCTTGTACGGGCCCAGCGCGTTGTTGTGCTGGATGCGGTAGCCCTTGAAGAGGTGGTGGTGCCCGTCGTCCATCTTCACCGGGAAGTGGACCATGATCTCGTTCTTGGGCTGCCCGAGGATGATCCGCACGCGGTGCTTGAGATCGATCACGTCGGCCGCCTCGAGCATCGTCGAGACCGTCTGCAGGTACAGGTTGTTCGGGTCGGTCGGGAAGCCGAGCTCTTCGATGACCGGGTCGCGGGCGGCTTGGTCCAGGGCGGTGGCGGGCTTGGCGGGGGCGGTGGTCATCGCGGTCTTCCCGGCGGGAGGGTCACACGGAGCTCGGGCACGGCATACGCGGCCGCTCCCGTCGCCGGGCACACCCGATCTCCCTCGATCGTGTGTGCGGGCCGATCCGAAACTCCCAAACGCCGGATCGGCCCAGACGCGGCGTGATTTTGAGCATACGCCGCGATGTCGGCAACGTTCGGTGCTCGTGGGACACATTCTCGGCGGTTTTTCATCGAAACTTCTTTCCCAGCAAGGACTTTGCGCTTCACTCGCGCGACCGATTCTCCTATCGTCGGGGCCCCGCGCAGCGGGGACAGGCCGGTCCGAGCACGACCCCGGGTGTCCGGGGCTCGGCACAGCGACCACCAGCCCGCCCGGGCCGATCCTCACGATCGACCCAGGGCCGCCCGCGACCGACGCGGGTGACACCGTGACCCGAGGCGCACCACCGGCCGGCGCCCGCGGCGAACGCGTGTCGAGCCGGCAGCCCCCGCACACTCGCGGACCGGGCCACCGGCGGAAGGAACAGACCACATGATCGACGAGAACCTGATCGCCTCCCTGGGCGTCGCCGACGACGACACGCAGAAGATGCTGGACGACATGTTCAGCTCCGCCCCCGCCGACGAGACCATGGACCGCCTCATGGAGGGGCGCGTCGAGGACATGCAGGCCGGGTCGCTGATCAAGGGACGCGTCATCGGCTTCGCGGGCGACGACGTCGTCGTCGAGGTCGGGCTCAAGAGCGAAGGCCTCATCCCCAAGGAAGAGTTCCCCAGGATCGAGGACCTCAAGATCGGCGACGAGATCGACGTCCTCCTCGAGACCATGGAGGGCGAGGGCGGCCTCATCGGCCTCTCCAAGCGCAAGGCCGACCGCCAGATCGCCTGGCAGCGCATCACCGAGTCCACCCACGAGGGCGACGTCGTCGAGGGCACCTGCATGCGGAAGATCAAGGGCGGCCTGCTCGTTGACATCGGCGTGCCCGTCTTCCTCCCCGCCTCGCAGGTTGACATCCGGCGCCCGCACGAGATCGGCGACTTCATCGGGCGCAAGGTCCGGGCCGAGATCCTCAAGATCGACGAGGAGCGGCGCAACATCGTCATCTCCCGTCGCAAGCTCATCGAGAAGGAGCGCGAGGAGGCCAAGAGCCGCCTGCTCTCCAACATCAACGAGGGCGACATCGTCACCGGCACCGTCAAGAACATCGCCGACTTCGGCGCGTTCGTTGACCTCGGCGGCATCGACGGCCTGCTCCACATCACCGACATGTCCTGGGGACGCATCAACCACCCCTCCGAGATGCTCCGCATCGACGACAAGGTCGAGGTCAAGATCCTCAACATCGACCGGGAGCGCGAGAAGATCGCCCTCGGCCTCAAGCAGACCGAGTCCAGCCCGTGGGAGGAGATCGAGGCCAAGTTCCCGGTCGGCTCGCGCGTCAAGGGCGAGGTGGTCAACATCATGTCTTACGGCGCGTTCATCCGCCTCGAGGACGGCATCGAGGGCCTGGTCCACATCTCCGAGATGAGCTGGACCCGACGCGTCAACCACCCCTCCGAGATCGTCAGCCAGGGCGAAGAGGTGGACGTCGTCGTCCTCGAGATCGACAAGAACAAGCAGGAGATCAGCCTCGGCATGAAGCAGACCGAGGTCAACCCCTGGGAGCTCGTCAGCGAGAAGTACCCCTCCGGCACCATCATCAAGGGCGAGGTCCGCAACCTCGCCAACTACGGCGCCTTCATCGAGATCGAGCCCGGCATCGACGGCCTGCTCCACATCTCCGACATGAGCTGGACCAAGAAGGTCACCCACCCCAACGAGATCTACGGCAAGGGCGACGAGGTCGAGTGCGTCGTGCTCGACGTCGATCAGGACAAGCAGCGCGTCAGCCTCGGCGTCAAGCAGCTCACCGAGGACCCGTGGCTCGAGGCCATCCCCGGCGCCTACCAGCCCGGCATGGTCATCCGGGGCAAGGTCACCAAGATCACCAACTTCGGTGTCTTCGTCGAGCTCGAGGAAGAGCTCGAGGGCCTGCTCCACATCTCCGAGCTCGCCGACCACAAGGTCGAGAACCCGCAGGACGTGGTCGCCGCCAACGAGGAGATCGACGTCAAGATCCTCCGCGTCGATACCGTCGAGCGGAAGATCGGCCTCAGCCTCAAGCGGGCCCAGTGGGGTGACACCTCCGCCGGCGGCGGCGAGGGCGGAGGCGGCGACGCCGGCTACGACTTCGGCGGAGGCGGATCCGACATGCCCGCACGTGGCGGCATGGACGACCACGGCTCCATGGGCACCGACAAGATCCAGTTCGATTCCTGACCGGTCGCCGGGACCACCGGCACGCCCCCCAAAAGGCAACAAGGCCTCCGCCTCGGGGCGGGGGCCTTTTTCATGGACGTCGCGAGTCGGCTATTTCCGTGCTCGCACCCTATTCGAGCGAACCGCTCAGCAGAGGGCAGCGAAGCACACAAACGAGAGCCACACCACGCGGCGCTGGAATTCTGTCATGGCAAACAAACGCATCTTCAGTTGTTCCTGTCTGGCTATGTGTCGCGAGGACCGTTCCACGGACTCCGCACAGAATACCCTTCAATCCGCATGCCACCCCGTTCGGGGGCCCCTCTCACGCTCGATTCGCACAGGTTTCAGGGCCATCGCACGCGTTCTCGGACGCTCCGGACCGGCACCCACGTTGTCTCCCCGCCACACGTGGCGAGCGCACCACGCCCGCACGGGCCTCGTCGCCCTCTCGGTGCTCCTCGGGCAGGCCTCGAACGCGGCCCAGACCGGCCCGATCAGCCCCGAAGACGCCATCAGCATGTTCAACCGCATCGACGCCTGGATCGCCTCCGGGGACGTCCCCGAGGCCGAGTCCGAACCGGTCGCGGGCGTCTCCGTCGCGATCCGGCTCGACGGACGCCTCGTCGGACGCGGCGTCAGCATCGGGCCCGACCAGGACGCAGCCCGAGCCCGCCTGGCCACCGGCGAGGCCCTGCGAGTCGCGCAGCGCGCCACCGAGGAGGCGGGCGACAACCCACGACGCACGGTCTCGCTCGAGATCGCCGACGAGCTCATCCCGCTCCGACTCGTCGAGGGCGAGGACCTCGCCACACGCCTCTCCCCCGGCCTCGACGGGATCGCGCTCCGCAAGGGCGACCAGGTCGCGGCCCTCTTCCCCAGCCAGATGCGCGAGCGCGACACCCTTCCCTCCGCGGCGCTGGGCCCGCTCGTCACCATGCTGGGCGGCACAACCGCCGAGAAGCTCAAGCCCGCCTTCGAGCTCCAGCAGCTCGGCTACACGCTCTACCGCTTCCGCACCACCCACCTCGCCGAGCCCGTGCCCGGCATGAGCCCCACCTTCCTCCATCGCGGGGGGCGCGTCGTCGGCATGCACGAGATCACCGAGGACGGACTCACGGCGTACGCACGCGGCCTGATCAACCACCTCATCGGCATGGAGTGGAACGGGCCCGAGCCCTTCGGCCTCGGCGGCTCGCTCGAGCCCGTCACCGGACGCCGCAACGAGCTGCACGCCCCCCCGGTCACCCAGGCAAGCGTCACGCTCGCCCTGCTGCGCAGCTCACGCCTCGAGGGGCTCGACCCCGTCGCGGCCGAGCTCGCACGATCCTCGGGCGAGCAGCTCCTGCGCGAACTCGCCCAGGTCGCCGACACCGAGCCCGAGCCCTGGGGCTCGCCCGACAGCGCGGCCGCGTGCGTGATCGCCCTGGCCGAACTCCCCTCGGGACGCCTGGACTCCGATCCCCAGCTGCTCGACCTGCGCGATCGCTGCCTGCCAGTCGTGCGTGAGGCCTTCACCCCGCGGACCGGGTTCGCCCAGCCCCTCGGGGCCGGGCGGTCGGCCCTCGTCGCGTACGCGCTGGTGCGCGACGCGGCGCACTTCGGGGGCGATCCGGAGTCGGCACGCGGCGCCGTCAACGCCGTGTACCGCGACACCCCCCCGGGCCTGCTCGTCTCCCAGATGCCCTGGCTGGGATGGGCCAGCGTCGAGCTGGCGGGTGCCGACACGGTCGGCGCCGCCACACGCCTGCGCGAGATGCGGGCGCTCGTCTGGCAGAACCGGCTCCGCTCCATCGATGTCGAGTACCAGGACCGCGACCTCGCGGGCGGCATCGTCTTCACACGCGGCACCACCCCGCTCCCCACCTGGCACTCCCTCCGCCCGCTCGCCTTCATCGCCACCATGCTCGGACGGGACGAGCTCACCCAGCGCGCCGCCGGCGACGACCCCGGCGAGTGGCCCATGGAACTCGTCAACGTCATGGAGTCGCTCCGCTTCATCCTCCAGCTCAGCGCGGGGCTCGAAGAGACCCACATGTACGCCCGCCCCGGCCTGGCCCGCTACGGCGTGCGGGCCTCGCTCTGGGACCAGTCCATGCCCACCGAGGCCTCCGCGCTGGCCCTGCTCACGGTCTGCGAGACCCTCGACGCGATCAGATCGAAGCGTGCCGCCCAGACCGGCGATTGACGCCTCTCAGGCACGTTTTTGACCCCTGATTCGCCCCGGAAAGTGGGCCGAATCGAGCCCCGAATCCAAGCCGGAAATCCGTGTTTCGCCTATGATTCCCGACGCCTCCGAGCGGCCTCACGGAACGGGTGCAACGCACCCGAAACCGAACCCGTGAACGACCCCACTCGGACACCCACACCGGCCCGAAGCGCCACCTCCACACAGGCACCTGCATGACCACGGACGACCCGCAGCACACGCCCGACCATCCCGCTGACGACTCAGGCGCTCCGGCGGCCCGGGTCAACGTCATCGACCACGACATCGAGAAGGAACTCCAGGAGAGCTACCTCACCTACGCCATGAGCACCATCATGGACCGGGCCCTGCCCGACGTCCGCGACGGGCTCAAGCCCTCCCAGCGACGCATCCTCGTCGCGATGAACGACCTCAACCTCCGCCCCGGCAAGAAGCACCTCAAGTGCGCCAAGATCTGTGGCGACACCTCCGGCAACTACCACCCGCACGGCGAGAGCGTCATCTACCCCACCATGGTCGGCATGGCACAGGGCTGGAAGATGCGCGTCCCGCTCGTCGATCCCCAGGGCAACTTCGGCTCCATCGACGGCGACCCGCCCGCGGCGATGCGGTACACCGAGGCCCGCATGCACCACGGCGCCGTGGACCTGCTCGCAGACCTCAAGCTCGACACCGTTGACTTCCAGGCCAACTACGACGACCGGCTCATGGAGCCCATGGTCCTGCCCGCCAAGTTCCCCAACCTGCTCATCAACGGCGGCATGGGCATCGCCGTCGGCATGGCCACCAGCCTCCCCCCGCACAACCCGCGCGAGATCCTCGACGCCATCGTCCGGGTCGTCAAGGACCCCGACATCGATCTCCCCGCGCTCATGACCGACGAGACCGACGACGAGGGCAACGTCACCCGACTCGGCGTGCAGGGGCCCGACTTCCCCACCGGCGGCGTCATCCACGGACGCTCCGGCATCCTCGAGGCCTACAGCGGCGGACGCGGACGCGTCACGGTCCGCGGCACCTGCCACATCGAGGAGCAGAAGAACGGGCGCGAGCACCTCGTCATCGACGAGATCCCCTACGGGCTCGTGCAGAACAACCTGGTCGAGAAGATCGTGGACGCCGTCAAGGACGAGCGCCTCAAGGACATCGCCGACATCCGCAACGAGTCGGGCCGCACCGCCCAGACACGGATCGTGCTCGAGCTCAAGAAGAACGCCGACAGCGCGGTCATCGAGAACCAGCTCTACCAGCACACCCCGCTGCAGCAGACCTTCAGCATCATCAACATCGCGCTGGTGAACCGCCAGCCGCGCACGATGGGGCTCAAGCAGCTCATCCAGTGCTTCATCGACCACCGGTTCGAGGTCATCCGGCGTCGCACCGCGTACCTGCTGCGCGAGGCCAAGAAGCGGGCCCACGTGCTCGAGGGCATGATCTACGCAGTCTGCGACATCGACGAGGTCATCGCCCTCATCCGATCGAGCCAGACGCGTGAGGAGGCCATCCAGAAGCTGATGGACCGGCGCTTCTCCATCAAGTCGAGCGATCCCAAGGCCGCGGACATCCCCGCCTGGTTCATGGACCGCGTCCGCTCGATGGACGCCGACGGCGGGGCCCTGCTGACCCGCGTGCAGGCCGAGACCATCGGCGGCATGCGTCTCATCCAGCTCGTCGGCCTCGAGATCGAGCGTCTCGTCAAGGAGTACAACGAGCTCGTTGAGCAGATCGAGGAGTACGAGTCCATCCTCGCCGACGACCAGAAGGTCCGCGACCTGATCGTGGCCGACTGCGAGGAGCTGATCCAGCGTTACGGCACCGGCAAGCGGGCCGAGCGACTCACCAGGATCGAGGAGGCCGCGGGCGACATCGACCTCGCCGCCCTGATCCAGGAGCAGGACATGGCCGTGACCGTGTCCAACCAGGGCTACGCCAAGCGCGTGCCGATCGAGACCTACCGCGCCCAGGCACGCGGCGGCAAGGGCATCAAGGCGTCGGACTCCAAGGACGACGACTTCATCGAGCACCTCTTCGTCGCCAGCACCCACGACGACCTGCTCTGCTTCACCGACACCGGGCGCGTCTTCAAGATCAAGGTCTTCGAGCTGCCCGAGATGAGCCGCACGAGCAAGGGCCGCCCGATCGTCAACTACATCGACCTGAAGCCCGGTGAGCGGACGTGTGCCTACCTCGCCATCAAGGACTTCGAGTCGGGCAGCCACTTCCTGACGTTCGTCAGCCGCAACGGCATCGTCAAGCGGACCGCGCTCAAGGAGTACCGCAACGTCAACAAGAGCGGCCTGATCGCGGTCGGCATCCGCGACGACGACGCCCTGCTCGACATCCGCCTGACCGAGGGCGCCGACGACCTCATGCTCGTCACCTCCAACGGCATGGCCATCCGCTTCAACGAGCAGGACGTCCGCCTCATGGGACGCACCGCCGCGGGCGTCAAGGGCATCGACCTCGCCGAGGGCCACCACGTCATCGGCGTCGTCCGCATCCCCATGATCGTGGACGACAACGACCCCGACGTCACCCACACCGCCCCCGCCTCCATCGAGCGCAACCTCAGCCTGCTCACCATCACCGAGCACGGCTACGGCAAGCGCACCCCCGTGGACGAGTACCGCGTCCAGCCCGAGACCGGGCCCATGCGGTCCCAGTCCCGGGGCGGCAAGGGCCGCACCGACATCAAGACCACCGACCGCAACGGCCCCTCCGTCGCCGGCATCGGCGTCTACGACGACGAGGACGTCGTCGTCATCACCCGCGGCGGCCTGCTCGTCCGCATGCCCGCCGACTCGATCTCCAGCTACGGGCGGGGCGCCCAGGGCGTCCGCGTCGTGGCCCTCAACAACGGGGACGCGGTCGTCTCCGCCGGACGGGTCGAGGAATCCGACGAGGACGAGGCCAGCGAGGCCCCCGAGGCAGCCCCGGGCGACACGCAGGCTGACGCGGGCTCCGAGACCGAGTAGACTGCACGACCCGGCCCGGTGCCGTCGGGACTCACACCCCTCTCCGCGCGACCGCGCCCGCGAGGACCCATCCATGGCCATCGAATGGTCCGACGACATCATGCTCGCCAACCTCGCCGACGAGCCCGCGCTCTCCGACGAACTGAACCTCATCTGCGACCAGATCGAGGAGGCGGGCGGCAAGCCCCACGCCGTGCTCGACTTCCGTGACGTCAGCTACATCAACTCCTCCAACATCGCACAGCTCCTCCGGCTCAGGAAGATCCTCGACGCCGCGAAACGCGAGATGCGGATCTGCGGCGTCACCGACGAGGTCTGGTCCGTCCTCATGGTCACCGGGCTCGACAAGGTCTTCACCTTCACCCCCGACACCCTCACCGCCCTCGCCTCCCTCCAGATCGGCGACCCCGGCGAGTGAGGCCCTGCGCCCCCGGCCGATCGTCCGCGACTCAAACACGACACCGCGCTCCGATCAGGTGAAGATCGGTGAGTCACGTGGGGAATCTTCCTCAAAAACGCGACGCTCGTGGTCGGGCGAGTGACCCACCTCCGGGTTTTCCGGAAGTCCGAATCCTGAGCCCGCCCGACCGGTAGACTCACCCGAGAACGAATCGATGCAGCGCGTGGACACACCCGAACAACCCGTCGAGACCGAGGCCCCGTCACCCGACACCGATCGGGATTCGCGCCCCGCGCGTGACGGCTCGGCCGGCACGCAGGCGGTCGCCGAGCTGCGCGCCGTGCAGAAGACGTACTACAAGCCCGACGGATCGATCATGGTCGAGGCCCTCAAGGGGCTCGACCTGCGGATCGACGCCGGCGAGTACGTCGCGATCATGGGCGCCTCCGGCTCGGGCAAGTCCACCCTGATGAACATCCTGGGCTGCCTGGACCGCCCGACCGCGGGCCAGTACCTGCTCGACGGCGTGCCGGCCGAGAGCCTGGGCGACGAGGAGCTCAGCAAGTTCCGCGGGCGCAAGATCGGGTTCGTCTTCCAGGCCTTCAACCTCATCCCGCAGCTCACGGTGGCCCAGAACGTCGAGGTGCCCCTGTTCTACCAGGGCGTGGACGCCGAGGAGCGCCACGCGCGGGCCCTGCAGAAGCTCGAACTGGTGGAACTGGGCGACCGGACCGATCACCGCCCGCGCGAGCTCTCCGGCGGGCAGCAGCAGCGTGTCGCCATCGCTCGCTCGCTGGTCACCGAGCCCGTCGTCCTCATGGCCGACGAGCCCACCGGCAACCTGGACTCCACCACCGGCAACGCCATCCTCGAGCTCTTCGAGTCGCTGCACGCCAAGGGGATGACCATCATGATGGTCACGCACGACGACTCGGTCGCCGAACGCTGCGAGCGGATCGTCCGCCTGAAGGACGGCGAGCTGGAGTCCGATCGCGTGCTGCGTCGTCGCAACGTCTGAATCGACTCGTGCAGTATTGACTTGTGCCGTGTATGGGTTTGTGTAGGGGGGGGAGGGGTCAGGCCGCGTCGCGCTGGTAGCGCCCCGACTCGCTCAGTCGCATCGCGAGGACGGTGGTGTCGTTGGTGCGGTGCAGCGAGCCGGGCATGGCATCGCAGATCCCTTCCAGGCGTGCGCACTGCTCGGTCAGCGAGCCGTCCGAGCCCGAGACCAGCTGCAGCTCGTGCAGCAGGTCGTGGTCGGCCGAGTCTCGGAACGCCTCCTCGGCCCCGTCGCTGCAGAACGCCAGGATCCCGTCCTCGTCGAGGGTGGTCGTCGTCTCGCGGAACTCGGCCCCCTCGCGTGTGCCCAGCGCCGGGCCGGCCACACCGAACCGGCGGATGTCGCTCGGGGTCGCGATCGTCGGGAGCGGGGCTCCGGCCGAGGCGACCGTCAGCTCGCCGCTGCGGATGTCCAGCAGCGCGTACAGCGCGGCCGCCCGGTACCCGGCCCCGGTGACCTGGAACTCGCACAGCTGCTCGTTCAGGGCCGCGAGCGCCTGGCTCGGGTGGAACACGGAGGTCAGCCCGTTCTCGCGCCCCATCGCCCGCAGCGCGCGGATGAGACGCATGCACAGCAGCGCCCCGGCGGTGCCCTCGCTCAGCCCGTCGGCCATGAAGATGCGGACCATGTCCTCGTCCACCAGCGACACGTCGATCAGGTCGCGCGGGATGACCCCCGCGCTGCGGTGCGCCACGCCCAGCTCCAGCCCCATGATCCGGGGCGGCGTCTTGGGGATCAGCTCCTCGGGCAGCAGGCCCGCCAGGTGCAGCTCGTCGGCGCTGGTCGAGCTCTCCACGGCGTGCGTCACCAGCCGCTCGGCCACGTCCAGCTCGCGCGTCAGGCGGGTCACCGTCGGCTGACGCTTCTCGAGCGTGGTGAGCATCGAGACGACCTCGGCCGCGGGCGTGTCCCAGTGCTCGACCAGGATGCCCTCGTCGTTCACCGCGCGCAGGCGGTCGTCCGGGCGTTCGCACAGGATCAGCGTCGGGCGGTTGGTCCGTCGCGCGTGCTCCAGAATGCTGTAGGTCTGCGTGCGGGGCTCGTCGGCGGGCACGATCGCCAGCATCGCCGACAGGCCCGCGTCGTTTCCCTCCGTGGACTCGTGCTGCAGCATCGGCACGGTCGTCAGCCGCACCGAGGGCGCCTGGCCGGGCCAGCACCGCAGGATCGGGCCGACCCACCGCTCGACCGGGCCGCGCAGCGTCAGCCCGCAGCACACGGTCAGCGTTCTCGGCACGGGGTTGGTAGGGGTCTCAGTCACTGCGTCGTCGTCCTCTCGTGAGTCACGCGGCCAGGCGTGCCTCCTGCGCGATCGGGCTGATCAGCAGCGCCGTCACATCGTCCGGCTGGTGCAGCGAGCCCACCTGCCCGTCCAGCTCCGCGTTGAGCCGCATCGCCGCCTCGCGCACACCACCCGCGCCGCCCGGTGCGGAGACCTGGGCCAGCCGGTCGAGATGCGTCCGCGTCGGGCGCTTCAGGTCCTCCCCGGTTGCGCCCTCCTCGGGGAAGGCCATCTCGAACCCGTCGCTGAACAGGATGAGCACCTCGCCCGGGCGGAGCTCGAACTCCGCCTCCCCGAACTCGGCCTCCTCGAACACGCCCAGCAGCGGGCCGCCCGTCTCGATACGCCGCGTCTCGCTGGCGGTGCACACGATCGGCGGGGGGTGCCCCGCGCCGGCCAGCCGGACACGCCCGGTGGGCGTGTCGATCAGCCCGTACACCGCCGTCGCGAACCGGCTGGACGATCCGCCGTGACGCACCAGCTCGTCGTTCAGGCGGGTCAGCGCCTCGATCGGGCTCAGGATCCGCTCCTCGTCGCCCGTGCCCTCGGTCATCCGGAGCGAGCGAGCGATGATCTGGGTCATCATCGCCGCCGGCACCCCGTGCCCCACCGCGTCGGCGATGAAGAACGCGACCGTGTGCTCGTCGAGCCGACGCAGGTCGTACACGTCGCCCGAGACGTCACCCGCAGGCCGGTACACCACGCCCAGGTCCACCAGCCCCGCCCCGCAGTTCGCACTCGGCAAAAACTCGCGCTGCACCCCCGCGGCCCGACGCATCTCCGCGTTCCACTCGATCAGCTGACGCTGCACCCCGTCCAGCATCATGCGGCTGAGCTTGTGCTCTCGCGCGATGCGGTCGATCACCTCCTGGCGGGCCGCGAGCGTCGCCAGCGACGTCGCGATGTGCGCCGGGTCGGTGGACCAGGGCAGCGTCGGGGCCCCCAGCACCGCGGTCGGCTTGTCGCTGGGCTCGGTCAGCACCAGCACCGCCCCCATCGATTCCTCCACGTACCCCTCCAGCACCGCCAGCGTCGAGTCGCGTTCCTGCTTGCTCAGCAGCACGACCAGCACGCCCTCGTGATGCGAGGCCGGGTTCCGCACACTGTCCCAGTCGGTCACACGCACGCTCGGACGCAGCATCCCCATCGGCCACGACGTCAGCACGGGGGCGACCACCGACTCCGGGTCCAACCGCTCACGCACCAGCGGCGACGCGGTCAGCAGCACTTCGAACTCTCCCCGGCCCTGCACCATGCAACACTCCGGTCAGCCCGTCCGTCGGTTCAGCGGGACGCGCAGCGGCGTCCTCGCAGAGCCCTATCGACCCGTCCGAGCACCGACTTCGGCCCGATCACCCGAGTGATCGCGCGTGCTGTGTCAAATGGACCCCGGTTTGGGGGAGCAGGCAGGCCCGGGTGTTTTGAGTGGGGGGGGTGGGGGGGGTTACCTGGTGAAGTGGTCCAGCATCTCGGTGTCGAGATCGATCCGGTCGCCCGGGTTCACGTCGAGCGTTTCGAGCGCTCCGCCCGGGATCTCGATCGCGTACTTGGCCGCGTACCGGCTCCCGTAGCGTTTCAGGCGTGAGGCGTAGGCCCGGTTCAGGTAGTCGCCGACCTCGCCTTCGCCCTCGCCCCGAGGGGGCTCCGCGGGCATGTGGTGCGTCGCGGTGACGTTGCCGGCGCCGTCGAGGAAGATGATGTCGATGTCGATGAAGCAGTCCCGCATGACGAAGTACCGCTCGTCGGATCGGGGGAAGCTGAAGAGCATGCCGCCGTCTGGCGCCAGCTCGGTCCGCTGACCGAGCCCCTTGGTCCGGGTCGCGTCGTCGAGGGCGAGCTCGAGCGTGAAGGTACGCCCGCTGATTGAGACTTTGGTCGTCGCGGGCGCGACCGCCGGCATCGGCTCGGAGCACCCGGAGAGCTTCACGCACGCCGGCAATGCCACCACGCACGCGCACGCGAGCAGGAAGACCCGTCGATTGATCCGTTTCAGCCCCGTGTCAGCCATCGCAGCGCCCTCTCGTCGAAGATCACGTCGTCCGTGGGAATCCTACTCGGTTCGAGCCCGTCCCGGAACGACGCGGCGGATATCGGCTCCGGCTCGTCGAGCACCCCGGCCCAGCACGCGCACAGCCCGATCACGCGGCGCGGGTCCAGCCCATCGCCCCGCCAGGTCGCCAGACGCGTGTCCCCGTGACGCTTGGCGAGGCGCAGGCCGTCCGTGCCCCGCACCAGCGGCGTGTGCCAGAAACGGGGGGCCCAGTCGAGGCCCAGCGCCCGGGCGAGCGCGAGCTGGCGAGCCCCGGAATCCAGCAGGTCATTGCCACGCACCACATCGGTCACACCCTGGCGGTGGTCGTCTACCACCACCGCGAGCTGGTAGCTGGGCTGACCCCGCTTGGTCCAGACCACGAAGTCCCCGATGGTCTCGGGCAAAGCCACGCGCTGCGGGCCGAGCAGTTCGTCGGTGAACCCGACCGGCTCGTCGGGCACCGCGAACCGCCAGTTGCCCCCGGTGTCCTCGAACGCTCGCGCCCCGAGCTCCGGGCGCAGGGCCCTCGGGAAGACGGTCTCGCCCCCGCCCTCCTGCGGCGCACTCGACGCTGACTCGATCTCCGAGCGGGTCAGCGCACACGGGTACACCACGCCCGCACCGGCCAGCCGACGCATGGCCTCCTCGTACGCCGATAGATCGTCGGATTGCAGCGACGGCCCCTCGTCCCAGTCCAGCCCGAGCCACGAGAGCAGGTCGATCGTCTGCTCGATCGCGCCCGGCTTCACACGCGGCGTGTCGAGGTCCTCAATCCTGAGTGTCACTCCCCACCCGTCCCGTCGCGCCAGCCCCCACGCGATGAGGAACGAGAAGGCGTTGCCCAGATGCAGCGCCCCGGTCGGGGATGGTGCGAGTCGGGTCACGCGTGCGGCGGCGTTGCTCCCCGCGTTTTCCGGCTCAGCAGGAACCTCGGACTCGTCGCGCGGGGCGTACACGCCAGAGCGTACACTGCCACTCGCCTCGTGTGCACCCAACCAAGAGGAGACCGGTGTGACGACCAAGTTCAGTGAGCAGCAGGTATCCAGCGCCTTGGAACAGGTCCCCGATTGGGCGGAGATCAACGGGGAGATCACGCGCACCTATCAGTTCGAAAACTTCGTGGACGCGATGGCGTTCGTGAACAAGGTCGCCGACTACGCCGAGTCCGCCCAGCACCACCCCGACATCCTCATCCGGTACAACAAGGTCACCCTCACCGTCTCCACCCACGACGCGGGTGGCATCACCGACAAGGACTTCGAGCTCGCCACGGCGACCGACGGATTCGCGGGCTGAGCCGGAGCGCCGGCACCACCCGGCCACGACCGGACGTGTGAGCACCGATCGCAGCGAGCGAACCGAGGGGGGGGGCACGACCCCAAGGGCCAATGTGGGGGGGGTTACTTGAGTTCGACGGTCCAGTAGGCCTCGTCGAGGAAGGCCTTCCACGACCGGTACTTCTCGTGTCCCAGCTTCATCGCGATGAGCGGGTGGCGACGCGGCTTGTGCGGGCGCCGGATCAGCTTCATGCTGGCCTGATCGGGCGTGCGTCCCCCCTTGCGGGCGTTGCAGCGCACGCAGGCGCACACGAGGTTCTCCCACGTGTCCGGGCCCTGCTGGGCCTTGGGCGTGACGTGGTCGATCGAGAGCTCGCTGGTCGGGAAGTGGTGCCCGCAGTACTGGCAGCGGTTGCGGTCGCGGGCGAACAGGTTCCGCCGATTGAGTTTGACCTGCTGGCGGGGCAGTTTGTCGTATCCGATCAGCCGGATGATGCGCGGGACCGCGATGTCGAGGCGGACGGTCTTGACCCAGTCGTGGGCGTCGGGCTCGAATTCCTTGCGAAGCTCGGACAGCTCGGTCCACGACTCGAAGTCGTGGTTCGAGTACACCCCGTCGTCCTCGTGGATGACTTCGGCGACATCGCGTGCGAGCAGGCAGAAGGCGTGGCGGGCCGACACGACCCGGACGGCGACGTAGAGCTTGTTGAGGACAAGGACCTTCGACGCCAGCCCGTCGCCCTCAATCGGCGGGACCGGCGCGAGTGTGCCGGCTGGGATGTCCCCGGCTCCGGAGGAGCCGACCGTGCCGGCCGCGATGGGCCGTGGTCGTCTCAAACGTCTGCGAGACATGCTGTGAGTATATGTACCGGGGGCCTCGAGGGTTCGCAAGCGATTCCCGAGCGAATCGGCCCTGGCGGGTCCGATTCACCGAACCTTGATGTTTTCGGTCGTCACAGTCGTATTTCAGGCGCTCAGTGGCGGAAGTGACGCGTGCCCGTGGTCACGCAGGCGATCCCGCGTGCGTCGCACAGATCGAACGTGTCCTGGTCCCGCTTGGACCCACCCGGGTGCACGATCATGGAGACGCCGGCGTCGGCCAGCAGGGTCGGGCCGTCGTCGAAGGGGAAGAACGCGTCGGAATAGGCGATGGCACCCTTCACCAGGTCGCCCGCCTTCTCGATCGCCAGGCGGCACGAAGCGACCCGGTCCATCTGCCCCGCCCCGGCGCCGTACAGACGAACGCCGCCTGCGTCCGACCCGCCCAGGCACACGGCATTGGACGACAGCGCCCGCCCGATGCACTCCAGCACCGCGCCGTGACGCAGTTGCTCAGCGGTCGGTGCCGGACCGGCCCGGTGCTCCCACGCCTCGGGCGTGGGGGGGGCGTCGTCGCGCTCCTGGACAAGGGCCCCGCCCGGGAGCCAGCGGACCTCGCGTCCGCCCACGTCGGGTCGGGCGTCGCCCACGGCGAGCACGCGGCAGTTCTTCCAGCGAGCCTCCAGCACGCCCACGGCGCCGTCCTCGAACGACGGGGCGATGACCACCTCGAAGAAGCTGCCCTCGCCCGCGATCCGCTCGGCCGTCGCGCGGTCGATCGGGGCGCTGCACGCCAGGATGCCCCCGAACGCCGCGAGCGGATCGCCCGCGAGCGCCAGCCCGCAGGCCGACGCGGCGTCGGGCGCGGTGGCCGCGCCGCACGGGTTGGTGTGCTTCACGACCGAGGCGCCGACTCCGCCGGTGTGCCCCAGCATCAAGGCCAGCCCGAGCGCTGCGGAGGCGTCGTTCAGGTTGTTGTAGCTCAGCGGCTTGCCCGCGAGCTGCTCGGCGTGCAGCACCGAGGGGCCGGAAAACGCGTCGTCGCGATAGACCGCCGCCCGCTGGTGCGGGTTCTCGCCGTACCGCAACTCGCCCGTTGTGCGCACAGACAGGGTGAGTCGGTCGGGGAAGACGTCGCCCGCCTGCTTCGCGAAGTACGCGGCGATGGCGGCGTCGTACGCCCCGGTCCGCTCGAACGCGGCCTGGGCGAGCCGGCGACGCAGCGCGAGCGTGGTGCCCCCGCCCCGGACCTCGTCCAGCACGTCCCCGTACTGGGCCGGGTCGGTCACGACGGCGACGCTGGCGTGGTTCTTGGCGCCCGAGCGGATCATGGCCGGGCCGCCGATGTCGATCTGCTCGATCGCCTCGTCGTCGGTGACGCCGTCACGTGCGATGGTCTGCTCGAACGGGTACAGGCTGACGCAGACCAGGTCGATGGGCCCGATGTCGTGCTCGTCCATGGCCTGGACGTGCCCCGGGTTCTGGCGCACGCCCAGCAGCCCGCCGTGCACCTTGGGGTGCAGGGTCTTGACTCGTCCGTCCATCATCTCCGGGAAGCCGGTGACGTCTTCGACGGGGGTGACGGGCAGGCCGGCCTCGGCGATAGCCCGGGCGGTGCCGCCGGTCGAGACCAGCTCGGCTCCGCCCTCGTGCAGCGCCCGCGCGAACTCGACCAGCCCGGCCTTGTCGGAGACGGAGAGGAGCGCCCGTCGCACGGGCACGCGGGTGGGATCGGTGGTCATCGCCGTCTCGGGAGCGGTGGAGAGGGTGGTCATGGCGTCCGTGCCCATCGGTGCGGGTTGTCGGAACAGGCGTGCAACGCAACGCCCCGGGGATTCGTGCGGGGGGTTACCTGGGCTCGAACTTGAGCACGGTCCCGCGTCCGGCGACGGCGTACAGGTTGCCGTCCTCGAACTTGTCGGTCTGGATGCCGCGGATGCCGGGGAACTGGGCCGAGGCGATGATGTCGCCGTTCTCGGGGTCGAGCGCGGCGAGGGTGATGCCGTTCCAGGCGAGCAGCTCGCCGTCGTGGACGCCGACGATCCAGCCGTTGGGCATCTCGGGCTGGCTCCAGACCTCCTCGCCGGTGACCTTGTTCAGGCAGACGACGCCGAGGTTGGGGGTGGCGAAGTAGACGACGTCCCCGTGCATGACGGGCTGGACCTTGAGCGGCTCGCTGGTGCGGTAGCGCCAGATGCGTCGTCCCTCGACGAAGCCGTAGACCGAGCGGTCGAGGCTGGCGATGACGACGTAGTAGTAATCGGTGACGGGGTTGCTGGCGACGCCGCCGCTGATCTTCTCGACGACCTTGGCGCTGGGGCCGCCCAGGTCGATGGTGGCGACCTCGCCGGTCTGTGTGACGGCGATGGCCTCGTAGGGGTTCATGAGGATGGGGTTGGCGGAGATGGTCCCGCCGATGCCGTAGCGCCAGTCGGTGAGGTTGTAGTCGCGGTCGATGGCGATGAGCTCGCCGTCGAGCGTGCCGAAGATGGCGTGCTTGCCGTTGAGGACGGGCTCGGTGTTGACGAGCTTCAGGAAGTCGGTGCGGGCGAGCAGGTTGCCCGTGTCCATCTCGATCTCGTGGAGCTGGGTCTCGGTGGTGAAGAGCAGGATGTCGCCGTCGCGCTCCAAGCCGAGGACCTTGGTCTCCGGTCGGTCGAGCTCGGCGCCCCAGATCAGGCGTCCGGTGTTGCTCTGCATGACCGAGACCACGGACCGCCCGTCGCGGGTGACGACGCGGTCGTCGTAGACCTCGATCTCCTCGAGGGCCGAGCCGGGCGAGACCTGCGGGTACCCCGCCCACGCCCAGCGGTAGCCCATCTCCTTCCACGCCTCGTGGTCGATCGTCGCCTCTTCCAGCGTGGTGGCCGCGATGCGGTCGCCCTGCGCCGCGGGCTGGGAATCGGCGGTCCGGGACGGGGCCGGGGCGGACCCGGCGCGGGATCCGCTGGATCCGCACCCGCAGACCAGCCCCACGCTCAGAGCCCCCGACACAAGCAACGCGATCCGACCTGAGACCATGCTTTCACCTCTCCAATGCGGGTCCAATGCGGGGGTCCGGGCCACTGGCCGGGCTACCGGGACGGGATCATACGGCCCCGGGGCCTCTGAGCCATGCTCGGCCCTCATGTACGCCCGGAATCCGCCCGCGGCTTGACTCAACCCGAAAATCGGCTCTGATTCGGCGTGTTCACAGGACTCGTCCAGGCCGTCGGCACCCTCGCCGTATCGAACCCGACCGACACGGGGCGTCGGCTGGTGATCGATCCGGGCGCCTGGGACCACGTCCCGGCTCCGGGCGACTCGATCGCGGTCTCCGGCTGCTGCCTGACGGTGGTGGGGGTAACGGACGTTGGCTGGGCCTTCGACGCGATCCCCGAGACGCTGGCGAAGACCACGCTGGGAGGGCTGGAGGCGGGTTCGCGTGTGAACCTGGAGCACGCCGTGACCGCGAGTACGCCGATGGGGGGGCACTTCGTGCAGGGGCACGTGGACGGGGTGGGGCGTGTGACCCGGATCGACACGGGCGATGGCTGGCGGGTGCGGGTCGAGCCGCCTGCGGACCTGATGAAGTTCATGATCCCCAAGGGATCAGTGACGATCGAGGGGGTGAGCCTGACGCTCGCGGCGGTCGAGGCCGGTGCGGGCTGGATCGAGGTCGCGCTGATCCCGGAGACCCTGGACCGGACGACGCTGCGGGGGCTGGCGGCGGGCGACGGGGTGAATCTGGAGGCGGACATGCTGGTGCGGGCGGTCGTGCAGACCACCGAAACCGTGCTCGAGGCGAGGGGCGGCTGAGCGTGCGCGTGCTCGGCATCGATCCCGGCCTCAACATCACCGGCTTCGGCTGTGTCGAGGGTGAGGTGCTGAACGAGACGATCGTGGACGCGGGTGTGTTTCGGCTGGCCAAGGCGGGGGCCGCGGATTCGGCGGAGTCGCTCAGCGCCCGGCTCGTCGAGCTCGAGCGGGACCTGAAGGACCTGATCGAGGCGCTGAAGCCCGATGCGGTCGCGGTCGAGGCGATGTTCACCAACCCCAAGCACCCCGGCACCATCGTGAAGATGGCCCACGGGCGCGGCGTGGTGCTGCTGACGATCAAACGCTCCGGCACGCCGGTCATCGAACTGCCCCCGGCCGAGGTCAAGAAGGGCATCGCCGGGCACGGGCAGGCGAAGAAGGCCCAGATGCAGGACGCGATCATGCACCTGTTCCGGCTGGCCGAGCCGCCGCAATCGGACATGGCGGATGCGTTGGCGATCGCGGTGACGGCGCTGCGTCGGGAGCACGCGAGGGTGTGAGCGTTTGATCCCAACGGTGCCCTGCTTCGGCCCGAAGGGCGAAGCAGGCCCTGGGGAGCAACCGCCTTCGCCCTTCGGGTCGAAGGCGGGCACCGAAGACGCGGGTTGTCCGTGGAGAAGGGGGCGCCGTCTCCACGCCACCCGACGTGCCCGACCCGAATACCCTTCCGACCTATGGCCGACGACCCCACACGACTCACCGCACAGGTCCTCATTGTCGAGGACGAGCCCGAGCACGCCGACGTGATGTCGGAGGCGCTGCGCCGTCCGGGGCACGTGTGCACCATCGTGGGCGGGGTCGAGGCGGCGTTGGAGGAGCTCACCGGGGGCTCGTTCGACGTCATCGTGACCGACCTGCGGATGCCCGCCTCGGCCGGGTTCGACGCGGGCGGGGCCGGGAGCGTGGACCCGGACGGGGGCAACGCGGGGATGGTCGTGCTCAGCGCCGCGTCGGCCCATCAGCCCGACGCCGAGACGATCATGGTGACGGCGCACGGCGACGTGCCGACGGCCCGCCAGGCCTTCAAGGTGGGGGCGTACGACTTCATCGAGAAGCCGCTGGATCTGGACGTGTTCCGCGAGCTGGTGAACCGAGCCGCGGAGAACGTGCTGCTGCGTCACGAGTCGGGCGAGCTGAGCGAGCTGGTGCAGCACGACGGGTTCGAGGGGATCGTGGCGGGCTCCGAGCCGATGCGGAAGATCCTGAAGACGGTGAAGACGGTGGCCGCGAGCACGATCCCGGTGCTGATCACCGGCGAGAGCGGCACGGGCAAGGAGCTGATCGCGGAGGCGGTGCACGCCAACTCGCCCCGTTCGGGCAAGCGGTTCGTGGCGTTCAACTGCGCCGGGCAGACCGAGAGCCTGCTCGAGGACCAGCTCTTCGGGCACGTGCGGGGGGCGTTCACCGGGGCCGACAAGGACCGCGAGGGCGTCTTCGAGTACGCGGACGGGGGGACGCTGTTCCTGGACGAGATCGGCGACATGCCGCTGACCATGCAGGCCAAGCTGCTGCGGGTGCTGGAGAGCGGCGAGGTGGTGCGGGTCGGCGACAACGCGCCGCGGTCCACCGACGTCCGGTTCGTCAGCGCGACCAACAAGGACCTGAAGAAGATGGTGGGGGAGGGGACCTTCCGCGAGGACCTGTTCTTCCGCATCAACGGCAGCCACGTGCACCTGCCCCCGCTGCGCGAGCGGCGCGACGACATCCCGCGGATCGTGCGGCACGCCATCCAGAAGCACGCGGCCCAGTTCGACCGGGGCGTGCCCGACATCACCGACGCCGCGGTGATGCGCCTGACCAGCTACGCCTGGCCCGGGAACGTGCGTCAACTGCTGAACGTGGTGCAGAACATGGTCGTGAGCGCGATCGGCGACGCCGAGGACGGGGCGGGCGGTGGGGGGGTCGTGCTCGATGTCCGCCACATCCCCGAGGACGTGCGGACCGACGACCCCCACGACGCCGACGATGCGCTCGATGCGGGCAGTGGAGGGAGTGGGGGAGGGTCGCTGGCGGGCAAGAGCCTCGAGCAGCTCGAGAAGCGGGCCATCCGCGAGACGCTCAAGCTCACCGGCGGCAACCGCGAGCACACGGCCAAGCTGCTGGGCATCGGCGAACGCACGCTGTATCGCAAACTCAAGGAATACGGGTTGCGGTAGTTCGGGTGGCGTGGAGACGGCGAAGCCTTCTCCACGGCTGAGCGCGACTCAGACCCGATGAAGGCTGCGCCGTCATCGGGGCACCCGTTGGTTCTTTGGTGCCCGCCTTCGACCCGCAGGGCGAAGGCTGAGGCCGCAGACCCCAACGCCTGCTTCGCCCTGCGGGTCGAAGCAGGGCACCGCTGAGATTTTCCGAACCGCGGCCATGGCGCGGTTCACCAGTCCAGCGTCCCCAGCCACGCCGCGGCCAGTTCCTCGACCCCCAAAGACCACGACGCACACGCCAACGAGGCGGGTGGCGTGGGGTGCCCCGAGCTTGGCGCAGCCAAGGTCGGGACCGTGCAGCGCGAGCGCCCGACGATTGCTGCGCCATCCTCGGGGCACCCGGCTCTGGTATTCGCTCAGCCCTGTCGCTTCAGGTGCGTCACAAAGATCGCTCGTGCGGGCGTTTCGCCGAGGCTCTGCACGCGGTGCTCGACGTCCGCCGGGTACGTCGCGGCGTCGCCCGCGGACAGGTCGATCGTCTGCCCGGACACGTAGATCCGCAGCGTCCCCTCGATCACGTACACGTTCTCGACCGACCCCTTCGGGTGGGCGGGGAACCAGGGTTCCTCGGTCTGGGCCGGGAAGGTGTAGTGCAGCACCTCGATCCCCTCGCGCGCGAACGGGCGGCTGAGCAGGCGGCGCTCCATGCCCGTGTCCGGATCGACCAGCACCCGCTGCTGATCGGCCAGGTCCAGGTGCACCGAGGGCGAGTCGTCGAGGTCGAGCAGCTCGGAGATGCCGCACCCCAGCCCGTTGGCGATCTGGCCCAGCAGGCGGATGGTGGGGTTCTTCTTGCCCGCCTCCACGTCGCAGATCATCGCCTTGCTGACCCCGCTGCGGTCGGCCAGGTCGGCCTGGGTCATGCCCTGGTTGGTGCGAATCGTCTTGATGTTGGGGGCGACGTCCATGGGGGCCTCCGAAAGAAATTCTCTATAGTGGAATAGATTCGCGATAGAGAATATTCTAGACTATAGCGAACGTAATTGTCCGTTCTGAGGGCACTTTAGTCAAGGAGATTCACAATGGCGAACGCGATACGGTGCGAATTCGAGTCGTCGGCCTGCAGTTTCCAGGCCGCGGAACGCTGGGGATTGCTCGGACTGCTCGTGGCCGGGCTGATCATCGTGGCGGTGACCCTCACGCAGCCGGGCACCACGTCCGCCGGAGACGGCCTCGCGAGCGATCGTGTGGAGGTCAGTTCCACCCTGCTCAGCGAATGAGCCGGCTTACCAGTCCAGCGTGCCCAGCCAGGACGCGGCAAGGTCCTCGACCGGGACCGACCACGACGGGCACGCCAGCGTCCCCGAGTCATCCAACGTCCCTACCCGCTCGAACGGGATCTCGGCGAGTCGCCCCTCGACTGTGCTGAGGTCCCGTTCGGGCACTTCCAGCACGTACCGGCTCGGGGCCTCGCCGAACAGGCCGGCGGCCTCGCCTCCCACGCTCAACTCGGCGCCAATCGGGTGATTACCCGACGAGCCCGCGATCAGCATCTCCGCGACGCAGCACAGCAGCCCGCCGTCGCTGACGTCGTGGGCCGAGGCGATCAGGCCCTCGCGGATCAATGTGTGCAGCGTGCGCGCGATCCGCGGCCCGAGTTCCAGATCGGTGCGTGCCAACGGCCCCTCGCCCGCACCCCACGCCCTGGCGTATTCGGATCCCTTCAATCCCAGTGGGGGGGGGCCGACCGCCAGCAGCACGTTCCCGGGCTTCTTGGCGTCCATCGAGACCGGCGGCGATCCCTCCGGCACGATCCCCATCCCCGTGATCAGCAGCGTGGGCGGGATCTCGATCGTCCGACCGTCCTCGGTGGTGAACTGGTTGTTCAAGGAGTCCTTGCCGCTGACGAACGGCGTGCGGTAGGCCTTGGCCCCGTCGTAGCAGCCCTCGGCGGCCCGCACCAGCGAGGCGAGGTTCTGGGGCTTGGTGCAGCTCGGCCAGCAGAAGTTGTCGAGGATCGCGATGCGGTCCGGGTCGGCCCCGACGCAGACGAGGTTGCGGACGCACTCGTCGATCGCGGCGAGCGTCATGAGGTACGGGTCGGCCTCGAGCCCGGTCGCCAGCCCGCACCCGATGGCGAGCCCGCGTCCGGTGCCGGGCACGGGTTCCACGATGCTCGCGTCGCCCGGGCCGCGGGCCTGGGCCCCGACGAGCGGCTTGGCGACGGTGTTGCCCTGCACCTCGTGGTCGTACTGACGGATGATCCAGTGCTTGCTGGCGATGTTGGGGTGGGCGAGGAGAGCGAGCAGGGCGTCGCGGGGGGCGGGGGGGGTGTGGGGGGTGGGGGGGGCGGTCCCCTCGCTTGCGCTCGGGGCTCGTTGATCGGTTGAGTTGGGGGTCCAGACGGCCTCTCGGGTCGGGGTCGGGATGCCGTCGTGCATGAAGGCCATCGGGAGGCGTCCGACCTCGGTGCCGCGGTAGTTCAGAATGAGGTCCGCCCCCTCGGTGCCGAAGTGGCCGAGGTCGGCGAGTTCCACGTGCTCCTCGTCGCAGATGGCCTGGAGCGCCGCGATGTTGGACTCGGGCACTGCGAGCACCATGCGTTCCTGGGCCTCGGAGATCCAGATTTCGGTCGGGCTCAGGCCGTCGTACTTCAGCGGGGCCTTCTCGAGGTGGACCTCGGCGCCGATCTTCTCTCCCATCTCGCCCACGGCCGAGCTGAACCCGCCGGCCCCGCAGTCCGTGATCGAGCTGAACAGGGGCTTGCCGCCCGGGCCTTCGTCGCGGGCACGCAGGATCGCGTCGAGCACGCGCTTCTCTTCAATTGCGTTGCCGATCTGCACGGCGTGGCTGAACTCGTCGGCGTGGGTGTCGGTCAGTTCCGCCGAGCTGAAGGTCGCGCCGTGGATGCCGTCTCGCCCGGTCCGCCCACCCAGCGCGATGATGCGGTCGCCCGGGCGGGCGTCGCCCGCGATCAGGTCGCGCGGCATGACGCCCACGCACCCGCAGTAGACCAGCGGGTTGCCGACGTACCGGTCGTCGAACCAGACCGCCCCGTTGATGGTGGGGATGCCCATGCGGTTGCCGTAGTCGCGCACGCCGCCGACGACCTCGGTCAGGATGCGGCGCGGGTGCAGGCAGCCGGTGGGGATGTCATTCAGGTCCGGGCTCGCGACGCAGAAGACGTCGGTGCTTGCGATCGGCTTGGCGGCCAGGCCGGTGCCGATCACGTCGCGGATGCAGCCGCCGATGCCGGTCGCGGCCCCGCCGTAGGGCTCGATGGCGCTCGGGTGGTTGTGGGTCTCGACCTTGATGCAGACGGCGTGGTCGTCGTCGAAGGCGACGATGCCGGCGTTGTCCACGAAAACGGACAGGGTCCAGTCGATCCCCTCGTCGATCAGCTCGTGCGTCGCGGCGGCGACGGTGCTCTTCAAGAGGTTGTGGATCGTGACCGAGCCGTCCGGGTGGACCTCGTGCCCGGGACGATTGGCGAAGTCGAGGGTCCCGTCGCTGGCGCTCCGGGCTCGTTCGTCGGAGGCCTCGCGGTAGTGGATGGTGCTCTTGAGCGTCTTGTGCACGCAGTGCTCGGACCAGGTCTGGGCGAGGGTCTCCAGCTCGATCTCGCGCGGCTCGCGTCCGAGTTCCCGGTATTCGTCCCGGATCGCCCGCATCTCGTCGAGGCTGAGGAAGAGGTGGGCGTCGCGGCTCATGCGTTCCAGGGCCGCGTCGTCGAGGTCGCGGATCGGGACCTCGGGCATGGTGAAGTCGCGTGCCTCGCCCCGCGGCAGCGCGTCGGGCAGGTGGGCCTCGGTGTGCACGGCGTGGACGACGGGGTTGGCCAGCACGCCCGCGGCGGACTCGGCGTCCTGTGCGCTCAAACCCTCGAGTTCGTACCGGGTCGCGGTGGAGACCCGAACGTGGACGTCGGTGAGGGCGTGGATGGCGTCGGCGACGGACTGGGCCGCGGGGTCCATGACGCCGGGGAGGGGGTGGACCTCGATCAGGGCGGAACGTTCGGGGCGTGGGGTGGTACCAACGGTGGCGACCTCGGCGACGGGGTCGGCGAGCAGCCCGTCGATGACCCGGGCGAGTTGATCTTGGTTCAGCGGGCCCTCGATGAGGTAGATCTTGGCGGTCCGGACGGTGTCGGTGCGGATGCCGCGGGCGTGGAGGCGGTCGCCGGTGGAGGTGCCGCGCGGGTCGCCGGCGACGTCGCTGGGGCGGACCTCGACGCGGACGAGGCGGGATTCGTGGTGGTTCTCGGTCGTTGAGACGTCTGGCGATGTGGTCGGCGTCGGGCTCATGGGCCGATGGTAGAGAAGCCGGGGCGTCCCCGCCGGGCGGCCTCGCCCCGAGAGTGCACATACCCTCTTTACGCATGACCACGAGCCCAAGCGTCAGCCCGGAAGCCCCCGCGATGCACCGACCCACGGTCGAATTGTTCACCGACGGGGCGTGCTCCGGCAACCCCGGTCCCGGGGGCTGGGCGTACATCCTTCGTCACCCGGTGTCCAGCGCCGAGGTGGAGCGGGCGGGCTCGGAGCGGGCGACCACCAACAACCGGATGGAGCTGATGGCGGTGATCCGCGGGCTCGAGGCCCTGACCCGCCCCAGCGTGGTCGAGCTGTACTCGGACTCGCAGTACGTGCTCAAGGGCATGGACGAGTGGCTCCCGCAGTGGAAGGCCCGCGGCTGGCGGACCGCGGCGAAGAAGCCGGTGAAGAACGTGGAGCTCTGGCAGCGTCTGGACGAGCTGCAATCGACCCACCAGATCCGGTTCCACTGGGTGCGGGGGCACGCCGGGCACCCGGAGAACGAGCGTGTGGACCGGCTGGCGGTGCAGGCCCGCGACACGCTGCGGGGCTGAGGGGCGGGGGATCGGGAGCGTGTGGGCGGGGGGTCCGAGAAGAACGCGCGGGTGCGTCCCGGCATGCCCGGATGGGGGGCGGCTGTCGGCCGACCCGGATATCTCCCCGAAATTCACACGCCCGTGGTGAGGTTCGGACTGAACCCCCCGCAACCGAGGGCCGATGATTCGAGCGAGGTCGGCTCGCGCCGGCCCGACCGATTGATCCGACCCTGACGGGGAGACAGCCTGATGGACCTCGACGCGATTCTCCGGGCCGCATTCGAAGCCGATTCCTCCGACATCCACCTGGTCGGTGGCGAGCCGCCGACGGCGCGTGTTCACCAGATCATGACGCCGCTGTCCGAGGGCATCCTCGATCCGGACGACGTGCTGGAGACGTTCCGCGACATGGTCTCTGCGGAGCAGTTCTCGCGGTTCGAGGTCAACAAGGACCTGGACTTCTCGTACGAGGTGGAGGGGCTGGCCCGGTATCGCGTGAACGCTCACCTGCAGCGCGGGACCGTTGGGCTGGCGATGCGACAGATCAAGACCGAGGTCCCGGCGCTGGCCGATCTGAGCCTGCCCGAGGTGATCGCCCGCCTGACCTACCTGCCCCGCGGGCTGGTGCTGGTGACGGGGGACACGGGCTCGGGCAAGTCCACCACGCTGGCGGCGATGATCCAGGCGATGAACCAGCGGTACCGCAAGCACATCATCACGCTGGAGGACCCGGTCGAGTACCTGTTCCAGAGCGAGCAGTCGCTGATCGAGCAGCGCGAGCTGGGTCGTGACATGATCTCCTTCGGCTCGGGCCTGAAGCACGCCCTGCGTCAGGACCCGGACATCATCCTGGTCGGCGAGATGCGTGACCACGAGACGACCTCGCTGGCGATCTCCGCGGCCGAGACGGGCCACCTGGTGCTGTCCACGCTGCACACGGTGAACGCGGCCCAGACGGTCTCTCGAATCATCGACATGTACCCGTCGGGGCAGCAGAACCAGATCCGCTCGATGCTGTCCACGACGCTGCAGGCTGTGATCTCGCAGTCGCTGTTCACGCGGAGCGATCGCCCGGGCATGGTGCCCGCGGTGGAGACGCTGCTGTGCACGCCGGCTGTGCGGAACCTGATCCGCGAGAACAAGATCTACGAGATCCCGAACGTCATCGAGACGTCGCGTGCGATCGGCATGAGCACGCTGGACGCGTCGATCGCGGAGCTGTACTTCAACGGATCCATCACCAAGGAGTCGGCGATCTCCCAGGCCGTCCACCCGGACAAGCTCGAGCAGCAGCTCGTGGCGTAAGCCAGACCAAGACACGAAACGACGCCACGACGATCGAGGAGACACACCGAGATGGCCAACTACAACTACCAGATCCGCAATTCGGGCGGCCAGATGCAGCAGGGCGTCATCGCCGCGGACAACGCCGCGACCGCCTCGGCCATCCTGCGCAACCAGGGTGCGCACGTCATCTCGGTGTCGGCGGTGAAGGAGGGGCGATCCTCGGGCAAGAGCATCCTCGCGTCGATCAACACCCGCAAGCCGGGCATGAAGGACGTGCTGGACTTCACGACCCAGCTCGCGGTCATGATCCGGGCGGGCATCTCGCTGCGCTCGGCGCTGGAGGGCATCTCGGACCAGACGGCCAACCCTCGGTTCAAGGAGGTCGTGGTGCAGCTTCGCACGGACGTGGAGTCTGGCAAGTCGTTCTCCGACGCGCTGGGCGCGAACCCGAAGCTGTTCAACTCGCTGTACGTGAACATGGTCAAGGCGTCTGAGATGTCGGGCTCGTTCTCGGAGATGCTCGACCGGATCGCGGGCTACATGGCCCAGCAGCTCGAGACCCGCAAGATGGTCGTGGGCGCCTCGATCTACCCGGCGATCATCGGCGTGCTGGCCGTGGTCGTGACGGTCTTCCTGCTGACGTTCGTGCTGCCGAAGTTCTACACGCTGTTCGAGGGCAAGGAAGAGGTGCTGCCGCTGGCGACCGTCTTCCTGATGGGGCTGTCGAAGTTTGTGATTGCGCAGTGGCCCTTCCTGGTGGGTGCGCTGGTGCTGGCGATCGGGGCCCTGTGGGCCGCGCTGCGGACCGAGGTCGGCATCTTCTGGCTGGACCGGCTCAAGCTGGCCATCCCTGTGATGAAGCTGATGTTCCGCTCGCTGTACATCACGCGTTCGCTGCAGACGATGGGGCAGCTGATCAACGCGGGCGTGCCGATGCTCGACACCATCCAGATCACGGGGGACATCGCGGGCAACCAGCTGTTCACGGCGATGTGGCAGCGGGTCTACCAGTCGGTCAAGCAGGGCAAGAAGATCGCGACGCCCCTGAACGAGAGCGACCTGCTCCCCCGCTCGGTGAGCCAGATGATCTCCGCGGGCGAGGAGTCCGGCAAGCTGGGCGAGGTGCTCGACGAGATCTCGGCCTACTACTCCAAGCTGCTCAAGGACCAGATCAAGGCGGTTACCGGAATGATCGAGCCCCTCATGATCCTCGTAATGGGCACGATCGTCGGGTTTATCGCCATGGCGATCATCCTTCCCATCTTCAAGATGAGCCAGATCGTTTCGTAACCGATCCTCGGGAGCGGGGCCGACGCGCCCGCGCCACAACCGGAGAGGATCGGACGAGATGAGCCCACGAATCGCATCACGAACGCGTCAGACGCGCAGCCAGGGTGGCTTCACCCTGATCGAGGCGGCGATGGCCACGGTCATCATCGGCGTCGGCGTGCTGGCGATGATCGACGCCCAATCCGCCTTCATCCGAGCGAACCTGTGGTCCAACCACGCCGCGTCGGCCACCTTCCTGGCCAACGAGGTCCGCGAGTACACCCGCCTGCTGCCCCGCCACGACCCGGTCTCCGGGCTGGTGATCGACGCGGGCGTGCTGTACGGGTGGGGGCCCGACGAGGGCGAGATCACCGTGGACGACTTCGACGACCTCGACGACTTCGACGGCATCACGTTCTCCGGCTTCGGCAGCCCCGACTGGTCCGACGGCGACCTGCCCGGTCCCATCGACGCCTTCGGCGAGGTGATCCCCGAGATCACGCTCGACGGCACCGAGCTGGGCGCCAGCGCCGACGACGGCACCGGCCAGATGGTCTTCGCCGGCGAGGCGATGAACGGCTGGTCGCAGTCCGTCGAGGTTGACAAGATCGACCCGTTCGACACCGCGGTCGTCTATGCCCCCGAGTACTTCGTCGGCCCCGTCGGGGTCGATCCCGGCCAGCCGGTGGATTCCTTCCCCCTGCGGGTCACCGTCCGAGTCTTCTACCAGAGCGCCGCCGACCCGCTTCCCAGCGAGGTCATCGCGGTCTCCTGGATCGTCCCCTGACACCATCGGAGCACCCATGAGCCGACGAGCCACATCCCGACGCACACGCACCGCCACGACGCGCACCCTCTCGCGCCGCGGCGTCGCATCGGTGCTCGCGATGATGTTCCTCATCATCTTCGGCTCCCTCGTCGCCGCCATGGCCATCGCCAGCCAGGGCAACGTCCGCACCGCGGCGACCCACCTGCACGTGATGCGGGCCATGAGCGCCGCCGACACCGGCATGGCCATCGCGCTGGAACGCCTCGACGAGGAGTCCGCCCGGTTCATCCTCGCCAAGGGCGAGATCACGCCGGACATCGTCCGGGCCCTATGGGAGGGCGACGGCGGCACCATGGGCACCCACCAGGTCATGCCCCCGATCACCAACTACGCCGAGCCGGGGCTGCCCTCGGGCCTGGCCGAGGCCCTCGTCAATCGGCACAACGCCGACGTCAACATCATCACCGAGCCCGGCTTCATCGTGACCGCGACGACCGGCTCCATGCCGACCGGGCTGTCCACCTCGGTGTACGCCGCGAACGAGTGGGTGTACACCCCCGCGGTCGCGCTCAGCGAGCAGGTGGCCGACCAGCCCACGCCGCCCCCGGCCTTCCAGGTCCGCTACGCCCCGCTGGCGGACTATTCCGGCATCCGCATCATCGTGGACGGGCTGGTGTTCGACTACTCGCGCGGCGGGCGGCTCATCACCCGCACCATCATGCGCGACGTCCGGCTGATCAAAATCATCGAGCACGCCATCGTCTCCAATCACCGCGTGATGATCGGCAAGAACGTCAACGTCGAGGGCTCCATCGCCACGACCTTCACCGACGTCTCGTTCGACAACGGCGACCCCATCATCGTGCAGTCGGACTTCTACGGGCTGGACCCCGCGCTGGACGCCAAGCTCGACGCGCTCTACGACTCGCTGAACCTGGCCGACCTCGACGACGACAACAGGCTCCGCGTCGGCCACCCGGTCGAGGGGGCCAACATCCCGGTGGATGCGGATTTCGACGGTGACGGCAGCGCCGACGGCGCGTTCGCCGACGTCACCCGCGACGGGTACGTCGATGAGTTCGACGTCTTCATCGGGCACTTCGACGCCAACGGGGACGGGCGGATCACCCTGTACCCGCCGTTCGTCGCGGGCACCGCCGCCGCGAGCATGTCGCCCGAGTTCGTGGACTCTGCGGGCGACCCGCTCGACCCGGACCTCGCCATCATGCTGGACTCGGCCTACGCCGACCGCAACGGGAACGGCGTGTACGGCTTCGACGATCTGGACGACGACGGGATCTACGACGCCGACACCGAGACGCTGTACGACTTCGACACCAACACCGGCGTGTACGCCGACGCCGCGCTGGGATACCGCGACGGGTTCATCGACGTCTTCGACCGCTACGCCAAGGTGGGCGGGTCGCTGGTCTTCCGCGTGGACGCCAGCTCCTGGGTCGCCGATCAGGGCGACTACCGCCCGAAGCTCAACGGCCCGATCGTCTCCGGCGACGACCCGCCCATGATCTTCCAGGCCGACAACCGCGACATCCCGCCGATCAACGACGACACGTTCAACGGCACGGAGAACTCGATCACGCTCGCCGCCGACGGCTCGGCCTTCTGGGACCAGGTCGCCTCGCAGCTCGGCGTCGCGGTGTCCGACCTCGACCTGTGGACCACCGCGATGAACCCCGGCGGCGTCAACGACCCGTGGTACAACGCGGTCTGGGACGATACCGACTTCGACGGCCGCCCGGACAACTACCTCACCGCGTACTGGGAGGCCTCGCCCTTCAACGCGCCCTCCTACACCGACATGTTCTATCGGCCGGTCTTCCGCAACATGACGTTCCGCAACGTGCAGATCCCCGAGGGCGTCAACGGGCTGTTCGAGAACTGCACGTTCGTCGGCGCGACCTACGTCCGCACCTACACCGCCAACACGCACCCGCACTGGAACGAGTACGGCGCGATGGACCTCGACGTTGACGGGTTCCCGAACCAGCGGTACCCGCGGTACATCTTCGGTGACGACCCGGTGGCCGAGCCGGAGTGGGACGCCCCGCGTGCCCTGCCCGCCGCCAACAAGCCGCCCACCCAGAACGTGCTCATGACCGACCTGTCCACCACGCCCCTGGACAAGGGCGACGTGAAGGTCTCCGAGGAACTCGCTCTGATCGGCCTCACCTACGACGAACTGCCCGAGCCGCTGCTGCTCGGGGGCGAGCGCATCATCGACACCAAGCCGCTGTCCAACAACATCCGCTTCCACGACTGCCTCTTTGTCGGATCGGTCGTCTCGGACCAGCCCGAGGTCTACGCACAGGTCCGCAACAAGCTCCAGTTCACCGGGGCCACACGATTCGCCCAGGAGCACCCCGACTTCCCCTCCGACGCCTCGCTCAACCCCGACCCCGCCGACGTCGAGGAGCTCGCCAAGAGCTCGATGATGCTCCCCAACTACTCGGTCGATCTCGGCTCGTTCAACTCGCCCCCCACGCAGCGGGTCGAGCTCAACGGCGCCATCATCGCCGGCGTGCTCGACGCACGCGGCAACACCGACATCAACGGCACCCTGCTGCTCACCTTCGACCCGCAGTTCGGCGTCGCGCCCCTCATCGACCCCTTCGGCGTGCCCATCGGCAACCCCGCCGGGTTCAACGCCTCCATCGGGTACTTCGGCGTCAACGACGGTGACCGCGAGTCGGTTGACCCCAACGACCTCCCCCTCAGCGGAGGCGTCCGCATCGTCGGCTACGACACCAACGGCGACGGCCTCGCCGACGTCCCCTACACCGAGCCGCAGCCCGTCGGGTCCACGCCCGTCCCGTTCAACGGGTACGGCCGCATCCAGATCCGTCACGATCCCAACATGATCCTGCCCGACGGGCTCATGCTCCCCATGTCCGCGAGCCCGATCACCGGGACCTACCAGGAGGGCGCCCTGTGATGACCCGATCGCTCCGACGCAACCACCGAACCGCACGGGCCTTCAGCATGGTCGAGCTGCTGATCGCGCTCACCATCACCGCCACGCTCTTCGCCGCCACCCTCGGCGCGCTCGACACCTCCTTCAAGAGCTACAAGCTCACCACCGAGTCCGCGTCCACGCAGGTCATCGCGCGGATCGTGATGCAGCGGCTCACCGCGATGATCCGCACCGGCGAGGAGTTCGGGCCCTACCCGATCAACCCCATCGCCGACCCGATCATCAACTCCGACTCCATCGAGTTCGTCTCCTCGCGCGACGAGGCCACCAACTCGTGGGAGGTCACCACCATCTCCAAGATCGCCGGCGACGCAGACACCGGCCCCTGGCGGCTGGTGTACGAGATCGCCACCTTCTCCAACGGCTCCTTCGTGGAAGAGACCGACCCCATCCCGCTCCTCGACGGGCTCACCGAGCTGCAGTTCTCGCTGGAGTACGAGGTCGGGCCGCGTCTGCGCCGCGCCACCATCGACATGGTGATCCGCCCGGACGATAACGACGACAACACCGTCTCGGTCCGCATGGACGCCCCGCACATCCGCATGGTCGCCAGCGCCACCCCGCGCATGTACGACTGAACACCGCTCCGACATCGAAATCGAACAACGAGCCCCGAGCGCGAGCGAGGGGTTTCTTTGTGCGCCGATTCCGCACGGCTCTCAGCACCGCAACCGCTCCAGCTCCGCCGGCACCAGCCCCGCCAGCTCCATCGCCAGCAACCCCGCGCTCGCGTCGTGCTCGCGTGCCCACGCCTCACCCGCACGCGCGTGGGCCTCGACCCCGATCCGCGCACAGTCGTACACCGAGACCGATCCCCGCGCCGTCCGCCCCCGCACCACAAACGCCGGGGCGTGCTGCGCCAGCAGGCCGCCGATCACGCCCGCGAGCACGTCCCCCGTCCCGCCCGTCGCCAGGCACGGGTGGCCCCGCTCGCAGACCCACGCCCGCCCGCCGTCGCTGACCACCGTCCCGGCCCCTTTCAGCACGCAGACGCACCCGAGCGCCCGGGCCAACGCGGCACACAGCCCGGGGCGGGTCGCGTCGTCCGTCGGATCGCCGCGCAGGTTCAGCGGCTCGGCCAGGCGTCGGAACTCCCCCGGGTGCGGCGTCAGCACGGTGGGGGCGGCGAAATCCTCGCCCCGCAAGCCCATCGACGCCGCGGCGTTCAGCCCGTCCGCGTCCAGCACCACCGGGCAGGTCGCCTGGCGCAGCACCCGGTAGACCACCTGCTCCACGCCCGCCCCCGTCCCGAGGCCGGGGCCCAGCACGATCGCCCGGGCGTCCTCGATGAGTGAGTCCAGCACCCCCGCGCTCGCGTGGGCCCGCAGCTCGCCGGCTTCGTCCACCGGCAGGGCCACCGCCGTCGCGCTGGGGCAGACCTCCAGCACGTGCCCCGCGATCGGCTCGGGCACCGCCAGTTGCACGAGGCCCGCCCCGGCCCGCAGCGCCGCCGTGCCCGCCAGGGCGGGCGCGCCGACCATGCGCCGGTCGCCCTCGCCCCCCGCGTGCCCGCCGATGACCACGACGGTGCCGTGCGTGCCCTTGTGCGAGGCGTCGGCCCGTGCGGGGAGGCCGGGCAGTTCCGAGGTATCGCGATCCGGGTCCATGCGCCGAGTCTACCCCCGGTGCCCGGGTACCATCCGGGCGTGATCGATACGCACTGCCATCTGACCTTCCCGGACTACGCGGGCCGGCTCGACGAGGTCCTGCGAGAGGCCCGCGAGGCGGGCGTGCTGGGCTGCATCACCATCTCGACCTCGTCGGAGGACTGCGAGGACGCCCTGCGCGTGGCCGACGAGCACGAGCACGTCTGGTGCACCTCCGGCGTCCACCCGCTCTACGCCGACCGACCCCTCGACTGGGCCCGGATCCGAGCGGTGGGGGAGCATCCCAAGTGCGTCGCCTGGGGCGAGCTCGGGCTGGACAACCACTACCCCGAGCCCGCGCACGACCTGCAGCGCACGGTCCTCGCCGAGCAGCTCGCCCACCTCGAGCAATGGAAGGACGACGGGCTGGACCTCCCGATCGTGATCCACTGTCGCGAGGCCTTCGACGACCTCATCCCCATCCTGCGTCAGACCGCGTTCGACCCGCACCGGTTCGTCTTCCACTGCTTCACCGGCACGCCCGACGACGCCCGCAAGGTGCTGGACTTCGGCGCGTTGATCTCCTTCACGGGTGTGGTCACGTACCGCAATGCGAAAGAGGTCGCCGAGGCGGCCAGGCTCGTCCCGCTCGACCGCGTCCTGTGCGAGACCGACGCCCCCTTCCTCGCGCCCGAGCCACACCGGGGCAAGCGCCCCTGCGTCCCCGCGTGGTCGCGCCACACCGCCGAGTTTCTTGCCGGACTGCACGGGCTGCCATTCGAGGACTTCGAGCACCACCTCGACGACAACACCGAGCGGTTCTTCGGCATCCGCGTCGGCCAGGGGGCCGACGCGTGATCGGCGCGACGCTCGATCCGGTTTGGGCGGGCACGCTCGCCACGAGCGTGGGGGGGTGGCTGCACGACCTCGATCCGTTCATCCTCCGGCTCTCCGGGTCCTTCGGCCTGCGCTGGTATGGCTTTTCCTACCTCTGCGGCTTCGTGGCCGGGTACCTCCTGCTGCGCTGGCTCGGGCGCAAGGGCGTCTCGTCCATCTCGCCCCAGCGGGCCGCGGACGCGATCCTGACCCTCATCGTCGGCGTGATGGTGGGGGGGCGGCTCGGGTACGTGCTGCTCTACCAGCCCTCGCTGCTCTGGCAGTTCTCCGGCGACGTCCCGTTCTGGGGGGTGCTCCGCCTCACCCAGGGCGGCATGGCCTCGCACGGCGGCATGGTCGGCGTCACCCTCGCCGCGTGGTGGATCAGCCGCGGCTTCAAAACCGAGGAGAGCGACCGCATCGGAAAGGCCCCCCCGCTGCACGTCTTCGACACCATGGCCCTCATCGCCCCGCCTGGGCTCTTCTTCGGGCGCATCGCCAACTTCATCAACGGCGAGCTGCTCGGACGCATCGTCGCGGCGCCGGGCGAGCCCGCGCCGTGGTGGGGCGTGCGATTCCCGCAGGAGATCATGGAACGCTCCAGCGACGAACTCCAGCAGACGCCCGAGCAGTGGGAGCAGCTCAACCGGCTCGCCTTCGAGCAGCTCCTCCCGGCCGAGGAATCGCTCCCCTTTGCGCAGGCATTCGACATCGGCTACGCGCGCCTGCTCGAGAAGGTTCAGCAGGGCCACAGCGACCTCGCGGCACAGCTCGAGCCCCTGATCTCAGCCCGCGCCCCCTCGCAGCTCCTGCAGGCCCTCGCCGAGGGTGTTGTGGTGATGATCGTGGTCTGGTTCGTTGCGCGCCGACCCCGCACGCCCGGAGTGCTCACGGGCGTCTTCCTCATCACCTACGGGCTGGGCAGGATCGCCACCGAGTTCGTCCGACTCGCCGACGACCACTTCACCGGCACCGGGCTGCTCCACAGCGCACGCCCCCTTGGACTCTCACGCGGCCAGTGGCTCAGCGCCGGCATGATCGTCATCGGGCTCGCCCTGATCGTCCTCGTCACCCGCAAGACCGCCCCGAAGATGGGCGGCTGGGCGAAGAGCGGACCGGAGCCCGCCCCGACTCAGCCGGATGCCTCCGACGCCTGATCCGGCTCGCCGGACGCGTCTTTCTCGACCCGATCCAGCTTCGAGAGCCCCAGCGTCGCCCCGAAACCAAGCACGATCAGGCCGAGCGCCCCGGCCACCTGCACGCCGCTCGGGCTGAACCGCTCGATTCGCCAGTCCTTCGCGTACTCCGGCGCCTCGAACGTCTCGACGTTGGCCTCGGTGACCACGACGCCCTCGAACGTGTCCCCCACGCGAGGCGGCACGCCCTCCACGAACGGGTAGATCCCAGCCGGCGCCGCGAGGAGCAGCCCCAGCAGCACGCCGTAGGTCGGTTTCTCGAATCGGTGAATAAGCACCCGCAGCACGTTGCTGACCACCACGATCCCGACGACGACTCCGATCCCGACCGGCACCAGCACGCGCAACTGGTCCGCCGCGCCGCCCAAGTCGGCGTCGCCCGCGCTGCTCACCCCGTCCTTGATCGCCCCCACGATGCGCTCGTACTGGCCAAGCAGCAGCAGCAGGTACGCCCCGCTGACGCCGGGCAAGATCATCGCGCTCGCGCCCGCGGCCCCCGCGACCAGCAGCAGCACCATCCCGCCCGAACTGCCGCCCCCGCCCGCGTTCCCGCCCTGCACCCACACCAGCCCCAGCATTGCGCCGATCCCGGCAACGCACCCCGCCACCGCCCCCGCGCTCCAAGGCTTGATCAGCTTCACCAGCAGCGGCGCCCCGCCCCACGTCAGACCAATAAAGACCGCGTACATCGCCCAGCGGGCCTCGGCCAGCCCGAAGCTGATCGCGGAGGCAAACCCCCCGATCGCCACGCCCGCGGCGACCACCATCACACCCAGCGTCAGCACCGCCGACTTGCCGAACCGCAGCCTCGTCACGTCCGAGACCGCGTCGATGACCCGCCCGTAGATCCCCACGGCCACCAGCATCGTCCCCCCGCTCAGGCCGGGAACCAGGTTCGCCAGCCCCATCAGGGCCCCGCCCAACGCCACGCGGAACGCGTCCGAGGGGCGGAACGGGCCGCCGGCGACCTCTTGCTGCTCTTCACGATCGGTCACTCGAAGCCGCTCCTTCTGCACCCGTACCATTGGGGAAGCCGAAGCGTAGATCGGCACGAACGATGAACAGCCTGAACACACGAATCCTGATCCCCGTTCTCGCCGCACTGCTGGCGGTCCCTGGCTGCATCGTCCGCACCGACCTCGCGGCCTCGGTCGCGATGGCCGACGGCTCCGCCAGCCGCGCACCCGAGACCGACGCCGAGTGGCCCGAACTCTGGGCGCCCGCCGACGCCGCACCGGGCACGCCCCGGGGCGTCGTTCTGTCGCTGGAGGGGCCGCTCTCCATCTGGCGGGGTGTGCACCTGGGCGAGCATCACTACCTGCACGCGTCTGACACCGAGCGGACCGACGCCGCCCGCCTCGCCACCGCGCTCGACCGCACCGACGGCTTCCAGTTCCGGGCCGAGGGGCCGGGCTCGTTCATCTTCGTGCGTGATCCGCTGTATTCGGGCCCGGACGCCAGGCCCGCCCCCGAGCCCGGCGCTTCCGACCCCGCCGAGCTCTTCAAGGTCGTCTTCGCCTGGCCCGACGAGGCCTGGAACGGCCTCGACCGCGTCCACCTCGAACGGACCTGGGTGGCCCTGTACGACCCCTCGGACCGCGAGCCGGAAGAGGCCAAGGGCACGGTCGTGCTGCTCCCGGGCATGTTCGGCACGCCCGAGCCGATGATCAACTCGCTCATCGGGACGCTCCGGCGCCAGGGCTGGTCGGTCCTGCGGTATCTCAGCCATAACTCGCGTTTCACCGAGCGGATCGAGGCCACGGTCTCACCCTCCACGACCGAGCGGGTCGCCCGGGATCTGGCCTCCCAGCTTGCGCGTCGAGCCGCGGGGTGTGCGTACGCCGTGGATATCGCGCTCGATCACGCCGCCGGACTCCGCCCTGAACTCGCCGGCAAGCCGACGGCCCTGATGGGCATGAGCGGCGGGGCGATCGTGGCCCCGACCGTGCACGCATTCGATCCGGACCGGTTCGACGCGGTCGTGCTGTTCGCAGGCGGCGTCAACTTCCTCGAGATCAATCTCCGCTCCAACTACGCCGACTGGATCGACGCCATCGTGATCGACTTCGACGCCGACACCGAGGGCATGCAGGAGCCCAGCGGTGCCCAGGTGCTCGAGCTCTCGCGTGCCTACCTCGACCACGCCCCGCTTGACGGCACCCACCTCGCCCCGCTGCTGGCGGGCACGCCCACCCTCGTCGTGCAGGCCTCGAACGATCGGGCCGTCCCGGCCGACCTCGGCGAACGTCTCTGGGACCTCGCCGGACGCCCCGAGCGGTGGACGCTCCCCCTCGGGCACGAGCTCGTCTTCGCGGCCCTGCCCTTCCAGGCGCCCGCGATCGAGCGGTGGCTCAGCGCCGCGCTGCTCGAGCCCGACCCGGGCGAGCAGGCCGCGCCAACCGATACGGCGGCCCCCTGATGCTGCTCGCACTCTCCCCCTACCACCTGACCTCACGCGAGCCGGCCGCCATGGCGGCCCTCACCCTGGCCGACCGCGTCGTGACGCTCATCCCCACGCCCGCGGCGATGGGCGACGCCGTCGCGGTCCGCGCCGCCGCCGAACGCAGCGCACGCTTCGTCGAGCTGCTCGAGACCTGGCGGTGGTCCACCCCGCTGTGGGACGCGGACCTGGTCGCCTCGGCCTTCGAGGACGAGGACGCCCGCAGCGACGTCGAGCAGGTGATCGGCGAGATCGAGACCGACCCCACGCTGGCCGACCTGCAGCACATGTTCCCGGCGCGGGCACGCTCTCACCCGGGCGAGACCGCCGAGGAGTCCGTGCTCAACGCCATCGCACGCGACCTGCTCCGCGCCGGGCCGAACCCCGCGATCTCGATCCCGGTCGCGGCGGGGCTCGACCGCTTCGCCGCCCGCCACGACCTGATCGCCGTGCGGGCCGCGGGCCCCAGCCTGGCGCAGGTCGCCGAGTCCCGCCTCGCAACAAGGCTGTTTCGGATTGCAGTCCCAATCCTGACGCAGGCCAGCGCCGAGCGTCTGCTCGAGGCCCGCACCGCCCTGCTCACGCCGCTCGAGCAGCTGCGGGACGCCCTGAACGAGGCCATCGTCGGCATCGAGCAGCACCACGCCCGCACCGCCGGGGCCGAGTACACCGACGCCTTCGAGGCCGAGCGGGAGGCCCTGCTCCGCCCCGAGGCCGACGACTCCATGGCCCGGGTCCGAGCCGACACGGTCGTGATCGAGGGAGTCCGCCTGCCCCACGACGCGGTGCTGGCCTCGTCGCTCACCGCCGCCCGCAAGGCCCGGGGCAGACCCGTGCCGCCGGAGCAGCCCGTTCCCCGTCCCGCGCTGGCCGAGCAGCCCGACGTGCTGGCACTGGTCGTCCGCGTCATGGGCCGGTGAACCCGGGCCGTACAGTGACCCATGCCCAACGCACTCGCCTCGCAATCCTCGCCCTACCTTCTGCAGCACGCCCACAACCCGGTCGCGTGGCGCCCGTGGAACCCGGCCACGCTCGCTGAGGCCCTCGCGCGCGGCCTCCCGATCTTCCTCTCCATCGGGTACTCCACCTGCTACTGGTGCCACGTGATGGAGCGCGAGAGTTTCGAGCATGAGCCCACGGCCGCGTACCTCAACGAGCACTTCACCCCCATCAAGCTCGACCGCGAAGAACGCCCCGATCTCGACGACCTCTACATGGCCGCGACCGTCACCTTCACCGGACGCGGCGGCTGGCCCATGTCCGTCTTCCTCGAGCCCGACACGCTCCGCCCCTTCTTCTGCGGCACCTACTACCCGCTCGAACCACGCCACGGCCTGCCGAGCTTCCGCCAGGTCCTGCAGGGCATGCACGAGGCGTGGACCAAGCAGCGTGACGACATCCGCGAGCAGGGCGGCAAGCTCGCCGAGGCGGTCGCCGAGCAGATCGGTGCCGACGCCGAGCCCGCCCCGCTCGGACGTGTGCAGCTCGACCAGGCCCTGCGTGTGCTGCTGAACCAGTTCGACGCCGCGAACGGGGGCTTCGGCGGGGCGGAGCAGGGCCCCAAGTTCCCGCAGCCGGTCTTCTGCGAGTACCTGCTCGACGTGCGCGACGACGCCGACGAGGCCACCCGCGCCGCCATCGACGCCGCCCTGCGCACCACGCTCGACGCGATGTCCTTCGGCGGCCTGCACGACCACCTCGGGGGCGGCTTCCACCGCTACGCCGTGGACGCCACCTGGACCGTCCCGCACTTTGAGAAGATGCTGTACGACAACGCGCAGCTGCTCGACCTCTACGCCCGCGCCGCCATCGTTTTTGACAGCCCCTGGTACGCCCGCACCGCGCGACGCACGGCCGAGTACCTCCTCCGAGAAATGTCCGCCGGAACGCAGGGCCAGATTGGGGGGGGTGAGGGGGCAGGTTTCTTCAGTGCGCAGGACGCCGAGGTGGACTCACGCGAAGGGCTCTCCTTCCTGTGGAACCAGGACCAGATCCGTGAGGTCCTCGACTCGGCTGATGCCGACTTCGCCATCGCCGCCTTCGCGCTCGACCACGGCACGAACTTCCAGGACCCGCACCACCCCGACGACCCGCCCGCCAACGTGCTGCGCCTCGCCGCCCCACCAGAGTCGCTCGCACGCACGCTCGGCGTCTCCACCGACGAGTTCATCGAGCGTCTCGACCGCGTGTGCGACACCCTGCGTCAAGCCCGCGACCAACGCACGCAGCCCGGGACCGACGACAAGATCCTGACGAGCTGGAACGGACTCGCGATCGGTGCCCTCGCACGCGCCTCGGCACTGCTCGACGAGCCCCGTTACGCCGAGGCCGCCCGACACGCGGCTCGATTCCTGCTCACCCATCACCGCTCGCCAGATGGCACGCTCCTGCGCACCAGCCGAGAGGGCGGTCCCGCCCACACGCCCGCCTTCCTCGAAGACCACGCGGCACTCGCGGGCGCCTGCCTCGCCCTGCACGACCTCGAACCCGGCGAGACCGAATTCCTGACCGCCGCCCGGAATCTGATCGACGAGGCCTTCCAGGCCTTCACGAGTGAGACAAGCGGTGGGGGGCTCTTTGACGCCCGTCCGGATCAGGGCGACCTCTTCGTCAACCCCCGCTCAACGCACGACGGCGCGTCCCCCTCCGCCCAGAGCCAGACCCTGCACGCCCTGCTCGATCTCGCCGACCGGACCGGGGACAGCGCCGATATCCAGCGGTGCGCGTCACACCTCAACGCCCTCTCGCCCGCGATCGCCGCGAACCCGTACTCGACGCTCCACGCGGTGCGGGCTTTCCGGCGCATCCTCAAGAACAAGCCCGTCTTCGCCCCGTTCGTGGAGTTCTTCGAAGACATCGCTCCTGCCGAACAGCCCAACTCGCAATCGAGCCCCGCGCCCGCGATCCCGGTCGAGGTCTACGCCAGCGCCGAGCGGGTGACGGTCACCGACGACGAACCCGCTCAGTTCCAGCTCGTGCTCCGCATCAAGCCGGGGCACCATGTCGTCGCCGCTGACCCCGGCCCGGACGCGCCAACGGGCCTCGTCCCGCTGCGGGTCGGCCTCGTCTCCGGACAGGGCGTCGCGGTCTACGCCGACTACCCCGCCGGCACGCCGCACGGCGTCGAGTCCGTCGGGCCCGTCAACGTGTATGAGGCCGACTCCGACGAGCACGGGCACGAGTTCACGGTTGCGCTCGAAAAAGCCGACGGCGTCGGCGCCTCGCCCGGACACCCGGTCCTGGGCATCACCCTGCAGGCCTGCACCGAGACCGAGTGCCTCCCCCCGATCACCCTCGAACTCGACGTCGCCGTCGATCTCCACTAACTGAGCCCGGAGCGTCAGCGACGGGCCGCGCGGCCGACTTCACGGCCTCCCCCAAGGCTTTCCCCGGTCACAGCACCCCGAGCTCGTTCAGCGCACTCCGCATCTGCGCCGCCGTGTCCCCGGTGTGATCGATCAGCACCGCGCGCCACCCGTGCGACCGGGCCGCTTCGATGTTGGCCTCCAGGTCGTCAAAAAAGACGACCTGCGGGCCCGAGTACCCCGACTCCCGCTCGAACGCCTTGTAGATGGCCCCGTCCGGCTTGGCGGCCCGCAGCAGGTGGCTCGCGTGCTGGTGCCCAAGGGTCCCAGCGGTCGGAAAGTCGCGCTCGCGCCGGGCCCAGTGGCGTGCGTTGGTGTTGCTCAGCATGCCGGTGGTCCGCCCGTGCGCGTGCAACTCGTCCACCAACTCCGCGACACCCTCGTACTCCTCGAGCAGCCACGCATCGTGGATGGCCGCGATCTCTTCGGGCGAGTAGAGGCCGCGGAAGGAGTCCGACACGCTCCGGAAAAAGTCCTGCTCGCTCATCGCGCCGCGTTGGTAGTCCAGCGAGTGGGCACGGCGGACGTCGTACAGGTCCGGATCGTCGGCGCCCACGCGCAGCTCCAGCCCCGCGGCCGCGACGCCCTCCGGGAAACCGCGACAGATCCGCAGGATCACCCCGCCCCAGTCGAAGCAGACCACGCCGTCATCCATCCGTCGAGCCCTGCCCGCTCCGCTGCTTCACCTCGTCGGCCAGCGGGTCCCCCTTCATCACCTCGTCCATCACCGTGGTCGCGAACGCGCCGCGCGGCAGCTCGAACGAGCAGTTCACGTACGCCCCGTGCTCGTCCACGCCCCCCTCCACGTCCGGGTCCTTCAGCGGGATCCGAAGCGGGCGGCGCTCGCCACGGATCATCTCGAGGTTGCGCAGCTCCACGCCGTGCAGGTCCTCCGGGCCCATCCCGGCCTCGCCCAGCGCCGCGACCTCGCGCTCGTCCACGCCGCCCCCGGCCCGCATCATCTCGCTGCCCCACATCGGCCCGCTCGGGCCGATCTCGAAGGCCTCCAGCCGCTCACGGGTGTCGGGCTCGTTGACGTTATCCTCGGTGATCGCGAAGCAGACACGACGTTTCTGCACGAAGGCCAGGTCGCCCGGCTCGAACCGATGCAGCGTGTCGGCTTCCAGCCGCTGCTCCAGCACCCTGTTGAAGATCGCGGACTGGAACGACGAGATGTAGAAGCTCGCCTGCGTGGGGTCGATCGACCGGATCGCGTCCTCCGGGCTCCCCCCCTTCGCCAGCGACGCCAACGCCCGACGCTCCGCCTGGTACACACGCGGCCAGGTCTCCAGCGCCCGGGCGTAGTCGCCCGAGGCGTAGTGCTCCCGAGCCTCGACCTGGCTCTCCGGGCTGCTCGTGTGCGGCGACAGCATCAGATCGAGCGCCTCGCGATACCGCGCGAGCAGCATCGCCCGCCCGACGAGGTGGTTGTTGTGCAGGTACCCGAACCGCTGCTTGCCGATGCGGTTCGGCACGCCCGTCGCCGCGAGCCGGTCCAGCACCTGCTTGGCCTGCACCACCGTGGTGGGCAGCACGTCACGCACCTTGATCGAGAAGCGGTTCCCGATCAGGTGCCCGCGTTTGATCTTGTTGGTGTGCCGGTCGGCCCACAGCACGGTCAGGCGTGGGTGCTCGAGGGCCTTGAAATCCGCCAGGTCCCGACCGGGCACGTGGACCGACACCACCTGCCTCGTGAACGCACGCTTGTCCTTCAGCCCCGCGGTCCCCACCGCACGCGGCGAGACCCCGAAGTGACGCGCCAGCGTCGAGGTCATGTCCATCGCGGACATCCCTCGCTTCTCGACGAACAGGTACAGGTGCTCGCCCTCGCCGCACGGGTCGTACAGCGGCACCTCTTCCACCACGAAGTCAGGATCGCGCTGCTTGATCGTCCCGCCGATCCCCGGGATATCGCCCGTGAGATAGCGCGGCGTCTGCACGTGCGTCGCGAACGGCTCCAGCCTGTCGTCGCTCATCGCTCGCGGCCGTTCACAGCTCGTACCCCTCTTCGTCGTCCTCGGGGAACTCGGGGGCCGTCGCCGAATCCAGCACGTGCTCTTCCACCCAGATCGGGGTGCCCGTCGCGATGCCCAGCGCGATCGCGTCGCTCGGGCGGCTGTCGATGTTGACGATCGTCCCGTCGTCCTTCATCACGTCGAGTTGCGCAAAGAACGTGTGGTCCGAGAGGTCGTTGATCGTGATCTTGTCGAGCACCCCGCCCATCTCGCGGATCACGTTCCCCAGCAGGTCGTGCGTCTGCGGACGCTTGATCGTGATGCCGTTGAGACGACGCTCGATTGCCTGCGCCTCGGGCAGCCCGATCACGATCGGGAAGGTGCGGGGCTCCGACTCGTCGCCCTCTTCCAGGACCTCGCGCAGCTCGATGATCTGGTAGTCCACCAGCTCACGGATCAGGATGCGGCTCAGATGCATGCGGACGGCCATGGGTACTCCCGTTGCAGGATCATGCGCCCCTGCCCGCATGAGTCAATCAGAACCGGGTATTCCGACTCAGAATCTCACGCCCCGCGCCCGGCGCCGCCTTCCCCTCCCCCGTCGCCCCCGTCCCAGTCCACCACGTGACGCCGGTCGTCGCCGGCGACCGGCTCGGTCGCGTCCGCCCCGGGCGGATCGCTGAGGCGTCGTCCAAACCGGTCGAGCAAGTCCGACGGGCACCCGATCGGAACCACCGTGACTTCGCCGAGCACCTCCTGGGCCTCGAGTTCGCCGAACCCCGGCTTCAGGGCCGCGAAGGTCACGGTCAGGTCCGCCCGCACGCACACGCTCTCGTCCTCGCCTTCGGCGCACAGCACAGCCCCGGTGTCGGCGTCCAGCCCGCTCGGGATGTCCGCCGCGACGACCCGTGCCCCACGCCCGCGCAACGCATTGATCTCACGCACCGCGTCCGCGTAGACGCCTCCGACCGGACGCGTCAGCCCGGTCCCGAACAGCGCATCGACGACCACCGCCGGCGGGCGTTCTACGCGTTCGCGCTCCGCCCACGCCTCGAACCCGACCACCGGCAGCCCCATGCGACGGCAGACCTCGAGATTCACCGCCGCGTCGCCCGTGGTCGGGGCGTGCCCGACAAGCACGATCTCGACCTCGGCATCGGCATTGGCCAGGTGTCTGGCGGCACCCAGGCCGTCCCCGCCGTTGTTCCCGGGCCCGCAGAAGACGACTACCTCGCGCCGGCCCAGGTCCTCCAGCATCGCCAGCGTCTCGTCGGCGAGCCCCGCGCACGCGTTCTCCATCAGCACGATGCTCGGGAGCCCGTACTCCTCCACGCTCAGACGGTCGATCTCTCTCAGACCGGCCCGGTCCACCACCCAGACCCGGTCCTCAGGACCACGCTCCGCCCGCACCCCGCGCCCGTGATCCGTCCGGTCCAGTGCCATCGCCCCAGTCTACCGCTACGCTCACCCCTTGTGACCCCGCACGATCTGGCCCTCATCCCGCTCGCAGTGGTCTCCACCGCCCTCGCGGCGTTCTGGTGCATCGCCACGTACCGGATCCTGCGGGTCCTGTGCACGATCCCGACCGCTCGTGCGGGCCTGCGGCTCGAGTCCGAAGACCGCCCCCTCACCGTCGTCGTGCCCGCCCACAACGAGGCCGAGTCCATCACCCCCCTCATCGAAACGCTGCGACAACAGACGCACGCCCGGTTCCGCGTCGTCCTCGCGCTCGACCGCTGCACCGACAACACCGAGGCCGTCGCACGCGAGGCCATCGCGGGCGACCCGCGCTTCGAGATCGTGCCCGTCACGCATTGCCCCGACGACTGGGCCGGCAAGGTCCACGCCGCCCACACCGGGTACACCACCTCCGAGCACGCCCGATCCAGCGAGCACCTGCTCTTCACCGACGCGGACTGCACCTTCCACCCCGAGGCCCTCCGCGCCACCGCGGCCCTGCTCGAATCACGCGACCTCGACCTGCTCTCGCTCTTCTCCACGCTCGCCACCCGCAACTGGTTCGAACGCCTCGCCCAGCCCGCGGCTTCCTTCGAGCTCGGACGCTGGTTCCCCCTGAACAGAGCCAACGCCGAGACCGGGCTCCCCAAACGCCCCTTCGCCAACGGCCAATTCATGCTCTTCCGGCACGAGGCCTACCGCCAGCTCGAAGGCCACGCCCACCCGGAAGTCCGCGCCGCCCTGCTCGAGGACATCGCCTTCGCGCAGCGCTTCGGACGCGAGCGACGACGCACCGGCCTCCTGCTCGCCGACGGCATCGTCGCCTGCCGCATGTACGAGACCTGGGAACAGTTCACCAAGGGCTGGAAACGCATCTACACCGAGTCCGCCAACCGCAAGCCCGCCCGCCTCCGAAACGCGGCCTGGCAACTCCGGCTGCTCGTCCTCGCCTGGGTGGGCGCCGTCGCCGCACTGACGCTGGCCCTCACCACCCTCCCCGATCCCACCGCGCTCGACCTGTACGCGCTCATCGCCTCCGGGCTCGGGCTCAGCGCCTGGACGCTGGCCCTCATCTGCGTGCACCGCGCCGCCCGCGCACCCCTGTGGCTGCTCCCCCTCTGGCCAGTCGGCCAATGGCTCGTGGCCCGTATCCTCAGCGACGCGGCCAAGGACCTCACCACCGGCGTGCCCACCTCCTGGGGCGGACGCTCCTACACACGCGAAGCCCGCCACTAACCCCCCCCCGCCCCCCCCCTCTCCCCCCACTCGGATCCCTGTCCGTACACTCGCCGTCAGGTCCACCGGAAGCACTTCTCACACTTATACGTTCGGGCAACACTGGAGCACACGGCATGGGACGACGCGTAGTGCTGGTCGTGAACCGTCGCAAGGCGGACGCCGGGCGTGCCGAGGAATTGGTGCGTGCGGCGATGCTGGAGCACGGCGCGGAGCTGGTCGAGACGATCGACTCGGACTCGGGGCACGACGAGAACCCGCCGCCGCGTGAGCCGTTCGACCTGGTGGTGGTGCTGGGCGGGGACGGCACGCTGCTGGGGTCGGCGCGGCGCTTCGAGACCGGGGCGTACGCGGACGTGCCGCTGATCGGGATCAACATCGGCAAGGTGGGGTTCCTGTCGCAGCTCGAACTGGAGGGCCTGCCCGGGATCGGCGCGGCCCTGTTCGGGGAGGGCGACCTGCCGGTGCGGACGCTGCCGCGCCTGCTGGCCCGGGTCCACGCCGAGGACGGCGCGGTGCGCGAGACGGTCACGGCGATCAACGACGTGGTGGTGTCGGCGGGCCCGCCCTTCCGTATGATCGGGTTCAACCTGCTGCTGGGCGGGAGCGACGGCCCGAGCGTCTCGGGCGACGGGCTGATCGCGAGCACGCCGGTGGGCTCGACGGCGTACAACGTCGCGGCCGGCGGCCCGATCGTGACGCCGGGCGTGGACGCCTACACGCTGACGCCGATCGCGGCCCACTCGCTGAGCTTCCGCCCGATCGTGATGCCGGGCGAGGTGGAGACGGTGCTGTCGCTGGACTCGGTGAACGAGGGGACGACGCTGGTCGCCGACGGGCAGGTGCACGTGCCGCTGCGTGCCGGGGAGCGGGTGGTGTGGTCGATGCGGGGGCCCGGGGCACGGTTTGTGTCGCTGGAGGGCCCGCCGTACCGCGAGGACTACTGGGTCACCCTCCGGCGCAAGATGCGGTGGGCGGAGCGCCCGGCCCGTCGTGGCGAGGGCTAGGGAGCGGCCTTGGACGCCGGCTCGGCGCCTCCCGATTCTGTCGCGGGCTCCTGCATCGGGGCCGGAATGAAGAGTTCTTCGGGGTTGACCAGCGAGATGAGCGTGTCGCCGGGGCCGGGCGAGAACGGTCGTCCGGAGGTGGCCACCGTCAGGGTGCCCGCCCCGTTGACCGCGAACATCTTCAGCGCGGCCCGCCCGTACAGCGCGTTGTAGTCCTCGATCGTGAACTCGTCGGACAGCGGCGTGGCCTTGACCACCCAGCCCCGGCTCATGCGCGACTCGAGGCTGGCGTAATCGGCGTCCTTCGCGAACAGGTCACGCCCGATGGAGTGGCGGGCACCCTCGGACTCGGGCGGGTGCGCGTCGGGCTTGCTGACCTCCGTGACCTCGGACTTCTTGCTGCTGGCTTTGGTCGCTCGCGAGGGGAGCCGGTAGAGGCCGGCGGTGTCGAACACCTCGGTGAACTGCTGGAGGGCGAGGGTGTTGACCTCGTCGTTGGGCGTGACGGCGAAGGCCCGCCCGATGCCCCGGAGGTCGAGCTCCTCGAGGACCCACTCGTCCAGGACGTTGGCCTGGATCGCGGGCATCTCGTTCATGCGTGCCTCGCGGATGTTGCCCCGGTTGGTGTCGATGAGCAGGACGCGGATGCCGCGCTCGTGGAGCGCGCCGGCGATGGCCCGCACCCAGCGCGGGGCCCCGATGAAGAGGACGCCCTGGGGGTCCTGATCGGAGATGCCCAGCGCCCGCGCCACCGGCGTGGCGGTGAGCCCGTAGATGCCGACGGTGCCGATGATGACCGCGAAGGTCAGCGGGACGATGGGCTCGGTGCCCGGCACGCCGGCCTTCTCGAGCCCGAGCGCGAAGATCGACGCACCCGCGGCGGCCACGATGCCGCGCGGGGCCATCCAGGACATGAAGAGCCGCTCGTTGATCGACAGCCCGGACCGGATGGTCGCGAGCCAGACGCCCAGCGGGCGGGCGACGACCACGAGGACGAGCAGGTAGCCCAGGACCACGCCCCAGTCGAGGTCGAGCAGGTTCTGGATGTCGAGCTTGGCCGCGAGGACGATGAAGAGCACGGAGATGAAGAGAACGCGGAGGTTCTCCTTGAACTCCAGGATGTGGCGGACGTCGGCGCGACGCTGGTTGGCCAGCACGATGCCCATGACCGTCGCGGCGAGCAGCCCCGCCTCCTCCTGGATCGCGTTCGCGCCGGCGGAGACCGCGACGACGAGCATCAGGCTGAAGGGGTTCTGCAACGCGTCGGGGATCAGGTAGCGCGTCATCATGAACATCATCAGCATCGCGCCCAGCACGCCCAGCGCCGAGCCGCCGAGGACGGTCTTGAGCAGGGCGAGCACGACCTCGCTGGTGACGTCGCCCTGTCCGGGCGTGTTGGTGATCAGGATGGCCTCGAACACGAGCACCGCGACCAGCACGCCGATCGGGTCGATGACGATGCCCTCCCACTTGAGCACCAGCCCCGACGAGCCCGACGGGCGGATGTGCCCGAGCAGCGGCCCGACCACGGTCGGGCCCGTGACGATCAGGACGGCCCCGAGCAGGGTGGCGAGCTGCGGGGAGAGATCGAAGAAGATGAACGCCGCGAGACCCGCGATGGCCCATGTCACAGCCGCGGCGACGGTGACGAGCATGAAGACCACGCGCTTGACGCCCTCGATCTCGCGCAGGCGGAGCGTGAGGCCGCCCTCGTACAGGATCAGCGAGACCGCGACGCCGACGAGGGCCATCAGCAGGTCGGAGCCGAGCACGGCGTCGGGGTCGAGCGGGTAGATGCTGTCCGGGAAGAAGTGACGGGCGACCGGGCCGGCGAGGATGCCGACGAACAGCAGCAGCAGGATCGACGGGAGCTTGACCCGCCAGGCGATCCACTGGGCGCTGATCCCGAGGATGATGACGAGCGCGACGGCGAGCGCGGCCTTGTTGAGGCCGGCCGCGAGCACGGGGACGTGCCCGGTCGCCTGGAGCGTGAGGTCCGCGGCGATGGTTGTGATGGGGGTAGGCAGGATCGCTCTCCGTGCGAGTGTGTGGGCCGTGTGAGTGGCACTCAGGGTACCGGGGTGTTCGTCGCCGGTCGATTGCGGATGAAGGAGAGCAAAAACAACGTGATCCCGGAACGGTGTGTTCCGGGATCACCGAGGGTCGTTCCGAGGGATCGAACGACCGTTCTGTAAGGCCGACGTTGGTCGGCCCGGACTGGAGGAGGGAGACTCCAGCCCTGAGGGAGTCTGGTTGTTCGACGCGAGCTGAAAGCGTTTCCATGCTCGAATCGTGAAAGTTCTTTCGTAGGATAACAGCCTCTCAGAGGGTGTCAACTCCACAAGTCCAACAAAATCGTTCCTTGGCCACATTTGTACACTTTCCTGACATACCTCACCCCCCCCGCCCCCCCCGCCCCCCCTCCGTTCCCCGAATCAGAAAGATGCCCCCGATTCGAGCA
>Ga0209578_10000326_pt1 | contig 68256 bp, 54 predicted proteins | sample tdAd472_FD_187127 | JGI IMG/M metagenome (GOLD analysis project Ga0209578, IMG submission 187127) | Marine sediment microbial communities from the Atlantic coast under amendment with organic carbon and nitrate - tdAd47.2 (SPAdes)... | ecosystem: Environmental > Aquatic > Marine > Coastal >...
CGAACTCAGAAGTGAAACAATACATCGCCGATGGTAGTGTGGGGCTTCCCCATGTGAGAGTAGGTCATCGTCAGGCTTTTATACCGAAAAGGCTCATTCCGATTGGAATGGGCCTTTTTTATGGCCTAAAGAAACGTCTTATTCGACTATATTCCGTCGTTTAGTTTTTTTGGTGTCTTAAAAAGGCTAACAGATTTAGACTCTCTCTGAGTTTAAGTAAAAGTTGCCAACTATGGATAATCAGATACTGCTCTTCTACGCCTTTGTATATGCCTCAGCGCTGTTTTACGCCGCCTGGTATATTGAGCGCAGGGAGTTTACTTTTAGGCAGCTTCAACCTGTTATTTATAGTTTTTCGATTGCGGTTTATTGCAGTTCCTGGACATTTCTTGGTGCCGTTGGGCGCGCGGTCGAAGGGGGCTGGAACTTCCTGCCTATTTATCTGGGGCCAATCCTGTTATTTGTTTTTGGCTGGCGCTTTATACGTCACTTATTGTTAGTCAGTGCCCGTAATAAAGTGACCTCGATTGCCGATTTTATTGGTTCTCGTTATGGTAAAAGCCAACGCTTGGCTGCGTTGATTACAATCATTGCAGTGGTCGGGTCGCTGCCTTACATAGCCCTTCAGTTGCAGGCGGTATCTCTGGTTTGGACAACCATCAATGCGGATGCTGCGACTGAAACGCTTAGCTTTGGTAATACCTTCGAAATAAATAATGGTGTAAGCCTAATAGCGGCTGCTGTTATGGCTTGGTTCGCCATTGTATTTGGTACTCGGATTATTGAGGGGCCGCGACGGCATAAAGGGTTAATGGGGGCAATGGCGCTGGATTCGCTGGTTAAGTTATTAGCGTTTATTGCGGTAGGCTTTTTTGCAGTACAGCTACTATTTCGAGAAGGTATAGTTCATGACTTACCGGCGCATTTGCTGGCTGAATCAAAGGATGTTGATTTAAAGTTTATCACCCAGACTTTATTAGCAATGATGGCGATTGTCTGTCTGCCACGGCAGTTTCATGTGATGGCCGTTGAAAACCATAGTAGTCGTGACGTTCGCGCTGCTCGATGGTTATTCCCGTGTTACTTGGCGCTCTTTTGTATTTTTATTTTCCCGATCGCTCTCGCTGGACAGAACCTATTGGCTGGCGTTGATGCTTCGGCAGATAGTTACGTAATACTGCTTCCACTCGCTGAAAATAGTCACCTAATTACTGCCTTTGCCTTTATCGGTGCGCTAGCCGCTGCAATTGGTATGGTTGTGGTAGCGACGTTAACGCTTTCGATCATGATCTCTAACGAATTAGTGGTGCCACTTTGGTTGCGCTTTAGCAGCAAGGCGACTATTGATTTAGGCAATCGCTTGCGCGACGTTCGACGCATATCAATGATATTGATACTGCTTCTTGCCTGGCTGTTGGAGCAACACTTTCAAAATATCACCGGATTAGCTTCATTGGGGCTAATCGCTTTTGCTGGCGCAATTCAAATGGCCCCTGCCATTATTGCAGGACTGTATTGGCGACGAGGGCATCGTAATGGCGTGATTGCAGGTATTACCACCGGAATGTTCGTTTGGGGTTACTGCCTGTTAATGCCTGGCCTGCTTCCTGTGGATCATCCCCTCATTGTTTCTGGACCCTGGCAGGTCAGTTGGCTGGCACCAGTAAATTTATTTGGATCAGGTGGGGTGGATAGTTTAAGTCACGGGGTCTTCTGGAGCTTGTTGTTGAATTGCACGGCATTTTTCTTGGTTTCCAAGCTAAGTCGCTTTAGCACAATGGATGTTCGTCAGGCGAACCAATTTACCAGATTGCGTCAGCGCTATGAGTACAGGCAAAAAGATTTTGAGTTGACGGATATCGAAGTACGGCAGCTCCAGGCGCTGATGCGGCCACTGCAGAATGAAGAGGTGAGCAATCGTCTTTGGACTGAATTTGAGAAGCGGCTGGAACATCGGCTATTACCCATGGATCGTGCGCCACGTTTTGTCGTAAAAGGTGTTGAGGAGAGTCTCGCGTCCATTATCGGAGCTGTATCAGCACAAAGGGCTATTGATCTTATTCGCCAACAAAAGCCGGTTCAGATTGAAGATTTTGTCTCTTTAATGGGTGGTGGTTCCAGGCAACTTAGATTTAGTCAGGAGCTCTTGCAAACAACGCTGGAGACAATTCCGCAGGGCATCAGTGTTGTGGACGAGAAGCTACAGCTTGTTGCTTGGAATAACTGCTATCAAGAGATGTTTAATTTTCCTTCACGGCTACTGTATGTCGGGTGTCCAATTGCCAGGGTTTATCAATTTAATGCCGAACGCGGTTATTTAGGTGGTGATGCTGTTCATGATGTCGATGCGGCTGTTGAACGTCGTTTGGCGCTATTAAAAACAGGCAGGCCGCATCGAATGGAAAGGCGTTTGCCGAACGGCCTTGTGATTGAAGTTCGAGGCACCTCTATGGTTAATGGTGGTTATGTAACGACCTATACCGATATTACCGACTATCAAACAGTGCTGGATGAGTTGGAAGAGGCAAAAGTGACACTTGAAGAGCGGGTTAAGGATCGTACCGCCTTGCTTTCCGAGGCCAACGCGTCTCTGCAACAGGAAAATGAGTTGCGGGCGCGAGTAGAAAAAGAGCTTAGCTCTGTACATGCCAACAAGAGCCGCTTTCTGGCCGCAGCAAGCCATGATCTGTTACAGCCTATTAATGCCGCGAGACTGTTTGTTTCCAGTTTGCAGCAGAAGGTTCATGCGGCTGATGCCTCTGCGGTTACCGAGCAGGTCAATCATATCGATAGTGCATTATCCGGTGCTGAAAACTTAATTGATTCGATGCGTGAAATTGCACGTTTAGATTCGGGTAAATTACAGCCTCGGCGAGAGCATTTTCCCGTTGATGAGCTGTTGCAGGCCTTGGCAGTTGAGTTTTCAGCTCAAGCACAAAGCAGTGATTTAGAGTTTCGCTTTAGAACCAGTTCGCTATGGGTTTACACTGACCGCCACCTGTTACGGCGAGTATTACAGAACCTGTTGTCAAACGCTCTACGTTACACTCGACGGGGGGCAGTTTTGCTGGGTTGTCGGCGAAAAGGCGACATGCTGGTGATTGAGGTTTGGGATACGGGCCCAGGTATTGCCGAACAGGATAGTAAACGCATTTTTGATGAATTTGAGCGACTGGGAGACAGCTCTGGTGGTGATGCCCAAAAAGGGCTTGGTCTTGGGCTTTCCATCGTAAATAGAGTATCACAACTATTGGGGCATAAGATCAGCTTTGATTCCTGGTTAGGGCGAGGTTCAGTTTTTCGTATTGCCGTGCCGTTAGGGAAAAAGTCTGTGACGCAGCAGGTTGCCCCGGTGGTTTCCGATGAAATATTGCAGGGTCTCAACGTATTGTGTGTCGATAACGAGTTTAGAATACTGGTGGGTATGCAGGCGCTGCTGGAACAGTGGGGCTGCTTGGTTACCTGTGCGTCTAACCTGGGAGAAGCAATACAGCGCTGGGTTCATGAAACGCCTCCAGACGTTGTGTTGATTGATTACCACCTTGATAATCAGGAAAACGGGCTGGATGTCACTCAGGCGCTGAGTTATCACTGGGCACGACCGCTAACAGCGGTGGTTATTAGCGCTAATAATTCGGATGAATTACGGGCAACGGTGAAACAGAGTGGTTACCTGTTTTTGCCTAAGCCGGTACAGCCCGGTGCGTTAAGGTCGGCTTTGCGAAGAATAAAAAGAAGCCAATAACTGTTTCGTTGCTAAGAAAGATGCTCTGTGCCTGGCGGTTGAACATCCAGCTGGCCGATGGCCAGTACCGCTTGTGTTCTTGAGTGTACCCCTAACTTACGAAAAATTTCCGTCGCGTGAGCCTTAATAGTCGCCTCTGTGACATTTAACTCGTAAGCTATTTGTTTGTTTAATAGCCCCTGGGCAATCATGGTTGCAACCTTGTATTGCTGGGGCGTAAGCACCGATATGATATGGGCTATACCGAGTTCTTCTTCGGTGCTGCCGGGGGCATTATCATTAAAGCCGGCAGGAAAGCACAGATCACCTGCCAGCACTTGTTTTATCGCGCTGCTTATTTGATCCATTGAGCTGCTTTTGGGGATAAACCCGGAGGCGCCGTGGTCTATGGCGCGGCGGATAATATTGTCGGCTTCGTGCGCGGAGACCACAACAATGGGTATTTCTGGGTGATGCGCGCTTAAGTGTATTAACCCACTAAAGCCGTGAGCGCCGGGCATGTGAAGGTCTAGTAGTATCAGGCAGGCATCAGGATGCTGCGCAACACGGTTTTGCAACGAGCAAATATCATGAGCATGCTCAATATTCACCGTTGCCAAGCTCGCATTTACTGCCTGAGATAGTGCTTCCCGAAATAACGGATGGTCATCTGCAACAATAACTGTTGGCGCCGACTCCATTAAGTGCCCCTTATTAAGCTATTAGCTTTAGCGGGTTTTAATCGCTTATATCAACATTACCGTTTAAAAAAGTATAGCGCATTTGGACCTGTGCTAAACAAGCGATTAAGTAAATCTTCAAGCAACACGGGTCAGCGCTTGATGATCTTTGATTAAGCGTTCAACAATTCCAGGGTCTGCCAGTGTTGATATATCGCCAAGAGAATCATACTCGTGAGTGGCAATTTTCCTCAGGATGCGTCGCATAATCTTGCCGGAGCGTGTTTTGGGCAGGTCTGCCGTCCATTGAATCATATCAGGAGTGGCAATAGGGCCTATTTCTTTGCGTAACCAGTGTTTCATTTCGCCGGTCATGTCGTCGTCGGCTTGCTGCCCTGAATTGAGTGTGATGTATACATAGATACCTTCGCCCTTAATATCGTGGGGGAAGCCGACAACGGCGGCTTCTGCTACGGCCGGGTGAGCTACCAGCGCACTTTCGATTTCTGCGGTGCCCATTCGGTGACCAGAGACGTTCAAAACATCATCAACGCGTCCGGTGATCCAGTAGTAACCATCGGCATCGCGGCGAGCCCCGTCGCTGCTGAAGTAGTTATTTTCAAAGCTGGAAAAATAAGTATCAATAAAGCGCTGGTGGTCTCCGTAAATGGTACGCATTTGTCCAGGCCAACTATCTTGAATAACGAGGTTACCGCTGCCTTCTCCGATAATTTCATGACCCTCATTATCCAGTAGCGCAGGTTTAATACCGAAGAAGGGACGTGTTGCTGAGCCTGGTTTAAGAGCTGTTGCGCCAGGTAAAGGCGTAATCATGAAGCCGCCGGTTTCTGTCTGCCACCAGGTATCCATAATAGGACATTCGTTGGAACCAAACTTGTCATGGAACCAACGCCAAGCTTCAGGGTTAATGGGTTCGCCAACGGTACCAAGCAGCTTGAGGCTATCTAATTGAGCTCCTTTAACCGCAGCGTCACCTTCTGCCATGAGGGCACGAATAGCGGTTGGTGCCGTATAAAGGGTATTTACCTGATGTTTGTCGACGATACGCGCCATGCGTGCACTATCGGGGTAATTAGGGACGCCTTCATGGGTGACGATTGTTGCGCCATTGGCCAGTGGGCCGTATACAACGTAGGAATGACCAGTGATCCAGCCAACATCGGCGGTACACCAATAGATATCGTCCTGGCGATAGTTGAAAACGGCCTCGTGAGTGAGAGAGGCGTAGAGTAAATAGCCAGCAGTGGTATGTAATACGCCTTTAGGTTTGCCAGTGGAACCGGAGGTATAGAGAATAAAGAGAGGGTCTTCGGCTGATAACTCTTCAGGTTCACAGACCTTAGGCTGGCTCTCACAAAGATTTTGGAAGCAATGATCGCGGCCATCAACCCAAGACGTTTCTGTGAACGTATGCTTTAACATAAGGAGGTTTTTAACTGATTTTTTGGTGCTGCGCTGAAGCGCTTCGTCGGCATAGTCCTTTAGAGGAATGGTTCTTCCACCGCGTTTGCCTCCATCGGAAGTAATCAGCAGCTTGGACTCGCCATCGTCAAGGCGACCAGCCAGTGCCTCCGGTGAAAAACCAGCGAAAACAACCGAGTGCACGGCGCCTATTCGGGCGCAGGCCAGCATGGCAATAATTGCCTCAGGAATCATCGGTAAATAAATGGTAACAACATCACCCTTTGTGATGCCGAGCGATTTGAGACCATTGGCGAGCTGGCAAACGGCTGCGTGTAATTCGCGATAGGTATATTCGACCACCGCATCGTTTTCCTCATCGGGCTCCCAAATGATGGCTGTTTGCTCTCCTTTTTCTGCCAGGTGGCGGTCCAGACAGTTAACGCTGGCATTCAGGGTGCCGTCGGCAAACCAGCGGATATGCAGATCCTCTTTTGCGAAAGACACATCTTTTACCTCTGAGAATGGTTTTATCCAGTCGAGTCGCTGAGCCTGCTTACGCCAGAACAGTTCAGGTTCATTGATCGATTGCTCATAGAGTTGTTGATAGTCGGCTTCCAGGTACAAAGCATGCTGCTTGACGTTTTCTGGTACTGGGTAGAGTGGTGCTTGGCTCATAATAATGCTTCCTAAACAGCGTGTCTTTGTGGTGGCTTTGGGCTATTGCTGGCAGGTAGTTGCTTGGTTCACGCTAAGGTGAACTGTTTAAAACAATACGGTGCTGCCGCGATCATAAAATCGCCCTTTACTATTCAGGTTGTAACACCCTGCGTCTTCGAACCATATTAGACGATAGTCGAAGCGCCAGTTGCGGCTTGGACTTTAGTCGATACTCGACTAATGGCTAATGTTCTTCCCCCCTGTTTTATTGAATGCTCCCAGCAGAGAGGATTTATGAGCTCTAATCCGATTGTTCTTAGGGGGGAATGATAAACATGAATAAAAAGACAAAATTATTGGCTTCAGTGGCGATATCGACACTGCTTTTGCCCGGACTATCGTCGGCGGATGACGCTATGGCAAAGCGGGTCGAGATGCTGGAACGTGAGTTACAGGCACTAAAGGCTGAGATGAAGAAGACGACAGCGGTTGCAGAAAAAGCCTCTAAATCCGGTTTTAAAGGGAAGGGGAATACAACCTACAGTTTTGGCGGTTTTATTAAGGCGGATGCCATGTGGAGTGAGCATTCGGATGCTCAGCGTGCCAGCGCTGCGGTCGGCGATGATTTTTTAGTACCCTCAACGATCGTTACGGGTGACGGTAGTGGCGGTGGAGATAAAGTCTTTGATGCCCATGTAAAAACATCCCGTATCTGGTTTAAGACTGAAACCGAGACCAATGTTGGAGCTATCAAAAGCTATATTGAAATGGACTTTAATGATAGTTCAGCAAATGAGCGACTGACCAATCAGGCATCTAATGGGTTACGTCATGCCTTTGTGGATTGGCAATATTCCGACACGGCGTCTCTGTTGGCGGGTCAAACCTGGAGTACCTTCATGAATGTTGGTGCTTTGCCGGAAGCGGTAGATTTTATTGGTCCAACTTCGGGTACGATTTTTATTCGACAAGCGCAGTTACGCTGGACTAAACAGTTTGAAAATGGATCTTTGATGCTGGCGGCTGAGAACCCGTCAACCGGCCTGAATGATGGCGGTATTGGTGGCGCGGTTGCAAATAACAACTTTGATGATAACACGATGCCGGATTTGGTGATTCGTTATAACGGCAAGCAGGGCAATTTAAGCTATTCCGCCGCTTTATTGGGACGAGAAATTGCTTATCGAAGTGGGGCTTTAGACGACGATACTTTTGGTTATGGCGTGAGCCTGTCGGGTAAGTATCAGTTTGAAAATGGTGATGACATTAAATTCATGGCCAGCCATGGCAACCTTGGCCGTTATATCGCCCTGCAAGCTTTCCGGGATGGTGCTATTGAGGCAGATAGCGATATTGACCTTCTCGATGTAACCGGTGGTTTTGTTGCTTATCGCCACCTTTGGTCAGAGAAACTGCGTTCTACGTTGAGTTACGCGATGGCGAGTGCCGATAATGCCAGCTCAACAGCAACGACGCTGACGGAGTCTGTTAGCAACGCCAGTATCAACCTGCTCTACTCACCCACTAAGCCGCTAACCTTCGGCATTGAGTACATGGTGGCTGATCGAGAGCTAGAAAATGGTGTTGATGGCGACCTCAAACGGCTGCAGTTTATGACGAAATATGCATTTTAGGTGCTAACCCTTGTGCCTGCTGGCCGTTATTGTTTCTCTGCGCGATTAGAGACGTTTTCCTTAACTGGCCAGCGGCACCCTAGACCAATGTCTAGTGGTGTAAGGCGATTGAAATTGGTGACAATTCAAGTCACGAACATATATGGAGGATTCAGCCATGTCTTTTAAGAGCGAAAGCGATGCAAAGGCGTACTGGAAAGAAAACGTTAGCCTGGTGGTTAAGCTGCTGCTGGTGTGGTTTGTTGTGTCTTTTGGCTGCGGCATTCTATTGGTCGATGTGCTCAATGAAATTCGTATCGGCGGTTATAAACTGGGCTTCTGGTTTGCTCAGCAGGGGTCGATTTATACCTTTGTTGTGTTGGTTTTTGTCTATTCCCGGAAGATGGGGAAACTTGACCGTAAATACGGCGTTCACGAGTAGGGGATAGAATCATGGAACTTCAAACATTAACGTATCTGGTGGTCGGTTTTACCTTCTCACTGTATATCGGTATCGCCTTGTGGGCGCGTGCCGGATCAACAAAAGAGTTTTATGTTGCTGGAGGTGGGGTTCACCCAGTTGCCAATGGTATGGCAACGGCTGCTGACTGGATGTCTGCCGCTTCTTTTATTGGTATGGCGGGGCTAATCGCTTTTCTTGGTTATGGCGGATCAGTCTTTTTGATGGGGTGGACAGGCGGCTTTGTGCTGTTGGCGATGTTGTTAGCGCCTTACCTGAGAAAATATGGCAAGTTTACGGTGCCTGAATTTATTGGTGATCGCTTTTATTCACGTGCGGCACGAATCGTGGCGGTGATTTGTTTGATCGTGGCTTCAGTGACCTATGTTATCGGACAGATGAAAGGCATTGGCGTCGCTTTCTCGCGCTTTCTGGAAGTGGATTACGGCACCGGCTTGTTGGTTGGTATGGTGATTGTGTTCTTCTATGCCGTATTAGGCGGTATGAAGGGGATTACTTACACGCAGATTGCTCAGTACTGTGTGCTGATTTTTGCCTACACCATTCCCGCCATTTTTATCTCACTTAATTTGACGGGTAACCCTGTTCCCCAGCTCGGTCTCGGCGGCACGATGGTCGGTACCGAGACCTTTTTGCTTGATCGTCTTGATCAGGTGGTGATGGATTTAGGCTTTGCTGAATACACAACCACGGCCAGGCTAAGCACCCTCAACATGTTTGTGTATACCATGTCGTTGATGATTGGTACGGCAGGCCTGCCACACGTAATTATCCGTTTCTTCACCGTTCCAACGGTTAAAGCGGCTCGTTCTTCTGCGGGTTGGGCGCTGATTTTCATTGCTATTCTTTATACCTCTGCACCAGCGGTAGCGGCGATGGCACGACTGAACCTGATGGAAACCATTCAGCCCTCTACAGCAACTGAAAACCTGCGTTACGACGAACGCCCCCAGTGGTTTAAAAATTGGGAAACAACCGGTCTGCTGAAATTTGAAGATAAGAATGGCGATGGTCGTATCCAGTACACAGCGGACGAAAAAACCAATGAAATGGTGAAAGTGGACCGCGATATCATGGTGTTGGCTAACCCCGAAATTGCTCAGTTACCTAACTGGGTGATTGCGTTGGTGGCTGCGGGTGGCTTAGCCGCGGCGCTATCAACCGCAGCGGGGTTATTGTTAGCCATTGCGTCAGCGATTTCGCATGACCTCTTGAAAGGTGTCTTTATGCCCAGGATCAGCGATAAGCAAGAACTCATGGCGAGCCGAGTTGCTATGGCCGGAGCGATTGCCTTTGCTGGATACCTGGGTTTTAACCCGCCGGACTTTGCCGCCGGAACGGTGGCTTTAGCGTTCGGGTTGGCGGCTTCCTCGATTTTCCCTGTATTGATGATGGGTATTTTTAATAAGCGCATTAATAAAGAGGGCGCCATAGCCGGCATGCTGACGGGCTTATCGGTGACACTGCTTTACGTGTTCCAGCATAAGGGGGTTATGTTTATTGCTGACACGTCCTTCCTGGGAAGCATGCCCGAAAACTGGTTCCTGGGCATTGAACCAAATGCCTTTGGTGCGGTTGGCGCTGTTTTCAATTTTGCGGTGGCCTTTACGGTATCGGCAATGACAAAAGCGCCTCCTCAAGAGGTTCAGGACCTGATTGAGCATATTCGTGTGCCGATGGGTGTTGAAGCGGCGCAGGATCATTAGCGGGTGAAAGAAACGCCCTAATCTGCAAAACTTGGGGCTCCTGGTATTAGGAGCCCTTTTGTTTGGTCATGAGCTTATGTTTAAAAATAAACACATTATCACCGCGTTAATTGTGACGCCCATTTTGTCTTTGATGGGGTATTTCGCTGCTGATTATTATGTCTCTGAGCGCCCCCATCAGGCTAAGAGCGGTGAGAGTTATCAGTTGGTTCAGTTGCCAAATTGTCGCTACGCTAGCGGGCAGTGCGGGCTAAAGAATGGTAATTTCAAAGTAACTGTGACTGGAGATGCTACGGATTCGGGTGGTTTGTCATTACGCCTGGAATCTGAGTTTTCTCTGGATGAAGTCTATGTATCGGTGGTTAACTCTGCAGAGGAGCAAGAGGCTCCAACACAAATGAAGTCATTGTCCGATGATCGAAAAAACTGGCAAGTAAGTCTGTTTGTGCCCAATGCGACCGAGCGGCTTTTACGGTTGGCTGTGACCTCGGCTGGTGCCATTTATTATGCTGAATCGGGCATGGCTTTTTTGAATTACGAAACGAGTTTCCACAAAGATTTTCGTAAACAGGATTAATGCTGGGTTATTTATTAGGCACAGGAGGTTGAGGGGGAGTCATGTTCGCACACCAACCGGAAATACAGGTGGTTGCTGAGTTTCTAAAACGCTGCCCTCCCTTTAATGTGCTGCCAGAGGCTGAGTTTCAATGGCTGGTTGGACGTCTGGAGATTACCTATTTCAGGCAGGGCCATGTTTTTAGTGATGACGAAGATCAGGGCGGTTTGCGGATTTTACGCAGCGGAGCCGTTGAAATAAGAGATGCCAGCGGTAAGTTGCTTGATCGCTTGGGTGAAGGTGAAAACTTTAATATTGCAGGCCTTCGTAAAAGCCGGCCCGATACTCGAGCAGTGTTGATTGAAGATTCACTGATTTATTTGCTTAAACAGCCTGATTACCAAACGTTACGAGAAAAAAGCCGGGAATTCGATCGTTTCTTCCATAGTCAGCGAGACCGCCGTTTGCGACGAGCGGTACGCTATGAGGCTTCTCCTCACCAGTTGATGACGCCTTTGGCGACGCTGATGAGCAAAGATGTGTTGATGATTTCCTGTGATGATAGCGTTCAGAAAAGTGCGCAAATGATGACTGAGCGCCGAGTTTCTTCGGCATTGGTTATGGATCAGGGGCGTTTATGCGGAATTATTACTGATCGTGATTTTCGCTCCAGGGTGCTTGCTCAGGGGATGACAGGAACCGCACCGGTAAAATCGGTGATGACCTTAAATCCAGGCTTCATTGATAGTCAGGCCACTGTCTTTGATGCCACCTTGCTGATGACTCGGCTGGGCTACCATCATTTGCCCGTTATTGATGAAGAGGGTGTTGTTGGCATTATTACCGCATCGGACTTGATGCTGGCGAAAAAGAATGACCCCGTTTATCTGGTCCAACATATTTCACGGCAAAGTGATGTGGCCGGGTTAAGTGCTGTTGCCGAAAAATTGCCGAATTTGTTAGTGGAATGGGTGGGGGCACAGACGCGAGCCAGACAGATTAGTCATATTTTTACCGCAATCAGTGATGCTATTACAACGCGCTTAATAGAGCTGGCGATTGAAAAGTTTGGTGCCGCGCCGGTACCGTTTTGCTGGTTGGGTTTTGGCTCTCAGGCGCGAGGTGAGCAGCTGCTTGGCGCAGACCAGGACAATGGGCTGCTAATATCGAATCAGATGACCGAGACGGATAAAGCTTGGTTTGAGAAGCTCGCGACATATGTTTGCGACGGGCTCAATGCCTGCGGTTATGTTTATTGCCCGGGTAAAGTGATGGCAACTACCGATGAGTGGCGTCAATCATTATCGGGTTGGCAGCATACGATTGATCGCTGGACTCGAAGCCCAACACCGGATGCGGTGATGCGGGTGAGTATATTTTTTGATTTGCGGGCGGTCTATGGTGATGAATCGCTGTGCCAGCAGCTGCAAGGCTATATGCTGGAGCAAGCCTCGAAAAATAGCATTTTCCTGGCCGCGCTAGCGGCTAACGTGCTTGAGCATACGCCTCCCATTGGTATTTTCAGACGCTTTTTGCTTGAACGTAATGGCGAGCACCGTGACACGCTTGATCTGAAAAAGCGTGGAGTGATGCCGATTATTGATATGGTGCGAATTCATTCATTAGCGAATGGTCTTCCTCAGGTGAATACGCATGAGCGAATTGCCGAGCTCGTGCGTCAAAAGGTCCTGGCAATCGCCGATGGGCGTAATCTTGAGGATGCCTTTGATTATTTAATGCAGCTACGCGTTAGTGAACAGGTAAAACAGCTAACGCGTGGTGATCAAGTAAGTAATTACTATAATCCGAACAACCTGCCTGAATTAGGTCGTAAGCATTTGCGAGATGCCTTTACGGTGATTCATGATGCCCAAGAGGCCGTCAGGCTGAATTATCGCAGCGGCTTATAAGAGCATTTTTGAGGGGGCGTTATGTTCGATATGTGGTGGCTGGCAATCAAGCGTCGTCGCCTGAATGTTGATCAGCCTGCCATGCGCTCATTTCTTGAGGCGCCATTACCCTCGGCTAATAGCCGGTTTGGTGAATTAGAGTTTCTGGTTGTTGACCTGGAGACGACCTCATTGGATGCAGATAATGGTGAAGTTGTCAGCATTGGCTGGGTGCCGGTAAAGAGCGGCTCTATTCAGCTCGCCGATGCTGAGCACCACTTTTCAAAGGTGGATGCTGGCGTGGGGCAGAGTGCAGTTATTCATCACATCCGGGACAGTGAGTTGCATGGCGCGGCATCGGTCACCGCTATTATGAGCCGTTTTCTGGCGGTAGCAGCCGGCAAGGTATTGGTTTTTCATCATGCCGAGCTTGATATGGCATTTCTGAATCGTTTATCGAAAAAACTATATTCAGTGCCCTTATTGGCGCCTATTGTTGATACGTTACAGTTAGAGCGGCGGCGTTTGCTACGCAGGGAAAGTGCGCTTGCGCCAGGTGTGTTACGTTTGCACCGCTGTCGACAGCGCTATAATTTGCCTGACTATCCGGGGCATGACGCGCTGACGGATGCCATTGCAACGGCAGAGTTACTGGTGGCGTGGGCTGTTTTTTCTGGCGGTAAACGGGGCGTATCGCTAGCTGATTGCCTGGCGTAGTGCTTTGTGGCTCTGAGCGAGGGGGTGACTTAAGCCGTTGTATGTTTGAAATTAATCGCATTATTCACAGGCAATGCCTGGGCAATATTTAATAAACCTGAAGTCAGTGGTTAACGCGCTATGACTGGTTTATTCTGGGGTTTTTCTGCGCTGTCTGCCGGACTTAAGCTGACGCTCGTGTTTTCACCAATATTTGCTTGATTCTATTAAGATTTATTCCAATCGTGATGCCTATTTGGTACTTTAGGCGCACTAATCGTGGGGCCAAATTGAGTGACGCCGCCATGTGTTGATTCGGAGTATAAAATGAGTAAAGAACGTTTAGTGATTTTTGATACCACGCTGCGTGACGGTGAGCAAAGCCCCGGCGCATCGATGACCAAAAGCGAAAAGGTGCGTATCGCAAAAACACTGGAAAAAATGCGCGTGGATGTGATTGAGGCGGGCTTTGCCATTGCCAGCCAGGGTGACTTTGAAGCGGTAAAAGCGGTTTCCGAGGTTGTTAAAGACAGCACTATTTGTAGTTTGGCACGAGCCAGCAAGGGCGATATTGAGCGTGCCGCCGAAGCGTTAAAACCGGCCAACTCTTCACGGATTCATACCTTCATTGCAACGTCCCCAATCCATATGAAGTATAAGCTCAAGATGGATCCGGACAGTGTTCTTGAGCGAGCAGTTGATGCCGTGAAAATGGCCCGTCAGCATACTGATAATGTTGAATTTTCGTTGGAAGATGCCAGCCGCTCGGAGTTTGATTTCATGTGTCGCGTGATTGAGAACGTCATTAACGCCGGTGCGGGTACAATTAATATTCCTGATACCGTTGGTTATGGCGAACCACTTGAGTTTGGCCGTACGATTGGCCGCTTAATTGAGAATATTCCAAACGCCGATAAGGCCATTTTTTCTGTGCATTGTCATAATGACTTGGGGTTAGCGGTTGCTAACTCGTTGTCTGCGGTGATCAATGGCGCGCGTCAGGTTGAATGTACCATTAATGGGTTAGGTGAGCGTGCTGGTAATGCCTCTCTGGAAGAGGTGGTGATGGCGGTTCGTACGCGTAAGGACCTTTACCCTGTTGAAACTCACCTTGATACCACTCAAATTATGCCAGCCTCTCGTTTAGTTGCCAGCGTAACGGGCTTCCCTGTGCAGCCTAACAAGGCGATTGTCGGGGCTAATGCCTTTGCTCATGAGTCGGGTATTCACCAGGATGGCGTTTTGAAATTCCGTGAAACTTACGAAATCATGAAAGCCGAGGACGTAGGGTTGAACACCAACAAGCTGGTGTTGGGTAAACACTCTGGACGAGCGGCTGTTAAAGCCCGTTTTGAGGAATTGGGTATTACCTTTGAAGGGCAGGATGAGTTAAATGCTGCCTTTATTCGCTTCAAAGAGTTAGCGGATAAAAAACACGAAATTTTCGACGAGGATTTGCAGGCACTGGTCAATGAGGTCCAAGAAAGTGTCGCAGACCGTTTTGCTCTGGAGACACTGGAAGTGACCTCTAAAACGGGCACTGCACCGGTTGCTAAGCTCAGTCTTAAGGTTGACGGTAAGGCGGTTGAAGCCAGTGCCGAGGGTGATGGCCCGGTTGATGCTGCGTTCAAAGCGATTGAAAGTGTTGTTAACAGTGATACCAGCTTGCAGCTTTACTCGGTTAATGCCATTACAACGGGCACTGACTCTCAGGGCGAAGTAACAGTACGACTGGAAAAAGGTGGTCGTATTGTTAATGGTAACGGTGCCGATACAGATATCGTGATTGCTTCTGCGAAAGCCTACATTAATGGCCTGAATGCGATATTGGCCGACCATGCCAAGGCACACCCGCAACAGGAAGGCATTTAAGCCTTAACGCTAATGCAGGCAAGACATCATCAGTACCTCAGTGCAATGGGCATACAGGTTTGGCAGTTGCGCGATCAGCGCACGGCTGAGCTATCGGATGATGTTGAGTTGGAAGCCGTCGCTGCAGAAGCCAGTAACCTGCTTGTTGACGAGCAGCCGCTGCCCAGCGAGCAGGTTCAAACCGTTGATGGTGTGCAGAAGCCAGAAACTGTTCTTGAAAAAGCAACCATAACGCCGCCGCTAAACGCGCAATCTGAACCAGTCGCCCCAACTGTGGGGCAGACCGTGCAAACTAACCCCGAGTTTCGGTTGGCATCCATTATTTTTCCTGGCCATGGCATGGTTGTCACTCAGGTGCCAACCGCCGCAGCAGAGCCTCTAAACGCTCAACAGCTGAGACTGTTGGGGAATATGCTTGCTTCAGTTGGAATAAATCAATTGAGTAAGCCCGAGGTTACTTTTTTTAATTGGCCGATGTTACGTAGCCCGGGCTTTGATCAGAGTGAAAAAGCTGCCTGTCAGGCCAGTCAGGCCTTTCTTAATGGGCAGAAAAGCAAATATCAGGTGTCTTTTGTTCTGCTGATGGGGGAAGGAGCAGGGCGATACCTTGTCCCGCAGGTCGAGGATTTTGAGGTCGCTCGAGGGCAGCTTATTAGTGAAACATCGCCCCCACTCCTGCTGACGGATGATCTTGAGCATGTCATTGCTGAGCCTGCTTTGAAAGCGCTGGTTTGGCGTGATCTTCAGCCGCTCAGGCTTATCGTGGGCCAAACTTGAATGAGCAATAGTAAGCAGCTTGATGAGGCAGGCTTGAGCTGTAGATCAATGGCATTGGCGGACCTGGATCAGGTGCTTGAAATTGAAGCGCAGGTTAGTGTCGCCCCTTGGTCGCGGCGGAACTTTGAGAGCAGTTTGCATTCTCACAATCAGTGCTGGGTGCTATGCAAAAATAATGACCTTGTCGGCTATGCTGTGCTGTCTCTGGTGGCGGATGAAGCTGAGTTATTACTGATCGGAATTGCTCGCGAAGCTCAGGGACATGGCTTTGGTCGGTTGCTGCTGTTACACATTCTGGACTGTGCACAAAAGCTGAATGCTCGAGCTGTTTTTCTTGAAGTAAGGGCTTCCAACCACGTAGCCCAGAGCTTATATGCCAGTGAAGGTTTCAATGAGATTGGTGTTCGCCCAGCTTATTATCCGGCTAAAAAGGGCCGCGAAGACGCCGTGATCATGGCGCTTGAATTTTAACAAATAAACTTAGAACGGAAGTAGATATAACATGCCGACACGCGACGATGATGAACTGGATGTTTTAGCTGGACTCTCTGCGAGCCGTGATGATGCTCCGGCGGGGGCTCGATCAACAGGGTCGAAACAGCGTTCAGCACAAGCTGCGGATAGCCAGAAACAAACAGCGCAAGGCAACGGTGGTGGGCAGCAATCTGAGGGAAATGGCAACAAGCAAAGCGCTGCCCAGCCAACGGCTAAGGGTGGAAAGGGCATGCTGGTTGTTTTGTTTTTGCTATTGCTCGTGGTGATTGGGGCCTGTGTTTGGTTAGGACAACAGGTGTTAGAGCTACAGGCGCAACAGGCGGCGAGCAGTAATGCGCTACAGCTGGAGCGCTCTCGGGTTGAAAGTATCAGCGCTCAGGTACATGAGACAGGTTCCAGTTTTGTGGAAACCGGCAATGTGCTGGAGTCTAAGTTTAAGTTTTTTGATTCTGAGATACGCAAACTTTGGGATGTCTCTAATAAACGTAACCGCAAAGCCATTGAGGGAAATAAATCTCAATTGGCGAAATTGGATAAAACGTTACAGGGGCAGATGAAAGCCATTGAGGGTAAAGTTGCCGCTGCAGTCAAGGCTACCGATAGACTTAATAAACAGCTGGTTTCTGAAAACACCGCTTTAAGAGCCACCCTTGAAGCTCAAAATGAACAGTTACTCATTATGGCGGGCGAAATGGAGTTATTGCAGCAGCGTATTAAAAACCTGCCAAGTGATTTGGCTGCGCGTGTTGCGCTTAACGAAGAGGCGGTGAAAGCGATTGATGCCAGCCGACAGCAGTTGGTTAACCGGTTCACGCAGCTTCGCCAGGAGCTTGATAGCCTTCAGCGGCCAGCGCCTTAAGGCATATCAGCCTAAGGTTTTAAGGCAAAGTTAATGTCGGTTAGAGATGAGTGACTCAAACACTCTATTACTTATCGGGTAGCTCTGGCGAATGGCTAAACTCTTTTGAGCTGAAGGCTTTTATGAGGTTCACATAAAGGGATAGCAGTCCCCAAATCAGTCCTGTAACAACCCCTAGGTCAAGAATGCCGCGCCAGGGTTGAGGTAAAAAATGGGCAATTTGGATAAAGCATAAAATCATCAATGTCAGCGTAAAAGTGGCAATTTTTCGAGCGCGCGTGGTATGGAAAAATCCCATACAAAATAGTGGCGCCAGAATCACGTGACAGGTTGTTGGTTGCTGACGCAGGTGACGACAACGGGCTGCAAAACGAGGCGAAAATTTAAGCTGGAAACCTTTGTAGCCTTCAGAATAGGCCATCACGACAACGCTGATGAACAGGGCCAGCCAGTGAAACCACTGATAGTTGTAGTTGAAACTATCCAGTGCAATTTTACCGAGCCGGACGATAGCAAACAAAATCAGCAGGCTAAAGCCGGTGATGGCCCATAGAGAACCAAAAAATCCTGCGCTGTTTGAGTTCGATTGCATGCTGTTCTAAAGACCCTTTTGATGTGACGGTGATGGGATGATTAATTTAAGGCTATTACAAAAAGCGCCGCTATTATAGGCACTTGGAAGATTTAAGCCTAGGGGCGGACTTTACTTAATTGGGCCGCTATTTTTCAAGTGTCCAACGTGTGCTAGAGAAACGGCCTAACGGGTGGTAAAGTGCGGCAAGTGATTTTTACGACGGGAAATAAAATATGCGTTATCTAAAGTTTGGTATTTTGGCGTTGGCAGTATTGATGTCGAGCTGGGTGAAAGCGCAATCAGTAGAGCAAAACGCTGAAGTAGCCGAGTGTGTTGAACCGGGCATGATGCTGTTACCAGAAGGAAGTAAAGCATCCTCAGATGAAATGCTGGCCGCTCAAGTCGCGGTAAATCGTTATATTTCGGACACGAAAAACTTTTTAAGCTGCCTGCTCGCGCATGAAAAAACCATTGGCGATGCGTTGACCTATGAGCAAAAGAAAAGCTCAATTACACGCTATAACCTCGCCGTTGCGCGAATGGAGCGGTTAGTTGAAAGCTACAATAAACAGCTTCGCACTTATCAGCAATCCCATAATGAGGCTGGATAAGTTGACGGGAACGTCACCATAACAGGCTGTTAATAATACTTTTTTAAAGTGGTTAGCCCTGGCCAAAATTATTGTTGGTCATTTCCAGATAAGCTAACTCCTGAGCCGTTGAGGGTCGACCTAACAGTTCATTACGGTGCGGAAAACGGCCAAATCGCTCAATAATATCCAGGTGCTGCTGGGCAAAGGCGACATTGGTTTTGATCGTATCGGCAATTTGCGGAGCACAGGTTTTATAAAAGTCCTCAAAGAGTGCCAGGCAGCGCTGTTGGTGTTCCAGTGACTCACTATGCTCCAACGGCATGTAAAAGAAAATACGGTAGGCGGCGATCAACTGTTGGTCATGGCCTATTTCAAGCCCTTCCAGGGCTAGCTCTGAGGCCTGTTTATCATAGGCAAAAGCCCGGGCTGTGCCGCGGTAAATATTACGGCTAAATTGGTCTAACAGAATAATAAGGGCCAAACGTCCACGCGGATTGTTACGCCAATGGTTATAGTGCCCGTCTGCGGCGGCTTCTAAATCGCTGCTAAAGCGTGTCCGAATCAGTTCATCAAGTTGTGTATCAACATTAAACCAGCGAGCCTGATAGCTTTTGTCAGGCATGCCGTGCTGAAAATTTTTTCCAAACCAGAAGTCGAGAATAGCTGTGCTTTTGCTTTGCATCCGAGTCACCCTTTCAGCATGCGTTGGTAAGGCTAATTTAAGTTCGACAGGTTAAAGTGCGGGTTATATTGGTTATCGGAAAGTAGTTGAGTAAATTCAATTTCAAGCATAGGGCTATGAAAATAAAAGCCCTGGAATTTCTGGCAACCGTTTGCTTCAAGGTATTGAATTTGTTCGATCGATTCAATGCCCTCGGCGATGACATCCAGATTAAGGTGTTCAACCATGGAAATAATGGTGTTGATAATTGCTCCAGCGCTTTCGTCACCCGGAATATCTTTAACGAACGACTGGTCAATTTTCACCATGTCGATGGGGAGACGTTTAAGGTAAGTCAGTGACGAATAGCCGGTGCCGAAGTCATCAATGGAAATTTTAACGCCCAGCGCACGTAGCGCTCCCAGCGTTTCGATAATCTGCTCAATGTTATTGATAACCGTACCTTCGGTAATTTCGATATCAAGATACTGAGGGGGCACGCCAGTCTCTTTGAGAATAGCGGCTACCTGGCCAACAAAATCGGGTTGCTCAAATTCAACGGGACTGATATTCACGGCAAGCGTTAAGCCGCTATCCCATAGGTTCATGTCTATCCAGTGCTTCAACTGGTAACAGGCCTGGCGCATCACCCATTCGCCAATTTCAATTATCAGTCCTGATGACTCCAGAATGGGCACAAATTCCGCGGGAGAAATCAAGCCAAAGGTTGGTGCATCCCAGCGAAGTAGCACTTCAGCACCGACTAGTTGTTGTAAGCCTTTATACTGCGGTTGGAAGTTCAAAAACAGTTCTTTGTTTTCCAGTGCCGAGCGCAGACGGCTTTCCAAATTGATTTTGCGGGTGACATCATTTGCCATGCTCATTTGGAAATAAACGACGCCGTTTCGGCCATTTTGTTTTGCTTTGTACATGGCGGTGTCGGCAAAGCTAATGAGCTTTTCGGCATCATTTTCAGCATTGCCCGGGAAATTAACGACCCCAATACTGGCGGTTACCTGTAAGGGCTGCTTGTTGGTTTGAATGGGGCGTGTCACCAGGCCCAGTAGCTTGTTAGCAAGGTCTTCGGCACGCTGCCTTGCAACGCTGGCATCGGTGCTCAAAAAGGGCAACAGTACGACAAATTCATCTCCGCCAATACGGGCGACAGTATCCTCAGCGCGTAGGTGGTTAGTGATACGCCAAGCTAAGGTTTTTAGAACCTGATCACCGCCTGAATGCCCCTCTGAATCGTTAATTTTTTTAAAGTTATCGAGATCGATAAACAGGACGGCACCTAAGTGATTGTGTCGATTGGCTGAGACCAGAGCCTGCTGTAAACGATCCTGTAGTAAGCGCCGGTTGGGCAGGTTGGTTAATGAGTCGTGGTAAGCCAGATGCTGAATCACATCTTCCTGCTTTTTACGTTCGGTAATATCTTTAACCGAGAGAATGCACAGCTCCTGTCCTTCATAGGTGAAGAAACTCGCCGCTACTTCGACAGGGAATTGGTAACCGGATTTGGTTTGATTATTAGCAAAACTGGTATTGTGGTGCTGCTTTTTGAGGGTCTGCCACCAGCGTGGCCAGTCAGCCATGTTGAATTTTTTGTTCAGTATCTTAATGCTTTGCCCGACTATTTCGTCGCGTGGGTACTCAAAGACTCGGCAGGCAGTGTCATTGACTGAGAGAATACAGCCATTTTGGTCGACGGTGAAAATGGAGTCTGGTGACTGGTTAAGGGCGAAGTCACGCAGCTGTAAGTCTTGCTCAGCGCGATGGGTATTGTTGATATCCTGCAATAAGCCTTCAACCCACGTCGGCTGATTATTGATCATCTGGCAACGACCAATGGCGCGGACCCATAACACGCCTGAGTCGTGTTGCTGTAACGGCAGCGATAGATCGAATAACTCACCGGTGCCGCAGTGATTATTAAGGGTAACCTGAAGCTGTTCATGGTGGCTGTCAGCTACACAGTTAATGATGCTGTCAACGTCGGTTATTTGGGTTGCATCTTTATCAAGTAAGCGAGGTAACTCGCCACTCCAGTGAAAGCTCGTGTCGTCATGGTACCAGCTGCCAAAGGTTTCTATGTGATTGATACTATTCAGCGCCTGTTGGTTACTGAATAGTTGCTGTTGGCACTGTTGTAAGTTGTTTTGAGTGTCCTGCCATGGCTTTTCAATCCGTGTTTTTGAAAGCCGGCGAATGACGACCAGTAACGCCACAGCGATACTTAAAAATAAGGCGAGTTGAAATAAGGCTTGTTGGTAAAAGGCATGGTAGAGCTGATGGTTATCGATAACGAATGATAAGCTGGCAGTTTGCCCGGTGGTGCCTGAAACCAACAGTTTTTTATGCTCGGTAATAGGTGCCATCAGCAGGCGAGTAGGTAAGCGTGGGCCTGTGTCCGGTAAGTCCTTTTTAGTACTCGCTAACTGAAAGTGGCTGGAGCTTATGCTGGCGTGAATCACGACGGGTTGACTCACGAACTGTTCCAACAGCTGTTTGGAAAGCTGGGCGTCATTAAACGAAATGGCCTGTTTGATGGCCGGTTCAAGCAGGCTTAACTGGCTGGATAGTAAGTGCTCTTGCTGCTGCTGGAATAGCTTGAAGTTTGCGTGAAGCTGAGACAGGAACAGGATGGCTGTTGCAGCGAGGGCAAAAAGACATGCGGATCGCCAAAAACCTTGGCTAGCTGTAGAGTGACTGCGCTGCTGCATTGTTACTTTATATTTCGCCTTTACAGTAAACCGTTGCGCGGTAAGGCAATGGCTACCTTTTCTAAGACGTTTTTTAGCCTCTTATTCTGTCGATTTGTGGTGGTAAACGCCCACAAGTGCCTTCCAGCGAATCCATTTGTGCTGTTATTTATAGAGTGTTGACTGTTTCTTTTTGATAATTGTTGTCGGTGAAAACAGTTTATTCAGGCTAGGCTAAGAGTTGCTAACTGGCAAGTTTTAAGGCTTTTCCCCTCGCAGACTTTTAGTGTAACGAGGGGTAGAGTGTCGCGGCAGTCTGTTAGGGTTTCTCTGTTTGCTCGGCTTGTTCCAGGCTAATCACTGACCAGCCTTCTTCGGGGGTTAGCGTCTGTTCGTCGCAGAACACATGAATACGACCGTTAGTGTCGATGGCAAATAACGGGTAAAGCTTACGTCCTGGCTCAGTAAAAAGGTCATTAAAGGAAAAGCTTTCGCTTAGGCTGGTGGTGCGGATTTTGGCATCTTGACTGAGCAAGCTGGCAAACTTACTAAAACTCAGGTCGCTACTAAATAACGTTTGTCCTTTATGTTTCGGGGCGATGGCATGCTTGTCCTTAAGGTTTTCATCATTGCTGTTAGGTAGTGAAAACAGCCGCCGCCCGCCAAATTCGTCCCGATAACGCATACAGGCTAGCGCATTCAGCTCGCGCTGTGGCGAAAGGCCTAACAAGTGTCCAATGCCGACCAGGTCCATGCGGTCATTGGCGAGTTCGGAAACGGGGTTGCCGTAGAACGTATCGAGCCCTTCCATGCGTGCCGCGCTGATATTGTCCCAACTGGTGTCCGCCAACAGCGCTTTAAAGCCTTGGCTTTCTAGTGCGTTGGCGACGGCGCGGGCTACTGAGTTGGCGCCGACAATAAGAAAGCCGCGCGGGGCTGGCGCGGAAACTTTCAGTGCGCGAGCCAGGGGACGAGCGGTGGCGCTTTGAAAGACCACGGTGCCGATAATAATAATGAAGGTCAGCGTGACCAGCAGCGGTGCTTGTTCAAAGCCCTGTTCTTCCAGACGCAGAGCAAAGAGAGCTGAAATGGCTGCTGCGACAATACCACGTGGACCAATCCAGCTAATTAACAGGCATTCACGCCCGCTTAAACCGGAGCCAAAGGTTGAGGCTAGAACCGCTAACGGGCGGGCAATAAACTGAACCGTCAATAACAACAGGATTGATATCCAACCAATTTCAGCGAGCTGCTCTAAATCAATGCGTGCCGCAAGTAGTATGAATAGGCCGGAAATGAGCAGGGTGCTGAGATGTTCTTTAAAGGACAGAATTTCTCCAACATCGGTGTTTTTCATGTTGGCCAGCCAGATGCCCATCAGCGTGACACTCAGTAGTCCTGATTCGTGCTGTAGTGCATTGCTGCCCGCAAAAACCAGTAACACTAAGGTGAGTGTTGCGAAGTTGTGAAGGTATTCAGGCAATAACTGTTTGCGCAGGATGATGCCAAATACATAGCCTGCGGAGCAGCCAAACAGGCCGCCTACCAGTAATGTTTTTATAAAAACAAAAAGGGTATAACTTATTTCCCCGCCTTGCCCAAAGGAAATAATGGTTTCATACACCAGTACCGCCAGTAGTGCGCCGATAGGGTCAATAACGATTCCTTCCCAGCGAAGCACATTGGCAATGCGTGCGTTGGGGCGTACGCTGCGTAACATGGGCACAATGACGGTCGGGCCGGTTACGACCACCAGTGAGCCAAACAGTAAGCTAAGCGGCCAGCCCAGGCCAAGCAGAAATTCACAGGCAGCGGCCATGATTAACCAGGTAATGAGGACGCCAACGCTGACGAGGCGGCGAACAACCTGCTCTAAGCCGCGAATTTCACTAAATTTGAGGGTTAGGCTGCCCTCAAAGAGAATCACCGCGACGCTCAGCGAAACCAGCGGGAAAAATAACTCGCCCAGCAGTTCGTTGGGGTTTAATACGCCAGAAATTGGGCCGAGGCCAATGCCCGCCAGCAGTAAAAATAAAATGGCGGGCAGTTTGATGGACCAAGCCAGCCATTGGCAGAAAAGACCACAGATACCAATGACGGCTATCATCAACGCGGGTTCAAGCATAAAGTGTGTCCGTAGGGGGATAGCGCAAAGCATAAGAGTGTCTGCGGCTTGGGTAAAGTGATTTATGGCCGGGCCGGGGGAGACTAAAATCGGTAAAAGAGAATTTTCTATGCAAACTTATCTTATACGCCGCGCAGCGCTTGTGTTGGGCCCCGTTTTTGCGCTGCTAACAACGTTGATGATGATTTTTTATGGTTGGGAGCAGGCGCCAGCTTACACAGCAGGAGTCACTGTATTGTGTGCCGTTTGGTGGATATTTGAAGCGGTGCCGCTCCCCGTAACATCTTTAATACCTATTGGGCTGTTTCCACCCTTGTCGGTACTTGATCACAGGGCTGTTGCCCAGGCCTATGGAAATCCTCTGATTTTGCTCTTGCTTGGCGGGTTTATTTTGTCGGCTGCAATGGCCAGTAGTGGCGCACACCGGCGGGTTGCTTTAATGATGGTTAACCTGTTTGGGCGCACTGGTGACCGGGGATTAGTGTTTGGTTTTATGATGGCCTCAGCCTTGTTGAGCATGTGGGTGTCGAATACGGCGACTGCTCTGATGCTGTTGCCAGTGGCCTTAGCTGTTTTGGAGTCAGCGAAAAATAAAGCGTTGGCGGTGCCGTTGTTACTGGGCATTTGTTATGGCGCCAGCGCTGGCGGTATGGGCACGCCAATTGGTAGCCCGCCTAATCTGGTGTTTATGAAGGTCTATGCGGAGAATACGGGAGTTGAGCTGACTTTTCTTGATTGGATGAAGTGGGGGGTGCCGATTGTTGTTTGTTTTGTACCTATTATTGGATTCTTTTTGACACGAAAATTGTGCACCAAACAGGCCATTGAGTTACCAGGATTGGGAGCCTGGCAAAGCGTTGAAAAGCGAGTGTTAACGGTTTTTGCGCTGACCGCACTGGCGTGGATCTTGCGAAAAGAGCCCTTTGGCGGCTGGAGTAGCTGGTTCGATTTGCCGGGTGCCAATGATGCCAGTGTGGCGCTGGTGGCCGCGATACTACTGTTTGTTATTCCCGACGGCGACGGGCGTGGCGGTAAATTATTGAGCTGGGAAGCTGCGAGCAAGATTCCCTGGGGTATGTTGTTGCTGTTTGGTGGCGGTATTGCGATAGCCGGTGCGTTTAAGGTGAGCGGTTTGAGCGAAGCGTTGGCGGGCCAGCTCACAGGTCTGTCGGCATTGCCTGTACTGTTATTATTGCTGAGTATTTGTCTCGCGGTGACTTTTTTGACTGAAATGACCAGTAATACCGCTACTGCGACTCTGCTGATGCCGGTTTTGGCGGCGGCGGGTTTGGCTTCGGGGGTTGATCCGGCGCTGTTAATGGTGCCTGCAGCAATGAGTGCCAGCTGTGCTTTTATGCTGCCGGTTGCAACGGTACCCAACGCGGTTATTTTTGGCAGTGGTATGGTGACGATTGCTGAGATGGTTAAACACGGTTTTGTGTTGAATATCGTTGGCGCGCTGCTAATTAGTTGCTTGTGCTACTGGATGATTGCATAGACTAAAAATGCGTTGCCTGACGCCTATGTCTTCCACTTAATGTTACAGCCTAGGGACGGCTTCTGGTTTGGGTCGATAGGCTGCCCTGCTAATAACGCATTGATCGCACGCCGTAAGTCCAGCCCGTTGACGGGTATGCCATTGCCGGGGCGGGAGTCATCCAGTTGGCCGCGATAAATACACCTCAAATTAGCATCAAATAAATAAAAATCAGGCGTACAGGCAGCGTCGTAAGCTTTGGCGATGCTTTGGCTTTCGTCGTATAAATAAGGAAAGTTAAATCCGTTTTGTGCGGCAAAAACGGCCATGTTGACGGGTGCGTCCTGCGGATAAGTATCAACATCGTTGGCGCTGATAGCGATAAAGTTAACGCCTTTGGGTCGGTAATCCTGAGCCAGTTTGCAGAGCTCATGTTGCACGTGAATAACAAAGGGGCAGTGATTACAAATGAACATGATAACGGTGGCACGTTCTCCCCTTAACTGCTGCAGGGTGAGGGTGTTACCGCTGACTGTGTCGGGTAACTCGAAGCTTGGCGCCTGAGTGCCGAGTGCAAGCATATTGGATTCAGTACGTGCCATGATAGCGGCCTTTGACGTGACGTTTTATCAGTATATACCGGTTAGTCGTTGTTGTTGAATTGGAACTTGGAGCGCCGTTATTGTGTCGTTAAGGTAAAGGTGTTTATTAATCAGGACTGCTGGATCAGGAGGTTTTAAATGGTGCAATGGCTGGAGGGTAAGGTTGTTGAAAATAAGCACTGGAACCATCGATTGTGTAGTTTATCGGTTGATGTACAGCTACCGGCATTTTTAGCTGGGCAGTTTATTCGAGTCGCTTTGCCTGAAGTGGGCGATGCGTCACAAATGGAGGCGCGGCCCTATTCCTTTGTGAATGCACCCCATGAAAGTTTACTGGAAATATATTTTAACCAGGTGCCCGCTGGCAGCTTGTCAAACCGCTTGGGAGCGTTAGAAACAGGCGATACCGTTTATGTCGCTGATCGCCCCGCAGGTTTTATGACTGAACAGGAAGTGCCGGATGGCGAAGCCCTCTGGTTGTTGGCCACCGGCACGGCTTTGGGGCCTTTTTTGTCGATATTGAAAACGCCAGCAATTTGGCAGCGCTTTAAAAAAATTGTGTTGGTGCACGGGGTGCGCAAGGCTGATGAGCTGACCTATGGCGAGTTGCTTGGCAGGCTGCAAAAGCTGCATGAGGGGCGCCTGACGAAGATAAATAGTGTGACACGTGAAGCGTTTTCAGGTGCGATGCCTGTACGTATTCCAGCGGCTATTAGCAGTGGTGAACTTGAGCGGTTAGCAGGTATGGCTTTAACGGCTGAACACAGTCGGGTGATGGTGTGTGGCAACCCGGGCATGGTCGCAGAAAGCATGGCTGCACTGGAGAGCAAGGGGTTGAAAAAACACTTGCGGCGAGAACCCGGACAGGTTTTACAGGAGATATATCAATAGTTTTTACAAGGCGGATTCAGCAGCAGGTGCTGCCCGAAGTCTTATACAACTTTGGGCCTGTAGCCATAAAAAATTGTTGCGTCTCTGTCGCTTAAATTTTTGATGCTATGCGTAACGCCTGCTGGAATAAAAACCTCTTCCTTGCCGGCTTGAGTAAACGCGTTGTCGTCAAGTGTGAACTCATAGCTTCCGGCTTCCATCATCACGAGCTCATCTTTGTCCTCATGGCTTGCCTTATGTATTGCATCACCGGCTTTGATGGTTCCCGTGGCAAACGAAAAACCTCGTTTCATCCAACTTTTTTTGACCTCTTCAATATCCACCTGACGTCTTCCTGGTTAACGATGCTAATGACTATTTCGTTTTTTGATGGTGAAAGCTCTCAAAAGGACAGCGTTTTCCGCTAGCTAAAACCACACTGCTGGACCTATCCAAGGAGCTGCTGCCGTGGCTGATAAAGGCAATTGATTTTGCTTCTCCCAATCCTGTGCAGGGTGGCTTTAGAGTGACTTGGTATTGGTTGTTTTGGTGGTCTTTGAGGATTAGTTCACTGTCACTGGCTGCGTGCCAACTGCCAACCTGGTGAATACCCAGCTGTAGGTTGTCGGTATCGCTGTGCTCGTCGGCGAGAAGGTGAGTACTTATTAAACCATTAAGCAGGAAGGCGGTGATGAGGAGACTAACGTAAGGGATTCGTGTTGATACGGTCACCGGTTATACCTTTATAAAATCAGCAATTTGAATTTAAGGACAGAAACTTGGAGTATTTTCTATCGGGATAATTCAATGGGATTTCGGTAACCTTGTAAATGTCCGTTGCGCCTGGACTTTAGAGGGCAGTCTAAAGATCGGCGACTGCGCCAGCTTTTTCTTTGAGGTGTTTAACCAGGCGGTTTTGCTTGTCGACCAAAATAACCTTTGGTTCGATGGGCTCTTTAACCAGCTCAAACCCCATGATAATGATTTCTTCACCTTCGTTGATCAGGTGGGCAGCGGCGCCATTTACACAGATAACCCCGGAACCGCGTGGGCCGGCAATCACATAGGTTTCCAAGCGCGCGCCTGTGGTATTGCTGACGACCATGACACGTTCGTTGACCCACAGATCAACGGCGTCGATCAGGTCTTCATCAATGGTGATACTGCCGACGTACTCCAGGTTAGCTTGGGTGACGATGGCCTTGTGGATTTTTGATTTTAGAACCGTGCGCATTATATCCCTCCGGGCTATTACAGTGGAGGGGGAAATACGCCCTTCCGAACAGGGCGCGTATTATGGCGTGGCTAAGCCGTTGTTTCAACTTACTTTTAAGGCTTATTGCGGGAACGTATGGCGAAGCTGCACCTGCTTTTGCGACGGCAAGAACAGGCGCTAGCTTGAACTTTCTTTAACGGGCATTTTCCAGTGCTTTTTTATTAAAGTCTCGTGCCTTGAGGCCATTGCCAAAACGGATGTTTTCCAGTGTCAGCAGGGTACTTTTACCGGTTTGGTGATTGACCATTTCCATATTGTCTGGTCGCCAGTAGTTATCTAAATAAAGCTGGTAGTTGTTGAAGGTTTGCGTTTTAAGGAGCGAGTCCTTACGGTCGTAATAGTCCACCTTGAGTGGTTGATAGATCTCCTTGTCGATCCAGGCCACCTGACGTGTATAACCGGAGTTTTTGTCGCGGGGGTAACGTTCGATAACAAAGCTGTCGCGGTCTTGATAGACTTCGTCACGTAGCCATTTGTAGGTGTATTTGGCGACTTCCTGTGAGCTGATATCCTCATAGGCAAACTCGCTGCCCATGTAGGGGCCGGATTTGTTGGCAGAGGAAATACGCTTGACGCGTTTTAAGGCGGGTAGGAATAACCACTGATCGTCAGGCTTTAGTGCGTGGGTGTGGCTCAAAAAGGCCGTGCCTTTGACGTCGGCGGGTGAGTCAAAAATTGATAAGCTTTTATCGCCATCATCGTTTACTTCGAGGGTGCTAATACGAATCTCTCGAGTGCTTTCCTGGCCCTGTTTGTTACGCAGTATCATTTTCATGTCTGCGAATTGGTCTACCCATCCAGTATCGCGGCGATCCGCCTCTTCGGCAATGGCGAGGCCTTTGCTTTCAGGAGAAGTGCTTTCCAGTGTTTCAGCATGGCTAAAGGGGCACAGCAGCGCCAGTGTAAACAGTGGTGTTAAAAGGATTCGTTTATGCATGCTTTTTTTCCTCAAATTTCATTAATACCGGAGGCAACAAAAAGAAATCAATCGCCAGGGCAATGCTGATCACAATAGCGGTTAGAAGGCCCATACCGGCATTGAGTTCAAAGCTGGACAGGGATAACACTAAAAAGCCTGCCACTAACACCAGTGTGGTGGTGAACAGGGCTCGGCCAACGGTCTTGAAAGCATAGCGTACAGCATCTTCGCTGCTCATATTACTCTCGCGCCGGGCGCGTAGATATTTGCTTAAAAAGTGCACGGTGTCGTCCACGACAATACCCAGCGTCATACTCATGACAATGGATAGACTGAGCCCGACCTCGCCAACAAACAGTGCCCAGATACCAAAAGCTGCGGCAGCGGGAAACAGGTTGGGGATCAAGCTGATCAGGCCAACTTTGACCGAGCGTAGTGCCAGTAATAAGACCAGGGAAATCATCACTAGCGCGACACTCGTACCGATCAGCATGCTGATAATATTACGTTGGCCGATGTAGGCAAACATAATGGCGGTGCCACTACCTGTCGCCTGTTTGATGTGTGGGGCGTTGTTGCTAAGCCAATCCTGTACACGTTGCTCCAATGCAATCAAGTCGTTGGTTGATAACGTTTTTAAGGTTGCAATCAGGCGTGTGGCGGACTTATCGACGTTAATTTGATTGTTTAAATCCAGCCCGTAGGGCAGCGACATTTCATAGAGTAGTAAATACTGCGCGGCCAGTTCGCGCTGTTCCGGCAGGCGATACCAGGCCGGGTCATCGCCATGCAGGTTCTTATTGAGCCGGGTCATGATATCGGTGTAGGTGTTTATATGGAGCGTTTCTGGCTGCTGGCGGTACCAGGCCGAAAAGGCCGCCACTTCGCGTAAGAAGTCCGGTTCGTTAATGCCGCCGGGTTGGCCTGACTCCAGAGAGTATTCAATGGTATAAAGGCCAGTCAGGTTGTCGAGGGTGAAATCAGCATCCTGTCGGAAGCTGGTGCTGGTGTCGAAATAGTGGACAAACACATCGTTTAACTCATTGCGCGGAATGAGCATGATCAGCACCATGACGATTGTTAGAATCCCCCACATCAGGGGGGTGCGACGTTTTACCACGAAATCGCCGAGTTTAATGAGCAGCGGGCTATGTCCCGACTTGCCTGATGGTTGGCGAAAGGGCAGTAGCGAGAGTAACGCGGGTAAAAAGGTGACCGACAATAGAAAGGCGACAATAACGCCGATGGCGACAAAATTACCCAAATGGCGGAACGGCGGCACATCAGAGAAATTGAGCGTGAGGAAGCCTAACATGGTGGTAAAGCAGGCTAGAAAAACCGGTTGTAAATTGATGCGAAGGCTTTCTGAGATTGCCTGCTGTTTGGCCATGCCTTGACGCATATTTTGTAAAAATGACGCGAGGATATGTACGCAGTTGGCAATGGCAATGGTCAGTATGATGGTCGGCGCGGAGGCAGACGGCGGTGACAGCGGATAGCCGATTCGGGCGCCAAGCCCCATGGCGGCGGCGATGGAGAAGGCAATCACCAGCAACGTTGCCAAGGTGCCACTGAAACCACCGACCATGACGGCTAAAATCAGTAGCATCAGGCCAAAGCTAATAGGGACAAGTGTTTGTAAATCCCGTTGGGAAGACTCTGAAAAAGCGTTGTTCATCATCACCACGCCGTTCAAATAGACTTCGATATCCGGATGCTCCAGACGTACTTCATCGGCCAGGTTGCGGATAAAGGTGACGACTTTAGGGATTTCTTCTGTTTCGTTTAACCCCGGCAGTTGTACGGTGACATTGATGGCGGTGACATGACCACTGTCGGAAACAAGCCGCCTGACCAGCAACGGCTCATTCATGGCAATGCTACGGATTTTTTGCAGTTCTTCAGCAGATAGAGCAGCAGCATTGGTGACCAGGTTGCGAACGATGAGGTCGTCCTCTTCCGCCTCGGTATGTTGGAAGTTACTGATTGAGTCTACACGGGTAGAGAAGGGGGTCTGCCAGGCCTTTTCAGTCAGTTCTTCGACCAGTGCCAATACGTCAGGTGTGAATACATCGCCGGATTCAGGTGCTAGCACCAGCATTACATTGTCGTTTTTACTGTAGGTTTTCTCTAGTGCGTCAAAGGCGAGCAGCTGGGGGTTATCGGCGCTGAAGAAAACTCGGTAATTGGTGGTGAAGTTGAGGTGTTTGCCGCCGGATGCAGCTATGGCAACGAGTATAAGACTCAATAAAATAATAGCGATACGCCATTGAAGAACCCGGTTGCTGAAAGCCTGTTCGAAGTGTTTCATGGTGGTTTGTTAGCGAGTCCTTGCAATTAACGTTATGCGAGTGTGCAGTTTCCAATAAGTGTAGACTTTAAACGGCTGCTGAGCCGTAAATCATCGATTAAAAAAGTGTCAGTGTCGGTTCTTCCAGAGCCGCTAATTGTTCGCGTAATTCTAAAATGTGCTCCCCCCAATAACGCTCGGTGTTAAACCAGGGAAAATTCATTGGAAAGGCCGGGTCCTGCCAGCGCGATGCCAGCCAATAGGCGTAATGGATCATGCGCAGGCTGCGTAGCACTTCCACCAGTTGCAGTTCACGGGGGTGGAAATCATAGAATTCGTTATAGCCTTCAACCAGCTCGCTAATCTGTGCAGTTTTGCGAGCACGGTCGCCGGATAGAAACATCCACAAATCCTGAATCGCCGGGGCCATGCGCGCATCATCAAAATCGACAAAATGTGGGTTGTCATCGCGCCACAGCATGTTGCCGGAGTGGCAGTCACCGTGGGTGCGGATAAGCGGGATTTCCTGAGTCTGTTGCAAGCGTTCATCAATAGCCTGCAGTAAATCGCGGCACAGACTGTCGTAGGCGGGCTTTAGACTGGCTGGAATAAACTGTTCGCTGATGTATTGGACGCAGCTATGGCCAAAACTCTGACTGTTTAGTTCAGGGCGGTGGCTAAAGGCTCGGGAAGCGCCAATGCTGTGTATGCGGCCCATCAGACGGCCAATGATCAGCAGGTTGTCGAGGTTATCCAGTTCCGGAGCGTGGCCACCTTTTCGTTCAAACAGTGAGAAGTGAAAACCGTCATGCTGGAACAGGCTTTGGCCCTGTTCATTACGCAGCGGCGGTACCACGGGTAGCTCCTGTTCAAACAGTTCAAAGCAGAATGCATGTTCTTCGAGGATTTGCGCTTCGCTCCAGCGGTTGGGGCGATAAAACTTGGCGATTAGCGGCTGTTGATCTTCAATGCCGACTTGATAAACCCGGTTTTCATAACTGTTAAGAGCCAGCAGGCGACCATCACACCAATGGCTCTGACTTTCGATGGCGGCCATCAAAAAATCGGGCTTCAGTTGTTCGAAGGGGTGAACCGAATTACCGCTCATGGGGGAGCCTTTAGTCAATCGCTTCAGTGAAAGGCTCGCCGGTCAGCTGCAGGTGAATGGCTTTTTTAAAGGTCTCGATGCATAGCTGGTTATCGCCTTCCCAGTAGATCTCCAGAATATCATCCATGTTGTCGTCATCGGGAGCATCAAGCTGATTTTCCTCGCTGAAACTGGTGATGTCAGGGAAAACCAGGCGCAGCATTGGTTGTTGATTTTCCGGGCTGTCGACACACTCGATGAACAGCATGCGCACATCAATATCGTAAACAAGGTTGGCGATGTAAGGCGAACAGTTGCCCAGTAGTTCTTCGCTGATATCCATAGTGTTACTCCACCATATTTGAATTAATGCTGGGGATTGTACTGGTTAATGATAACGAATGCGCTGTTTCGATCCTGAGATTTTAAGGCAAAGAGCGAATCTTGCTGTTTGCATGGACGTTTTGGTTTGAAGCCTGCAGGGCAAATGTTGTTTTGCAAGGCTAGCTTTTGGCTGCCTTGCTTTTGCGACGGTAATAAAGGGCTAAAAAGCAAACCGTAAAATTGAGAAAACTGGTGCCTAGGAAGGTCACAATTGCGGCCCATTCGCCATACTTTTGGGTATAGATATAAAGGCAAATATTGGCAATGCCGAAGCAAAACCAGCTTAACGCACTGACGCCATCGGCATTGCCGCGTTTTAACAGGGTAATAACCTGTATCAGGCTGGCGGTTGGAAAAATGATAGCCGGAATGATACCGGTGATGTGTAGAACCAGTTCAGAAGGCATAAGCCTATTTAAACATAGTTTGCCGCTTACCGTGCAAGAGTAAAGGTTGGGCGGTGCTTAATGGTCTAGCTTTTCAGATGACATAAACAAAACGCCAGCCTCTATGGGCTGGCGTTTTGTGGCTTTACTTTAAGGATCGTTCAAAGGTCAGGACAATTTCTTGCGCAGAATTTCATTGGTCTGCTGGGGGTTGGCCTTGCCTTTTGACGCTTTCATCACCTGGCCAACAAAGAAACCAATCAGCTTACCCTGTTTTTCTGGAGGGCTGGCGCGGTACTGCTTAACCTGAGCGGCATTGTTGGCGATAACCTCATCAACAATCGCCTCAATGGCGCCTGTATCTGTCACCTGTTTAAGGCCCTTGGCTTCAATAATGGCGTCGGCGCCACTGCCTTCGCCTTTGAATAAGGCTTCAAATACGGTCTTGGCGATTTTGCCGGAGATGGTTTTATCGGTAATACGTACCAATAGACCACCAAGCTGCTCAGCGGAAACAGGGCTATCGGCAATGCTCAAGTTTTCTTTGTTTAGAGCGGCCAGTAACTCGCCATTAATCCAGTTTGCTGCCAATTTAGCGTCGCCGCCAATTTCGGTAGCGGTTTCAAAGTAGTTGGCCATCTCCAAGCTGCTGGAGAGCAGATCGGCATCGTAGGCACTGAGCTGGTACTGTTCCATGAAGCGGTGACGCTTCTCGTGCGGCAGTTCCGGCAGTGAGTCCTTAACGGCCTGGATATAATCTTCGTCCAGCACCACTGGCAGCAGGTCGGGATCGGGGAAGTAGCGGTAATCGTTGGCTTCCTCTTTGCTGCGCATGGAGCGGGTTTCATTTTTGTCAGCGTCGTAGAGGCGCGTTTCCTGAACCACTTTGCCGCCGCTTTCGAGAATGTCGACCTGACGCTCAACTTCGTGGTTGATGGCGCGTTCGACAAAACGGAAGGAGTTGATGTTTTTGATTTCCGCACGGGTGCCGAATTCTTCCTGGCCTTTTGGTCGTACCGACACATTGGCGTCGCAACGCATTGACCCTTCCGCCATGTTGCCGTCGGAAATACCGATATAGCGGATCAGCGAGTGAATCTGTTTGAGATAAGCCACGGCTTCCTTGGCGGAGCGCAGGTCTGGCTCGGAAACGATTTCCAGCAGTGGTGTGCCGGCCCGGTTTAAGTCAATACCGGTCATGCCATGAAAGTCTTCGTGTAGCGATTTACCGGCATCTTCCTCAAGGTGGGCGCGAGTCACGCCAATCAGACGAGTGCTGCCGTCTTCCAGCGTGATTTCCAGCTCGCCCTTGCCGACGATGGGCAGTTCCATCTGGCTGATTTGGTAGCCCTTCGGTAAATCCGGGTAAAAGTAGTTTTTACGGGCGAAGACTGATCGACGGCCGATTTCCGCGTCGATGGCTAAGCCAAAACGTACCGCCATGCGCACGGCTTCTTCATTGACTACAGGTAAAACACCGGGCAGGCCAAGATCAACGGCGCTGGCCTGGGTGTTGGCTTCGGCACCAAAGGCGATACTGGAGCCGGAGAAAATTTTTGATTGGGTCGCGAGCTGGACGTGAATTTCCAGACCAATGACAATTTCCCATTCCATGTACAAATAACCTCTGTTTATTCGATGCCCGCTGGCGTTTGTTGGTGCCAGTCGGTGTGAAGCTGATATTGATGCGCAGCATTCAGCAAGCGCGACTCTTCAAAATAGTTGCCCATGATTTGCAGGCCGACAGGGCGGTCATTGACAAACCCGCAGGGAATGGAAATGCCCGGTATACCCGCCAGGTTGGCGGAGATGGTGTAAATGTCGCCCAGATACATGCTCATTGGGTCGCCGCTCTTTTCGCCAATGTTGAAGGCAGGCGTTGGGGACGTTGGCCCCATGAGGACGTCGACATCATTCAGCGCAGCCATGAAATCGTTTTTGATCATGCGACGCAGGCGTTGCGCTTTCAGATAGTAGGCGTCGTAATAACCTTCAGATAATGCGTAGGTGCCCGCCAGAATACGGCGTTTCACTTCGCGGCCAAAACCTTCGGCGCGGGAGCGCTTGTAAAGATCCATCAAATCTTCCGGGTTGTCGCAGCGGTGGCCAAAACGCACACCATCAAAGCGTGACAGGTTGGACGATGCTTCGGCAGGCGCGATCACGTAGTAGGCTGGGATCGCCAGCTCACTGCGGGGGAGGCTGACTTCCTTAACGGTTGCGCCCAGTTTTTCATATTCACTGATGGCGTTTTGAATCACCTGCTGAACACCTGCGTCCAGACTGTCGGTGAAGTATTCCTTGGGCAGGCCAATCTTCAGGCCTTGCAGGCTGTTGTCCAGCTCGGCGCGGTAGTCTGGCACCGGTTGATCGATGCTGGTTGAGTCTTTGCTATCAAAGCCAGCCATGGCATTAAGCATCAGCGCGCAATCCTCTGCGGTTTGGGCAAAGGGGCCGGCTTGGTCAAGACTGGAGGCGTAGGCGATCATGCCCCAGCGAGAGACGCGTCCGTAGGTTGGCTTCAAGCCGGTTACGCCGCACAGTGCAGCGGGTTGGCGAATTGAACCACCGGTATCGGAGCCGGTGCTGCCAGGGGCCAGACGAGCAGCAACAGCGGCCGCTGAACCACCGGAAGAGCCGCCGGGTACCGCGTTGGTGTCCCAGGGGTTTTTTACGGCGCCGTAGGCGCTGTTTTCGTTGGAAGAGCCCATCGCGAACTCATCCATATTGGTTTTACCGACACACACGGCGCCAGCCTCATTGAACTTGCTAACAATGGTGGCGTCATAGGGCGCAATAAAATTATTGAGGATTTTGGACGCACAGGTGGTGCGCACGCCTTCGGTGCAGAACAAATCCTTTTGGGCGATGGGGACGCCAGTCAGGTCACTGGCATTACCAGCGGCGCGCTGCTCGTCGGCCTGTTTTGCCTGAGCCAATGCGACGTCTTCGGTGACGGTGATAAAGCTGTTGTAGTTTGAGTCCAGTCGTTTGATACGGTCCAGGTAGGATTGCGTGATCTCAACACTGGAAAACTCGCCGTTGGCCAAGCCCTGGCTTAATTCGGCAATGGTTTTGTTATGCATGGGGTGAGGTATCCTGCAAATCAATCTTTAAAATTTGTGGGTAAAGCGCTTTAAGCACTGTGCTAGTTTTGCGAAAGCAGGGAAGCGGTGCGCGGAAAGCCGCAGTGTATATGGGAATACATGCGGGTTTGAGCACGCGGCTGACGCCGTTATCGTCAAAGTAGCACATTTTTTTAAGTGTCTTTTAGTCGATAACCTTAGGGACTAAATAGAGGCCATTTTCGGTAGCGGGAGCGATTTTTTGGAAATGATCGCGCTGATTACTTTCGGTGACTTGGTCGGCACGTAGTCGCTGAGTGGCATCCATCGGGTGAGCCATTGGCTCGATGCCTGTGGTGTCTACGGCCTGCATTTGGTCAGCCAGAGAAATGATATTGGCGAGATCCTGAGTAAAATCTTCAATATCGTTGTCATCGATGCCCAAACGGGCCAGATGGGCAGCATTTAATACGTCGTTTCGTTCGATACTCATGAGGGAATTCCGTCACAGTTTTGTCAGGTTTTTCGCCAGCCGCTGGAGAGGTACATGTCGGCCCGAGGCAAAAGTGCTAAAACTAACACATTTCTGCCTTGCTCTGAATCCCCAGCGTTGATACATTTGCCAACTTATTGCGCCCCGTTGAATAATGACTTTTTTAGGGGACTGTTAAACAAGGAAGCCACGAGCTAATACTACATGTCGATTTTCAAAAAAATCAGAGGTTTGTTCTCAACTGATCTGTCCATTGATTTGGGTACTGCGAATACATTGATTTATATCCGCGATCAGGAAATTGTGTTGAACGAGCCGTCGGTAGTGGCAATTCGGCAGGTGGGTAACCAAAAAACAGTGACGGCTGTGGGTATGGATGCCAAGCGTATGCTGGGTCGCACACCGGGCAATATTACCGCTATCCGACCTCTCAAAGACGGGGTGATTGCGGATTTTCTGGTGACAGAGAAAATGCTGCAGCACTTTATTAGCAAAGTGCATGAAAATAATTTTATAAAACCCAGTCCGCGGGTGTTGATCTGCGTGCCTTATACTTCGACTCAGGTCGAGCGCAAGGCGATTAAAGAGTCAGCGCTGGGTGCCGGTGCGCGCGAAGTATATTTGATCGATGAGCCCATGGCGGCTGCTATTGGTGCCGGCCTGCCCGTAGAGGAAGCAACTGGCTCGATGGTTATTGATATTGGTGGGGGGACCACTGAAATCGCAATTATCTCATTGAGCGGCATTGTTTTCGCCGAGTCTGTCCGTGTCGGTGGTGACCGTTTTGATGAGGCGATTACCACTTATGTTCGACGTAATTACGGTAGTCTTATTGGTGAGGCAACCGCAGAGCGTATTAAAGAAGAGATTGGTGGCGCCTACCCCAGTGATGAGGTGCGTGAAATTGATGTCCGTGGGCGCAATTTGGCAGAGGGTATTCCACGTAGTTTCGTGCTGAATAGCAATGAGGTGCTGGAGGCTTTACAGGAGCCACTATCTGCTATTGTGCAGGCGGTAAAAAGTGCGCTGGAGCAGGCACCGCCAGAGCTGGCTTCAGATATTGCTGAAACGGGATTGGTGCTGACGGGCGGTGGCGGCTTGTTACGTGATTTTGACCGTTTAATCAGTGAAGAGACGGGGTTACCAGTGATTGTGGCTGACGATCCGCTGACCTGCGTAGCGCGTGGCGGAGGGAAAGCTCTGGAGTGGATTGACCACGGTGTTGATCTGACTTCTTCGGAATAACGGGCTATTAAGTAAGCTCAGCGAAAGCCGCTTCCAAATGAAGCGGCTTTTTTATGGTTGGGTGTTTTGATGAGGAAAACCCATGACGCCTTTGTGCAAATCAGAGGAAAAAGAAAATTTTAGTCATTTTTACTCGAGACTTGTTTTGCATAAAGGTCACAATGGTACACTTGCGCTTTGTTAATACCATAAGCTCAATTTTGGTCAGGAAATACCGCCATTAAATCAATATTTATCAAAGATTCGGATATCGGCCTGCGCATGCTGGTGCTGACAGTTATCTCGTTGCTGCTGATTTTTACCGATTATAAATTCCGTGAGATGGATGTGGTGCGCTCTGGTTTGACCACGATGGTTTCGCCTATTCAGTATGTTGTTGATATTCCGCCGCGTATGCTGGATTGGTTGAATCGCACGACGGCTGACTATCAAGTGTTGCTGGATGAGAATGATGAGCTGCGTGGGCAGTCACTTGTGTTGCAGCGAAAGTTGCAAAAAATGACGGCGCTGACGGCCGAAAATATTCGCTTGAGAGAGTTACTTAACAGCGCCGAAAAAATTGATGAAGAGGTCAAGCTTGCTCAGGTGGTTGGTGTTGATCCAGACCCCTTTAGTCATGAGCTGTTGATTAACAAGGGCAGCGTTGATGGTGTGCGCGTTGGGCAGCCATTGGTTGATGCCAGTGGCGTTATGGGGCAAGTACTTTCAACCAGCCGCTTCTCTAGTCGAGTGCTGTTGTTAACGGACTCACGGCATGCGATCCCGGTACAAATAAACCGTAATGGTGTTCGGGCTATTGCTGCCGGAACGGGATTGATTGGCGAGTTACAGCTTATGCATTTGCCTGATACGGCTGACATTGTGGAAGGTGACTTGCTTATTACTTCCGGTTTGGGTGGACGCTTTCCGTATGGCTATCCTGTTGCTACCGTGGGGGCTGTGGAGCATGATCCGGGGCAACCCTTTGCCAGTATTCAGGTTCACCCCAGTGCTCAGTTAACTCGCAGTCGACAGGTGTTGTTGTTGTCCACGCGGGAACAAGAGCGGGTTGAGGCTGAGGTCTCCGCTGAAGAATTAGAAAAGTCAGCAGAGGCGTTGTAATTATGGCCACATCTCGTGCTAATTGGGTTATTTATGTGACGCTGTTGTTTGCGCTCATGCTCAGTGCGTTACCGCTGCCGGAAGCGCTGCAATGGTGGCGTCCTGAGTGGGTGCCGCTGGTACTGCTTTACTGGATTGTTGCTTTGCCTGCCCGGGTGGGATTGGGAACGGCTTGGGTGCTGGGTATTTTATTAGATGTGCTTGAAGGAAGCTTGCTGGGTTTAAACGCCTTGGCGTTAACCATGGTGGCCTATGTGATGTTGCTGGTTTATCAGCGGGTGCGGATGTTTAGCTGGTTGCAGCAATGGCTATTTGTATTTGCGTTAGTCGCTCTCTATCAATTGATTGTTCACTGGGTCAAGGGCACCTTTGGTGCTGCGACGCTGTCTCTGATGTTCCTGATGCCTGCGCTGGTTAGTGCTGTTTTGTGGCCGGCGTTATTTATGCTGCTGCGTGGTGTTCGGCGCGGCTTCAATGTGCTTTAGAGAATTCGCATCATTCTGTTTAAGGTTTTTCACACGTATTTCCTCTTCGAGCTACTGACATGACATTTTACCTTGCCTCAACCTCGCCGCGCCGACATGAGTTGCTCACCCAAATGGGCGTTTTTTTCGATGTGCTTAATGTTGAGGTTGATGAGACTCTGCTGGGCGGTGAATCTCCTGAGGATTATGTACAGCGAGTCGCCTTGGAGAAAGCGCAGGCCGGATTGGACGCGCTGCCGAACGATCCTCAGGCCGTTGTGCTGGGGGGAGATACCTCGGTAATTTGTGAGGGAGAGGTATTTGGTAAGCCAGAAAATAAAGCGCATGCGCTTGAGATGTTGATGGCGCTGTCAGGCCGGGAGCATCAAGTGTATTCGGCTGTTTCTGTCGTTGACTCAAAGCGACAGGAGACCCGTTTAGTTAAAACGAAGGTGCGCTTCAAGACGCTTACCCTGACAGAGTGCGAAAATTACTGGCAAACCGGAGAGCCGCTGGGCAAAGCGGGAGGGTATGCTATACAGGGGTTAGGTTCGGTCTTTGTAACGGGGATTGATGGCAGCTATACGGGCGTGGTTGGTCTGCCCGTGGCTGAAACAGCACAATTATTGAGTTTATTTGGTGTGCCAATCTGGCGTGAGACTAGGGCCTGATGAGGTTAGCTCCCGCTAATTTCTCTGCCCTGTAAATAGTCAAAGCCAGAGGTTTTAATGGCGAGGCTTATTTCCGGTGTGTCGACGCCCTCAGCGATGACGTTGATGTCAAGCGCGTGGTAGCAGGCAATCATGGCGTTATAAGCCTTGAGGTTGGTTTGGTTGGGCGGCTCGGCGGTCAGGTCCAGTTTGATAGCCTGAATGCCTGGTAACCTCAGTAATTCGGCGTAGGGCGCTTCCGGGCGAATCCCCGAGGCTGCGATGCCGATATTGTTTTGTTGGAGTTGCTGAAGCGCTTGCAAGCCCTGTTGGTCGATAGTGTTTAGCAACTTATCATCGATGTCGATAATAAAGCGTGTGGCTTGGTTATCGTCGTTTTGAAGTGACGATAGCGTGTCAATGCTATCGGCTAGCAGCTCGCCATTGAGTATGCATTCTCCGAGGCCGTGCAGGTAGATCTGGCCTTTATCGGGTAATGTTGCGATTAACTCGCCAATATCTCTAAGCACTAATTTCCCCAGTTGATGGATTAATGCTTCATCGTGAATATGTTGATAAAAATTTTCTGCCAGCAGTGTGCCTCGTCTGGGGTGTTGCCAAGCAATTTTTATCTCATGAGCCTGATTATTACTACCGGCTGCCGCTTTTAAGGGTTGGCAGATAAGTTTCAATTGCTCTTTTTCGATGGCTTTGAGCAGCTCTGTTTCGGTGCCCAGAATCGCGGCCATGCGAATATTCATTTCATCATCGGCGAACTCAATGCGATTGCCGCCCAGCTCTTTTGCCTGCACAGCTGCGCGGTTGGCTTCGCCGAGAATGTCCGAGTTACTCGTGTGATGTTTATACTGGGCGACACCGATGCTGACTTTTGTGTATAGCGTGCTTTGTTCTAGTTTAAGTGGTGCGCTGAGGCAGCTTAAAATGGAGCGTACAGTCCGGCTGGTGTTGTTGCCAACACTTTTGCAGCGCTCTATAAGAATGCCAAATTCGCTGTTACCAAGGCGGCAAATAGTTGTCGATGGCAATAAAATAGCGTTCAAGCGTGCGGCCACTTGCTTGTCGACTTCGTCATTTTGGGTGGCGTTGCTTTCTTCGCCGGGGTTGCTGTGCTGGCTTATTTTTGCAACTAAAACACTGAACTCCCGGTAAGGTTGTTCCTGACCTAACTCGATGGCATGTTGAATGCGGTTAAGGAAGAGGTGTTGAGTTGCGAGGCCTGTAAAGGGGTCAAATAGACTGTCACGTTCTATGCGCAGGGACTGCCGCTTGTTGTCAGTAATGTCGGTGATTAGACCTTCTAGTCCCAGCAGTTCGCCATTTGCTGAATAATTTCCAAGGCCACGTTCCCAGACCCATTTTTCTTCACCTGACTTTGTGACAATACGGTAGGTGAGTTCAAAAGGTTGCTGGTTTTGTACTGCCGACTGAATCGTCATCCACACGTATTCGCGTGCTTCAGGATGAATGATATCGCTCCAGGCCTTTGTGTTATTGACGATTTCTTCAGACTCGTATCCGGTCAGTGTTGCGCTGCCGGCGCTGACAAACTCCATGGTCCAGTCACGGTTGTTGCGGCAACGATAGGTCATGCCGGGGATGTTACTAATCAGTGAAAAAAGTGCTCGATATTGCGCCAGTTGGCGCTCATTCTCAGACTTCTCGGCTGATATATCCGTTAGAGTGCCAACCAGTACAAATGTCCGCGTATCGCCATTTGGCAGTACGCCTGCTCGCATTTCCATCCAGCGAGATTCATTGTTGCGGGTAATGATTCGAATGGAGGCGGATAAGTTCTGCGGCTGCCCTTTGCTGATACGGCGCAGGTACTCTCGGCAGCTATTATGGTCCTGGGGGTGGATGTATGATAGCCAGCTTTTCCCCAGGCAATCTTCGACCTTATAGTGAGTGTAGTCTCCCCACTTTTTATTGAGAAACAGCCACTGACCGGCAGAGTTGATTTTGAAAACCACCTCTTGGAGATTGTCCAGTTTATTCAGCTGCCCGTCATTATGGCCTGAAAGCCCAGATACGGTAGGCTCAATCACGCTGGGCTTATTTATCCAATTGCCAAAAAAGTCGATGATTTGAGACATGTTTCTCGATTAAGTGTGGTAAATGGCTTATTTAGCTATATTACTCGTTTGTTTGGGGTGCGCTATTGGGCGGCGGCGGTATCCCTTCCGGGGTACTGGACGCTGGTTGCCGTCACTTTTGTCGTTAAGGGTTAGCTGTTATCTTGGTTCTCTAGCGCCCAGACCGCAGCCTCAATGCGTGATTTGAGGTTGAGTTTTCGAAGCAGGTTTTTAACATGCACTTTTACCGTGCCATCGGTGATGCCCAGCTCGTTAGCGATGACCTTATTGCTTTTACAGGCGGCTAGCAAATCCAGAATGTCGCGCTCACGGGCAGTCAGCAGGTTTTTGCTGGACGGTGGTGTCGGTTTGTTTTCGCGCAGTGCGTGGGTCACGATTTGAACCAGCTCATCATCCAGTACACTTTTGCCGGTTGCCGCTAAGCGTAGCTTTTCCATCAGGTCCTCTGGTTCGCAATCCTTAAGCAGGTAGCCGTCAGCGCCTGCTTTCATTGCGGCAAGGATATCTTTTTCATGATTGGATACAGTGAAAATCACGACCACAGCGGTGATGCCTCGAGCACGCAACTCAGTTAGCGCTTCGATGCCATTCATTTCCTTCATATTGAGATCCATGAGAATGACATCTGGATTGAGTTGCTCTGCTAGAGCGATGCCGTCCTTCGCGTTAGATGCTTCACCGGCCAGAGTGAAGTGCTTGTCGTCCTCAACAAGTTGAGCAACCCCTTTGCGAAACAGGGGGTGATCGTCCACTAAAATAATGGAGTGTGCCGTGCTATTTGTCATTTTTACCTCAGAGTTTAGCGGTGCATTACAGGTTGTTTGACTTATTTTTGACGCTTTGAAAGGTCACTAAAACACGGGTGCCCTGTTTTTCGCGCTCTTCCATTTCGAGCGTGCCGCCAATACTGCGCGTGCGCTCTTGCATGATAATCAAGCCGTGGTGGTTCTCTCTGTCGCCAGCGGGGCCAAGTCCGATCCCGTCGTCATCAACCGACATACGCACCTTTCCATCGTGATCGCGCAATAATGTCACTTTGGTGTATTGAGCGTGGGAGTGGCGAACAACGTTTGATAATGCTTCGCGCATAATATGCAGTAGTTGCATTTCTTCTGCAACACTCAGCTCGCCGTCTGGCAGACGATTGTCCAATTCAAAAACAATAGAACAACGTTTTTCAAACTCTTTGATGGAGTCCTCAATTGCTTGTGCAAAACTGTTGCCATCCATGGTAAGGCGAAAAGTCGTCAGTAACTCGCGCAGGTGACGATAGGCGATACTGATGCTCTCGCGTAATTCTTGAACGGCCAGGTCGATTTGAACCAGGCTGCTGTCAGGTGGTGTTTTGTCGCTATTAACAAGTGATTGAAGGCGGCTGGCCTGAATCTTCAGGTAAGATAGAGACTGGGCTATAGAGTCGTGTAGTTCACGCGCAATGGTGGCGCGTTCTTCGTATTGCACGTTTCGTAGCTTGTGTTTAAAGAACTGCGAAATGTGAATCATACTGGCCAGTAGTTCTGCATGGTCCGTGAGTAATCGAGTGTGGCTGTCATCAAGTTCTGTATGGCTGTCGGTTTTTAACAGTAATAACGCTCTGGCATCGTTCTCGGAATCATAGGGGAGGTGGACAGCTACCATCTTATAGTTGCCGCAATAGGTTGCGACGTAAATAGAGTGGTGCTGAGACTTTAGTTGAACAAAGCTATGAGGGAAATCGGCTGTTGATGACAGGTACAGCTCCTGTTCGTTAATAAATGTGCAAACCAATAGGTTTGGTAAGGGGCTGGCTTCATGGTAAAGAAAGACGGCACTTGATGATGCGTTGACTGTTTTTTCGATTTCACTGAGTAGCGTTTTTAACGGCTCTAATGATTCTGGGTTCTCTATCAGATTTGGAAGTGTTCTATGCAGTAGCGTGCTGTCTTCAGGCAGCGCATGCTGATTGTCATTGCTTTTGTCGTTTTGGGGAGGCTTGCTCGTTTTGGCTGTAGTTTTATCTCTGCTTATATATAGATAGACAAACAGTACAACTAATAAAGCCAAGACAATTGAGGACAGCAGGCGGCTGCGCTGATGAGTGTTTGTGTAAGCGTGCTTGTAAGCCTTTTGTAGGTCGGTTTGCAGGTGTGTGATGAGCAAGAGCGCCGGTATGTCTTCCTGCTCGTTTTTATTATTGAGTGTGGCGAGTAGGGTCGGTGAAACCTTGTCTTGCCAATAGTCGTAAATATCTTTGCCTGGGATATTTAATACGTTTAATGCTGCAAGCTCCTTAAGAGCGTTATGCAGGGTCGTCTGGTCGCTGGCAATTTGCTGTGGTGTATTTAAGGCCTGTGGTGCAACAAGTGTGCGAATAAGCTTCGAGCACACATTTTGAGCGTCAATAAATAGCCCTGAATACTCGCTCTGCTGTTTATAGAGCAGGCCGTTGACGCCGAGAAACACTAAAATAATGAATCCGCTAAAAAAAAATTTAAAATTATTTTGACGCTGGGAAGTGCCCATAAATGCAGTGCTTCTAGTTTGGAAGGTTTTTCTTATGCTGTTTGTAAGTGATTGTATTGAAAATAAAAAAACTTCAAATTCAACAGGTTAAAGCGCTTAGTTCATAGTGTGTTTATATTTATGTGGGTGAAGCATAACGTCTGATTTGGCTGTTTTGCCAGCAGTTTTTTCTGGACAAGCGATGTAAATTCACTATTCTTATCTTCAAACCATTGCTGGGAATGTTTCGTAACCAGCTGTAATTGTTGGTTTTTAGGGGGTAAGCAGAGTGAGACTGTTTACCGTAGATAAAAGTTCTTTACCATGGTGAGAGATTTATTTACCATGGCGGGGTTGAAAATTTTCAACGCCTAGGGGAAATAGTTTTTAAAGGTTTGGAAACAAATCAAAACGAGGAGATTTATATAATGAAAAATAAGGTATTAGGTTCTGTATTAGGTGCAGCATTGCTGGCAGGTAGCACTGCAGTAGTTGCTGACAGCCCGTTTGCGGCTGAAAACTTTAGCTCTACACTGACGTTTACGACTGACTACACTTTCCGTGGTGTAACCTTTAGTGAAGATGACTTCGCTATTCAGGGTAGCTTTGATTGGGGTAATGGTCCTTGGTTTGCTGGTGCATGGGCATCTAGCACAACACCTTATTCTGAGTCTGGTCTTGGTGGTACTGCTGAGCTTGACCTGTACTTCGGTTGGGCTGATAACGTTGGTGGTGTTGATCTGATGGTTATGCCTCTGTGGTACACGTTCCCAGGTGAGTCTGGTGCAGGTGATAACACAACTTTTGAGTTGTGGACTTCTGCGGGCATGGGTTTTGATAACCTGCCAGGTACTCCATATGTGACTTTGTCGGCTAACTACGCTCCAGAGTACTTCGATTGTGATACATGTGCTAACTCAGATGGCGATGCTGACAGTGCGTTGTATACATCTATTGCGGTTGCGTTTGCATTACCTGATGGCTGGGGATTAGATTTCCTATATGGTTACCAAGATGTTGGTGGTACTGGTGAGAATGCTTTCTTTGCTGATGACTACAGCCACGTTCAAGTTGGTCTGACTAAGTCTGCTGCTGGTTTCGATTTTGATGTTCGTTACCATGACAACAAAGATGCAAGCACAATCGGTAAAGGTTTTGCTAAAGACAGCGAAGTAGAATTCACTGTGTCTCGTTCTTTCTAAGTAGCTGCTACAGTTATTTAAGTAAGATATAAAATAGGCGGCCAATTGGCCGCCTATTTTTTGTCTGTCATAAGGGTTGTTGCTTGTAGTTACTTGCCGCCTTTTTGGTGGGCTTTCTTGATGTTAGGGATTGCGCCGCCTTCGTTTTCTATTTCTTTCCACCAATGTATCTTTTCGGCTCGTGTTGGCTGGTAGGCTTGTATGGCTGCCCGCTCTTCTTCGACAGTGTCAAAAAGCGCTTTGCAGCTTCGTTCTGCAACGTCTCTTGCTAGTATGGCTTCATCGCGTGTCATTGCGCCGTAGTACTCTTGTTTTATTTCTCTAAGTTGCTGGGCGGCAAACTCTTTGCAGTTGATTTGATCTGTTTGTGCGAATGATAGGCTGGGTAAAAGTGCAAGTGCTAGCGTGCAAGTTTTCCGGTAATGCATTATGGTTGTTCCTCTGAGGTTGGGTTGGGGTGAGTTTACCTTTAAACCGCTGTCTGGGTTAGTTGAAATACAAAAACTACTCATAAATAGGTAGTTTTTGTTTGTTTTGCTACCTATGCTGCTGTGGTTGTGGTTATTCCACAGGCTTATCGGTGGTATACAAACTGTTAGATTGACGGTTTTTAGCGGCCCGCCTAAGATTGTTTGATGGTTCCGCCAAGTCCAGTTTTGCTGGGGTGGCCGCAGAGGTGTGGCTTAAATATGGTTGGTGCTAAGCGCAGTGTTTCCGTCCGGAAACGGTGCGAGAGTTAGAAGTTTGGCAAATAGAGTGTTTGTGTTTTAGTTGCTAGGCAAGTTTAACACGACTCGCTCAATTACATGATAAAACATAAAGAGGGGATGTCAGAGATGGCTCGCGATCCTAAGTACGATATTTTGTTTGAACCAATTGAAATTGGTCCGAAAACGCTCCGTAACCGTTTTTACCAGGTGCCACACTGTATTGGTGCTGGTACAGACCGTCCTGGTTTTCAGGCTGCTCACCGTTCGCTGAAGTGTGAAGGTGGTTGGGGTGCTGTTAACACCGAGTACATTTCTATTCACCCTGAGTCTGATGACTGTCATCGTGTTTCTGCGCGTATTTGGGATGAAGGTGATGTTCGCAACCTGCGTGCCATGACTGAAGCAGTTCACAAGCATGGTTCTCTGTGTGGTGTTGAACTGTGGTACGGTGGTGCACACGCGCCAGGCATGGAAACACGTCAAACAGCTCGTGGGCCTAGCCAGCTGGCTTCTGAGTTTGAAACCATGACCTACTGTAAGGAAATGGATCTGGATGATATCCAGATGGTTCAACAGTTCTATGTAGATGCTGCGAAGCGTTCACGTGATGCCGGTTTTGACATTATCTATGTGTACGGCTCTCACTCTTACCTGCCGCTACAATTCCTGTCTCCTTATTACAACAAGCGTACTGATGCTTACGGTGGTTCTTTCGAAAACCGTGCACGTTTCTGGATTGAGACTCTGGATAAAGTTAAGGCTGCTGTTGGTGATGAGTGTGCGATCGCAACTCGTTTCGCTGTTGATACTCTGTATGGTGATGCAGGTGTTGAAGTTGAGAGAGAAGGTCTGAAGTTCGTTGAACTGGCTGACCCATACCTTGATCTGTGGGATGTTAACGTTGGTGACATCGCAGAGTGGGGTGAAGATGCTGGTCCATCTCGTTTCTACAAAACTGGTCATCAACTGGATTGGCAGAAGTATGTTACTCAAACTTCTACTAAGCCTGTACTGGGTGTTGGTCGTTTCACTGATCCAGAGGTTATGGCCGGCGTTATTCGTTCTGGTCAGCTGGATATTATTGGTGCGGCGCGTCCTTCTATCGCTGATCCATACCTGCCAAATAAGATTGACGAAGGTCGTCCAGAAGACATCCGTACTTGTATCGGTTGTAACGTTTGTATTTCTCGTTGGGAGATCGGTGGTCCTCCAATGATCTGTACTCAGAATGCTACTGCTGGTGAAGAGTACCGTCGCGGATGGCACCCTGAGAAATTCCAGAAAGCGGGTTCAGATGACTCCTTCCTGGTTGTTGGTGCAGGTCCTGCGGGCGCTGAAGCATCACGTGTTCTGTTGGAGCGCGGCTACACAGTTCACTTGGTTGATAAGGCTGAGAAAGTGGGTGGTTACGTTAATGATGTTGCGACGCTGCCAGGTTTGGCTGAGTGGAGCTATCATCGTGATTACCGTGAGTTCCAGCTAGAAAAATTAATGAAGAAGAGCAAACAGTCTCAGTTGGCCCTTGGTGCTAAGCCTTTGACTGCCGATGATATTCTTGAGTACGGTGCTGATAAGGTTATTATCGCAACAGGTGCACACTGGAATACCAACGGTCTTAACGCTCTGACTAAAGAGCCAGTTGTTGGTATTGATGCTGATCTGCCTTACATTCTGACCCCAGAGCAAGTCTTTGAAGGTAAGAAAGAAATTGGTAAGCGTGTGATGATTCTTAACGCTGACCCATACTACATGGCGCCAAGTCTGGCTGAAAAAATGGCCAAAGCGGGTCACGAAGTGACAATCGCTAGTGGTGTTTCAGTTGGCGGTTATATGGAGTTCACGCTTGAGCATCCAAACCTGCACCGTATGATGCACGAACAAAAAATCGAAATTATCGGTGATGTTTGGGCTTCTGAAGTACAGGAAGGTCGTATTGAGCTTTACAGCTTGTACGGTGAAGGTTCAGTTCGTGAATATCGCGGTCCGGGTAACCTGCCTCGTAACGAGAACACAACCCATAAGTGGCATGAGTTCGATACGCTGATCGTGGTAACAGGCCGTACCTCTAATGTTGGTCTGTATAACGAGCTGAAAGCGCGTAAAGACGAGTGGGCTGCTAACGACATCAAGGGCGTTTACGTCATTGGTGATGCGTGGGCGCCTAAGCTGATTGCTGATGCAACTTTTGATGGTCATCGTATTGCGCGTGAAATTGAGGAAGAAAATCCTCAGTATCCGCTGCCATATAAGCGTGAGGTTCACGTGTTTGGTCAAGCGTATATTCCTGGAGATAATCACGAGATCGAATACAAGGTATAGATCTCTGCAATCTGGCAATCTTTTGCCTATGGGACGGTATGAAAATACCGTCCCATTTTTTTAGCTGAATTAAGCTTAAAAGTAATTGATTGCGGGCGATTTTTGTTGGGTTTCTGAGAGTAACTTGAGGTGTGGATTGTCGTAAGTGGCTAATTAGTACTTTATCTTGTTTTTTGAGGGGGGTATTATGTCGCGCCTCGTTTATTTTGAAGTGGATAAGCGTTAGAATATTTGGTCTAACAGTTGTGTATGTGCTTGTTTTTTTAAAAGCAATGGTGACTGTGCAGCCCAAAAGAGCTTTTGGTTTTTTTTAGATAAAAGCTCATCATAAAAGTAGCGTATAAAAGAGCTGCTAATAATAAGTAAATTTAAGTTTTGACTGACGTCCTTGTGACGATGTCGGTGCGCTTGAGTGGGGCGCCTGGTATCTGAAGGGTGTGATGTTTCTCATTTGTTAGGGAACCGTAGATTATGATCGATCCAGCACATAATTCTGAGCAAGTTACCCGAATACTGTTCCAGGATTTTCCTCTTTGGATGACAGTTTCGTTTTATATTATCGGGCTTTCAGCGCTAGCTTATTTTGGCTATGGCTGTTACGTCGAAATTCGTAAATATAAACGTGGTAAAGAATTTCCAACGATGGCTGATATGGGCCGTCGCGTTAAGAAAATGATTTCCGATGTTGCGGCTCATCGCACATTGAAGCGCCGGGATACTAAAGCCGGTGCCGCGCACATGATGATCTTTTACGGTTTTGCGACCTGTGTTGTTGCAACCGGCCTGATCACATTGCAGGAAGATATTACAGCGCCGCTGACGGGTATTAAATTCTGGTACGGCTCTTTCTATCTGTGGTTCTCGTTGACTGTTGATATTGCAGGCCTGGCACTGATCTGGGGCTTGCTGTTCATGATGTATCGCCGTAAGTGGCTGGCTTTGCCAAAGCTGGATTACACGCGTCCAGACCGTAGTCCTGAAGATCCTGATTTTGATCGCATGAAGTATAAGCGTGAAGACTGGGTGTTCTTATGGTCACTGATCATTATTGCAATTACGGGCTTTTTCCTGGAAGCGATTCGTCTGGTTTGGCTGCAAGGCGACCCAACTGTTTATAACTACCGCTGGTGGTCGCCTGTTGGTAACGCAATTGCTGAAGTCTTTAAAGGGCTTGGTATGGGGCCTGAGGGCGCGGGTACTATGCGTATGTACCTGTGGTGGTTCCATGGCTTGATTGCACTGACATTCATTGCTGTTATTCCTCGCACTAAGATCAAGCACGTTCTGACGGCAATGGGTTCGCTGGCTGTTCGTTCCGACCTGCCTATGCAGCGTCTGCCTGAAGTAGATATGGACCAAGAAAAAATTGGTTACAGCAAGCTGACTGACTTCAACTTCAAAAACCTGCTGCATCTTGATGCCTGTACCAAGTGTGGCCGTTGTCATGAAGCCTGTCCTGCAAATGCAACGGGTTATCCATTATCTCCGCGTGATTTTGTTCTGACACTGCGTGAACTGGCTGAAGAGAAGTTAGAAGGCAAATCAATGCCTGAAAACGAAGAAGACCTGCGTGCTCTGGGTACGGGTATGAATCAGGTTCGCTCCGAGACCTTGTGGGCCTGCCGTACTTGTGCGGCCTGTGTGGAAATTTGTCCAGTGGGTATTGAGCACGTGCCGATGATTGTTGAAATGCGTCGTGCATTGATCGAAGAGGGCGACTTTGACCCAATGCTGCAAACTGCGTTGCAGGCGCTGCATAAGAGTGGTAACTCCTTCGGTGATAACAAGCGTAAGCGTCCTAACTGGTCTAAGAAATTGGACTTCAAAATTAAGAACGCAGCTAAAGAACCTGTTGATGTGTTGTGGTTCGTGGGTGACTACGCGTCATTTGATCCGCGTTCACAAAAAGTTTCTCAGGACTTCGCTAAAATTCTGAATGCTGCAGGTGTTGACTTCGGTATTTTATACGAGAAAGAAATGTCTGCGGGTAACGACGTGCGTCGTGTAGGTGAAGAAGGCTTGTACCAGCACCTCGTTGAAAACAATATTGCGACGTTAGAAGGCTGCGAGTTCAACCGTATCGTGACGACTGATCCACACTCTTTCAATACGCTGAAAAATGAGTATCCAGAGTTTGGTGGTAAATACGATATCGAGCACGCCAGTGCTATGATTCAGCGTATGTTGTCTGATGGCACCATTAAGCTGGATAAAGAAATTGATGTGACAGCGACATACCACGATCCATGTCACTTGGGTCGTTATAACAAGGGTTATGATGCACCACGTCAAGCGTTGAAAGAGATGGGTGTTGAGTTGATCGAGATGACTCGTTCACGTGATAACTCCTTCTGTTGTGGTGCTGGTGGCGGTCGTATCTGGCATGCTGATCCGATTGAGCTGGAAAAACCATCTGAAAACCGCGCTAAGGAAGCGATGACGCTGGAAGGTGTTGATACGCTGGTTGTGAACTGTCCTAAGTGTATGACCATGATGGAAGATGCGGTGAAATCAACCGGTGCTGATAAGCAGATGGTTGTTAAAGAGCTGATCGAGCTGGTTGCTGAGCGTATGACTCTTGATGCACCTGAAGAGGTGGAAGAGCCTGTCCCAGCTCCTGCGAAAGAAGAAGCTCCTGCTGCTGAAGCTGCAGAGCCAGCTAAAGAAGAAAACAAAGAAGGTGGTGATGCCTAAATGGCTGAGAGCCTGGACTTAACATCGTTGATTGAGTTTGCAGTTAGTCAGGGCGACCCTTATGTCGCCTTGGCACTGCACCCTTTTGCCGACGAGAAGTTTCGGGTCTCGCTGGAAAAGATTATTTTTGAGCGTAAGCGCTTGAAATTAACCTTTGCGGCCGCACCTTACACACCACAGACAATACTGGCGTTATTAGTGGATGAAAATGACGAGCAGCTGAAGTTGCGGCTCTCAAAAAATCCTGCTTTATCGCCAGAGTTGTTAACAAAACTATTTGAAGGCGCATCTCCAGCAGTTATTAAGAATATTGCTGGACATCGACGTACGCCGGTGGAGGTGCTGGAAAAGATTGAGTGGCAAGGAAATGATGTTCTCCGTGCGGCTCTTTGTACTAATAGCAATACACCAGTCAACCTGTTGAAAGAGCTGGTTGTTGGTAGCTCTTCGGCTGAAAAGAAAGGGATTGTTGCTAATCCTAATGCTGACTGTGAGCTATTAACGCAGTTATGGAATGAAGGTGACAAGTTTGTGCAAGGCGAGGTTGCCGCACATATGGCTTGTCCGCCAGAGCTTCGGGAACAAGCATTACAGCATGAAGACGTTCTTGTTCGGCGCAAGCTGGCAGCGAATGAGACCTTAACGACAGACTGCTTGTTGTTGCTGATGAAGGATGAAGACCCTCTTGTTCGTTCTGCCGCTATTGGTAATGCGGTGCTTGAGGACGATCATTTGGGCAGCGCTGATGACCCATCTATACGTGTGCGTCGTACAGAAGCTAAGCGTCAGGATCTATCGACACAGATCGTTGATGGGCTGGTTGATGATGAGGATCACTGGGTGCGACGCTGGGTTGCCAGGCAGCCAGCGGCTAGTGATTCGGTGTTGCAAAAGCTGTCACAGGATGAAGTGATGGAAGTTCGGCGTGCAGTAGGGCGTAATCGAAGCTGTCCGGACTATATTCTTGAGCGTCTTGCAAAGGATGAAGATTCTTGGGTAAGAGCCGGTGTGGCTTTGCGTGAAGACTTAGCTCGACATATTTTGGTCGGCTTAGAAAAAGATGATGATATTGATGTGATATCGGCCGTTGGTCGAAATCCTGGTACTAGCGAAGACGTGCTGTTAGCCATAGCAGAGCACGATAATCGTGATGTGCGACGGTCCGTCATTGTTAATCCCAATGTGCCGGACGAAGCATTAATGAAATTACAGGATGATCCTTACCCGTTAAATCGGGCAATTTTATCGGGACATCCAAACTGTTTGACTGAAAACCTCTGGTTTTTGTTGAAGGATCCTGAACCGCAGGTGCGGTATACCGCAGGAAAAGCTCTAGCCGTTCGCTGTCAGGCCACGGCGTAAGTGTTTGGAGGAAATAGGGGAAGGCAATTCAAGTTTAATGATTTGGAGTGCTCTTTCTTAGGTGTTTTTTTTTGATTGGAGAAAGTAAGTATGAAAATACTCGTAGCTATTAAGCAGGTTGCCAATCTCGATGATGATTTCGAGATTCGTGACGATGGCAAAGACGTAGATCACGACTTCTGTGACTACGAGATCAATGAGTGGGATGACTACTCACTGGAAACTGCCCTGCAAATTCGCGAAAACAACGGTGACGAAGGGGAAATCGTTGTTGTGACAGTAGGTCCTGACGATGCTGAAGATGAGCTTCGTAAGTGCCTGGGTAAAGGTGCTGATCGTGCGATCCGTGTATGGGATGATGCGATCGAAGGTTCTGATCAAGTAGCGATTGCTCGCATCCTGACTAAGGTTGTTGAGAAAGAAGCACCTGATATGGTTTTCATGGGTGTACAAGCCGCTGATAACGCTTACGCACAAACTGGTGTAGCTGTTGCACAACAGCTGGGCTGGCCACACGCTGCCGTTGTGAACGCACTGGAATACACTCCTGGCGCTTCTACTGCAACTGCTAACCGTGAGCTGGAAGGTGGTCTGGAAGAAAAGATCACAGTTAACTGTCCTGCTGTTATGACTATCCAACTGGGTATCAATGAGCCACGCTACGCTTCTCTGCGTGGTATTAAGCAAGCAGCTGGTAAGCCTCTGGACGAAATTTCTCACAGCGACCTGGGTCTGTCTGATGATGAAGTCGGCGAAGCTGGCAGCGTTTCTCGCGTGCGTAAAGTATTTGTTCCAGAAAAAGGTCAAGCAGAGCTGATCGAAGGTACACCTGCTGAGCAGGCTGCACGTCTGGCTGAAATCCTTAAAGAGTTATCAGGAGCATAAAAATGAGCGATATTTTAGTAATTGCGGAACACCGTCAAGGCGAAGTACGTCCTGTATCTTTGGAACTGATTGCTGCCGCTAAAGAAGCAGGCGCTTCTTCTGTGACTGTAGCTCTGATCGGTGCAAATGCCGCTGATCTGACCGGCGCTGTTAGCGTTGAAGGTGTTGATGAAATTGTAACGGTTCCGACTGCTAGCGCTGACTTCCAGCCAGATGAGTGGAAAGCGGCTGTTGAAGCACTGATTGCTGCACGTTCACCTTCTCTGGTTATGCTGCCACACAGCGTTGACAGCTGGGGCTTCGCGCCTGCGCTGGGCGCAACAGGCAACTACGGCTTTGCAACAGACGTATTTGGTATTGCTAACGAAGGCGGTGAGTGGGTTGTAACTCGCGCTATGTACAAAGAAAAAGTACACGCTGAAATCGACTTCCCAGGTAAGAGCACGGTTGTTGTAACAGTTCGTGGTGGTACTTGGAAGCCTGCTGAAGGTTCTTCCAGCCCGGCTGTTTCTTCTTTGGACGCATCAGCTACAGCTAACAGCTCTCACGTTGAGTTCATCGAGCCACCTGCAACAGGTGACGTTGACATCACTCAAGCTGAATTCATGCTGTCTATCGGTCGTGGTATCGCCGAAGAAGACAACGTTGAGCAGTTCTCTGAGTTGGCTGACGCTGTTGGCGCGACACTGGGTTGTTCACGCCCAATCGCGGATAGCGGATGGTTGCCTAAATCTCGCCAGGTTGGGCAGTCCGGTAAGGTCGTTGCTGCGTGTAAACTGTACTTGGCACTGGGTATTTCCGGTTCTGTACAGCACCAGGCTGGTATGAAGCACGTTGATAACATCATCGCTGTTAATACTGACCCAGAAGCATCTATCTTCAGTATTGCTCGTTACGGTATTGTTGGCGATATCTTTGAGATTGCCGATGAGCTTGTTACTCACTTCGAGTAAAAAGTGATGTTTTTCTAACCAGTATTTTGCTGGTTAGTTTTAGATGTCTTCGTTTACAGCCCGCTTTTAAGCGGGCTGTATTCGTTTAAAGTGATAATAATTGCTTTTTTTCGTTTGTTTTATCATTAAATCAACTCTGTTATCAGGTTGATTTCCTTCCTAGATAAATAGTCATTATTAATAGCTAGTTTCCGTTATTCACACTTCTTAACAGTCATATTCATGATTGGACGTTAATCTCTCAACATCCCGTAAATCAGGTGATCAGCTAAAGGTTTTGGGGTTCTAATGCTTGTTCTTGTTGTCTGAAATATTCATTGCTATGGATTTTTTCTATCACGAGATTTATCTCGGATAGGTGTTAAAAAACACGGTAATACCTACAAGGTGGTACTTATACCAGGTAATTGATTTGTCGATAAGGCAGGCGGAGTATGAATGAAAGTTTTTGTTTAATGACATTGACTTTAATTTTCGAAGTATTAAAAGAGCGCAATAAATAAAAAATAAGCGCCATTTCTTATCTGTAACATCCAAGGAGATTGTTAGATGGGCATTACTCGAAGAAATCTATTACGTGGTACGGCAGCAGGTATTGCTGTTGCGGGAACTGGCTTTTCAACTCAGCTACTCGCTGGTCAAAAGACCGTAAAAATCGGTCTCAATATTCCAATGACAGGCGATTACGCTCCCTGGGGGCTCCCAGGCCTATACGGCTGTAATATTGTTGCCAATAATATTAACGCAGCGGGCGGCGTTGAAATCGGTGGCGAAACTTACATGATCGAGCCGGTTGGTTATGACCATGGCTACGATACTGAAAAAGCGATCACAGGTTATAACACTTTGCGTCACGATGATGCAGCAATGATTATGATGCTGGGCGGCTCAACGGTAGGCTCAATTATTGGGCGAGCGCAGCGTAATAAGATGCTGGTTAGTACGCTTCTTCCGTCTGATATTACGCCTGATACGTCTAACTTGGTTGCACCGAGTGAGTCTCACCCACTTTATAACTGTACCGGTGTGGACTGGTTGGCAGATAACTTCCCAGATGCAAAATCAGCCGTTATTGTAACAACTAACGATATTGAGTATGGCCAGCAATCAGCAGCTGTCTATCAAGCGGCTTTTGAGGCGAGGGGCATTGAGGTGCTGGATACAAACTTCCATGGCTTCGATGTAACCGATTTTGCGCCGATTGTGCAGGGCTTGCTGGCTAGTAAACCAGACATCTTCTGTATGGCAACGGATGTTTATACCACGCCATTGATTGAAGCGCTGTACAACCAAGGTTACGAGGGGAAAATTATTTCCTGTACCCTAGACCTTTATGATGAGGTCATCGCTAAAACAAGTAAGGAGTTTGTTGAAGGCATTATTTTCCAATTCCCTGACTTTGATGATCCAGCACTGCAAAGTGATGATATTCTTTTCCCAGACCCAAGTGGTTTCTGGGATACTTTCCAAAAAGATTATCCTGGACAGTGGTCTGCAGTAGCCTGGGAATATCCCGCAAATTTAGTAACTTGGGTGTCTGCGGCTCAGGCAGCAGGCTCAATTGAGCCAATGGATGTGCTGGCTGCGATGAAGGCTAACCCCAACCCTCCTCATGTGTTCGGTACTGGTAAATGGTGGGGTAAAGATCTGTATGGTTTGGACAATTGTGTTGTCGGTAGATGGCCGGTAGTGACTATGCAGAATGGGCGAGCACGTATTGTTGAGTTCCGTGACGTGGGCGCATGGTTGGATAAGAACCTGGATATCCTTAAGCGCAAAATGCAGGATCTTGGTTTGCGCACGGTTTAGTTGGTTCGATGCAAATAAAAAGGGGCACCGCCTAGTGGAGGGGCCCTTTTTTTTCCACTAAATAATAAAAAGCGGGTGATGTTGTGGAGCTGTTTCTCCAATCAATAGTAAATAGTCTTATTCAGGGTGGTTTCTTTGCCCTTTGGGCTGTGGGGCTTGTACTTATCTTTGGTGTGATGGGTGTAGTGAACTTTGCTCATGGTGAGCTGGTAATGGTCGGTGCTTATACAGTATGGCTACTTCACGCCCAAAATGATGTCCCTTTCTTAATCGCAATACCTGTTGCCATCATCATCGCTATGATGATCGGCTTAGTGATGGAGCGATTTCTCTTTCGACCGAATAGAACGGACCCTCTAGCGGGGTTGATTTGCTCAATTGGCGTGCTGTTTATTTTGCAGGTGATTGCTCACGAAGTCGGTGGCACAGGCCCTGCTAAACAAGTTGCGCCTCCCTTCAACCAGATTGTTGAAATCGGGGAGTCTTTGCGTATTCCTATGCAGCGCTTGTTCAGTTTGGGGGTCGCGATTGCTTCACTCGGTGTGCTTTGGTTCTTCTTAACGAAAACTAAGTTGGGATGGGCGTTGCGTGCGGTGGCCCTGGATCGAGAAGCTTCTGCGTTGCAAGGAATTAACATTAACCGTATTTCGATGATTGCGATTGGTGTTGGTGCAGCTATGGCGGGTCTAGCCGGTGCGTTGATGGCACCCTTGCAAAACATTACTCCGCACATGGGCCACAATGTCATCATTACAGCATTCATTGTGACAATTGTGGGTGGTGTGGGTAGCCTGTCTGGCGCTGTGGCAGCCGCCTTTATCTATGCGGCATTCCATACCTTTGTGACGGCTTATTTCAACGGTACCGTGGCAACAATTTGTGGGTTGTTGATTATGGTTGTGGTTCTGATTATCAAACCGACCGGTATTATGGGCGTGAAGGTGAGTGAATAATATGTCTATAAAAAATCTCATAATTTGCATCGTTATTCTAGCTGGCTTGGTCGCGCTTCCTCACTTCCTTGCTTATAACTTCCAGGACTTGTTGATTTTCCTGGCGGTTAACGTACTTGTTGTAGTGAGTTATAGGCTTGTTACGCTGACGGGTGAGTGGTCGCTTATCCATGTTGTCATGATGGGTGTTGGGGCGTATGCCAGCGCCATGCTGTCCAAGATGGCGGGTTTTCCGTTTTGGATATCTATGCCCATCGCAGGTTTGACTGCTGCGGGTATTGCGGCATTGTTATGTTTCCCGCTCTTCAGGATGACACAATTTTATTTTCTGATTGGCTCCTTTGCTGCTGGCGAAGCAATTCGTTTAGTGTGGATTTACTTTATTGATCCGTTTGGAGGTAGTAGCGGTATCAATAATTTACCGCCGCCAGAATTGGGAGATATCGATTTCTATGAGCCGATTCCTTACTTCTATATGACGCTGATCATTGTCACCATTAGTTTATTCATTCTCTATCGCATTGAAAAATCGCGTGTTGGTTTGACGCTTAATGCAGTGCATTGGAAAGCTCCCTTGGCTGAGTCGGTAGGGGTTGATACCTGGAAATACCGGTCTCTGGCGCTAATAGTTGGTTCTTTTTTTGTGGGTATTGCCGGGGCGCTAAAAGTGCATTATTTGGGGGTTGTGACTCCACACCAATTTGGCATTGGCGTGATGGTCTTCGTATTAATCTGGGTAATTGTGGGCGGCTACGCCAGCTTTGTTGGCCCAATAATTGGAGTGGTTGTTTTGACGGTATTTGACCAAGGGTTGCGAGCTTCGGGGATTGTAGACCCTGCGGTTCAGCCTGCCGTTTATGGTGCCGTTTTGATTGCTTCAATTCTTTTCATGCCTGAAGGCCTGGAAGGTATCGGCAAAAGGTTCTTTTCGAAAAGCAGTGGCGAGAACGCTTAATAACAATTTATTGATGCTCCGAATTAATACACTAATTCGGAGCTCATGACTGGATTATTTGGAGGAGACTGATGGCTTTATTAGAAGTCAAAAACGTCACAAAACAGTTCGGTGGTTTGACGGCCCTGAATGATGTTAGTTTTTCGGTAGAGAAGGGTGAGATTCGTGGTTTGATTGGGCCTAACGGCGCAGGTAAAAGCACGATGTTTAAAAACATTGCTGGTTTTTATACCCCAACTAAAGGTGAAGTTATTTACGATGGCCAAAACATTGCAGGGGCTCATCCTTGTAAAGTGTCAGGAATGGGGTTGGTTCGAACCTTTCAGGAAACGACGCTGTTTGACGAGATGAGTGTTTTTGAAAATGCTTTAGTTGGTTGTCATATGACTGCTCGCAGTAACCTCTTTTCAGCGATTTTTGGCTCTGATCGACAACGACAGAAAATAGCCGCTGAAAAGACAATGGACGTGCTGGAATTCATGGGGTTAGCGGATCGTAAAGATCAGCTGGCTTCCGAGTTACCGTTGGGTTCACAGCGTGCGTTGGCGATGGCAATCTCGCTCAATGCTGACCCTAAAGTGTTATTAATGGACGAGCCTTTTGCCGGTATGAACCCGGAAGAAACGAACCATATGATGGACTTAACACGCAAACTGCAGGATAAAGGTATTACTATCGTGTTGGTTGAGCATGACATGAAAGCGGTCATGGGGTTGTGTGGTTACCTGACGGTACTGTGCTTCGGTAGTCTGCTGGCGGAGGGCACACCTGAGGAAATACGTAACAATGAAAAGGTGATTCAAGCGTATTTGGGTGGGGGTTCTTAATATGATGTTAACAATGAAAGATGTTGAAGTTAGTTACAAAAACATCAAAGCGGTTAAAAAGATTGATATTGAAGTACCTGAAGGTGGCTTTGTTACGTTGATTGGCTCAAACGGTGCGGGAAAAAGCACTACGCTGCGAGTTATCTCTGGTTTAGTGCACCCCAGTAAGGGCGAGATTACTTATCAGGGGCAGCGTATTGATAAGCTTTCAGCGGACAAAATTCTTAAACTGGGTATTGCTCATGTGCCTGAGGGCAGGCGTATCTTCAAAGACTTGACCGTCGAAGAGAATTTACGGCTAGGCGCTTTTATCCGTAATGATAAAGAGGAAATCGAAAAAGACCTTGAGGAAATTTTTGAGCGTTTCCCTCGCCTTCTCGAACGACGTACGCAAATGGCGCGTAGTATGAGTGGTGGTGAGCAACAGATGGTGTCTATTGGTCGTGCACTGATGTCACGACCAAAACTACTGATGCTTGATGAGCCCTCACTTGGTTTGGCTCCGATTATTATTCAGGAGATCGCCAAGATCCTTGTTGATATCAATAAGCAGGGAGTTGCCATTATTCTGGTAGAGCAAAATGCTGAGCTGGCGCTTGAATTAGCTAAGCATGCTTATGTGCTGGAAACGGGCTTTGTCTCCCTTGATGGTGAGGCCAGTACTTTGATGGATAACGATCACGTGCGCCAAGCTTACTTAGGCATGTAAGGTAAGAAAATTAAGGGCTTGAAGTTTTAGTGTGTGCCCTAATTAAATAGGTATGCAAACTTATATTGTTTGCTCCTTTAGTTGTTAATGTGGGCCCCAGCTGGCCTACTACCCCTTGAAGAGCTGCGGGCTTGCCTGCAGCTCTTACTCTTTTCCCCCTCCTTGTTATTTTACACAAAAAGCGCTCTGGCTCAGGCTACCTTCACGTTGGGGGGTGTGCTACTGTCGCAGTATAATTTTATGGTCGATTAGCTTAGAGAAGGTGCTTTATAGGCCTGAAAAGACTGAGTAGATAAGGATGCTATTTTGAGCGAAGAAATCTTGATTAACGTGTCACCGATGGAGACCCGCGTTGGTGTTTTAGAAAATGGCATGTTGCAGGAAATGTATATAGAGCGCGCCAGTAAACGGGGGTTGTTCGGTAATATTTATAAGGGCAAAGTAGTCCGTGTATTGCCTGGTATGCAGGCGGCCTTTGTTGAGATGGGGCTAGAGCGTTCAGCATTTATTCACACAGCAGATATTGTTGTATTGAATGAAGATGGAATGGAGCAGCGCGAAAAAAATACCGATGATATTAGTAGTGTATTGCGTGAAGGTGAACAAATTATTGCGCAGGTGATTAAAGACCCGATTGGCACGAAAGGTGCCCGCTTGACTACTCATCTCTCTCTACCCTCACGCCATCTCGTGTATATGCCTCGTACTCAACACATAGGCGTTTCTCAGCGTATTGAGGACGAGGCAGAGCGAGAGCGTCTCAAAGCATTGGTTCAAGAGTGTGCTGAGGAAGTTGGCATGGAGCGCTGTACAGGCTTTATTGTGCGTACTGTTGCCGAAGGTGTTGGTAAGGACGAGATTAAAGCGGATATTCGATTTTTAAAAAAATTGTGGGATGTTGTACAGGGGAAAATTAAGACTGAACCAACCCCATCGGCAGTTTATGAAGAGTTGCCATTATACCTGCGAACTATGCGTGACTTGATTCGCCCTGATTTAGAAAAAATACGTGTCGACTCCCAGGAAAGCTATCAGCGCATTCAGTCCTTTATTACTACCTACGTCCCGGAGTTAAAAGACAGGGTTGAACTCTATCAGGGAGAACGCCCAATTTTTGACCTTTATAACACCGAAGATGAAATTCAAAAGGCGTTAGACCGTACCGTCGCGTTGAAGTCCGGTGGTCACCTTGTGTTTGATCAGACCGAGGCAATGACAACCATTGATGTTAATACCGGCGGCTTTGTTGGACACCGTAACCTTGAAGAAACTATTTTTAAAACCAACCTGGAGGCGGCTCACGCGATAGGGCGTCAGCTTCGATTGCGCAATTTAGGCGGCATTATTATTATCGATTTCATTGATATGCTAGAAGCTGAACATCAGCGGCAGGTGATGCGGATGTTGGAAAAGGCGCTGGAAAAGGATCATGCTAAAACTAACATTATTGGCATGTCCGATCTTGGTTTAGTTGAAATGACACGCAAGCGTACACGCGAAAATCTGCGACAGATACTCTGCGAAACCTGTCCGGAATGTCAGGGGATTGGTACGGTTAAAACCCCCGAAACAGTTTGTTACGAAATCATTCGCGAAATTGTGAGACAGGCGAGGACCTATAACTCCAATAGTTTTTTGGTGGTGGCATCGCCATCGGTGGCTGATAAGTTGATGGAAGAGGAATCGTCGAGTATTGCCGATTTAGAAGCTTTCATTAATAAAAACATCAAAGTACAAGCCGAGGTGATGTATTCGCAGTCTGAATTTGATGTGGTGTTCCGCTAGCAGTCGAACTCGCCGCGAGCATTCAAGTCAGACTATTTTTGTTAGAGCGTTGAAGCAATATGCCTGTCACCAAAGTGAGCGCTAAGCTCTCCCGTTATCTATGGGCCTCGCTGATTGCAGTGTTGGTACTAGTGGCAACCTATGTCAGTATTGGGCGCATGGTCATGCCGCGCCTTGGCGACTATCAGCAGAGTATTGAAGCGACACTCAGCGAGCGATTGGGGATGCGAGTTAGTGCGCAAAGCTTGCAGGGGGGCTGGCAGGGGTTTCAACCCACCATCAAATTGACAGGGGTTTCTCTGGCCCCCGATCCTGGTGCTGAGCAAGCCCTTAATCCCGCTTTGAATATTGAGCGCATCGAGATGCGGCTGGATGCGCTAGCCAGTCTATTGTCGAAAAAAGTAATTTTCTCTTCACTCGTTTTGGAAGGAACTCAACTAGAGCTTGCTCAGGACGGTCATGGTCACTGGCATGTTGAGGGTATGCCAGCCAGTGGTAAAAAGGCTAACCCCCTTGATTGGCTGTTATTGCAAGAACAGCTACTTGTTAAGCAACTGAAAATAAATCTCAAACCGAATAAGGCTGAGGCAAAGGCGCTGGAAATTCCGCAGTGGGTTCTTAAATGTGGCTCTCAAGTTTGTTCAAGTCAGGGCTCACTTCGGCCAAAGGGCTTGGTTAACGGTCCTTTGCAGTTTGCGGTTAACAGTTATGGTCGCCCTGGAAACCAGAATTTTCAAATGCGTGGTTATTTTTCTGCACCGCCGGTGCAGTTAGTCGACTGGTTTTTCCTAGTTAATAAATTACCGATGCAGGCACAGCAGATTGATAGTCTGATGCTGGGTGGCGAGCTGTGGTTTGAATGGGCAAATGAGCAATTGCTGGACGTGCGTGGACGAGTTGAATTGCCAGAGGTCAGGCTAGGCGAGAGTTCCGGTGATTTTGCGGCGTTTGAGTCCTTACAAAGCAACTTTTTTTGGCAGAGAGGTCGACCCGAGCAAGGTGAAGATTGGCGGTTGAGTCTTGATGAATTCACCTTTGAATGGGGGGAGCAGCGGTTTGAGCCAGCCCAACGGCGTATTGTTATGCGTCAGACGGAGCAAGGTAAAGTCGCTCATGTGTGGGCTGATCGAGTCGCTTTACAGCCACTGACTCAGGCGCTTATGGCGACCAATAGCCTGCCAGAAAAAATACGTGATGTGTTAGCCGTGTTACGGCCATCGGGTGAATTGCAAAATGCTCACTTTGACTATCCGCTCGATACTGGGGTGAAAATACCTGACTTTAATTTTCGTGCAAGGATGGCCAATGTGGCCGCTGCGGCCTGGAAGGGAACACCTACTTTGGTCGGGGTTAATGGCTACCTAAAGGTTGGCCCGGGTGGCGGCGAAGTTGATTTTGATACTGAAAACCTTGCGATGCAATTCCCCAAAGTGTTTAGCGATATATGGCTGTTTAAGAATGCGCGCGGTGTGGTTAGTTGGCGGCTTGAAGACAGTGTGTTCTGGCTAAATGGGCGGAATTTACAACTGAGTGGCCCGGTTGGAGATGTTGCAGGCCAGTTTAGTTTTGTTAGCTCTAAGGGGCAGCTTGAACCGCGGCTTGGATTGTTAATTGGGTTGGAGAATGCTCATTTACCTGATGCAATGACATTTGTGCCGGATGTTGTTATTCATCCGAAACTTGGGAACTGGCTAGCACAGGCCTTTAGTGCGGGAAAGGTGCAGCGAGTTCGTTTTGTGTTAGATCAAGCTGTGACTAAAGGGGCTCCACCGGTAGCTCGCTCGCTGGCAATGGCCGTGGATGCAACACAGGTCGACTTTTCTTATCATCCCGACTGGCCTCAGCTAACGCAGGCGAATGTGGGGGTTAAGATCATTGATAGAAATGTGTCCGTTGCGGCGCCCCAGGCACGCTTTTTTGATCTTGAACTGAAGAACCTGATCGCGAATTATACTTCTGACGCTCGCGGTGCCGGTCGCCTTCAAGCTGAAGCGGAGGTGAAGGGGCCGCTTAAGGATAGCTGGCGGGCCTTAACGGATACACCGTTACAAAAGACGGTTTTTCAACTGGCTAAGGACTTTCAATTTACAGGTCAAATGCAGGGTAATCTAGCTTTGGATTTACCCTTTAGTGATCTTCGAAAAAGCCATGTTGAGCTGGATTTTTCGTCGTACAACGCCAGTTTATCTATTCCTTCTTTATCCATTGCTGCCGAAAGCATTAGCGGGGCTTTTAATTACACTAGTCGGAAAGGGCTGACGGCCAAAAGTGTTGAGGCAAGTATGTTTGGGTTTCCGCTGGCAATGGCTATTGGTTCGAAGAAAAGTGGTACCGGTTACATCACTGAATTTGATTTTCAGGGCCGGGTAAAAGCCATGTCGCTGTCGCCCTGGGTGCCAGGTGTGGTGCTGTCGAAACTCAGCGGTGAAACTGATTTTGAGGCGTTATTGAAGCTGGGGTCTGAGGTTAACAGTGAGCTGACGGTTGAAAGTGATTTACAGGGGCTTAAGGTTAATCTTCCAGAGCCTTTTACAAAACAAGTGACAGATACTATTCCGTTGCGCTTTAACCTTTCTTTGACAGGGCCCCAGATACATACGCTGAGATATGGCGATAAGTTTGGCTATAGCCTGCGTTTTCAAGGTCACACCTATCAGGATGGTGTCATTCGTCTTGGGCCTGGTCAGTTAGCTTACCAGCCGAGTACGGCTATTAATGTGTTTGGTTCGCTACCGGAATTGGATTTAAGCAGCTGGCAAAAGCTAATGAATGGCGATTTAGGGAGTCATAGAGAGGCGCGTAGCGGTATAAAAAACACGTCTGTATTCTCGAACATTAGCCATGTAACGGTAGATGTAGAGCAGTTGCATTTTCTAGATGAGCAATATGACAACACGCACATTAATGCAAAACAGGTAGCGGGTGATTGGCATATTGGCTTCAATAATGAGCTGGCGAAAGGGCGCTTGAGTTATTACCCGGTGACAGCAAAGCCGTTAGCGGTCGACTTTGATTATTTATACTTGCCAGCCAAAGATACAGCTCAGAAAAGTGACGAAGCGCGTGGTAAACGCGATGCGCTAGCGGATTGGGTACCTCAGCAGTTGCCAGAGTTGGATTTGCAGATTAAGCGGCTGGTTTTAGGTGAGGAGCCCTATGGACGCTGGGCTTTTAATAGTCGTCCGCAGTTAAACGGTATCAAGCTTGAGGGGTTAAACTTTGAGTTTAAGGGTATCCAGGGTGCGGGGGAAATAGATTGGGTGTACGAAAATAAGGCTCATCGTACTGAGTTTCGTGGCGATGTGAAAATTCCGAATGTTGCTCGTGCACTTAAAGCGTTGCAGTTAACGGCTGCTGTTGAAGCTAAAAATACACGCTTCTCAGGTCATTTAAATTGGCCGGGTACTCCCAGCGCTTTTTCGTTGATCGAAGGTGAGGGGATGTTGGCCATGTCGTCGAAGGAAGGGCGCTTGATTGATTTGAAAGCCTTACCGCTTTTAGGCGTGTTCAATTTTAATAATTTGTCGCGACGGTTGAGGCTGGATTTCTCGGATTTATTTGAGAAAGGCTTTAGTTTTGATAAGGCCAAAGGCCGGTTTGAGTTTGAGGATGGACTCATGCAGCTTACTGAGCCACTTGTTATTGAAGGGCCTTCAGCAAAATTTAAGGTGGAAGGCACAACTGACTTGCGGAGGGAGCTGTTTAATCATGACGTTATTGCTGTTTTACCCGTTACGGATAGCATTCCGGTGCTGGTGACTTTGGCCGGTTTTCCGCAGATTGGTATTCCCGTTTATTTGTTTAACCGTTCCTTTGGTGACATGTTTGACCGTTTTACCAGCGTGAATTATAAGGTGACTGGTTCGTGGCGTGATCCAGAGATTAAATTGACGAGCTTTTTCAAAAGCGATGACTTGAAAAAACAGCAACGAGATAAACCTGTGAGACGGCCAAAACGATGAAAGCAGCCCTAGCGGTTATACAGATGAATAGTAGCGTCGATATGGCAGGCAACCTTAATCAAGCTGAAGGGCTGATTAAGCAGGCTGTAGAGCAGGGCGCAAAACTGCTTTTTTTACCTGAAAATTTTGCGTTGCTGGGCATTGAAAACCCGTATCCGGCAGGGAAGCGCGAGGCCTCTAATAGTGAGGCGGGAACATTACGACAATGGTTATCTGCGATAGCGCGGAAATATGCAGTTTGGCTGGTGGCAGGATCTATTCCTATCGCCAATCGACCGGATGGCAGCCTGTTAGAGCGCCGTGTACGAGCGGTGTGTTTGGTGATTGATGAGCAGGGTCGAGAGGTTGCTCGCTACGATAAAATTCATCTGTTTGATGTGCAGGTAGCCGATGACTACGGCAGTTATCGTGAGTCGGATACCGTCGAGCCGGGAGACCAGTTGGTTGTTGTGGATACGCCCTGTGGGAAACTAGGATTGGCCATCTGTTATGACTTACGCTTCCCGGAACTGTTCCAACAGCTACGCATGCGGGGAGCTGAGCTGATCAGCGTGCCTTCAGCTTTTACAGAGAAGACAGGTGAAGCGCATTGGCAAGTTTTGCTTAGAGCGCGAGCGATAGAAGCGCAATGTTATATAGTGGCCCCCAACCAGTGTGGGCAACACTCAGAAAAACGCCGCTCCTATGGTCATAGTATGATTGTTGATGCCTGGGGGGGAGTTGTCGATTGCCTGGATGATAAGCCTGGTATCATTTGTGCTGATATTGATTTGGCAGGTGTAGCAGAAATACGGCAACGTATGCCCGTGGCGCAACATCATCGTTTGAAATAGATAACTGCGGCCCTTCCTTAATTTTCCTTTTCAGCCACTTCGCGTAGATATTTGAATAATTTACGAGAGCCGCCAAGGTTTTTCTGCTGGGCCTGCTCCTTTTGCGCATTGCGAATCAGTTGGCGTAGGTGCTGTACATCAGCTTCGGGGTGTTGTTCCAGGTAGTCGGTTAGCGCTGTTTTGTCTGTAAGTAGGCGGTCCCGCCAGCTTTCGATCTGATGAAAACGTTGAGTATGCTCTACCTGGCTGGCATCAAAAGCGTTGATGGCATGGCTAATCGCGTCAACCTCTTCGTCATCGAGATTACGCATAATACGGCCAATGAACTGAAGCTGACGGCGCAGGGCTTCGCCCTTTTTTAATCGCTGATGTTCACGCACAGCGTTATCCAGCGTATCGGGCATGGGCACTTGATCCAATTGTTCGCTATTTAATTGTGTCAGGCGCTTCCCCAGATCCTGCAGGGCATCCATTTCCCGTTTGATTTGGCTTTTACTTTTTTCGTCGGACAAATCATCAAATTCTTCGAAATTTTCTGTCATAGGCTGGGCGTCGAGTGTTGGGGCGGGAGAAAACCGGTTTAAAAGTTAGGCGTAAAAAATAGTCGCTAATCCCAGAAACGCGACATAACCGACCACGTCGGTAACGGTCGTTAGTACAACGCTGCCAGCAATAGCGGGGTCAATTTTAGCTTTGCGTAAAATCATCGGCAGTGAAACGCCTGCCAGTGCTGCGAATAGCAAGTTAATAACAACCGCTAATGCGATGACGATCCCCATTTTCGGGTCGTTGAACCACCAGGCGGCAATCACTGCCACTATCAAGGATAAAATCAGGCCGTTAAGTAGGGCGACCACCAGCTCTCGCCGGAGTAGCCAGTTTGAGTTTTTGTCGGTGACATGGCCTAGAGCAATACCCCGAATAATCAATGTCAGCGTCTGGCTGCCGGCAATGCCGCCCATGCTTGCGACGATGGGCATTAAAATCGCTAGCGCCACTACTTTTTCAAGCGTGCCTTCAAATAGGCCAATCACATAGGAGGCGGTGAAAGCGGTTATGAGGTTGATGAATAGCCACAGTGTGCGACGACGGGTTGCCTTGAGTATGGGGGCGAAGGTATCTTCATCTTCGTCCAGACCGGCACGACCCATGAAGCTGTGCTCGGCGTCTTCAATGATAACGTCAACCACGTCATCAATGGTGATTCGACCAAGCAACACACCGTTATCATCAACAACCGGCACGGATACAAGGTTGTGCCGCTCAAAGAGGTGAGCAACATCAACGTCTGAGGTATCCCCCTTGAGAG
>Ga0209578_10000327_pt1 | contig 68252 bp, 56 predicted proteins | sample tdAd472_FD_187127 | JGI IMG/M metagenome (GOLD analysis project Ga0209578, IMG submission 187127) | Marine sediment microbial communities from the Atlantic coast under amendment with organic carbon and nitrate - tdAd47.2 (SPAdes)... | ecosystem: Environmental > Aquatic > Marine > Coastal >...
AGGGTCAGCTATTCACCAGCTGCTCCGAGCGACCGGCATACAGCTCTATGTGCTCTGCTCCCAGTGCTTCCGGCACGTCCGGGTCGAAAAAAAACTCCACGCACATGGCGGTTTCCATGAACATCATTGCCAGATAGAGCAGCGGTTTCTGTTCTGCCGGCAATTCCGCCAGAGGCCATTGATCCAGGTGTTTGGCAATGGGATCGATTTCCGGCAACAAGGTCTGGTAGTAGTCAGTAATTTCGCTCATCGATGCGCTGATACGACGACGCATACGGGCATCTTCGGTGGATAGTGCCCAGGACCGATAAGGCGTTAAGTGTGCAAAGGGTTCTGGTAACGGGTTATTCATAATTTTCCCTCCGGCTTAACGACAAAATTCGGTCACTTTCTCGTACTGGTGACGCACCGCGATTTCCTGATCCGAAAGCTGAATCGACTTGATTGCCCCGGAGCGCAGAGCGTTGTGCGTCACCTCATTGGTAAACAGATCCTCTCGTGACAGGTCCCGCAGCACGATCTTGCTGTATTCCTGGCTGATCATGGCGCCCGCACTGGTGGGCATGGGGAAGTAGAAAGCCAGCTCATAGACGGTCCGGTCATGGGCCACCGGCCAGAAGGCATCAACGTAATACCAGCCAGCACCGACGTTAATCCGCGAAAACGGGAACATGATATTGAGATCAAACGCCCAGTTTTCTATCTGTGCCTGGGCAGTACCGGGAAAGGAATTAACGTTGCCATCACCCCCCTGGGTAAAGGTCGCCCCCATCCCATAAGCGATCATCTCGGTGGGAGTTAAATCATGGGGCGGCAGGTGCACACTAATACTTTGATTGCCGTTAGGCTGCAGTTTGATCCGTTGACTGGCAAGGTAGGGATCGCCGTCATCCTCCAGGCACTGACGTACTGACCTTTTATGCACAAACGCAGCATGGTAGGACTCCTGGAAGGCATTCATGGTGGTCTTCCAGTTGGCGTTGGTCTCGTAGCGATAACGCCCGGCCAGCACCATATTCTCGAACGGAAACGGCTTAAGGTCCTGGTTAAAGTCGGCCATGGACGCTTCCAGACTCTGGCTCGGGGTCTCTTCAAAATTTACAAAGATAAAACCACGCCAGGTATCCAGGTGAACTTTAGCCAGACCCAGGCTGGGCTTATCCAGGTGATGAAAGCGCTGTTCATCGGTGACAAAAGCCAGCTCGCCCTGATTATTAAAGACCCAGCCATGAAAATCGCACTGGAAACCATTACAGGACCCACTTTCGTCACGCACCAGCCGATTACCACGATGGGTGCAGACATTGTGCAGCGCCCTTAGCTTGCCGTCGTCTCCCCGCACCACAATGACGGATGCATCAAGCACCTCAATATCGCGCACAAAATAATCGCCAGGGTTGGGCAAGTCCTCTTCGCGCAGGATCATATTGACCCACATCTTGCGAAAAATCTTCTCCCGTTCCCGCTCAAAAAACGCCGGGTCAACCGCCGGTGCTGTAGATACCGGACCGGTGCCGATTTCAGGGTAAATATCCGCGAACGGCCGTGTACTATTATTCATGGGCTCCTCCTCTCCAAAAGGCCATGGACATATTGATACGGCAAACCCGTTTCAGCAAGTAATCCGGTCAATTCATATTGGCCAATCAGTCTATCGTTGTGCGCGTCCCCCTCAAGGCTCCGTTAAAATAGACCGCATCGGGCGCTAACAACCCAGTTATTTGCGCCGCCCCCCGGACGCTCACACCTGAACTTATCCTTATCGAGGAACCCTATTTTGCGTCACCCGCTAACTTTTTTATTCCTCTTCGTCCTGCCCTGTAGCGCTATCGAGGCCCAGCCTATAACCCTGAGTAATGGCGATCGGCTCTCTGGTGAGGTGGTTGAAGAAAACGCTCAGCAAATCGTTTTTGATCATCCAGTGCTCGGTCGGTTAGTCATTGACCGCAAAAAAGTTGCCGCGCTGACTACTAGCGAAACTATCGAACCACCCCCCGCCAATCCGGCCCCCGCCATCAAACAGCGCCAATCAACAACGCCGGCGCCGGCGGTTAACGCCACTATCAGCCAGCGCATCGAACTCGGTCTCAGCGGTGCCAGCGGCAATAGTCGTAACAGTGACCTGCGTCTGGGCTACCAGCGGAGAGCCGACTCCGCTGAGCAGCACTCGCTGTTAAAAAGCGGCTATCAGCGAGAAAGCAGCAACGGCCAGACCGAAGAAAATGATTTTTTCACCGAACTCACCCATGACTGGCTGATGCCTCAAAGTCGCTGGTTTCGCTTCGCCCAGGGTCGCTACGACTGGGACGATTTTGAAGACTGGGATAGTCGCATTGCGGTAAGCGGTGGTAGCGGCTATCTATTCGCTGATCGCCCTGGTTTGAGGATGGCGGGCCGACTCGGCCTCGGTCTTAGCCAGACCTTTGGTGGCGACGACGATAAACTCAGTCCCGAGGGCATTGTCGGCTTCGATTCCAACTGGCAGGTTAACGATCGTCAGTCACTGGAAGCCTCCAATACCCTTTATCTGCAACTGGATGAGCTCGGTGAACTCCGTAACCTGACGAGCCTGGCCTGGTTGATCAAGCTGGATCAGTTCAACGGGCTCAATCTGAAATTCGGTGCTGAAAACGAATATGAATCAGACACCGGGGGCGATAGTCGGTCAAACGACTTCAAATACAACCTGTCACTGACCTGGGAGCTGAAATAGGCTGAGTGCAAAACTCCCGTTTTTTTTCCCGGCGACCAATCAACGCTTCTGTCCGCTGCAACAATTAGCTAATCTAATCCCCTTTATTCGAATGTCTGGAGGAGGAGAGGATGAGTAACATTGCAGGTGATCTGGCTTATTGGGATGGCGACGGCCATGTAATCGAAGATATCGATGGCATCGTGAAGATGTTGCCTAAACCATTTCGTGACCGGATTAGTCTGACCCAGCTAGTACCACCGCTGGACCACCACCACTCCGCGATTGTGGTGGATGTACCGGAGGGCGCATTCCAGCCCGTTGGCCCCCAGGGATGGGCCGATTTCATGGTTCAGGGCGGCTTCGAACAGGCCATTCTCTACCCGACCTGGTTTCTGGCCGTCGGCAAATACGTGGAAGAACCCATCGCTCGCGCTGCCACCCGTGCCTACAACGACTGGCTGCACGAACAATACACCGGGCCTTTCCCGCAAATGAACGGTGTGGGCCTGGTTCCAATGATGGATGTCGGCTACGCGGTGGAGGAGATGCACCGCTGCGTGGAAGAGCTTGGTTTTAAAGCCATCATGCTGCCTTCAAATTTGATCAAAGGCACGCTCGGGTCAAAAGAATTTCATCCCCTTTATGCGGCGGCAGAAAAACTTGGCTGTGCGCTTTCCGTCCACGGCGGCGCCCACGATAACTTCGGTATGAACGACTTCAACACCTTCGCCGCCTACCACGCTGTCGGTCATACCCACGGCATGGTGCTGGCGCTAACCTCGATGTTGTTCAATGGCGTTTTCGACAAATTCCCAAATATCAAAATCGGCTTCCTCGAAGGTGGTCTGGCGTGGATATTCATGATTCTTGAGCGCTGTGCTGGCTCCTACGGAGCCTTCAAACCCTACGACCCTGAAGGGGAATACCTGCAACTTGCCGACGGCGAATCTATGCGCGACTACATATTGCGGCATATTCGTGAGGGTCGCATTTACCTGGGTATCGAAGGTGACGAACCCGACATCGGCTACGCCTCCACAATCATCGGTAGTGAGGCCCTGTTTTTCTCATCCGATTTTCCACACGAGGTGAATGAGGAGACCATCAACGCCGAGATCGATGAACTCTTTGCGCTCGACAGCATTGGGGCTGATGCAAAGGCCAATATCATGCGCTACAACTCGGAGCGGTTTTACAGTTAAGCAGCCGAAAATACCGCCCACTAAAAAGCCGGGCAATGCCCGGCTTTTTAGTGGGCTGAACTGTGAATTAGCCGTTACACCAGAAAACTCAGGTTCGGCGACTGCACCACCGGTTCGTCCATGATCACCAGCCGACTCGCCAATCTCAGTACACCGTCCACCTCGCACAGCTGGTCATTGCGCCGACAGGAGAACAGGTGGGGCACCGTCGAGGTTGAGCGAATGCGAAACACCAGCACATTACTGGTCACCTCAAAGCCACCGGCCTCTTCGCCGTCATAGGCGCGGATATTAGTGACAAAATGACGGGTTATTGACGGTGGGCTCTCGGCCACCGTGGTGGATGCCTTGGCCCAAAGCGTGGTTCTTAATACCAGCGAATCAAAATCCTCATCGAAATACCCGTTGGTGAATTTTTGCTGCGGCTGCTCGCCTTTTTCAAACACCCCCCTTACCGGCATCCGATAGCTAATATTCGGCATCACCCGGCCTAACCAGGTTTGATAATCCTTATCCTCGAATAGCTCGGCTTCGTCGAACAAAAAGCGACTAATACGACGATAGTCGCGATCAGATACCTCCGTTTTCTGGACCGATTCACCCACGTTAGGCACCTCCCGCCTGCATCATTTCGCGCCATTTCAGCAGCAGACCAAATTCCGACATTTCAGAATAGGTCGAGTGATAAGCCTCGCCCGGTCCGGGGAAGTCGGCAATCCGATCCTCCTGACTGGCCAGAATCATCTGGAAGCTACTCATGCGCTGCCGACCAATCGTGCCGCGACTGCCTTTATCCATCGAAGCCCAGGCCTCGGAATCGTCCTGATCAAAGGTGCCTGCGCCGGTAAAGGTCTGAATCCCGAGCCGTAGCGATGCCTCTTTGTATTCGTCGGCCGATTCCTTATCCGCAATAAACCACGCCCAGATCTCCGCACTGTGAGCAGAGGTGGGCTGCCACACCCGCATATTGAAAAAGTTAATCGGCGGTTTTTTGGGTGACAGCGTGACCGGAAAGTGCACCCACGACAGATTGGGGAACACCGTCATTACGCCGTTAAACATGTTCTTGAGCAGCCCCTGTTGACCCGCCGAGAGCATCTGTTCATAAAGCGGCACCATGGCTGGATCAAACCCGGTCCAGTCGGGGAAACCCGGCGGACCCGGTACAAAGATGCAGCCGTGACCGTTACCAATTCTCACTGCCGGACCATTTTTGGCAATCTCGACCAGTGCCTCCATGGGCATGTCGATGGCCATGCGCGATATTGGGCCATGGGCCGCCAATGCGTGGGGGCCGTCTGCCGCGAAGTTAATTGCGCCGTATTTCCAGTTCATGTTGGCCACCCATTTCACCGGGGCACCCAGCACCTCCGCCCCGTTAGGTGTGCGGTTAAAAAACATATCGATATACCAGCGGGCATTACCCAGATGGGTTTCAAGGTCCGGCGCCGCCTCATTAAAGGTGGCAAAAATCAATCCGGCATAAACGCCAACACGCGCCTGCACCAGGTTGTAATCGTCAAAATTAACTTTGTTTTTATAGGCTTCTGGCTTGTCCGCCAGACTATGCAGGTGGCCGTCATTACGGAAAGTCCAGCCGTGATAAGGACAGATAAAACTCGGCGAGTTACCCGCGTCAGCCCGGCAAACCAGAGCGCCGCGATGGGGGCAGGCATTTAAAAATACCCGTAACTGGCCGTCACTGGAATGACTGAGAATAACCGGGTCATCGCCCATGGTACGGGTGACGTAGTCACCGGGTTTGGCAACTTCCGACTCGTGCCCGACGAACAACCAGCTCTGGGCAAAAACCCGCTCCAGTTCCATGGCATGAATATCGTCGTCAACAAACACCCGGCGGTTGACCCAACCGGTGGCCGGGTCTATCAGGTCTCCGGGACGTTGCGGATTAAATTGCTCAACTTTCACTGTCTGTCCTCTCACTCGTTGTCACCCGGATAGGGAGACTTAACCAAAGCGTTCGGAGATGACTGTAGCAAAATAAACGGGAAATCCAAACGGTCGTTTAGCTTGTGAGCGCGAATTTATACTTAATTGTTTTATCAACCGGCGCGTCCACCCACCTCGGATTACCGACTCACGCCGTAAAATTACTGACCTGCCCTATAAACGCGGCCAGATCCTGCAATAACCTGGCCGCTGGGGCGCCGTCCGTGACCCGGTGATCAAAGGTAAGACTGAGTACGCAGGTGTGTCGCCAGACCAGTTCGCCGGCCTGTTTTTGTGGGCGTTCCTGCACCCGGCCGATACCGAGTATCGCTACCTGAGGCGGGTTGATGATAGGCGTAAAGGCATCAATGCCGTAGGCACCCAGATTGCTGATGGTAAAGCTTCCTCCGGCCAGCTGATCCGCTGACAAATCTCCACTTTTCGCCTGCTTTGCCAGCTCGGCGGACCGGGCCGCCACGTCAGCGAGGGTAAGCGAGTTAGCCCGCTGAATGACCGGGACCACCAGACCGTCCTCCAGCGCCACGGCAAAACCCAGATTGATATCGTCGATCATTTCGATTTTATCGGCGCCGGTCCCACCGGAATGGATGTGCGCATTAAGCCGTGGGTGACTGGGCAGCACTCGGGACAGGGCAAAAGCAATCATGTCTCCATAACTCGCTGCCACCGATTTTCGCAGCTGCACCAGAGCAGAAACATCGACCGAGCTGGTTAGAGTTAGTTGGGCCGCCTGCTGCAGGCTGCGGGTCATGTTGCTCGCAATGGTGGCTCGCAGACCACTGAGCGGGATACCGGTGCTGCTCTCGGCCGAGTCACGACTGGATGCTACCGCTGCCTCTATGTCCTCCAGCACGATTCTGCCTTGTGGCCCACTACCGGTTATCTGACTCAGGTCGATACCCTGTTGCCGGGCCAGTTTCCTGGCCGGGGGCGTTATCTGCACTTTTATGGGCTGGGATGGTGGAGTCCCGGAGGGTGTATCTGTCGGGGCTGTTTCTGAACCACCCTTTCCCGCGAGTGACCCGGCTGGCTTCAAGCCATATTCAGCGACAGGTTCGGTCTCTGCCACCTGCTCGACGGCTTCATCCGCCTCACCGATTAAACAGAGTGCGGTGCGCACCGGTACTTCCTCTTCCTCGGCTACCAGTAGTTTCAGCAACACACCATCGCGGTCAGCCATCAACTCAGAGACCACTTTCGATGACTCAACTTCGGCGAGTATTTCGCCTTCAACCACGGAGTCGCCGACCCGTTTTAACCATTTGAGGATCTTGCCCTCGTGCATGCCCATGGACCATTGCGGCAATAGAAGTTCGTGTGCCAAGGGTTATTCCTCAAAAAGTTCGCGCGCGGCGAGGGCAATCATGGCCGCATCGGGATAAAAACCCCGCTCGAGCGCACTGGAAAAGGGAATTTGCATATCCGGTGCGGTGAGACGTTTGATCGGTGCCTGCAGATTCCAGAAACCTTTTTCAGCAACCATCGCGGCAATTTCACCGGCAGCACCACAGGTGCGGTGTCCCTGATCCACCAGCAGCAGGCGACCGGTTTTAGCCACTGATTCCAGAATGGTGGCGGTATCCAGGGGTACCAAAGTCCTCGGGTCGATAACCTCTGCGCTGATGCCCTCTTTTGCCAGCGCCTCGGCAGCCTTTATTGACTCACCTACCCGCGCAGCAATGGCGACGATAGTCACGTCGCTACCCGCGTGGCAGATATTGGCCTGACCAAAGGGAAGCAGGTACTCCTCGTCGGGAATTTCCCCCTTCTGCCCCCAGAGGTTGCCGTCTTCAAAAATCAGCACCGGGTCTTCGTCTCGTATGGCGGTTTTTAGTAATCCCTTGGCATCGTAGGGATTGCTTGGCACCACTACTTTCAACCCCGGCACGTTCATGTACATGGAGTAATTACGATCGGAATGCTGTGCGGCAATACCACCGTTGTAGAACATCGCTGCACGGAAAACAGCGGGAATGTGAGTCTGGCCACCGTACATGTAGCTCGATTTAGCCGCCATGCTCACCAGCTGGTCGGTGGCCAGATACATAAAGGAAGCGATGGTGTAATCGACAATTGGCCGCATGCCGACCATGGCCGCGCCGATGGCGACGCCGGTGAAACCACTTTCGCAGATCGGCGTATCCAGCACTCGCTGAGGGCCAAATTCATCCAGCAGGCCACCGCTGCTGCCGTAAACATTACCGGAAACATCCTCACCCATTAAGAACACTGATTCGTCGCGGGCCATCTCTTCGCGCTGGGCCTGGGCCACCGCTTCCAGAAAAGTAACATTAGCCATTGGAAAGCTCCCCTTCATTGACAGCAACCGGGGTTCGGTACAGGTGGGTGTAGGCTTCTTCAGGCTCCGGAAGAGGGCTCTGTTCCGCAAATTCCAGAGCAGCAGCGATGTCCTGCTTAACCTGCTCATCCATTCTGTCCAGATCAGCGACCGCCACGCTATCGGCAAGCTGTTCTCTAAACAGCAAAAGCGGGTCGCGTAATTTCCAGGCGGCCAACTCTTCATCGGACCGGTAGGTCATGTTGTCGTAAAGCGGTCCCTCGGAATGGTGGTGATAACGGTAAGTTTTGGCCTCCACCAGAGTCGGGCCGTCTCCCCGACGGGCGCGCTCAACCGCTTCAGTCACGGCGTCATAGACTTCCAGGCACTGCTGACCATCCACGATGGATGAGGGCGTGCCATAGCCGGCTGCCCGGGCCGAAATATCCTCCAGCGCAGCGGCACGATTATTGGGCGTGGTCACTCCGTAACCGTTGTTTTCGCAGAGAAAAACCACCGGTAATTTCCACAGGGCTGCCATGTTCATGGCTTCATGAAAATAGCCCTGGTTGGACGCACCATCACCAAAAAAGCAGAGGGTAACCCGGTCATTGCCCTGCATCTGGCTGCCCAGCGCCGCTCCCACGGCCACTGGCAAACCACTGCCGACGATGCTGCTCTCACCTAGACTACCCACTGAGAAATCCGCCAGGTGCATGGAGCCGCCCTTGCCCTGATTAACCCCCGTCGCTTTACCGAGAATCTCCGCCATCAGCGCGTTGACTCCCGCGCCTTTACCAATGGGGTGACCATGAGAGCGGTGATTACCGACCATATAGTCATCTTCTCGTAACGCCATACAGGCGCCCACGACTTCACCTTCCTGACCAATCGATAAATGGGCGGAGCCGGGAATCCGACCACTGTTAAAAAGTTTTTGCACCGCCTCATCAAAATGGCGTATCAGGCCCATGCGTCGGTACATCTCCAGTAGCAACGACTGATCCACACTCATTCCTCCCCAATATGAAATGTTGAAATTGACCGCCGCACACAATAACAGTGCCTCCTTAGAACAGGTAGCCAATTCGCGATAGAATGTGCGGCTAACCCATCATTTAATACGAAACATACCCCGCCATGGACCGATCACCTCGTTACAGCCTGCTCGAACAACAACTCGCCGACCGCATTCTGCTGCTCGACGGGGCGATGGGCACGATGATCCAGAGCTATGAGCTGGAAGAGGCTGACTATCGCGGTAGCGAATTTGCAGACTGGCCTAGCGACCTGAAGGGTAACAACGACCTACTGAGCCTGACCCAGCCGAATATTATCGAGGCGATTCATAGCGCTTACCTGGACGCCGGCGCGGATATCCTCGAAACCAACACATTTAACGCCACCTCCATTGCCATGGCCGATTACGCCATGCAGGACCAGGTCCGCGATATCAACCGCGAATCCGCCCGACTGGCGCGCAAGGCCGCTGATGCCATGGAGGCAAAAACCCCGGATCGCCCCCGGTTTGTCGCCGGTGTGCTGGGGCCGACCAACCGCACGGCATCGATTTCGCCGGACGTGAACGACCCAGGGTTTCGCAACGTCAGTTTTGATGAGCTGGTTGTCGCCTACCGCGAAGCCACGGAAGCCCTGATCGAGGGTGGTGCCGATATCCTGCTGGTGGAGACGGTATTCGATACCCTTAACGCCAAAGCGGCTCTGTTTGCGATCGCCGAATTTTTTGATGCTCAGCAACAGCGCTGGCCGGTGATGATTTCCGGCACCATCACCGATGCCAGCGGTCGCACCCTGTCTGGCCAGACCGACGAGGCCTTCTGGTATTCCCTGCGCCACATTCAGCCACTCAGTATCGGCCTTAACTGTGCCCTCGGCGCGCCAGAACTTCGCCAGTACGTAATTAATCTCTCGAACAAAGCCGACGCACTCATCAGCGCCCACCCCAATGCCGGTCTGCCTAACGAATTTGGCGGCTACGACGAAACCCCCGAGGGCATGGCGAGCGAGATCCGCGAATGGGCCGAGTCCGGTTACCTGAACATTATTGGCGGCTGCTGCGGAACTGGCCCGGACCACATCCGCGCCATCGCCGAAGCGGTTAAGGATTGCCCGCCACGGGTGCCGCCACAGATCGCCCCGGCCACCCGTCTAAGTGGCCTGGAACCGGCCATCATCGAGGCCGACAGCCTGTTTGTGAACGTGGGTGAGCGCACCAACGTCACCGGTTCGGCTAAGTTCAAACGGCTGATTCTGGAAGACGAATACGATACCGCACTGGATGTAGCCCGCGAACAGGTGGAAAACGGCGCGCAGATTATCGATATCAACGTCGATGAAGCCATGCTCGACGGCGTGGCTGCTATGCACAAATTCGTCAACCTGGTGGCCTCTGAACCGGACATTTCCAAAGTACCGGTAATGCTCGATTCATCCCGCTGGGAGATCATCGAGACCGGCCTCAAGTGCCTGCAGGGCAAGGGTGTGGTTAACTCGATCAGCATGAAGGAGGGGGAAGGAAATTTCCTCCACCAGGCCCGTTTGCTGCGCAAATATGGTGCCGCGGTCATCATTATGGCGTTTGACGAAACCGGTCAGGCCGACACCTACGAGCGCAAGGTGGAAATCTGCACCCGCTCCTACAATCTCCTGGTGAATGAGGTCGGCTTTCCGCCCGAAGATATTATTTTCGATCCCAATATTTTCGCTATTGCCACGGGTATCGAAGAGCACAACAACTACGCGGTGGATTTTATTGAGGCCACCCGAACCATTAAGCAAACGCTGCCCCACGCACTGATTTCCGGCGGCGTCAGCAATGTCAGCTTCTCGTTTCGGGGTAACAACCCGGTGCGCGAAGCCATTCATGCGGTGTTTCTCTACCACGCAATTCGCGCCGGCATGGACATGGGCATCGTCAATGCTGGCCAGCTGGCGGTCTATGACCAGCTACCCTCGGAGCTGCGCGAATATGTCGAGGACGTAGTGCTAAACCGCCGTGACGACGCCACCGACCGGCTACTGGAAATAGCCGACAAATACAAAGGTGACGGCAGCAACGAAGCTGAAAAGGCAACGCTGGAATGGCGCGACCTGCCCATTAAGGAGCGGCTCTCCTACGCCCTGGTGAAAGGCATTGATCAGTTTGTCGTCGAAGACACCGAAGACGCCCGCCAGCTCTTTGATCGCCCTATCGAGGTGATTGAAGGCCCGCTGATGGACGGCATGAACGAAGTGGGCGACCTGTTTGGTGACGGCAAAATGTTCCTGCCGCAGGTCGTCAAGAGCGCGCGGGTAATGAAAAAGGCGGTCGCCTATTTAATTCCTTTCATCGAAGCGGAAAAAAACGAAGACAGCCGTGCGGCCGGAAAAATCCTGATGGCCACTGTTAAAGGTGATGTCCACGACATTGGTAAAAACATCGTTGGCGTGGTCCTGCAGTGCAACAACTTCGAAGTTATCGATCTTGGCGTGATGGTGCCTGCCAGCAAGATTCTGGAGGTAGCCAAAGAGGAAGGCGTGGACATTATTGGCCTCTCTGGCCTGATTACCCCATCCCTTGAGGAGATGGCCGGCATCGCTAAAGAGATGCAGCGACTGGACTTCAAGATTCCGGTGTTAATTGGTGGTGCCACCACCTCGCGGGTGCATACCGCCGTAAAAATTGCCCCGGGATACGAAGGCCCGGCCATTTATGTCAAGGATGCATCCCGGGCCGTGGGGGTGGCACAAAACCTCATCGCCGATAATCTGCGCAGTGATTATGTGGCTAACATTAAGGCCGAATACGAAGAGCTACGCGTTCGCCATGCTGGAAAAAGCGAGCGTAAGAAGTGGCTAACACTGGAGGCCGCCCGCCGAAACCGCGAGGTCATCGACTGGGCCAACTACACCCCGCCACTGCCCAAACAACCGGGCATCAGCCAATTCGATGATTATCCGCTGGCGGAAATCGCCGAGTACATTGACTGGACCCCCTTCTTCATGACCTGGGAACTGGCCGGCCGCTATCCACGGGTTCTCACCGATGAAGTGGTTGGCGAACAGGCTACCGAACTGTTTAACGACGCCCAGGCAATGCTGAAAAAAATTATCGCTGAGAAATGGCTCACCGCACGAGCAATTATCGGCCTGTTCCCGGCTAACAGCGTGGATGACGACGACATCATAGTTTACGCCGATGACACCCGCCAGCAGGAACAACTGCGTCTACACCACCTGCGCCAGCAAACCCAGAAGCCACCGGGCCGCCCCAACCATTGCCTGAGCGACTACCTGGCCCCCAAAGAAACCGGGCTTAAAGACTATGTCGGCGGTTTTGCCGTTACCGCCGGGCTGGGAATCGAAGAACACCTGGCCCGCTTCGTAGCGGACCACGACGACTACAGCGCCATCATGCTAAAGGCCCTGGCAGATCGCCTGGCCGAAGCCTTTGCCGAATTGATGCACAAAAAAATAAGGCGCGAACATTGGGGATACGCCCCCGACGAGGCGCTGGATAACGACGCCCTCATTGGCGAAAAATACCAGGGTATCCGCCCCGCCCCCGGCTATCCCGCCTGCCCGAAACATACCGAAAAAACCCAGCTCTGGCAGCTGCTCGATGTAGAGAAAAACATCGGCATTGAACTCACTGAAGGTTTCGCCATGTACCCCGCCGCTAGTGTCAGCGGCTGGTATTTCAGCCACCCGGATTCAAAATATTTTCTGGTCGGCGATATCAACCGTGACCAGACTGAAAGCTATGCCGAACGTAAAGGCTGGTCACTCAATGAAGCCGAGCGCTGGCTGGCACCCAACCTGGGATATGACCCGACTTTAAAGCGCACGGCTTAATTTATTAAGCTGCGGAAAAGTTCTCGGCGTGCTTCCAAAGCGCGATCAATAATTTGATCACTTCGATGAAGCCAATTAAAGCAGCTGTTGCTAACGCTGGGGCATTTTTGTGATTCAGCGCCAACTTCGGTTAACACTTCTGTAAACCTAAGCAAAGCCAGGTCTAACGGTCGAGCACCTTCTATTCCCTTGGGGAACCATCCCCACGTCTCACCAACATCGAGCATTACCCCGCTTAAAAAGAAGCGCTAAAACGTCATAATGTTATAGCGCTATAATTTAATAACGGAGGTAATACTATGAGCGAATTATCTAAAAGATCGACCGTCTACTTCGACGAGAACATCCACAAAGCGTTGCGGATCAAGGCTGCGACTACTCAGCAATCCGTCTCAGAGGTAGTCAACGAAGCCGTGCGTGTTGCCCTCAGCGAAGATCAACAAGACCTGAAGGCGTTCTCAGACCGGCTAGCCGAGGAAACCATTACCTACGAGCAGCTACTCGACGACCTGAAGGCGCATGGCAAAATTTAGCCTGGTTTTCAAAAAATCAGTCGCTGAATATTTACGGTCAATCCCAAACCGGGACGTCAAACGTCTGTTAGCCCTTGCTCAATCACTTTGTGACGACCCCGGGGCAACTGGCTGCATCAAACTTTCGAGCCAGGAACGCTACCGAGTCCGGTTAGGGGTCTACCGGATAATTTACGAAATTCAGGAGAAGGAGTTGATTATTCAGGTAATCAAGATTGGTCATCGCCGCGAGGTTTATCGCTAGCAGCAATCAATAACGGTAGCATCGGCTGGCTGTGCGGATAAAGGCGGTGACGAACCCCCTTTTCAAGGCAAGGCTCGCCACCAGCGTCCTGCACTACTATTTGGCACTCCCTTCCATGCGAGACCGGGAAACGGGCTCATGGACACCCATCAACCACACCCAAACAAGCTAGCAGTTGGTAGCCTGTTTAGCTCAGGGCTATTCGGGCCATTGGCCCTGCATGGGTTGCCTGGACGAGACGAAACCCCAGGTTGTTGTTGCGGTTATCGGCGGTGTTCCTGTTGCGGTTCGCGGCCCGCAAGTTAACCGGATTGTTGTTCCACGAGCCACCCCGGATCACGCGCTGGTCGACTCTCGGCCCGCTCCCCTGGCGAATACGGTACTGGCAAATATTTTCCGTCGCAAGCCGTGGCTATCTGAGTGCAAGGCATGGCCAATCCAGCTCTGTACTCGTGGGTTAATATCATCAAAACCGAGCGAACCATCTGCATAGCGTTTGGCCATCAATCTTAGCTTGCGGGCAAAGCGGTGGCCGTTATCATTGCGCAGTGTCCGCCGGTTTGGGTAAACCACATAGCCAAGTAGATTCAGTCCATCCTGAGTGCGTGATACGTGGGCTTTACGCGGATGCAGTTGCAGCCGCTGCGCTGCTAGCCGTTCTCGAACCACCTCGCGCAATTCATTCAACCAGCCCTTGTCGTCGCTAACCACCACCATGTCATCCACATAACGCAGATAGCCCTTCGCCCGCCAAATCTCTTTAATCCAGTGATCAAAATCGTTGAGAAACAGATTGGCAAAAAACTGACTGGTGAGATTACCGATAGGAATACCCGCTTTGCGCTCCAGCGGAGTTAGCAGATCATCACCGGCAAAATAGAGTGGCTTACCCGCTCCTGGCGGACTGGTATCAACAATTAGATCGAGTAGCGCCAGGGTCGGTTTATCGGTGACCTGTCGCCGCAGCATATCTTTAAGTATTTCATGGTCAATCGATGGAAAATATCGCGACACATCCATCTTCAACACATAGCGATGGCGGCGCGACCAATGTTGATAACGATCAACCGCCCGGTGCGCGCCCTTACCCTTTCGGCACGCCCAGCAATCGTAGATAAAACGCCGATCAATGGTGGGTCCAATAACATTCATCAGCGCATGCTGCACCACCCGGTCACGAAACGGTGCGGCGGCTATTTGCCGAGATTTGCGCTCAAAGATGGTAAACAACCGATACGGCCCCGGCCGGTAACTGCCCGCAATCAGTTCATGCTGCAAACCAAGTAATTCGCCTTCAAGCGCCAGCCCAAACTGATCAGCAGCGCTGCCCTTACCTCGCCGGGCCCGGCGATAAGCCACCAAAAGATTTTCAAAATCGATAACTTGGGACCAGATATCGGTTAATGGTTTGCCCATTGCCTGTTAGTTCCGCTGCACCGGTTCGTTTTGTGATTTCAACCAGCCACCGATCTGCTGTCCTAGCTCGTGCATCAGTTTAGCGCCGTGTTCATACCGTTTCACCGGTATCACCGTCAGCTCCACCGCCAGCCGCCACAAATGGCGGGCAATTTCGAGCCGTAAATTTGCCTGGCGCAGTACAGCTTGCTTATTTCGGCTATAGGCCGCCTCCACCAGCGCGGCTAACACCTGTAACAATTCCTGTTCAAGCCGCTCACCGAGCGTAAACCGGCGGTTACGAGGAAAATTATCCAGGTGCGGAATTAACCACAACAACAGATCGTGACATTTCTGCACCGCCGTTGGCGTCGAACCCATAGTCACCACCCGACAGAGTAACTAAAAAAACCGCAGGGGGCGATGCCCCCTGCACCCCCAAAAAAGGGTAAAAGGACAAAGTCAAAAGGGCAACTGCTCGCTGCGCTCACAGGTCCTGGACGAGACGAAACCCCAGGTTGACGTTGCGGAGAACGGCGGTGCGCCAGTTGCGGTACGCGGCCCGCAAGTCAACCGGATCGTTGAGCCACGAGCCACCCCGGACCACGCGCCGGGCGCAATCACCCGATCGCCATGCCGCACCATTATTGGGGGCCCCTGCATAAGAGTCGTTCCAGCAATCCTGGGTCCATTCCCAGACATTCCCGTGCAGGTCGTGCAAGCCAAAACGGTTAGCGGCGAAGCTCCCTACCGGATCAGTACTCAACTGCTTTCCACACTCATCTGAAACATAACCATAACGGGCCTGAGAACAATTAATGCTATTCCCCCAGCTGTATTGGCTCTCACTACCGGCCCGAGCGGCGTATTCCCACTCAGCTTCACTGGGCAGTCGAAAGGTTTTACCAGTCTGGTCACTAAGCCAGACCGCGTAGGCGGTGGCCTCTTCATGGCTGACATTGATCACCGGCCGGTTGCCCCGGCCCCAGTTCTCATCATCCGCCTGATTTTTGTTAGTGGCCTGGGTAAAGCGGTCGTACTCGGCGAAGGTGACTTCATATTTGCCCATGGCAAAGGGCTGGATGGTGACGCTGTGCACCGGCTTTTCGACACTACCACCCCCGCCCTGAATATCGCCCATGCGAAAAGTACCGCCGGGAATTTTCACCATCTCCGGGCAGTAATCGCAGGCTTTGGCATTGAAGTCGGCAGTTAGGGTGGCGCGCAGCGTGGTGGTTCTCGCCGCCGCAACGGTAACGGTTTGGGTCCAGGCCTGGTAACCCGGTTTTTCCACGGTGATCTGGTGCTCTCCCGGTGTCAGCGAATGGACAGTTTTGCCGGTAGAGCCGATTACCTTGCCATCTATCGATAAGCGATCGCCGCTGACATTGGAGCGCACCACCAAACTACCCAGCGCTGGCTCAAGCTCCAGCGCCAGGTCGGTCCATTGGTCGGCAGCGACGGTAGCCGTGATCTGCAGCGGCACAAAGCCATCGGCCCGCAGTTCAAGTAGGTATTCACCAGCATTAATCGCTTTACTGCGCCAGGGCAAGCTGGCATTCGCCAGCCCCACTAACGCACCATCAATAAACACCTCTGCAGCCTGATTGACTGAGACTTGCAGATGACCGGTGGTAATTGGCGGCGGGTCCTCTACCGGGGGCGCAATCGCCACGGCGGGGATTGCGGGTGGCGGCGTTAATTCAAGAGGCTCGGCGGCCGTAGTTGCGGTGACGGGATGGGCCCTTTCGTCGCCGTGAATAAAACCCAATAACTCATCCTGCTGCCAGAAGGCATAACCCCCCAGGCCCATCAGCAGCAATAGAAAGACCAGCACCGGCACGGCCCGGCTGTTTTTAGGGGCCGCAGTGGCGACGGCTGAATCGACTGCGACCGGTTTGGCTTGAACGGGTTTTGGCGGCGGCGTGGCCGGGTTGATGTGAGTTTCGAGTTCTTCTACACCCGGTTTTTTTTGGCTAGTAACCTGCTCGGTCGCCGCCGATACACTCAGCTCATGCCGCCACCGGTTTAAGGTTTGTGGCCTTTCGTTACGATTAAACGCCAGGGCGTGGTCTATGGCAGCCAGGAATTGGTTTGAGTAGTTACCTTTAGCCACTTCTGCGGTCGGGCGCAGTGGGTCGGGTTCGTTGGCGAGCAGTTTGGTGCCCCGGTCGAGTGCATTGTTGGGCACTTTGCCAGTAACGGCCCGGTAGAGGGTGGCCCCTAATCCATAAATATCGGTCCAGGCACCCTGCTGGCTGCTGTCGCCGACATACTGCTCGTAAGGGGCATAACCGGGTGAAACCACACTGGTCAGAGTGTGGGTCTCGGCCCCCAGCGACTGACGGGCAGAACCAAAATCAATCAGTACCGGGCTGCCGTCGGGGCGTATAAGAATATTGGCCGGTTTAATATCGCGGTGGATAAAACCGGCATCGTGGACCACAGCCAGGGCGCCGAGCAGGGGTAAGACGAGCTGAATGAGTTCGTCTTCTTCGAGGGTTTTACGCTCATCGAGCAGGGTTTTAAGCTCGCCGCCCTGCTCGTAGTCCATGACCATGTAGGCGGTGTTGTTGGCGGTGAATACGCTGGAGACGCGAACTAAATTGGGGTGGCGGAATTTAGCTAATGTGCGCGCTTCGCTGATAAACCGCTCTAATCCCCAGTCGTACTGTTCGGCTTTTTCTCCCGTCACCGGGTGGATGCTGGCGTCAGCTTCGCGCACCGCAAACTCAACTGGCAGGTATTCTTTAATGGCCACATCAACACCCAGATTACCGTCACGGGCCAGGTAAGTGATGCCAAAACCACCCTGGCCGAGAATGGAGCGTATCTCGTACCAGTGCAGGCGGTGGCCAGACGGCAGAGCGTTACGGTGAACGGGGGTGGCCATGATCGATGGGTGGGTAGACCTGCGGTGTTTGTTTTGGGTTATCGGGTCTCATTGACCCATGTGATTGTGGTTATCTTACATGGCTGGCAGGTAAGGTGGACCAACTCTGGTTTCCACGCTCCTGCGTGGGAACCCATACCCAGCGACCTCATCCCTCGGCAGATGGGTTTTTTCAATATCTGATTTAGCCGCTGGCTCCGCCCCGCTTTCTTAATCCGCTTGCCAATTAAAGAGGGTGTAACTAACCCCGGCAAATTAATACGGGGCACGGAACCAGCCTATTCGGGATCCTGGTGAACCCCATCTAGGTATCGCCACACCCCTTTTTCAATACTAAAGCGACTGCGTTCGTGCAGCCGCTCGGCGCGGCCATTCACCTTATAGATCGCAACGAACTCCACTACTCCCTCATCATCCCCAGGTTGACCCAGTTCCGCATGGAGGAGTTTTAGTCGCAGCCACTGCTGGGGGCTATCACCTAAAGCAAGCTGTGCTGGCCGGGTGGAGCTATGCCAGGTTTTCAGAAGGTAGGCTTCGTCGCCAAGGGTATAAGCCGTGTAGCGGCTGCGCATTAAAGCCAGCGCACTCTGCGCAGGTTGCATGCCGCCAATAATTAACTGGCAGCACTGGGGCAGGGGTAACCCGCTACCGCAGGGGCAGGCGGACGAGGGGTTTTGTTTTGGCATCCGTTACGATTCACCTACCATTTCATGCTGAAAACCACTGCGATGTCCTGTTTTAAAGGCGTGTGGTTCGACGAAGCCGGACCATGACCCCCTGCGGAATCCGTCTGGGTGTAACCACATAATTTAATCAGTTATCTCAGAGAATCATTGTAAAGTAACGAAATAAAAACCGATTCCATCACACCGCAAGATTCATAAAAACCCACTACCCACCCAGGAGCGAAACATGGCCAAGTATTCCCCGAAAGAAGCAAAACAGTGGGCCCGTGAGCACATGATCGGCTGCACCAACGCACCAACGACCCCCTTCAAGGATGATTTCAGCATCGACTTCGAGGCATTGGAATTTAATGTCAATAAATACGCGGAGGTGGGGCTCTACGGACTGATGACGGGCGGCAATATGGCGGAGGCGTGGAACATGACGCCGACTGAGTGGTACGAGTACACAAGGTGCTGTGCTAAGGCCGCTGCGGGCCGGATGATGCTCACCTCGGTGATCCTCGATCCGTCGCCGTTTACGGTGATCGAAAAAGCCAGCGTACTGGATGAGTTGGGTTATGACTTTATTGAGGTGATCAATCCCATCCTTCAGCTACGCTCGGATGATGATATTTACGGCTATTTCAAATACCTCAACGACCATCAACCGCTGGCCATTGTGCTCTACCAGACACCAACCTCGGGCATGGTACTCAGCCACGGGCTGATCAACCGCCTGGCGGACCTGGACAAGGTTGTCGGCATTAAGAACGGCATGAGCAATCCGGCCGATACCATTGCCATGCGCAAGATGGTCGGTGATCGGATAGTCGTCACTGAGCCAATGGAGTCTTTTTATCTCTGGGATTCAGCAGTACACGGCGCACAGTGCATTTTTGGCACCCTGGAGGTGATCATTTATGGCAATAAGCGCGAGCAGTTATTCAAGTTAATGGATCACGCCGCAAAGGGCGTAATAGACCCGGCACTACCACTATTTCACGAACTGGAGCCGATTCGCGATCTGCTGGTTGAGATGTTTATGGTGCCGCTGGTTTCGCGGACCGTTTATAACCTGGCGCCGATCAAATACTGGCTGGATCTACTCGGTTACAAAATGGGTGTTTGCCGACCGCCACTGGCACCGGTTGCCAGTGAAGCCGATAAGGAGCGGATACGGACGGTTCTGCTCGACTGTGGAGTGATTGACGAGGCGGCTATCGCGGCGGTCGAGGGCTAGTTCAGGCTAGCCAGAGCTGATTCGGCAGGTTCTGCGAGTTACGATTAGCCTCTAAGGTTTTAAATTTGCCCCTGTTAGGCGAGGCAACCTTCTCGATACGTCACTGGTTTGATACGGTTAATCGCGACACAAAGCGAGCGTGCGCCAATTAGCTCAACAAAGGATCAACGATATCCTGTATTCGCCGGCGCATGGCCGGGCGGCTAAAAAGTGCCTTGGCGCGCTGAAACATCTGCTCGCCCAGGCGCTGTTTTTCTGCGTCGTCGAAACTCGCAACGCGAGCCATTTCTTCAGCAATAGCGCTAACATCCCCGGGCCTGATTAGTGGGCAGCATTCCCCGACCACTTCACCAATCCCCCCGGCATCCGTCACCACCAGTGGCACTCGGGCCACCATTGCTTCAACCAGCACCATGCCAAACCCTTCGGCCACCGAGGTGAGCACAAACTGATCGAAAGCTGCCATCAACGTGGCGGCATTTTCATGCCATCCCGCAAAGGTAACGCGATCCTCCGCCTGCAGGTCGGCCACCAGGTTAATCAGTTTCTGACGTTGTGGACCATCACCGACAATCACCAACCGAGCGTTCCCGTGGTGATTTAAAAAGAGAGCGAATGCCCGCAACATCGAGCTTTGATCTTTACTATTCGAGAGTCGGGCAACGTGTCCGATCACGTAATCATCGCTGGACAGCCCCAGTTTTTCTCGCGCCTGTTTTCTCGGCAAAAGCGCTTTTTGCGCTGCATCAATATCCATACTGTTGTGCACGGCGACAAAGTTTCGTCGACAAGAGCCCTGTCCAGACTCCGGCAGTTTCAGCGAACGGCGAAGATCGGCGACCACGGCCTCGGAGACGCCCACAAAGGTTGCACCACCCAGTAACCACCGGGTAATTAGTCGCCGGCCCCGCGAATTGATCTGGCGGAGACCGTGGACGACCGCGAGCTGGACAAAATGGGGATGAATAAGGTGTAGTAGTCCCATCACGTGGTGAGACTTGAACCGGTGAGCAATAACGAGCTCTACTTGCTCTTCACGGCACAGCTGACGCAGTCGCCAGGCAGCACGGAGACGCCAGAAGGGCGTTTTTTTATCCAGTCCGAGAAACACCACTCTTTCGGCGGGAATATTTTTCTGCTCAGTCTCCTGCAGCGGCTGCGGGTCGGCACCTCGCAGCTGAACTGAAATGCGCCGATACCGGGGAGGCGTTAACGCAGCCAGATATTCGTTGGAAACTTCACGGAGGGAGTCATAGCCGTTACGCAGGTCCAGAACAACCCGAGGCTTCGGCGCATCGCTCATCGGCGCATACCCAGCCCGCTAACTGGTATCACACTACGCTATCAGCGAAAACTGGCGTTGATTGACTCCAGCGCATCCGCACCGGGGTTAAGCCGGTCGTAGCTGAGCGATGACAGAGGTTCATCGACTGTTTCCAGAATATCGTGAAAATCGGTCACGTCTGGATTAACGTAGAGCATGCCGGTGGCAATCTTGCCCTGCTCCTGACAATCAAGCAGATAATTGATTGCCTTTTTACGATCATAAGGATCGTAATCTTCTTCAAGCTTGTGCAGGTTGAGCATCGAACCATCATGCATTTTTACCGAGGTGCCGGTACCGGGTTCGTAATCGACCTTAATGGTTTTCGCATAGGGCACATAATCAGCGGTAACCACCGGTACATCGTGCTCGCGCACGTATTCGTAACTGCGGGTAGAGCCTTCGTGATTGTTAAAAGTCACGCAGGGCGAGATACAGTCAATCAGGGCAAACCCGGGATGACTCAGCGCCCCCTTAATCAATGGCACCAGCTGCTTTTTATCGCCAGAAAAACCCCGAGCCACATAGGTCGCACCGAGTTGCAGCGCCATCTGAATCAGGTCAATCTGATCGTAGGGGTTGGGTACGCCGCCTTTACTGGCAGAGCCGAAGTCGGCAGTGGCTGAAAACTGCCCTTTGGTGAGTCCATAGACCCCGTTGTTCTCGACCATGTAGAGCATGTTCAACCGCCGACGAACAATGTGGCTGAACTGACCAAAGCCGATCGACGCGGTATCACCGTCTCCGGAAACGCCCACATAAACCAGGTCTTTATTGGCGATATTGGCACCGGTGACCACCGACGGCATGCGCCCGTGAACCGAGTTAAACCCGTGAGACGCACCAAGAAAATAGGTCGGCGTCTTTGACGAACAGCCAATGCCGCTGATCTTGGCCACCTGATGGGGCGGCAGATCGAGCTCATAACATGCCTGAATTAAAGCCGCGCTAATGGAGTCGTGACCACAGCCGGCGCACAGAGTAGAAATACTGCCTTCGTAATCACGGCGGGTATAGCCCAGTTCATTTTTAGCAATCGCGGGGTGGGCGACCTTGGGTTTGGCATAACTCATAACAAATTAATCCTCAGCATTAGGCGGAGAGCCGCTGGCTGACAGCAGGGTCGTCACTAAGGTGGCCGGTGATGGCGGTAACGAGAAATTCTGCCGTTACCGGCATGCCGTCGTACTGGGTGACCGAAATCAACCGGGCTGGGTCAATATCGCCTTCAATCATCAACATGGAGCGCATCTGCGCATCACGGTTCTGCTCAACCACCAGCACTCGGTCATGACGGTTAATAAACGCCCAGACCTCCTCACTGAACGGAAAACCACGCAACCGAATCTGGTCCAGCGCATAACCCTGCTGATTCAGTTCATCGATGGCCTCAACCATAGGTTCCAGGGTAGTACCAAAATAGAGCACCGCATCCGGGCGCCCCTTGTCTTCAATAACCGGCTCAGGAACCAGCGTCGCAGCGGTGCTGAATTTACCCAGCAGGCGCTCCATATTTTCCTTATATTCCGGACCCTTCTCGGTATAACCGCCGTACTTGTTATGACCGGAGCCACGGGTAAAGAAGGCTCCTTTTGTCGGGTGAGTGCCGGGATAGGTACGATAGGGAATTCCGTCTTCGTCGATATCGAGATAGCGGTAAAACTCAAAACCATTTTCGAGCATTTCATAGTCAGCCACTTTGCCGCGATCCCAGACGTAATCGGGGGCTACGGTCATCGGCTTGCTGACCGAATCGTTCATCCCCAAATCCAGGTCACTGACCAGAATCACCGGTGTTTGCAGGCGTTCGGCTAAATCAAACGACAGCATGGAAAATTCAAAACACTCGTCGGGCGTCGCCGGCAACAGCAGCACGTGACGACTATCACCGTGGGACGCATAGGCGCAGGCCATCAAATCGGATTGCTGAGTCCGCGTGGGCATACCCGTGGACGGACCGCAGCGCTGCACATCAACCAGCACGACGGGGATCTCGGCGTAATAAGCCAGGCCCAGGAATTCACTCATCAACGAGATACCGGGGCCGCTGGTGGCGGTAAACGCCCGCGCCCCGTTCCAGTTGGCACCAATGACCATGCCAATTGCAGCCAGTTCGTCTTCAGCCTGGGCGATGCCAAACAGCTTACGTCCCGACGTTTCATCCGTCCTCAGCTTGGCAGCGTATTTGGTATAGGCATCGATCACCGAGGTTGAGGGAGTAATCGGGTACCAGCCGGCGACTGTCGCACCCGCGTATACCGCGCCGAGACCGACGGCGGAGTTGCCATCCACCAGAATACGATCGCCGACCAGCTCACGCCGCTCAACGCGCACTGGCAGCGGGCAATCGTAGTAGCGCCTGGCATAATCGTAACCAGTCTGAAGGGCATCGATATTACTTTCGATAATCTTGTCCCGACCCTTAAACTGCTCGCCTAACAGATCGCACAACACATCAAATTCGATATCCAGCAGGGCGCTCAGCGCACCCGCATAGATAACATTTTTAAACAGCTGACGGTGCCGTGCCTGCTCATACTTGGACACCGCGATCTGGGTCAGCGGAATGCCAATATAGTTAATGTCTTCGCGACGACCATGGGGATTGATCGGTTTGGTCGAATCGTAGAGCAGGTAACCACCGGTAACCAGGTCGGCCACGTCCTGCTGAAAGGTCTGCGAATTCATCGCTACCATCACGTCAACGCTACCACGACGGCCGGTATAGCCTTTCTCACTAACCCGAATTTCATACCAGGTCGGCAACCCCTGGATGTTGGACGGAAAAATATTTTTTGGTCCGACCGGCAGACCCATTCTGAAAAAACTTTTGGCTACCAGTGAGTTAGCGCTGGCCGACCCGGAGCCATTGACGTTGGCAAACCGCAATACCAGCTCATTCACACTCTTCAAGTCCGGCATATTCCACCCGCCTGCGGCAATTTGAGGATTGATTTCTGCATATCCCAGGCACTGGTCGGACAACGCTCCGCACAGAGTCCACAATGCAAACAGACGTCTTCGTCCTTAACCATCACCCGCCCGGTCTTCACCTGATCACTCACAAAAATATCCTGGTCGGGATTGGTTGATGGCGCCATCAGCCTCCCCCTTAACTCCTCTTCGGTACCATCTTCAGTAAAGGTAATGCAGTCAGTGGGACAAATATCCACACAGGCATCACATTCGATACAGAGCTTATCGGTAAAGACCGTCTGAACGTCGCAATTCAAACAACGTCGTGCCTCTTCGTAAGCCTGACCCGCATCGAAACCTTTTTCCACTTCCAGACTCATCGACGACAACGCCTGCTTCAGCTCGATCTGCGGCACGATCCGGCGCTGCAGACTGTCGTAATCGTTACTGTAGCTCCAGTCGTGCAGCCCCATCTTCTGGCTGATCAGGTTGACCCCTTTAGGGGGGCGGTCACGGGTGTCATGGCTGGCGCAATACAGGTCAATAGAGATCGCCGCTGCATGACCGTGGGCTACCGCGGTGATGATGTTTTTCGGGCCAAAGGCGGCATCACCCCCAAAAAATACGTTGGGTAGACTCGACTGGTGGGTCTCCTCGTCAACCACTGGCATATCCCACTGGTTAAATTCGATGCCGATGTCGCGTTCAATCCACGGGAACGAATTACTCTGACCGATGGCTACCAGCACGTCGTCACAGGCAATTTCCACCGGTGCCTCATCGGTAGGAATCAGTTTGCGACGACCGGAATCGTCGTACTCGGCCCGAACTTTCTGAAACTTCATGCCCACCAGCTTGCCGTTCTCACTGACGTACTCCAGCGGCTGGTGGTAGTTAAGGAAGGGTATCCCCTCGGCCATGGCATCTTCTTTTTCCCACTCCGATGCCTTCATTTCTTCGAACCCACTGCGCACGGTGATGGTGACTTCTTCACCACCCAGACGCCGAGCAGTCCGGCAACAATCCATCGCCGTATTACCACCGCCAATCACAATGACCCGCTTGCCCACTTTTTCGGTGTGACCGAAGTGGACGCTGGATAACCAGTCGATGCCAACGTGAACATTATCGCCGGCTGCCTCTGCACCCGGCAGATCCAGCCAGTTGCCCCGTGGTGCACCCGTGCCGACAAAGATGGCATCGAAGCCCCGTTCGAGCAGCGCCTGCAAACTGGTAATCTCGGTGCCAAAATGGGTTTTAACACCCATATCAATGATGAGATTGACCTCTTCATCCAGCACCTCAGCCGGCAGTCGAAAACTGGGGATCTGTACGCGCATGAAACCACCGCCCTTGCGCTCACGCTCGAACAGCTCAATTTCATACCCCAACGGCATCAGGTCACGAGCCACGGCTAACGAAGCAGGCCCCGCACCGATCAGCGCAATTCGCTTACCGTTTTTCTTTTTAGGTATCTCTGGCAGCCGCTGACTGATGTCGCCCTTATTGTCGGCAGCGACCCGCTTGAGTCGGCAGATAGCAACCGGCTTTTCCTCAACCCGACCACGGCGACAGGCCGGTTCACACGGCCGATCGCAGGTGCGTCCGAGCACACCGGGGAAAACATTGCTGTGCCAGTTGAGCATATAAGCATCGCTATAACGCTCAGCCGCTATCAACCGAATATATTCGGGCACGTTGGTGTGTGCCGGGCAGGCATGCTGACAATCCACCACTTTCTGGATGTAATCAGGATCTCTGATATCGCTTCGTTTCACTAGAATTTACTTTCAATTTTTTTATGGGCCGGGTTTGATACCCGACATAGGTAGCCCCTGGCAAGAGAGACGCTGCTCCAGAAATATCCTCGGCGTAAACTCTGCTGCCCAGGACTCTCTAAGTAATTATTACGACACCTGATGTGGCTGCGCCGTTGTAGTCTTTGATACCTAATAACAGACTGCCCTGAACGACACACCAGCACCACAAACGACGGTTAGTTTTCGCAGAGATCACAGGGGGCAGATAAAGGCGAACAATTAACCGCGTAATGTAATTGTGTAGACCCTGTTGGGTCAACACGTAACCGGCTGAATAGCACGGATAAACCGGGGGTTTTGACAAATCAAACGACCCTGCCGGGGCCGACTAGATCACCGCCTGACGCCAATCAACAAATTCCCGCAGTACCGCCGTCGCAAAGGAGCCACTCGGCAATGAAAAATCGACCACCAGATCCCGGTCCAGCCAACGCCATTTCAAATCGCTCAACGCGAGCCGGAGCTGGCGGCGTTCCTGACGCAGTCCTGCTCCCGCCAAACCGCTAACCAGCTCTGGAAATTGCTGTGCAACCGCCTGCTCAAGATCGCCGGACAGCCCTAGCGCCGGAGTATTGGTTTTCCCCCAGAGGGGGCCGCTGAGTAGCACATCACCACTGTCAAGGCGCTGCTGCACGGTGTCATCAATCTGTTCAGCAACAAAAAAGCTACGGCTGCCCGCCAGCATCAGGGCTTCGCCATCGCTGGCCGTCAGCCAGTTCCCAGCCGTTACCCGTTCGCTTAGCACCTGATTAAATAAATGACTGCGGGCGGCGGAGACCAGCAACCCACGCAACTGGCGGTTTTTCACCCGCTTATTACCGGCAAACATTTCCAGGGCCTGATCGACGTTGTCGCCGTGACGGCCAAACCGCTGCTCACCAAAATAGTTGGGGCAACCAGTCTGGCGTAGCTGCTGTAGCCGCTGCTCAATTTGTTCAGGCTCACCGTCGATATTTCTCACCCGGATTTCGAATCGATTGGCCGCATGCAATCCTCGGCGCAGTTTTTTGCCATGCCGGCTCTGTTCCAGTATCTGCCACCCCTTACCATCCGCAGAAGTCGGTGCCGGCGGATCTCCCCGCCCCGGTAACGACAGGCTGAACCACTGTTCGGTCTCTGCAAACTTGTCTTTTAATCCCGAGTAACCCACGGATACCGGCCGAACACTGGCCCACCGCGCTAACTCATCGGCCAACTGGGGGGTGGTCAGGCCTTTTTTGCGCGCCCTCACCCAGAGGTGCTCACCGTGGCCATCCAGCGGCAGGTCGAGCAGTTCGATCACTCGAAAATCTTCCAGTTGCTGGCGCAATTCACCGCGACAAACCGGTCCGCCTAAACAATAGGCCAAATCAAAAAAAGGGTGCACTATAATCGCCTGCCGGTTGGGTATTTCAGAAAATAAAAAAAGGGCGCGGATTATAGCCCCCAGCAGCATCGCCGACCGCTGCGTTAACGATCAAAAACCCGATCGCTTCGCCATCACCTTCTCACCGTCTACCGGAGCCTGATCATCACCCCACGCTCTACCGAAACCAACCTGGCGCTGGCACGATTTATCGTTCCGTTTGCCAGCTTCATTACGCCCTTTCTGGGCAGCTCTATTAACGTCGCACTACCGGCAGTGGCCGATGAGTTTCAACTCGATGCGGTGACTTCTGGCTGGTTCACCACCAGCTATTTTCTGGCCGCTGCCATGTTCATGCTGCAGGCAGCCAGGCTCGGCGACATTCACGGTAGACGTAAACTCTATGTCGCGGGTCAACTACTGATCGTGCTCTCGAGCCTGTTTATGCTGGTCGCCACTTCATCCACTCAGTTGCTGGTATGGCGCTTCATTCAGGGTGTCGGGGGCGCACTTATTTTTGGCACCAGCCACGCCATCATGGCCTCTATATTTCCTCCCGAATGGCGAGGCCGGGCCCTGGGGCTGAACGTCACCGCGATCTATTTAGGCATGACCTGCGGACCCTTTCTGGGAGGAATGCTCACCTACCATTTTGGCTGGCGCAGCCTGTTCATACTCGCCGGTGGCATGAGCCTGACAGCGGTATTACTGTTCAACTGGTTTATTCATGGTGAGTGGCGCGAAGCGGTGGGTGAAAAGTTTGACTGGGTCGGCGGCATTCTGGTCGCCGTGGCACTAGGCGCGCTGGTTGTCGGCAGTGGTCGGTTATCCCAGCCAGGGGCGGTTCCGCTGATCCTGAGCGGATTAATATGCGGCGCGATTTTTCTGCGTCAGCAGGCGCGGGGACGGAGCCCCCTGCTCGACCTGACCCTGTTCACTGATAACCGTGGGGTCGCCACGGCCGCTGGCAGCGCTTTTCTGATGTACTGCGGCACCTTTGGTGTGGGCTTCATGCTCAGCCTTTATCTACAATATGGACGACAGATGAATCCTCAGCAGGCCGGGTTAATTCTGATGGCCCAGCCGGTGGCTCAGGTCCTGTTTGCGGGCTATGCCGGCAGGCTCTCGGACCGACTCGACCCGCGCTGGCTGACCAGCTTCGGGCTGGTCTGCTGTGCCATTGGCATCCTGCTGACCATGCTTATTAATGATTCGGGGCTACCGCTAATGGTGCTGGTGGGGCTTGCGTTAACGGGGATCGGTATTGCCGGCTATTCGGCGCCCAATACCCACGCGGCCATGAGTGCGGTGGAGAAACGGCAACTCGGGGTAACTGGCGGCATTTTGCAAACATCGCGGCTCTGCGGGCAGATGATTTCTTTGGGGATACCGATCATGTTATTCAGTCTACTGCTGGGCCAGCAGGCTAATCTTGCCGAGACCGACCCCGCGCAACTGAAACAGGCGCTCTACATCGCTTTTACCCTGTTTGCCGTACTTAATCTGCTCGCGGCGGCGGTCTCCTGGATGCGCCCGGCGACTCATTTATCGCCGTCCACCTAGCTGACAGCCACCTTGATCTGCGGCACCATGCCCTTATCGCAAACTCATCTTTCAGGAGAAAACTGCCATGCCTTCTTTTGACGCCGTGTCCAAAGTTGATATGCACGAACTCACCAACGCGGTTGACCAGGCCAACCGTGAAATCGGCAATCGTTTTGACTTCAAAGGCACCAACGCTCGCGTGGAACAGGAGGAGCAACTGCTTACCCTCTTTGCACCGAATGAATTTCAGGTGGATCAGGTATTGGAGATAGTCCGCGGGACCCTGGCAAAGCGCAAAATAGACATGAAATCACTTAAAGCCGGCGACAAGGAGAGTAATGTCGCTGAGTGTCGAATGCCGCTGACCATTCGAGAAGGCATCGATCAGGCCCTGGCGAAAAAAATCACCACCCAGATAAAAGCAGGAAAATTCAAAGTTCAGGCCGCCATACAGGGCGATCAGGTTAGAGTGACGGGAAAAAAACGTGACGACCTGCAGGCAGTGATGGCGATGCTGCGCGAGGCGGATCTGGAAATGCCCCTGCAGTTTATTAATTTTAGAGATTAGGCGGTTATTCGCCGCTGTACCAACAGGGAGGAGTACACCATGAACAAACCCCATCAGATCGATTATGACCACCTGGGCCCAGCCAGAGCTAACAGCAGTGTTGCCGCCAGTCAGGCTGTCGGCTACTGCGAGCGCGACTTTCTTAATGTTGCCAAAGTACCGCCACTGCACAAGGTGCTGCCACCGGCAATCATGATGCCGGAGTCCGGCCTTGTCGATTTCAGCAAGGAGCTGGGCCTGGACTGGCCCGCGACCATGCCCAACCTGTTGGCCGGAAACAACAAACTGGGCGCCGGCGAATCAACGCTCGTTGCTGAGACCGCAGGTGCCCTTGTGCTACTAGTACTGGACGGTAGCGGCGCACTGGTTAGCCAGGACGAAATCGTGGAACTACATCCCGGCGATATCGCTTTAGTGCCCGGAGGCCAGGGTATTCGAGCCACCGCGGGAGACACCGGCCTGAGCTACTTTTTTGTTGATGACTCACCGCTGGTCAGCTACCTGGGCTGGAAAGTTAGTCCGACAGAGCGCTCTGCTTTCACCCATTTTCCCGCAGAGCTATTAAAGGAAAAACTGGACGAGTATGAAGCCGCCGGCATTACTGCATCCGGGGTCTTTCTTAGCCACGCCGGGCTACCCGAAGAAAAACTCGCCACGCCGCACCTGTTCGCCCACTTAAACCGGTTAATGCCCGGCGCAAGAAACACGGTCCACGCCCATGCCGCTCCCGCCCTTACCTACGTGATTCATGGCGGCAACAACTGCTTCTCACTGCTTGGGGAACCGCTGGTTAACGGGGAGATCCAGGACCCGGCGCGAGTCGACTGGGCCGACGGGCAGCTTTCCATTACGCCTCCGAACCTCTGGCATGGCCATTTTAACGACGGCGACGAACCGATATTGTCTCTGGTTATTCAGCCGGCCGGGCTTTACTACAACGACCGGACCATGAACTTTATCTTTGCCGATAAACAGTAGGGGGCCAAAACCGATGAACGCACCGCAAGCGCTACCGCAAATTGACCTGACCTGGCCCAAAGAGGGGTTTACCCGGGTGCCTTATCAGGTCTACATGGACCAGGCTATCTACGATCGCGAGCAGCAGCTCATTTTTCGTGGCGCCACCTGGAACTACGTCGCACTCACCGTTGAGCTACCCAATCCAGGTGATTACAAAACCACCCAGATTGGTGACACGCCGGTCGTTGTCACCCACGGCCTGGATGGGGAATTTCATGTCATGGTCAACCGCTGTGCCCATCGCGGGGCCAAAGTTTGCCGAGAAAATAGCGGCAATGCGGAGACCCTCACCTGCGTTTACCACCAGTGGGCTTTTGATACCTCGGGCAATCTCATCGGCGTACCCTTTCGACGCGGGCTCGGCGGCAAGGGTGGCTACCCGAAAGATTTCGACATGAAAGAGCATGGCCTTCAAAAACTGAAGGTCGAGGTGTTTGGTGGCTGTGTATTTGCCACTTTTGATCAGACCATGCCCGATGTCGCCACCTATTTCGGCCCGAAAATGAGTGAATACCACCAGCGCATGTTTAACCGCCCGGTGGAACTGCTCGGCTACCACCGCCAGTTCATTAATAGCAACTGGAAACTCTATGCCGACAATACCCACGACCCCTACCACGCCAGTCTGCTGCATCTGTTTCACACGACTTTTGGCCTCTACCGAGCGTCACAGATCTGCGGCACTGAGCTGGATGAAACGGGCATGCATAACTGCATCCACTCCAAAGCCGGAACTGACGAAGGGCGTATCGACGCCTATAAAAGCGCCGACATTCGCACTTATCAGGAAGGGTTTACACTGGATGACCCGTCGGTACTCGCCGGCTGGCCGGAGTTTGATGACGGCGACACCCTCTGCATTCACGTCATCTTTCCCAATCTCGTTGCGCAGCAGATTGCCAATACCCTGGCCAACCGGCAGATCATCACCCACGGACCCGACAAGTTTGAGTTAATCTGGACCTATTTCGGTTACGCCGACGACACCCCTGAGCAGCGCGCCATGCGCATCAAACAGATTAACCTGATTGGTCCAGCAGGGCTGATCTCAATGGAAGATGGCGACGTCTGCGAGATAGTTCAGAGCAGCATTATCCGTGACGGCGACAAGTCATCGGTTGTGCGGATGGGTGGGGACACTATCACCGAGTTTCAGGACACGACCCTGACCGAATCCGGTATGCGCGGATTCTGGCGAGGGTATCGCGAGATTATGGGGTTTTAGCCCAATCAGAGCCCGGCCGTTATGCTTTGAGATTGTCCGCTAACTGGCGATCAATTGCTGCCCAGACAGGGGCCTGGAATGACTCGCCCTCAACGAGCAAATCATGCTTAGCGGCCGGAATAGTCACCATTGCCGAGTGGGGCAGTCGCCGCTGCAGGACGCGCAATGCCTGATTATCGACAACCTGTTCATTCTCCGCCAGAAACTGGGTAATCGGCTGAGCAATTTGCTCGATATAACCGGGACTGTGCAACCGCTCAAGAGATTGAAAAGCGGCATTCAACCAGCCAAAACTTGCCGCCCCGAGTTGCAATTCAGGGGTGGCCTGAATGCACGCCAGTTCATAGGCTATCTGCTCTCGGTCTGAAGTCAGGGTCGCCAACCCCTGAAGCTGATAGTTTTCTTCATCAAACCCAAACCCCTGCGGAACATAGCGGTGACCTGCACCCAACCAACACGCGAAAGCTGCTATCAATTTTGCTAGTGGTACTGGATAAGGGCGGGTATCAATTCCCGCCAGAGGCGCCGTTAGCCAGGCGTGTTCAAATAACACAGCACCGTCGTGCTTTTCCCTTAGCCAACGCAGTGCAATATGGGCGCCCATTGAGTGCGCCAGCAGATAATTCCGCTGGCCCGATTCCGGCCTGAACACCGTCGTCCAGACACAATCGAAATCATCAATATAGTCACTGAAATTGTCGACGTAGCCAAGATGTGGGTCGGCCGACAGACGGCTGGATAAACCCTGACCCCGCCAGTCAAAACTGACGACCTCCAGGCCGCGCTGTAACAACTGAATGAGTACCGGGTAATATTTTTCGAGAAATCCGCCGCGCCCCGATAACAGCATCACTCGTCCGCGCGCCGGTTGCGGTGTCCACCGGCCCACCCGCAACGTCACTCGATCACTCACCGTAAGTGGTTCAACTAGCTGGTCAACGCACAGAGCATCCACCTGCTGTTGAAAACTGCTGGCCGTCATTCGGTTACCCGATAATCAAGGCACTTTACCCACCCTGGAGAAACCGTCTCGACGCAAAAACTGGTCACTCACCACGCTCTGCGACCGATCACCTACCTGATAGGCCAGGGACATCTGCCGCTGGCCATTTCCCTCGGGGCCACGGTAACGAATGATCCAGGTGCGCTCATACCTGCCGGGGCGCTGGTGAGGACCTATCTCTATCAGGGGTTCGAGCCCCTCTACTCGTTCATCATCCATGCGTACCAGCCGCTGTTTCTGCCAGCCTCGGTACTCGGGTCCAGCCGACAATTCAGTCACTTCTTCCACCGAATTAGCCATTGGCTCTGACCATAGGTTCAACAGGCGTTTTTCCCGCAGAGCCAGTCGTTTTGTGGTGCCCTCTACCCTGAAAGCAGGGCTGGCTGCCGCGGTCACCAACAGCCGGCCGGGTCGATCGAGCCAACGAACCTTAATCTCCCCATCGGCGGGCGTAAACCGATAAAGGCTCAAGCCAGCACTCTGTGCCACTGGGCGGACCCCGTCCACCAGCAGCCCCTGCCCCTCTCCCAGCAGCACCACTTCTCCATCACCAGCCAGCCGCGTGATCTGAATACTCTGGTCCATCGGTTGCTGCTCGCCAGCCAGCTCCAGCAACGGGTAATCCCCACGCTGACGATATAAACGAAACAGTAAATCAGTTAACCGTTTGCGGCTCGCTCGGGCCAGCGGAAACGCACGGTTATCCACTTCAATACCGGCAGCTGCTAGCTGATTGAAAAACGCTCGGTCTCCATCGTCGCTCTGCTTTCGTAGGCCGCCAACCCGCCGCTGATCAACGTAAAAATCGACACCATCACCAATCCTTAGCAGCGCAAACAGGCTTTCAACAAACGCCCGCTGGGTAAAATCCGCTCTCAGTGGGTCAACCAGTCGCAGTGCTAAAACTTGCGCATCGGCGGATAACGCCGACTGGCCAGCGGCGGCAATGACTGGCGGTTCTACCGGTTGCGGAGCCAGTGCCGTTAATGAATCCTCTAATGAATCCTCGTCGACAGAATCCGGGGCTTGAACCGCCGGTTCTATCGCTGACTGGCGAACCAGCAGCGGTTTTCGTTCAGCGAGCAATAAATTCACCGCCCGTTGTTCGCCGGAATTAAGATCGAGATGGATCTCCGCAGAAAGTCGAGAATGACCATTTTGGATCAACTCAGCGTAGAGGTGGTGACGGCCTGGGGATATCTGTTTGAGCGTCAGCGGAGAATGGCCCACTAACTCCCCATCCAGTCGCAACAGGGCAGCCGCTGGCTGGGTAGTAATATCAATGGCGGCAAATCTGTCCAGCGGTTGCAGCACCAGCTCTACCTCGACTGGCTGACCGGCAATCACATCCACCTGCCTCCTTAGTGGCCGGAAACCCTCAAGATCGACCTCTAAAAGGTGGCTGTCGTCGCTTAACTCAGTTACCAGGGGAGTGGTTCCGACTGTTTTGCCGTTAATACTCAGCGACGCACCGGCTGGTTCGCTATCCACGGTGACTTGGGCGAAACCTTCACCCAGTGGCACCTCAACTGGCGATGAAGTCGCTCCATCAAGCCGTAGTTGCAGGGTGCCGGCTCTAAACCCGGTCTTCTCCGCCGTTAACCGATAGGTTCCATAGGGAAGCTCGATCCGGGTGCCACCCGCTACCCGACGACCGATCGGTTCGATGACTATTTCACCCCCTTGCGGCGAGGTTGACAGGGTTACCAATCTGCTCGGGGGGGTTCTCTTTTCGGCTTTAAGGCCATCAACAATCTTTAGAGACTGCTGACACCCGGCAACCAGCGCCAATAGCGCCATTGCCAGAGCAATGCGAACAGAAGCGGCCATGGCTATCTGGAAGCAGTACTTAAAAGGGTTTGATCAGTCGAACGTCGGTGCAGGCTCTGCGCCCAGGGGGCGCTACCACGTGGCAGGGTACGATTAAGGGTAACCGCTGTAATACCCCCCGACTGATCACTTACCACTACCTCCGCTAACTGATCATTATTGATATCTCCAATGACGGGAGAGACCAGGATTCCAGTGCCAGCCTGAATTTCCGTACTCAGCAGCAAGGCACCGTCAACCGAATCAAAAGCCAGCAACCGGCCGGACTGATCAGTCACCAGCAAATCTGGGATTTGATCATTGGAAAGATCAAACAGTGCGCCAGCCGCCACTACCCGGCCGCCAACTTCTCGCTGCCAGTTAGTTTCACCATTATCAACCGACAAGGCAGCGACCTGACCGCTAGTCGACACCGCCAACAGTTGAGGCTCGGCAAGGTCTACCACCAGTGGAGTGACTAAATGAGGGGTGGAGTCAGCGGAGCGCCAGGAGATCAACCCACTTTTGCCGAACAGGGCGTAGATACCACCGGATTCGGCTGCAACCAGCACCAGCGGACCGTCCGGACCAACCGCCAACGTCGGCGCCGATAAATCGCCCGCTGGCAACTCTCTTTGCCACTGCTGGGCAGGGGGCTGACCACTCAGTGATAGCGCCCAGACATCGCCGCTACCCGCCGTTACCACCAGGTCATCGACCCCATCATCGGTGATATCTGCCACCAACGGGGTTCTCAGACTACCAATTATCCCCAGGCCCGCCGTAGTCCAGAGTTCCTGGCCGGTAATTCCATTGAGGGCAACCACACCTTTGGCACTGGTCGCAACCAGTATCTCCGGGCTTCCATTGGCATCTAGATCAACGACGGTGGGCGACGACTGGATGGTGCCATAACCGCTGTTCGCGCCCGTTTTCCAGAGCAGTTGGGCTTTGCCATTGACCGCATAAACCCTGCCCTCGAAACTGGCGACAATCAAATCTTTTATGCCATCCCCGGTGAGGTCAGTGGCAACGGGCGATGCCACCACCCGTCCGGCAAAGGGCAGGTCAAATATTTTTTTACCTTCTTCACCATCCAGCACCAGCATGTGGCCAGCCCCGTCAGCGACGGCGACATCGAGAAACTCATCGCCATTGACATCTGCCAGCAGGGGAGCCGTCGGATAACTACGGCCGTCGGGAAGCTGTCGCTGCCAGAGCGGGGAGGCGGAAAGCGGTTCATTGATCGGCTCCAGTCGCGGCATCTCGGAGCGGTCGCTCACCATTGACAGAGTGGTCACTACCAGTAACACCAATATTGCACCGCCAGCCCAGTAAAGCTTCTTCAGATCCCGAGGTGGCTTAAGCGCAGTTGTTTTCACCGTTGCATCGGGATCAAAACCCGCCGCGGGTGCTGGTGTACCCGCCTCCTCGGCGAGATCGGCCGGCACGATAAAGGCTAGCTTGACACTGCCCAGGCGAATTCGATCAGAGTGGCGAAGCTGTCCGCCCATCACCGCCTCGCCGTTAATTGAGGTGCCGTTGGTGGATTCCGCATCCTCAATTTTCCAGCCGCTGCCGGTGTTAATCAGCAACGCATGTCGGCTAGAGACACTCTGATCCTCCAGCATGATGTCGTTACTGGAATTCCGCCCGATGGTGTATCGCGACTTGACCAGAGGAATTTTTTGCCCCGCCCGATCACCGGACCGAATTAACAGGTAGGGACCGGTTAGCACTTCAACTGCTGCAGGAAAATGCCGGGCGACGGTTGCTTCCTCATCGTCGCCAGGGCCTTCAACCAGAAAGTCGATCTGATCAATGCTGAGTTTATCCCCCGGTCGTACCATTGCCGTGGTCACCGGTTCGTCGTTAACCTTACAGCCGTTGGTTGATCCGAGGTCGCGGACAAACAGCTGCGAATTGAGAACCTCTATTTCAATGTGGCGCCGTGAAACCTGCGGTGTTTTTAATACCAGGTCACAACTCGGGTCACGGCCAACAATGACTTTTCCGCCCAGCGGAAACCGTAAACCCGCGACGGATTCATTGAGCCCTTTCAAACGCCAGGTCGAAGAACCATCATTGGCAGCCGCCAGTACGCCCGAGATATCCGCATCGGCCGGTTCCGCGACCCGATCACTTTGGCGCAGATCCGAGGCATCAAATTTTTCAGTTGCCAGCAGGGGATCGATTACTTCAATTTCGACCGATTCCAGATTGAGCAAATCACCCATCTGGATCGCTTCTGACCCCTCAATCGGAACGCCATTTTTCATGCAGGAGCGCCCGATCAGGTCAACGACAAGCACCTGGTCATCCTGCCGAAAAAACTCTACCTGAAATTTAGCAATACCAGACTCTGGCAGGACAACGTCGTTTCCGGGATCAGAACCGAGGGTCGTCCGCGGCTTATCAAGGGCCACCGTTGAGTATGGGCGGTTGGTGAATTTTAGTTCCAGCATTGATCATCCTCACCGTCATTACCGCCGTCAATTTAGGCAGTCGATGTCGCGTCTCCTAAACCCCCGCGGGCAGCTTATTATTACCCCTCAAGCTAATCATTATCGCAGAATTATTACTTAGCGTAGTCAATATAGCCCGTTGACCGACACAACGACTCTGGTGACCCAGATACTGTTGGTTGCTCGGCTATACTGAGACGCTGAAACAGCCATCCGGCCATCACCGATCACTTCCATTATTAACCCTTCTCCCCAGCGATTTTATGCGAGACATCACACGTAGGGTTTTTCTCCACTCACTGGCTGACAATTTTCGTCGGTTACGTCATTTGGCCACTCCCGCCAGCTGCGCTGCGGTTGTTAAAGCGAACGGCTATGGACTGGGCATGGTGCCGGTCAGTCAGGCACTTCACGCCGCCGGATGCAATGAGTTTTTTGTCGCGACTCTTGGCGAAGGGGAACAGCTCCGCCAGGCTCTGCCCACACCAACGATTTTTGTGCTCAATGGCCTGGGGCATCACCCTCCTCAATGTTTCCAGCAAGCTCAACTGATACCGGTGCTCAATAGTGGCGAAGAGATCGCGATCTGGGCCGAGGCCAACCACTCTACCCCCTCCCCCTGCTCCCTCCATGTCGACACCGGCATGCAGCGACTTGGCCTGCCCGGCCATGAATTCACCCGGCTACTGGCAGATCGACAACTATTGCAACGCCTTAACCCGGTATTGGTGATGAGCCATCTCATCAATTCAGAGTTATCAAGCGCTGCCACCAACGATGAACAGCTGAAACTGTTCAATGACTTGCTAAAAAATCTTCCGTCGGAAATTAATAGAAGCCTCAGCAACTCGTCGGGAATATTTCTCGGCGACCCCTTCAAATTTGACCTGTGCCGAGCCGGTGCCGCCTGTTACGGCCTTAACCCGCTACCCGGTCAAGCCAATCCGATGCTGCCGGTGGTCGAAATCAGCGCACCCATCATTCAGATTCGTGAAGTCCACGAATCCGGCAAAGTTGGTTACGGCGGCACCGGCGAAATAGCAGCCGGCGGCCGACTGGCGACCATCGCCGCCGGCTACGCCGATGGCTATCCCCGCCACGCCGGTGGTAACGCAACCATTCAAATTGGTGATTGGCTGGCACCGGTGGTAGGCAGGGTATCCATGGATTTAATCAGCGTGGACATTAGCCACCTGCCCAGAGACGCCGTACAGGTAGGTGATCCGGCCTATCTGCTCGGACCACTGGTGGACGCCGACGCCCTGGCCGAGGCCGCCGGCACCATCGGTTACGAAATATTAACGGGGCTGGGGCGCCTGGCTGAAACCGAGTACCAGGAATGAACCGGTTGATAAGTTCATCAATAAAACGCTAACCGAAACGTGCGCGCCCGCAGCCCGGCTGCCAACGATTAAAGGGAACAACGGACCTTGCTGAGCGGATTCAAAGGACTCATCAATAGTGGAGATACCACTTATTTCCGTTCGTCCTGAGCCCGTCGAAGGACTCCGTGGGGACAGTGCTCTTCCGTCGGTAGTGAGCCCGTCGAAGGACGCTGTGGGGACAGTGCTAGTCCGTCGGTAGTGAGCCTGTCGAACTACAGGCTCAGGACGAACGGAACGTCGACCGCTTATCCAGTTATTCGCATTTCAGGAATTCTAAAGCGCCCGCAGAGATTAACCGACCTTGACCATTACCTTGCCGAACTGTGTGCTGCCTTCCAGGTAGCGATGAGCCTCAACCATCTCGTCGAAATCGAACACCTTATCCGTCACCGGTCGGATCGAGCCATCGGCATAGCCTTCGAGAATCCCGGCGATTGCCCGGTCACGACGTGCCTCGTCACGGATCAGTTCGAACACCAGATAAGCTCGCACGGATAGCCCTTTAGCCATGCCCTGACCATAGGGAAACGGAGTGTTATGGGCATTACCACTCAGATTACCGTAAATGATTATCTGGCCCTGTGGCCCCAGAGCCTCCGCAAGTTTAAGCACCCCATCACCGGCCACCGGATCAAACGCCAGTCGAGCACCTTTACCGTCGGTAATCGATTTGACCGCCTCAGCGATATCCTCTTCATTACTGACCACCACCGCGTCGGCACCGTGTTGTAGCAGCGCTTCGCGCTTATCGGCACCGCGGGTCACCGCAATGGCCGTCGCGCCCACTCGGTTACACAATGAAATCGCAGCGAGACCCACACTACTGGAAGCAGCGTTGATGATCACCGCATCACCCTCGCCGATACCAGTGATATCGTAAAGTGCACCCCAGGCAGTTAAATAGGGCATCCACAGGGATGCACCATCCAGCGCCGTCATGCCATCGGGCCGCTTTAAAATGGCGCTAGCAGGCACAATCGCCTGCTCGGCATAAACGCCATAGCTATTCATCGAAAACGCCGGCAACACACTGACCGAATCACCGACCGCCAGCCCTTCCACCCCACTACCAATGGCCAGGACTTCGCCCGCCGCTTCATATCCGATGCGCGCCGGCAACTTAGGCTGCTCCACATACTTGCCCCGGCGAAACCCGGCCTCGGCCCGGTTCAGTCCGATGGCATCGATACGCACGGCGACTTCTTTTTCACCCGGCGCCGCCAGCGGCAACTCTTCATACTGCAATACTTCGGGTTCACCGGTTTCGTGAAAACGAATAGCTTTGACCATGTTTCTTTTCCTCTAATTAAATTTCTAATGGGTTAACGAAGCCGCCTGACCAGTCTAATTCGGCCGTGGCAGGCTCGCTAATATTTCGGTCGCTTCAGCCACCATGTCAGCCATGATTGCTGCCGCCGGTTTAACTTCGTCGACCAGGCCACACGCCTGCCCGGTAGGCAGGCAGCCCCGATCCGGATCATCCGAAGTGCCAAGCAGATCAAGTACGTCAGCCTGACGAGAAACCTCCATCTGATCGGGGAATGGCTTGATCTCCGCCTCTCGCCCGACCCAGGAATCGGTGTACTGATTGCGCAGGGTGCGAATCTGTTTACCGGTATAGCATTTAGTCAGGGTGGTATCGGCGGCGCCGGAATCAATAATTCGCTGTTTCCACGACTGGGCCGCATGGGCTTCACGACTGGCAATAAAACGGGTGCCGATGACGACTCCCTGCGCCCCCATCGCCAGGGAGGCTACCAGCCCCGCCCCGCTCGATATTCCACCGGCGGCCAGCACCGGCATGTCACCCGCTGCACGAACCACCTGCGGTATCAGGCTCATGGTACCAATATTGCCGGTATGACCACCGGCATCGGTACCCTGGGCCACCACGAAATCGATAGCTGCATCGCGGGCCTTTTGTGCGTGGCGCGGTGCCCCCACCATCGCGCCAATTAACATCCCGGCCTCCTTACAGCGAGGAATAATCCAGCCGGGAATCCCCAGCGCGCTGAGAAAAATGGGCGCTTCCTCCTCGAACATCACATCGATCTGAGCATCAAAAACCCCGGGAATGGGCACCAGCAGATCCAGTGCCCAGGGTTTATCAGTCAGAGATTTTATCTGCCGAATACCGTCACGAATCTCGTCCGGCTCCAGCCCGGCTGCGCCGTAAACCCCCAATCCCCCAGCATTTGAAACTGCGGCTACCAGTTCGGGCCATGACACCCCGCCCATGCCCGCCAGCACAATCGGCAATTCAATCCCCACGGTGTCACAAAAAGGGGTACGTAAAAACTGACTGTTCTCCATCAAGCTCTCCTCTCAGGTCCGTACAAATTACGCGCGGGGCAGTGGTTATACTCTTCACCCGCGCCTCCTTATTTTTTTACCACTGTTACACAGTTAGTCGCAGAGAGGAAAACCATGAGCCGAATTATTCTTGTCCACGGTGCCTGGCACGGCGCCTGGTGCTGGCAACCACTCATCCCGCTGCTCGAAGCAGCGGGTCACCGGGTGCAGGCCCAGGACCTGCCCGGCCTCGGCAGTGACACCACCCCGGTCAACCGGGTGTCCCTGGCGCGCTATGTCCAGAGCGTAGCCGATCTGCTCACCGCCACCGACGAACCGGCCATCATTATCGGCCATAGCATGGGCGGCATGGTCATTTCCCAACTTGCTGAAGAGTTTCCCGAACGCATCCAGCAGTTGATCTACCTCTGCGCTTTTTTACCCCAGAACGGTGAAGCATTAATCGACAAAAACGGCGCCGATGATTCCCTGCTTAACGAAAACAAGGTGGTCGACCAGGAGACCCTGACCATCTCAATAAACCCCGAGCAGGTGCGGGCACTTTTTTATCACGACTGCGATGAGCAGCTGGCCGAACACGCCCAGGTAAAACTGGTTGACCAGGCCCTCGCGCCGCTCGGCACGGCCGTCAAACTCAGTGCTGAGCGCTTTGGGTCAGTCGCTAAAACCGGCATCGTCTGTTTGCAGGATCAGGCGATCACCCCGGCCCTGCAACGCGAAATGTACGCGGCCGGCCAGTGTGAAGCCGTCTATGAGCTCGACTCCAGCCACTCGCCGTTTTTTTCAATGCCCGACCAGCTGGCAGCGCTGATTACCGAGCTGGCAAAGGGCTAGCAGATTCTCGGTAGCTGATCACCCGCCAGTCGGCTGAGTTTCTGGCGGGTACCGTAAGCACTCTCCAGCATCGCCCACCCCGGATGGGTATCATCCACACTGCCTATCACCGCCGCATTCGCGCCCAGCGGGTGCGAGTGCAAAATCGCCAGCGCCCGGTCAACCTGGTCGGCAGGCAACAAGCAGAGAAACCGCCCTTCGTTAGCCACAAAGTGGGGGTCGAGCCCCAGCAGTTCACAGGCAGCCTGCACAGGCCGACTCACTGGAATCGCTGGCTGATTAAGATTGATTGATAACTGACACGCTTCGGCCAGCTCAACGGCCGCCGTTGCCAGACCGCCACGGGTCAGATCACGCATGCAGTGCACCGCTATCCCGGCGTTAAAAAGCTCCGTTACCAGGCCGTTCAAACTGGCGACGTCGCTCTGCAGCTCGCCTTCCAGTTTCAGCCCTTCCCGGGCGACCATCACCGCCATGCCGTGGCGACCCACATCACCGCTTACTATCAGGGCATCACCCTTACATATCTGCTGACTACCCACCGGCCGTGGACTAATCCGACGACCAATACCGGAGGTAGTAATAAACACACCGTCACCCTTGCCCCGCTCAACCACCTTGGTGTCCCCGGTCACCACCTGCACCCCTGCCGCTCGCGCGGTCTCCGCCATGGAGGCAACAACCTGTTTCAACACGGCAATGGGTAGCCCCTCCTCAATCACCAGCGCCACTGACAGAAATAGCGGTTCACTGCCGACCATCGCCAGATCATTGACCGTGCCCGAAATCGCCAGCTGGCCAATATCCCCGCCGGAGAAAAACAGCGGATGAATCACGAAAGAATCAGTGGTAAACGCCAGCTCTGACCCAGGAAAGTCGATGGTCGCCGCATCTTCCAGGCTGGCAAGACTCGCCTTCCCAAAGGCCGGTACGAAAATGTCGTCGATCAGCCGCTGAGTGAGACGCCCGCCGCTGCCATGGGCAAGCGTAATCAACTCGCCACCGCCCTCCGGCAGCGGGCAACTTCCCCAGCGGCCGGCACCGGTTGAATTCGAACTATTCAAATCGGGCATATTGATAATAGGCGGCGCAGGCACCCTCGGCAGAGACCATCGGTGCACCCAGCGGGGTCGCGGGCGTGCAGGATTGACCAAAATAGGGACAGCGCTCGGGGGTGGCCAGACCGCGCAAAACCTGGCCGCTGATACAGCCAGAATGGTCATCATGGCTGCCGATACGGGATTCAAACTGAAATTTGCGCTCCGCGTCATAAGCCGCAAACTCCTCGCGCAACCCCAATCCACTACCCGGAATCACCCCGATTCCCCGCCACTCCATATCGACCGGTTCAAAAACCCTCACCAGCGCCGCCCTGGCCACCGGGTTACCGTCATCTTTAGCAATACGGGCATAGCTATTACCCACTCGATAGCTACCCGCCTCAAGCTGATCGATACAGTCAGCAATCCCCAGCAGCAGATCAACCGGCTCAAACCCGGTGACCACGACCGGCACCCGAAACCGCTCGGCAATCGCGTGGTACTCATCAATGCCGGTAATGGTGCAAACATGGCCGGCGGCCAGAACCCCGTCAATACGGTGGCTCTCGTCACCCAGTAGCATCGTTAACGCCGCTGGCACCGTCACCTGCGAACAGAGCATCGAAAAATTAGTAATCCCCTCATCAAGCGCCAATTGCACTGCCTGAGCATGCCCCGGCGAGGTGGTTTCAAAACCAATGGCAAAAAACACAATTTCTCTCTCCGGTTGCTCGCGAGCCAGCTGCAAAGCATCCAGCGCCGAGTAAACCGATTGCAGATTTCCGCCACGGGACTTCGCCGTCGCCAGTGAGTCACCACTGCCGGGCACCCGGATCATATCGCCGTAGGTACAGAGCAGAAATCCGGGTCTCAGCGATAACTCCACTGCCCGGTCAATTTTGGCGGCCGGCGTCACACACACCGGACAACCCGGCCCGTGGATTAACTCGATGCCATCCGGTAACAGTTCGTCGAGACCATAACGGCGGATCGCATGGGTCTGCCCACCGCAGATTTCCATAATTGACCAGGGCCGGGTAACCGCTGACTCAATACGCTGCAGTAACGCTTTTACCGCCGCCGGATCGCGAAACGGGCTAACCGGGTTATAACCCGCTGGCAACCGTGAATTCATCTAACCACGCCCATGCTTATGGCGCTTCCCCGAACTCAGCCAGCTCAGCTAACAGAGCCAGGGTTGCCAGAGCCTCATCGGCGCTAATTTCGGCAATCGCAAAACCGGCGTGGACCACCAGATAATGACCGACCTGAACGTCAGGCAGCAGCGAGAGATCAGCGGTTTTAATAATGCCGTCGAAATCGACCCGGCCAAGGCGTGATGCCCCCGATGAGGAGATTATTGCAATCAGCTTTCCCGGAACTGCAAGGCACATATTTCCTATATCCGGTTCATGGTTAATGAGTCGCTAGTGACGCTATTCCCGAGTCTGCCGCTGGTCAAGATAATAACCGATCTGCCCCAGGGCAATGCTGCTGTCATTGGGGGAAAACCGTTGCGGCCAGTAACAGTGGATATTACGCCGCTCTGCCGCCTGTTTGACCAGCTCCACCAGCAGCCGATTCTGAAAACAGCCCCCGCTTAGAGTCACCACGCTAAACGCGAGGCGCTCGGTGATCTCCACAATCGCCTCGGCCAGGCGCTGATGAATGGCCAGGGCTGCCCGCTCAACTGGCACTTTCTGCCAGGGAGTCCGAGCCACTGCCTGTACCAGCGGTCGCCAGTCCAGCTGCCATTGCTCATCGACCCACTGCCAGCTGAGCGGGGGCAGCCGAGCCTTACGATCGGCCCGCTCAGCTGCATATTGCAAAGCGCTGGCGGCGTCGCCTTCAAACTCGTTCTGATGCACCAGACCCAACAAACTTGCACACCCCTCGACAAACCGGCCGGCACTGCTACAGATTGGCGAAGCTAGCTGTTTTTCCAGCAGTTGTCTGATCCCGTGGAGCGACTGCTGATTTTCTGCCAGCTGCTTACTAAAAACCGCCAAACGCTGCTTATCGTCGACTTGAAAAAGCAGCGACAGGGCGACGCGGCTGTTCTGTCTCACCGCTGCCACTCCCCCGGGCAACAGAAATGGGCGGAATTGACCCCGGTGTCGCGGTTCACTATCGATCATCTCAAAACACTCTCCACCCCACCATGAGCCGTCGGCCCCATAACCCAGGCCGTCCCAGACTATTGCCAGGTGGGGTTCATCAACACCATGCTCCAGTTTCACGGCACTGGCGTGGGCGACATGGTGCTGTATGGGCATCACCTCACTAAAACCCTCATGGCTAAACCGGTCTTGATCAGGATTCTGTTTAAAGGGCGCGGCCATGTCCGGGTGCAGCTCTTCGAGCAGGGTCACCGTGGCTGGACTGGCAACCAGGCTATTGACCAGATCCCGTTGCCGTTCAAGCACATCCACATTATCCAGATCACCGAGTTGATGCGACACCACTATCTGGCCCTTCTGCAGCAGGGCAACGGAGTTTTTTAGCCAGGCCCCCGCAGCTACCGCCCGCCCGCTGCCATGGATATTTAGAGTTTCCGGCCCATATCCTCGACCTCGCCGCAGCACCATCTTGCGCCCGGCTACGCGCTGCACAATCGAGTCATCCTGAGCAAAATGAATGTCAAGATCGTGGAGCAGGAAACCATCAACCGCTCCACAGAACTGCTCAATCGCCACCTCATTACGGCTGATCAGCGGGGCGCCTTGGCGGTTCAGGCTGGTCATGAATACCGGCGCCTGCAACACGGACAGCAACAACAGGTGAGTAGCGCAGGCGGGCAGCATCGCGCCAACTCGGGGGTTATCCGCTGTGCCTGTTGCCGCGTCAGCTAAGCCACCATCGACCCGTTTATCCAGCAGGACTATCGGTGCCGCGGGCCCGGTGAGCCACTGCGCTTCGGCAGCGCTGAGTTGGCAACTGGCGTGAACCGCATCGAGTGATGGAAACATCACCGCGAAGGGTTTTCGTTGGCGGTTTTTTAACTGGCCCAGCCTTGCCAGGGCGCTGGTATTAGCCGCCAGCGCCACCAGATGAAATCCACTAACGGCTTTAATGGCGACCACTCCACCACCACGCAGAATACTCACTGCGACCGCCATTGGATCTTGCCGCGATGCGTCCCGCTCGCCGCTGGCGATGCCCTGCGCATCAAGCCATTTCAACTGGGGGCCACACTCACGGCAACTGATGGTCTGTGCGTGGTAACGCCGGTTAGTTAAGGAATCATATTCATCGACACAGGCTGCACACGGAGGGAAACTGGCCATGGTGGTGCGTTCGCGATCGAACGGCGCCAGGGTCGCGATGGAAAACCGTGGCCCACAACGGGCACAGCTGATAAACGGATAGCCGTAACGTCGGTTCGTCGAATCGGCCAGCTCTTCGCGACACTCAACACAGATCGCCCGGTCGGGAACCAGCGGCAACCGCTGGGCAGGAATGCCCACCGACGACGCGATTTTGAAGACACTAGCTGACTCTGGCTCGAAGCATTCCGGGGCAGTGGCATCTTGCGCTACCGGACATTCACTTTCAGCAGTGACCATCCACTGCTGCGCTGCCAGGCTCTCTGCCTGCATTTCGTTGCGAAACCTCTCAATCGCGGCTAGAGGACCCTGGACCTCAACCTGAACCGATTGCCCGCTATTCTGTACGACCCCCGATAGCCCCTGCTGACGAGCCAGTCGCTCAATAAATGGCCGAAAGCCGACCCCCTGCACCAGGCCGCCGATGGCAAACAGAAACCGTTTGGGCCGATCATCCACACGAATTACCCGACAATGCCCCAATCTGAATGGGATTACGCAGCCGATCTATCAACGATCGGACAACTTCTACACACCGTTAAAATTAGAGCGGTAGTATAAAGAGGATGTCATCGACTGCTTCCGTGATTCAAAAAGAGATGTTTAACCACTATGTGGCGTAACCTTCCGCTGCCCACCCACGCCCCTCGCCGCGCGACGGACGAAGCTTACCTTGCATCGGTGGTAAGCGAGCTGGCGTCGGTACACCCCGAGCAGCCCTGGCTACTGCAGGCGCTGATCCGACTACAACTTGAACTGGGCTGGCTTTCACCGCAGGCACTCGACCTGCTGAGCAAAGCAAGCGGCCAGTCCCAGGGGGAGATACGGGGAGTGATCGATTTTTACGGCTTTTTGACCACGCAACCGCCTAAAGCCTATCGATTGCTGTTGAGCAACAACCTTACCGACCAGTGGCTCGGCCAGGGCAATAATTTCGACCGCCTCTCCAGCCTCAACAACCTCGACCTGGCTTACACCTCCTGCACGGGTCTGTGCGACCAGGGACCGGCCGGACTAATCAATGGTCTGCCGCTGACCCGTCTCAATGACCAACGCTGCCAGCAGGTCGCCGAGGCCATACAGGAGTCGGTGCCGGTCAGTGACTGGCCAGTGGAGTGGTTTCAGGTCACCGAGACTATCCAGCAATCGGGCCCACTGCTTGAACTGCGCCCGAAACCGGGGGAGCTACTCGCTAGCTGTCTGGCAATGGGTGTCGAGGCCTTTATGGCCGAACTAAAGACCAGTGGCCTGCAGGGGCGCGGCGGGGCGGGTTTCAGTACCTGGCAAAAATGGGATAGCTGCCGCAATGAAGCCGCGCCGACTAAATACCTTGTCTGCAATGCCGACGAAGGGGAACCGGGCACCTTTAAGGATCGGCTGCTACTGGCGGAATATGCTGACCTGCTGATTGCCGGCATGACCATCGGTGCCTGGGCAACAGGCGCTAACCAGGGGTTTATTTATCTACGTGGCGAATACCTGTTTCTCTTTTCCAGCCTGCGCGCGGCACTCAAGCGGCACCAGACCGCCGGGCTGTTGGGGCAGAACATCCTCGGCGTGGCTGGCTTTGATTTTGATATCGATATCCACCTCGGTGCCGGCGCCTACGTTTGTGGCGAAGAGTCTGCACTGATCGAGTCGCTGGAGAGCAAACGAGGCATTCCACGCCTGCGTCCCCCCTATCCCATTAGTCGTGGATATCTAAACCAGCCCACCCTGGTCAATAACGTCGAAACCTTCTGCGCGATCAGCCACCTGGTGAGCGGCGGCGCAGCCGCCTTTAAAAACCTGGGGCATGAAGGCTCCGCTGGCACCAAACTGCACAGCGTTAGCGGTGACTGTGCGAAACCGGGTATTTATGAATGCGCACTGGGCACACCTGTTAACGACCTGCTCACCCTTGCCGGCGCCGAAACGGCAAAGGCGGTTCAGGTTGGTGGACCCTCTGGGCAGCTGATACTGGCGGGTGATTTCGATACTCGATTGAGTTTTACCAGTCGCTCCAGTGGCGGCTCAATTATGGCGGTGGGACCACTGCGGGACCTGTTTGATCTACCCGCTAATTTCGGCGCATTTTTTGCCCAGGAGAGCTGCGGGTTTTGCACGCCCTGCCGCGTCGGCAGCCAGCTTATAAGTGGTGCGCTTGGCCGCATTAAATCAGGTCAGGGCAGCGGCCGGGATCTAGAAACTATCACTGAGCTAGTACAGCTCAACACCTATGCCAGCCACTGCGGACTGGGCCACACCCTCGGGCATCCGTTTCAGCAGTTAATGGCTCTCCAGCCCGGTGCAATCACCGGTAAACTCACGGCTGACGACGGCCCACGCTTCTCACTGCAGGCCGCAACCAATGAAGCCAGGGGACTGGCAGGAAACAGACCATGACGAGTGAGCGTGCGTTCACGCTGGACGACACTGAAGTTGAATTCGAACCGGGCGACTCCCTGTTGACTGCCGCGCTGGCCAGCGACCGTTATATTCCCCACCTCTGCGCTCACCCCGACTTTTCTCCCCACGGCAGTTGTCGCGTCTGCCTGGTTGAGGTAGATGGACACAATCGGCCAGCCTGCACCACGGCTGCTCAGCCCGGCATGACCATCCGATCCGATATCGAGCCAATCAACACCCTGCGCCGGCAACTGCTGCAGCTGCTGTTTGTCGAAGGCAACCATTTCTGCCCCAGTTGCGAGCAGAGCGGCCAGTGTCAGCTGCAGGCGACAGCCTATGCAGTGGGCATGACTGACCTGCACTACCCGCCGCTCGGTCCCAGACGCGAGCTAGATGCCAGCCATCCCGACCTGCTACTCGATCGGGACCGCTGTATTGGCTGTGAACTCTGTGTGAAAGCAAGCAGCGAAGTCGATCAAAAACATATCTTTAGCCTCGGTGGACGGGGAACCCACACTCAGCTAATCGTCAATAGCGAACATAATCAACTGGGTGAAACCGATATGACGCCCGACGATCGCGCTGCCCACATCTGTCCGGTAGGGGTTATCCTTTTTAAAACCGGCAATTACGCGCAACCGACCGGGCAACGCCTCTATGACCAACAGCCGATTTCAGTAATTGGCAACCATCGCGCAGAAGATGTGGAGCTGCCGCCGACACCATGACCGACATCACCCCAATCAACCGAAAACTACGCATTGCCACCTGCTCACTGGCCGGCTGTTTCGGCTGCCACATGTCTTTTCTCGACATCGATGAGCGCATTCAGGCGCTGGCAGAGATCGCCGAGTTTGACCGCTCGCCATTGACTGATCACGGCGACCTCGGGCAGTGCGATATAGGCCTGGTGGAGGGCGGACTCTGCAACGAAGATAATGTGCAGACCCTGTCGCTGTTTCGTCGCCAGTGCCGGGTGCTGGTCGCCGTCGGTGCCTGCGCGGTTACCGGCGGTGTTCCGGCGATGCGCAACCACTATTCGTTATCCGAGTGTCTACAGGAATCCTTTATCAATGGTGTCGGCGTGGATGACCCGCAGATTCCCAATGACCCCGAACTACCCCGGCTGCTGGACAAGGTTCGACCCTTACAGGAGTGGATCAAGGTAGATATCTCCATGCCCGGGTGTCCGCCGCCGGCGGAAGCCTTTATAGAGTTAATCACCGCGGTTCGTGAGGGGCGAACCCCCGACTTTACCTATTCAATGCGCCATTTTGACTAACCAGATGACAACCGGATAAGAGCAGGAATCGACAGTGGACGACGCTATTAACTCCAGTTCACCCCGCCGTGTGGTGATCGATCCGGTCACTCGCGTAGAGGGACACGGCAAGGTAGTGCTGCTGCTCGACGAACAGAACCGAGTGCAGCAGGCCAGGTTCCACATTGTCGAGTTTCGCGGCTTTGAAAAGTTCATCCAGGGCCGGCCTTATTGGGAGCTACCGATGGTGGTACAGCGTCTCTGCGGTATCTGCCCGGTGAGCCACCAGTTAGCCGCGGGGAAAGCCATCGACCAGCTGGCGGGGGTAATAACCTTAACCCCCAGCGCAGAGAAACTCCGCCGACTGCTCCATTTTGGTCAGGTATTGCAGTCTCACGCGCTGCACTTTTTTCACCTCGCCTCCCCCGACCTGCTGTTTGGTTTTAGCAGCGCCATTGAAAAACGCAATATTTTTACGGTGCTGGAGGAGCACCCGGACTTCGCCATGAAAGGGGTGAAGATGCGCCGCTTTGGTCAGGAGATTATCAAAGCCGTTACCGGGAAAAAGATTCACGGTCTGGCCGTCGTGCCCGGCGGCATGAACAAGCATATCGATCCGGCGGAGGTTGCTGATTTAACCGCTCAGGTCAACGAGGTGATCGGCTGGAGTCAGGAAGTGGTCAATGTGGCCCGTGAACTTTACCTGGCGAATGAGGAGTATCACGACCGCTTTGCACAGATCACCAGTCCCTTCATGGGCCTGGTCGATGCAACTGGGGGGCTTGAACTCTACGACGGTAATTTGCGCGTCCAGGAGCCGGACGGCCAGCTGTTTATCGATCAGTTTGATCCCAACGATTACACCCAGTTGATTCGCGAACAGGTAAAAAGCTGGAGCTACATGAAGTTCCCCTACCTGATCGACAAGGGTCAGGACGAGGGCTGGTATCGGGTAGGACCACTGGCCCGGGTCAACGCCTGCGACCAGATAACCACGCCGCTCGCAGAACGCGAACGGCAACGGTTTCTGCTCGGATACACCACTCCGCGCCAGTCGCCACTGGCTTACCACTGGGCGCGAATGATTGAACTACTGCATTGCGCTGAAGCGATTGCTGAGCTACTACCCGATAACGACCTGCAGAGCGGGCAACTCTCGGTAACCGGGGAACCCCGCCGCGAGGGTATTGGCGTCATCGAAGCACCGCGCGGCACCCTGTTCCACCACTACCAGATTGATGATCAGGGACTGGTCACTCAGGCAAATCTAATTGTCTCCACCACCAGCAACAATCAGGCAATGAATGAGTCGATCCGCCGGGTAGCGGCGGACCAGCTCGATGGACACGAGATGACACCCGAGCTGCTCAATCAGGTCGAGGTGGCTATTCGGGCCTACGACCCCTGCCTCTCCTGCGCGACCCACGCGGTGGGCAGCATGCCATTGCAGATCGAGCTTCAAAACTTGGCTGGCCAACCGCTAGCTGTCCTCAGTCGGGATTCCAGCGGCAATATCGAAACCTCCTCTCAATGACCGCAGCAGCTACTAAACACGATCGCCCCCACCATTTATTACTGGCAGTGGGTAATCGCTCCCGGGGCGATGACGCTGCCGGTCCGTTGTTCCTCGACCGCGTGCTACCGATCCTGCCCGACCTGTCCAGCGTTTGGCATACCGAGGAGTGTTACCAGCTCCAGCCGGAGCTGGTGGAGGAGATCAAAACCACGCGCAGCGTCTGGATTGTCGACGCCACCCAGGAATTTTCAACCGGGACTGAACTCGCCACCGTATCGCCGGCTACCCAGTTTGAATTCACCACCCATGCGCTCTCTGCAGCGAGCCTGCTAGCCCTTTACAAGAAAATGTACGGCGACCCTGTACCGCCGACCCGACTTTTAAAAATAGGTGCCAGCCAGTTTGAACTGGGCGCTCCCCTGTCGGCCCAGACCCAGCGGAATATCGACCTGGCCATTGACACCTTTCTGCAAACGATAGCAAGCCACTCCGCTGTTGATACGACCAGTAAGCCCGCATGCACGAATTAGCCCTCGCCGAAGAAGTGCTGATAATCGCTGAACAGCAGGCTATCCAGCACTCGCTATCAACCATCAATAGCATCAAACTGACCATCGGTGCCCTCTCCTGCGTCGAGCCGGAAGCACTCCGTTGGGCGCTGGAAGTGACGCTTGAGAATACGCTGGCTGATCATGCCGAGATTCAGTTAACCATCGCCCCCGGCGAGGGAAAATGCGGCGGCTGCGGTGCCTCCTTCGCCGTGACCGAATTGCCGGCCCCCTGCCCACAGTGCCAGAACTGGCAGACTCAAATACTCGCCGGCCAGGATATGGTGGTACAACAGCTGGCAGGTACTGAATAATGTTGACATTTGAGAATACTTTCGGGAGTTGAAGCTATGTGCGGAATCTGCGGCTGTGAATCCACCACCCATGAGCACACTGACCAATCTCACCACCCGCATAGTCATGATAGCCATGACCATGCAAAAGATGAACATGCAGCACCTGAGACTGAGACGGTACAGCCGGAACTTTCTTCCACCAGGCTGATCGACGTGGAAGCACGCATTCAGGCCCGAAACGATAGTTACGCCGAGCAAATCAGGACACGGCTGGCGGCCAACCAGGTCTGGGCCTGTAACCTGCTATCAAGCCCCGGCGCGGGCAAAACCACGCTACTGGTTGAAACTATCAAGGCGCTACAGCCAGCAATTCCGCTAATGGTGATTGAGGGCGACCAGCAGACCGATAACGATGCCCAGCGCATTCGCCAAACCGGCACCCCTGCGGTGCAGATCAACACGGGAAAAGGTTGTCACCTTGACGCTCACGCGGTCCTGCACCAGCTCGATCATCCGGCACTGACTGAGTCAGCCATTCTCTTTATCGAAAACGTTGGCAACCTGATCTGTCCGGCAGCCTTTGACCTTGGGGAACAAGCGCGAGTCTGCATTATTTCGGTCACTGAGGGCGACGATAAACCGTTGAAATACCCCGACGCCGTGCTCGGCAGTGACCTGTTGATCATCAGCAAGACCGACCTTGCACCCTATGTTGATTTTGACATTGGCCGCTGTGCCACCAATGCCCGCAAGATCAACCCGAAAATTGACGTTATTACTCTGAGCGCCAAAACCGGCGAGGGAATAACACCCTGGATTGACTGGATCAAAGCCAGTCGCCAGCATTACCGCCAGACCAGCACACTGCTCACGGCTTGATCGATCAAAACCTCACTCGCTAGCCAATTCCCCTGACTCGCAAGCCTGAGCCGCGCGAAAACGCTCCACCAGACCCCGGGTGGAGCTATCGTGGGGTGAAGGACTCTGCTGCGAGTCCAGATCGTTAACCAGGGTTTTTGCCAGCTGCTTGCCAAGCTCCACGCCCCACTGATCAAACGAATTGATTCCCCAGATTACACCCTGCACAAAAATTTTATGCTCATATAACGCGATGAGTGCGCCGAGGGTGGCGGGCGTCAGCCGATCCATCAACACCATGTTGCTGGGGTGATTACCGGGCAACACCTGATGAGCCGCAAGCGCCCGGGCATCGGCCTGGCTGTGACCGGCGGTGACCAGCGCAGCGGCAGCCTCATCCCGCGAGCGCCCACGCATCAAGGCTTCGGCCTGGGCAAAACAGTTGGCCACCAACGGCAGATGGTGTTCAGCAAAGGGCGTGCCCTGTCGCGGTTTCAACGCCAGGATAAAGTCACTCGCCACCGGTTCATTGCCCTGATGTAGCAGCTGCATATACGCGTGCTGACCATTGGTACCGGGGGCGCCCCAGATTACCGGCGCCGTCTTCACCGCTACCGGCTCACCCTGAAAGGTAACTGATTTGCCGTTGCTCTCCATATCGCACTGCTGTAGGTAGGCCGGAAAACTGGTCAGACGCTGATCATAAGGAGTCACCATCACGCTCGGGATCGCTAACAAATTACGATTCCAGATGCCTACCAGCGCGAGAATCACCGGCATATTGTCTGCCAGTGGGGCGGTACAGAAGTGTTTGTCCATCTGCTCGGCACCGGCCAGTAGTTCCTCAAAATTTTCCATGCCGCACGCCAGGGCTATGCTCAGCCCCACGGCCGACCAGAGCGAGTAGCGACCACCCACCCAGTCCCAGAATTCGAAGCGGTTCTGCTCGGCAATACCAAACTCGGCCACCGCCTCGGCATTGCACGATACCGCCACAAAGTGTTTATCAACCCCATCCTCAATACCGGTCTGCTGGGCAAACCAGCGCCGCGCACTGCGGGCGTTGGTCAGGGTTTCCATGGTGGTGAAGGTTTTCGAGGTGACGACAAAAAGCGTTGTTTCGGCGTTTAAGCCCGCCAATGTCTGAAGCAGGTGTTCACCGTCAAGGTTGGACACAAAATGAACCCTGAGCGGCGAGCCCTGTGGATTGGTCCGTGCATCGGTTAGCGGATCAAACAGGGCCTCGGCAACCATTTTTGGACCCAGGTCAGAACCGCCAATACCGATATTCACCACGTCGGTGATCGGTTTGCCGGTGACCCCCAGCCAGTCGCCGCGGCGAACCCGTTGCACGAATTGTTTCATTCTTGCCAAAACATCGTGCACGGCTGGCATCACGTTGACACCGTCAACGTCAAGCTCGTCCGCCTGACTGCGCAGTGCCGTGTGCAGCACGGCGCGGCCCTCACTGCGGTTGATCCGCTCTCCGGAGACCATCGCCTGGATACGACCCGCCAGTTGTCGCTCCTCGGCCAGGGCCAGCAGGCCTGCCATCGCCCGATCGTCGATACGGTTTTTGGAATAATCCAGAAACAGACCGGCGGCCTCCAGGGAGTAACGAGAAAACCGCTGAGAATCCTGTTCGAACAGAGCGGCGATTGAAACTGAATTTAAATCGGAAGCTGTCGCCTCCAGAGTCGGCCAGCCTTTAAGCGAGGAGACGATCGACACCGTTCACACTCCGTATCAATTTGAAGAGAAAAATAAAGGAAGACGAAATAACTAACTCGCCCACTCAATTGAACGGCGGCATTGCCATTCACCAAAAAACAGCTTTGGCTAGAGCTGATAAATATCCAGATAAGAGGGCACGCTGTCATTCAATAACAGGATTTTTTTACGAGCAATCAGCAGTTCCCCGCCCTCCCGCATCAACGCATATTCATAATGGCCAAAAAAACTCGCCGCTCGCTTCTCCTCATAGCAATCAACGCGCCAGTTCGCCTTGACGGTCAGCTGGTCTGCATCAATACGAATATTGTTCACCGCATGGCAGGTACGCGGACGGGTACGGTGGGCAGGAGAAGCGGCAGATTCAATCCGCCAGATCCGCTCTTCCAGGCCGGTACGATCGCTGTAATAAATCAATGAAACTTCGTCGTCCGGGTCGCTGGTGGTCTCAAACTCACTCTTCCAGGCCGGCACCCAGTATTCACAATCCGGGGTAAATAGCGCCAGCCAGTCATGCCAACGATGCTCATCCAGCGCCGCCGCCTCCTCAAACAGCAACGCCTCGACCTGATCGCGCAACTCGCCGGAAGAGGTCACTGGCTACCCCCCTGCATCCGCCGGCGCCATTCACGATAGAAGCCACGAAAAACGGTTTCGTCCTGCACCTGCACACCACTACAGGAATGCAACGGCTGAATTCCAATCTTACTGGCAAGCTCATCGGGGCCGGCCACCACTTTTTCCATGCCCCGAGCGAAACCCTGTATCCACTCCTGTGACGATGCTGCCAGGCCGCCACGACCGATATCCTCGTAACAGGCAACGTCGTCGGGAGTGGCAATGCCGGTGGCGTTGTAAAAATCCTCGTACTGTCGCAATCGCCGACGACGGCCCTCTTTTGGCTCACCCTTTGGCGCCAGGCAGTACATAGTCATTTCTGTTTTTTGGGCGCTGAGTGGCCGAATTACCCGCAACTGCAGGCTGGCACTATCAACAAACTGCAGGTTGGGGAAAAAGTTAATCACTCGGGGTCGGAACATCCAGTCGACGGTGAGCTGATCCACCCCTCGTGCAATCAGGTCGTCACGGCTGGCCCAGAGGGCTCGGTTTTGCTTGCCCGGGTCGGTACCCCAGAAAACCGTGTGGCCATGATCAAAGGTGTAGGTTCCCGAGGCAACGCTCGATAGCGAATTCAAATCCACTGCTTTTACATTGTCGACCCCGGCGGCGGCCATCTCCCGCTGCTGACGGTCGGCGACAATTTTCGCGAAGGTCGCGTGCACCGTAGTCAGGTGGTAAATGTCCATGGTGTTTTCGACCTGCATTTTCCAGTTAGCATCGTAGGTATAGCTCACCTCGCCGGCCAAAATTTCCATCCCCTGCTCGGACTGTTGGGCAAAGGTGTCGATAAAAAACCGGGTGTCGCCGAGGTACTCCACTAACGGCGGGAGCTCTTTCGGCAGGGCACCAAAAACAAAGCCCTGATAATTTTCCAGCCGACCGATAGGAATCAGCCCATGATCTCCGTCAGCAAACTCCCGCGTGTAGTGTCCCAGCTCCTGGTCTTTTAATTTGACATTGTTACCCGAGGAGTCAAAACACCAGGCGTGATAGGGACACATCTGCACCGACGAATTTCCCACCCGAGCGGTGTAGAGCCGGGTTCCGCGGTGGGGACAGAGGTTCAGGAAGGCATTGAGTTCACCGGCCTGATTACGCAATACTACGACCGGCTGACGACCGATATGCGTGGTGAGGTAATCATCGGCCGCGCTCACCTGGCTTTCATGGCAGAGAAAGACCCAGCTGGCCTCGAATACGTGCTCCATTTCCTGTTCAAACAGGGCTTCATCGCGGAACAGATCCCGGTGGACATTAAACCGTCCGGAGTCTGGCTCATCGACGAACAGATGCTCCACACTTAAGGGCCCGCTGGGCGGTTCAGTACGGGTTTTCATATCCATTGGTTCTCTCCTCCCCTTCCTGTTAATCGATATTGATCATTCTTTTTCGGTTCGATTTTTTTAAGGCCTGCTAATCACCGGTAACCTGACCTCTCAGAACGCCCACCTGGCAAGACCAGCAACACTCGCCCTGGCTGCCCACGATTGGGACGGATCGTTACTCCCCTGTTAACGGTCAATCTGATCCAGCCATTCGGTCAGCAGCCCCTCTGCCGCGTGCTCAAGCAGGTTTAACACCCGCTCAAACCCCTGCCCCCCCTCTCCATAGTAGGGGTCCGGTACCTCTCGCTCCGGCAGTGCCGGCGCAAACTCCATCATTCTGCGGATACGTTGACGCTGCGCGTCACTACTCGCTAACTGCTGCAGACCACGGTAGTTCTGCTCGTCCATTGCCAACAACATATCAAAATGGTCCAGGTCCGCCAAAGTTACCTGCCGAGCTCGTTGCTGGCTAATGTTGATACCCCGCGCCAATGCCGCCCGCTGAGAACGCCCGTCCGGTGATTCACCAACGTGGTAGGCATGGGTCCCCGCGGAATCCAGAACGAAATGTTCCGTCAGCTCCCGTCGCTCAATGAGCTTCTGAAACACCCCTTCTGCGGTAGGCGACCGACAGATATTGCCCATGCAGACAAAACAAAGTTTGATGGTCACAATGCTCCTCCCTGTTTTTCCGATTTCGGCGACACCGGTTCCCAGCACAGCTGCCAGCCGACGCCATCGCCAGCCACCCGCACCGAGTCAGCTATCGCATACCCCGGAACTGCCAGCAGTCGCTGGTCGTTAAAAATTAACGGCAACCGCTGTCGATCGCGGGGGGGCACCCGCCACTCCTGTAACAATTTTTTGAGCTTGTGGCGATGACCGTGCCACTGAATCGTCTCACCACCCTGGCGAAACCGGACACTCAGGGGCTGCTCTGGTTGCCAGCTCATCCGCAGGCCACTCGTCCGTCGCAGGGCGGACAACTGCAACTCTGATTCACCAAACAGCAAGGGCCGGTCGAGGTGCCAGGATTGTTCCCCGGCGAACTGCGAAAGCTCCCGACCATAATCCGCGAACAGGCGACCACCGTAACGATAAACCTGACACCCTCCCCAGCTAAATTCGGGTGAGCGCTCCGGTCGGCTAAAAACCAGACTATTACACAGCTCCCGCAGCTGCACGGCAGAAGGCACGGGATAACCCTGCGACTTTAGCCAGTAACGCAACAGGTTGTTGAGCCTTGCGGGGGAGAGTTGCGCCAGCGCGGCACAATCAAGGCTGACCCTATCATCAACACCTGTCGGTGCAGGGATCTGCGGGGGCGACCTGGATTGGCCATCCGCGCTAGCCGCTGCCAGGTCGATTGCAGCAAGCTCATCCACAAGTTCACTCGTTTCGGCATGCAACCGCGCACTGCGGTCAAGCACCCGGTCAATGGCGGGCCAGCGTTGCCGCAATGCCGGCATTACCCGATGGCGCAGGTAATTACGGTCATGTTGAAGCTGCTGATTGCTTGGGTCCTCGACCCACTTCAATTGGTAATAGGCTGCATAAGCGGCCAGCTGCTCGGGTGTCACCGCCAGTAGCGGCCTCATCTGAGTAACACCGTGAGGGCTGGAGAGTTGACCCATGGCCGCCGTGCCACGCACCCCGGCACCCCGGAACAATTGCAGCAGCAGGGTCTCGGCCTGGTCGCGTTGATGATGGGCCGTTAGCAGGAGATCGCCAGGCGCAAGCTTCTCGACAATTTGCTGATACCGTAACCGGCGGGCCCGCTGCTCCAGGTTGCCACCCACAAGCTCGCCCGCTGCAACCTGACAAACCACTAGCGGAACCGTTAATCCAGCCGCCTGATCTCGGCAGTGCCGCTCCCAATCAGTCGAGTCTGCGGCAATATTGTGGTTAACGTGTATCGCGCTCAACCGTCCAAACAGGCCACTACCCCGCTGCCCCGCAGCCAGGTGAAGCAGCACGGTTGAATCTAACCCGCCGCTGTAAGCAATCCAGATATGTTCAGGCGCTTGAGTTAACTGATTAAAAGCACGATTAAAGGCCGTGCGGACAGCAGTTACATCGCTGGATTCCTGCTGGCCCGGAGAACCTGGCACTATCGCAGCCGGGGCTACACCGGAATCAGACGGCCGCGTCGTTAAAGACGCCATAACCCGCCAGCCGCTCAGCCCGCCGCTCCAGCAGATCATCCAGCGGCAACTGCTCCAGTTCACCCAGCACAGTAATCAAATGGGTTTTAATATCGGCGGCAATTTGCGCGGGATTACGGTGGGCACCGCCCAGGGGTTCTTCCAGTTGATGATCGACCAACCCCAGCTCCAGCAATCGAGGGGCGGTAATCGCCATGGCCTGAGCGGCCAGATCCGCCTTGTCATTACTGCCCCAGAGAATCGCCGCACACCCCTCCGGCGATATCACCGAATAGGTACCGTACTGCAACATCGCGACATGATCACCAACGGCAATCGCCAGCGCCCCACCGGAGCCTCCCTCACCAATCACCACACAGATCACGGGCACTTTGAGACCGGCCAGCAGATAAAGATTTTCCGCAATGGCGGCACTTTGGCCGCGCTCTTCCGCGTCGATACCGGGATAAGCGCCGGGGGTATCGATGAAAGTGATTAGCGGCAGGTTAAATCGTTCTGCCTGCTCCATGAGCCGTTTGGCTTTACGGTAACCCTCCGGCTTGGGCATGCCAAAATTACGCGCCACTTTTTCCTGGGTGGTACGGCCTTTTTGATGGCCGATGATCATGACCGGTCGGCCATCAAGACGGGCCAGGCCACCAACGATGGCGGCATCGTCCGCAAAAGCACGATCGCCATGGAGTTCCTGGAAGTCGGTGAATATCTTTTCGATATAGTCGAGCGTATAGGGACGCTCCGGGTGACGAGCCATCTGAGAAACCTGCGCCGGTGTCAGTTTGGAAAAAATCGATTCCGTCAGACTGACGCATTTTTTATTCAGCTTATCGACTTCGTCACTGATGTTGACGCCCTGCTCACTCACCTGCAGGCGCAACTCCTCAATGCGAGCTTCCATCTCCGCGATGGGCTGTTCAAAATCGAGGAAGTGCATTGCCATTATTATTTACCCACCATGATCAAAATTTGAGTTCCGTCCCACGCCTGCGGTGGCCCATTCATCGGCCCTGCCACAGGTCGTATATCCGTTTTAACTAGCAGCCATTCTAGCAAGTTCATCCACGTCCACGGGTCCGTTGTTAGCGATATTCAATTTCACAGGACTCGACCCCTTTACAACCCTTTAACCGGGCGAGCAACTCTTCGGTGGGATGCAACAGCCATTCGCCATTGGGCAATGAAAGCCTGGCGCGGCCATCCGCACGTTGATAGGTAAACCGCAACCGGCAGCGACCGCCCTTGAATGGCGACATCACCGAGACCAGTTCAGATATCGGTAAGGGTTCGTCGTTACTGGCAACAAGGTTGACACACAAATCGGTGGCGTAGTGTTCCCGGGCATGATTAATGTCCAGCGCATCTTCCGCGATTATTTTATAACCACCGGTGTAATCATCTTCCTCAACACTGCCTTCAATGATCACTACCGCGTCCTTGATCAGCAGATCACGGCATTTATCCAGCAGGCGTTCATAAACTGTTACGTCCAGTCGGGCGGTCCGGTCATCGAGGGTGACAAAGGTTGTCCGCCGGCCCCGCGCCAGAGTTCTCACGTTGGTCACCAGACCAGCAACCCGGACGTTTTTACCCGCACTCTGGCCAATGTCAGCAAGCCGGCGCTGCACAAACTGCGCCAGCTCCTGCTCATAGGTATCAATGGGATGACCGGTCAGGTAGATCCCCAGCGACGCCCGCTCGGCCTGCAACATTTCACGCTTGGTCCAGGGCTGTACCGATACCAGGGTCGTCGGTAGCTGGTCGGACACGATTTCCCCAAATAGATCGCTCTGACCACTTTCCTGATTGCGAGCGCCCTGTTCTGCACTGTCCACTGCCTGAGTCAAGGACGCCAGCAGGGAGGCGCGATTATCACTAAAACTGCTCATCGCGCCGGCACGAATCAACGCCTCGAGGGTCCGCCGGTTAAGTTTGCGACTGTCGACCCGCCGGCAGAACTCAAACAGATCCTGGTAAGCCCCATTACGCTCACGCTCAGCAATTATTTCTTCAACCGCCGCTTCCCCCACGCCTTTGATGGCGCCGATTCCGTAGCGAATGGCACTGTCATCCCCCACCGTAAATTTATAACCGCTGCTGTTCACGTCCGGCGGCAACACCTGCAACTGCATGCGCCGACAGTCTTCCACCAACGTCACTATCTTGTCGGTATTGTCCATGTCAGCGGAGAGCACCGCCGCCATAAAAGCGGCCGGAAAGTGGTGTTTCAGCCAGGCGGTCTGGTAGGAGACCAGGGCGTAAGCGGCTGAATGGGATTTATTAAATCCATAGCCGGCAAATTTTTCGATCAGGTCAAAAATAGCAGCGGCGCGTGCCTCGTTGACGTTGTTGGCAACCGCCCCGTTGACAAATTCGAGGCGTTGCTTGGCCATTTCTTCGGCTTTCTTCTTGCCCATTGCCCGGCGCAGCAAGTCGGCTCCACCAAGGGTAAACCCGGACAGAAGCTGGGCGATTTGCATGACCTGTTCCTGATACAGAATCACGCCATAGGTCGCTTTTAGCACTGGCTCCAGCCGGGGTTCCAGATAATCCACCGCCGCCAGTCCATGTTTGCGATTAATAAAATCATCAACCATGCCGGATTGCAGCGGACCCGGCCGGAACAGTGCAACCAGAGCCACTATATCGTCGAAACAGTCAGGCTTCAGTCGACGAATGAGGTCCTGCATTCCCCGCGATTCAAGCTGAAATATCCCGGTGGTCTCGCCGGTTTGCAGCAGTTTGAACACACCGCTATCGTCGAGTGGAATGGTCTCTATATCCAGATTGGCATGATCGGCAACGGAATTGCGGATAGTGGTAACCGCATGCTCAATGATGGTTAACGTGCGTAATCCAAGAAAATCGAACTTAACCAGGCCAATCGCCTCGACATCATCCTTATCCAGCTGCGTCACCTGACTGTCGCCGCCTGGCTCGCTAAACAGCGGGGTAAATTCGGTCAGGGCCGCCGGTGAGATGACCACGCCTCCGGCATGTTTGCCGGCATTGCGGACCAGGCCCTCCAGCGAGCGGGCCAGATCGAACAGCCGTCGCACCTCCTCTTCTTTTTCATACCGATCGCTAAGCTGTTGTTCCTGCTCCAGCGCCTTATCGAGGGTGATGCCCAGGTCCATCGGCACCAGCTTGGCCAGGGTATCGACAAACCCATAAGGGTGACCGAGCACCCTGCCGGCATCGCGCACCACCGCTTTGGCGGCCATGGTGCCGTAGGTGATTATTTGCGAAACCCGTTCGCGGCCGTAGCGCTGGGCGACATAATCGATGACCCGGTCACGACCATCCATACAGAAATCGATATCAAAATCCGGTAACGAGACCCGCTCCGGATTCAGAAACCGCTCAAACAGAAGCTCATACTGCAATGGATCAAGCCGGGTAATACCGAGCACAAAAGCCACCAGCGACCCGGCACCGGAACCACGCCCGGGCCCCACTGGCACGCCGTTTTCCCGCGCCCACTGGATAAAGTCGGCGACAATCAGGAAATAACCCGGAAAGCCCATGCCGATAATCACGTCGAGTTCTAGGTTCAGCCGCTGCCGATACTCAGCCAACGGAATGTCTGGCAACCCGGGGCGTTGAAGGTACTCTTCTAGCAGCCGCTCAGACTGGCTGCGCAAGTGCTCGTCTTCGGTCTGGTTACCGTCCAGCGGAAACGCCGGGAGAAAATTCTCCCCCAGGGTAATTGGCAAGCTACAGCGCCGGGCGATTTCGACACTGTTTTCCAGGGCTTCGGGCAGATCACTGAAGAGCCCCGCCATCTCATCGGGGCTGCGCAGGTATTGCTGCTCACTATAGTTCCGGGGTCGGCGGCTATCGTGTAATACCCGTCCCTGGTTGATACAAACCCGGGCCTCGTGTTCTTCAAACTGCTCGTGGGCAAGAAAACGGACTTCATTGGTCGCCACTACCGCCGTAGAACTATCGCCGGCCAGTTCGACACTGCCGGCCAGCACGATCTCATCACCTTCGCGGCCGGTGCGCTGAATTTCCAGATAATAGTCCTGGCCAAATAACTGTTTCCATTCGCCCAGATATTTTCCGGCGAGTGCTTTATCGCCGTTTAAAAGCGCCCTGCCGACGTTGCCTCGGCGAGCGCCGGACAACGCAATCAGGCCAGCGGTGTGACCGGTGAGCCACTCTTTTTGAATCGCGGGATTTCCCTGCTGCTGGCCTTCCAGATAAGCGCGGGAAATCAACCCGCTGAGGTTCAAATAGCCTTCCCGGTCACGACAAAGCAGTAGCAGGGTCGATTCCCCCCCCGGTTCACGGACAACCAGTTCGACGCCCATAATTGGCTTGATCCCGGCCTTGAGGGCGGCGCGGTAAAACTTGACCAGCGCAAACATGTTGTTGAAGTCAGTCATCGCCACGGCGGGCATGCCCTGCTCGCGGACCTGTTTCATCAGCGCCGGTATGCGTACCACGCTGTCGACCATCGAGAACTCGGTATGCAAATTCAGATGAACAAAACCACTCATCAGCTAACCCGCCTGCCCGGGTTGCGGTTCCGGTTGCGGGCGCTCAAGCAGACGCTTAACCGGCCCAAAACTGCGCCGATGCACTTCGGCAACGCCCAGGCTCTGCAACGCCGAAAGATGGGCACGGGTGGGATACCCTTTGTGTAACTCAAAACCGTACCCGGGAAATTCTCCGGCCAGACTGACCATCTCCCGATCTCTCGCCTGTTTAGCCAGAATCGATGCGGCTGATATGGCGGGCTCGGTCTGGTCACCACGCACAATAGCAACTGCATTATCCATGCCGGTTGGAACCCGATTACCATCGATCAAAACCCGCTCCGGCGTCATGGCTAATCCATCAACCGCTCGCTGCATGGCCAACATGCTCGCCCAGAGAATATTTAAGTCATCAATCTCATCGACCTCTGCCCGCCCTAACGCATAACAGAGGGCGTGGCGATAAATGTCAGTTTCCAGCTTTTCTCGCTGAGTCGCAGAGAGTTTTTTTGAATCGGCCAGCCCTTTAATCGGATGGCGCGGGTCAAGAATGACCGCGGCTGCCACCACCGGGCCTGCCAACGGCCCACGTCCGGCCTCATCAACACCGGCAACCACTTCACTCAGGGCAATCGGTGAACTCATTCAGCCTCCAGCCACTGCAAAACTGCTTTAGCGGGAGTGGTCTCACCCGCCAGTTTTTCCCGCAACTGGTGAAAAACGGCTAATTTTTCTGCCCTTGCGGCATCGTCATCCAGCCAGCTATTCACCGCTGCGGCGATATTTTCGATAGTCACCTCGTGCTGAATCAATTCAGGAACCAGCTGACGATCCGCCAGTAAATTTGGAAGAGCAATCCATTTGCCGTAAAACATTATTTTCAACAACCGATAACTAATTTCTGCCAACCGATAAGCGACCACCATCGGTCGGCCCATCATCATTGCCTCCAGGGTAGCGGTACCCGAGGCGAGCAGCACCAGGTCTGCCGCCTGCATCGCCTGTCGGGAATTTCCGTCCAGCAGAGTGATCGACAATCCTGCGCCCTGTTCCCTTAGCAAATTTTCGAAATAAGTCCGCGCGCCGCTGTTGATCAATGGCACCACGAAATGGGTCTCCTGCTGCGATGTCAGTTGCCGCGCCGCGCCGACGAAAACTTCCCCCAGGCGTCTATATTCACTGGCTCGGCTACCCGGAAGAATGGCGATGACCCTGTTATCAGCCGGTAGTCCAAGCGCTTCCCGCGCCTCCTGCCGGGGAGGATCCCACCGGATCGTTTGATAACTGGGGTGACCCACGAACCGGCTGGGGATAGCCGACTGCTGATAAAAATCTGACTCAAACGGCAACAGGGTCAGCATGCCATCCACCGCCTCGCGAATGAGTTTAAGCCGGCCCCGACGCCAGGCCCAGACCGACGGACTGACATAGTGGAACGTGGGAATACCCGCCCTTTTAAGTTTACGCTCAAGACGTAAATTAAAATCGGGTGAATCAATACCAATAAAAAAATCCGGTGGATTAGCAATGAAATAATCAACCAGACTGGCCCGCATGCGCAGTAATTCTGGCAGACGCCCAAGCGGCTCCACCAACCCCATGACGGCAAGCCGCTCGGCGGAATACAGCAACTCACAGCCGGCAGCCTGCATCAGTGGTCCGCCCACACCGGTCACGGAGATTTCCCGCCCGGTCGCAGACAACTCGTCAATCAGGGCCGCCCCAAGCAGATCGCCGGACGTTTCTCCCGCGACTATGCCTACCCGCAGGGGATTAACCATTGAGGTACCGGTCGCTCGCCTGAATCAGCGGACAATGCCGCGGCTGGTCCGCTGCAGAAACTCAACCATTAATTCCACATGAGGCGATTCACTTGCCATGGTTTGCAGCTCGGCAATGGCCTCCTGCAGCTTGAGTCCGGACCGATAGAGCAGCTTGTAGGCACGGCGCACCATCTGCAGCTCTTCATGAGCCAGGCCGCTACGCTTCAACCCTTCAATGTTGATTCCTTTGGCCTCCGCTACGTTGCCGGCGACCATCACATAGGGTGGCACGTCCTGAACAATGGCGGACCCCATGCGGCTGAACACGCCGGTACCAATGGCACAAAATTGATGGACCAGGGAGAAACCACCGAGAATCACCCGGTCATCCAGCAGTACATGGCCGGCAAGCGAGGCACCATTGGCCAGCGTAATCTGGTTACTCAGCTGACAATCATGGGCAATATGGACATATGCCATGATCCAGTTATCGTCACCAATTCGAGTGACACCACCACCCTCCTCCGTACCCCGGTGGATCGAGCAATATTCGCGAATGGTGTTGCGGTTGCCAATTTCGAGAGTCGAGTTTTCGCCGTGGTACTTTTTATCCTGTGGGGCTTCACCGATCGAACAAAACTGGAAAATATGGTTATCTCGGCCAATGCGAGTTGGTCCACTGATCACGCAGTGAGGACCAATGGTGCTGCCGGCACCAATCGTGACACCGTCACCAATAATTGAGAAAGCGCCTACGGTTACGTCGTCATCCAGATCCGCCCTGGCCGAGACAATCGCACTGGGATGAATCCGGGGGTCGGTCATCCCACGGCCTTAAGCGTGCACATAATTTCACAGGTCGCGGCTCGCTCACCGTCAACTGTTGCGTCAGCGTTAAATTGCCACATACCCCGAGCTACCCGTTCCAACGTCACTTCGATTCGCAGCTGATCTCCTGGCCCGACCTGCCGACGGAACCTGGCTTTATCAATACCCACAAACAGGTAAACATTGTTTTCATCCGGCTTGCTGTCGTTAGTCCTGAATCCCAGGATACCAGCGGCCTGAGCCATGGCCTCCAGAATTAAAACGCCAGGCATCACCGGGTAACCGGGAAAATGGCCATTAAAAAAAGGTTCGTTTGCCGAGACATTTTTAAGCGCCACCAGGCGCTCTCCTACCACGCACTCGGTAACCCGGTCGATCAACAGAAAAGGGTAGCGGTGCGGCAGATAGCTCATTATCTGGTTAATATCCATCGCGCCGGACTCATCAATTGTCACCGTTGTTCTCCCGAATTTTTCTCTGTTTTTGGGTTGCGCATCAATTGTTCCAGCCGACCTACTTTCCGGGCCAGCTGATCAAGTTTTTGAAAGCGAGCAATATTTTTACGCCAGGAATTATTAGATTCTGCCGGAAAACCGGAAAAAACACCGGGCTCATGAATGGATCTCATTACCATGGACATGCCGGTTATGTGCACATCATCGGTGATTTCGAGATGACCAACAAACCCAACACCTCCGGCAATCGTGCACCGTTTACCAATATGGGTACTCCCCGATATACCGACGCAGGCGGCAATCGCAGTATCTTCGCCAATGACGACGCCATGGGCTACCTGGATCTGATTATCGAGCTTAACGCCGCGTTCCAGTACCGTGTCTTCCAGCGCGCCGCGATCAATGGTGGTATTCGCCCCCACGTCGACATCATCACCCAACCAGACCCGGCCAAGCTGGGGGACTGGCACCCAACGTCCGTGATCATTGGCGTAACCAAAACCAGTGGAGCCAAGCACCGCCCCTTCACCAATGCGACAGCGAGCGCCCAGATGGGTCCGGTCGGCCAGCACGGCACGGGACCCCACCCGGCAATCCGCTCCGATCTCGACACCGCAACCGATAACGGCACCGGCTGAAATCAGCGCCGTATCCCCGATGACGCTTTCCGCGCCTACGTCTACCTGCGCTCCGATATGAGCCGTTGGCGCGATTTGCGCCGAGGGATGGATCGTTGCCGACGGATGAATCTGCGGTTCAATCAGCGGCTCCGGATTCAGAGCCGCCGACAGGCGCGCAAAGCTCAGATAAGGGTCCTCACTCAATAGACAGGGACCATTAAACAGGCCCCGATCCGCTGGCATCAGGACGACCGCACCGGCTTTAGTAGTGGCCAGATCTGAACGATACCGACGGTTGGCAAAGAACCCAACTTCATCCGGCCCAGCGGCTTTTAAGGTAGCAACCCCGGATATTAGTCGGCCGCCGTCCCCGTCCAGTTCGGCGCCGACCTGGCGCGCCAATTCCGTCAAGGACTGCACGAGTTACTTCAGCGTTTTAAGTACTTCCAGAACCTTCTCGGTCACATCGACACCGGTACTGGCAAAGACCACACCGTCGGTAACAATCAAATCGTAATTATTTGATTTACCGAATTTATCGACGGCTTCCATCAGTTTTTCTCGCAAACTGCCGAGTTCCTCGTTCTGGCGGATTTTGAAATCTTCTTCAAATTCTTCTTTGGCATTTTTGAAGCCGCGCTGCTGGCTCAGCAAATCGCGTTCCTTTTTCTTGCGCTGATCCTCGCTCAGGAGCAGGGCATTTCTCTGGAATTCCTCCCCCGCCTCTTTCAGTTTTTCAGCCTGGGCGGTTAGCTCCTTACTGCGCGGTTCAAAATTCTTACGCAGCCGCTCCTGGACTGCACGGGCCTGGGGAGAATTCTGCAACAGTGCAGCAGCATTTAAATAACCGATTTTAGTTTCAGCCTGCACCGCCATGGTGGCAAATACGAGTATCAATACGGCTACGGGTTTAATCAGCTGAAATGGTTTCAAAATACGCCCCTCGTGGGTTGGTTAAATATTTAAAGTGGTAAACATTACACAATTTGACTGTTAAACGGACAACGCACTAACTGGGCTAGAAAGATTGCCCCAGATTGAACTGAAAACTTTCAGTTTCATCATCTTCATCGTCGTTAAACGGCGATGAAAAACTCACCGACAGTGCCCCAAACGGCGAGATCCAGACCGCGGCTATACCAGCTGAGTAGCGTAAATCCCCCAGATCAAAATCTTCATTGGGACCAAACACATTACCGGCATCAAAAAATGCGCTCAACCGCATCGATTTCGGCGGATCACGTAGAAAAGGTACCGGGAAAAACAACTCTCCCTGACCGACCAGCATCTTGCTGCCACCAAAAGGATCATCGTCAATAAAAATCTGACTGGTGGTCCGCGGACCCAGCGTATTGGCCTTAAAACCCCTCACCGAAGTAAACCCACCGGCAAAAAAGTTTTCATAAAAAGGTAGCTCGTCGGTACCGCCATACCCATCGCCGTAGCCGGCAGTGCCGTTGAGCATAAGGTTAGCTTTTTGCTGATCGG
>Ga0209578_10000328_pt1 | contig 68235 bp, 34 predicted proteins | sample tdAd472_FD_187127 | JGI IMG/M metagenome (GOLD analysis project Ga0209578, IMG submission 187127) | Marine sediment microbial communities from the Atlantic coast under amendment with organic carbon and nitrate - tdAd47.2 (SPAdes)... | ecosystem: Environmental > Aquatic > Marine > Coastal >...
CCGATCCCCCCGACATCGTCACCCCCGACGGAATCAAGCTGAAGGGCGAAACCGCGTCGATTCTGGCCGGGCCGCGTACCGACATGCAACTGGCGCAGGCGCAGGAAGTGGCGCAGGCGCAGGTCGAACCGATCGGCACCGTGGAAACCATTGAGGGCACCGTCGAAGTGACGCGTGCCGACGGTAGCAAGGTTACCCTGCAGGCCGGCGATCCGGTGTTCCAGGGCGACGTCATCGAAACCGGCGACAAAGGCGCCGTCGGTATTGTCTTTGCCGATGAAAGTACGTTCGCGCTCGGCGAGGGCGGGCGCATGGTCCTCGACGAGATGATCTACGATCCCGCCGCGCAGCAAGGCGAGGCGGCGATTTCGCTGCTGCAGGGGGCGTTCACGTTCGTGTCCGGGCAGATCGCCAAGACCGGCGTCGATGCCATGGTTGTCGACACCCCCACGGCCACCATCGGTATTCGCGGGACCGCCGGCGGCGGCGCGGTGAACACACGTGGCCAGATGACCATCGCGCTGACCAACGAACGCGGCGATTTCGTCGGTGAAGTCACGATCTCGACGGATGCCGGCTCGAAGGTCATCAACCAGGCATTCCAGGCCATGTCCGTGGCCAGTCGCGACGGTGCGCCGTCGGAGCCGTTCGTGATGACGGCGCGGCAGTTCGGTCAGGCCTTTGGTCAGGCCATGAAGAACCTGCCGAATGCGCAAAATTCACTGCCGCCCGAAGTCGTCGAGGAAGCCAGCCAGGCGTTCGAGGAACAACAGCAGGTTCAGCAGCAGGCCGAAGAGGCGGAACAGGTAAAAGAACAGAAACAAGCGGAAGCCGAAGAGGCTGCGCAAGCCGAAGAAGCGGCAACGGCGGAAGCCGACGCGGCCAAGGCCGAAGCTGCGGCAGCCGCCGAAGCGGCTGCGGCCCAGGAAGCGGCGGCGGCCCAAGCGGCGGCAGATGCGGCGGCAGCGGCAGCGGCGGCGGAAGCGGCTGCAGCGGCGGCTGCGGCAGCGCAGACACCGGAAGAACAAGCGGCGGCAGCGGCAGCTGCCGAGGCTGCGGCGGCTGAGGCGCAAGCGGCTGAAGCGGCGGCGGCCCAGGAAGCGGCGGCAGCGGCAGCGGCGGCCGCTGAAGCAGAATCGGCGGCGGCGCAAAGTGCAGCCAAGGAAGCCGAGGCGGCACAAATCGGTGCCGAGGCGGCGCAGAAACAGGTCGAAGCCGCAACGGCGTCGAAAGCCGCGGCGGAAGCCAAGGCGCAAGCCATCGAAGCCAGTCCCGAAAATGCCGTCGTGCAGGCCGCCGAAGCGGCAGGTGTCGAGTCGCACCTGAAGCAGGACGTTCAGCAGCAACAACAGGAAGTTCAACAGGAAGCGCAGCAGGCGGAAGCGCAGCAGCAGGAAGCGCAAGCCAAGGCCGAGAGCAAGCAGGCCGAGGCGCAGGCCAAGGCCGAAGAGGCAGCGGCGCGGGCGGCTGCGGCGGAGGCTGCGGCAGCTGAGGCTGAGCAAGCGGCGGCCGAAGGTGGTGAAGGCGGCGAAGGTGGTGAAGGCGGCGAAGGCGGCGAAGGTGGTGAAGACGGCGAAGGTGGTGAAGGCGGCGAAGGTGGTGAAGGCGGTGAGGAACAGGGTGATACGGCGCAGGCCGATGCTGCGCTAGCGGCGGCAAAGGCAGCCGCGGCAGCGGAATCGGCGGCGGCGGCGAAAGCGGCGGCGGCTGCTGCTGCGGCGGCTGCGGCGGAAGCGGCGGCTGCGGCAGCCAAAGCGGCGGCGGATGCGGCGGCCAAGGCGGCAGCGGATGCCGCGGCGAAGGCGGCGGCGGAAGCGGCGAAAGAAGAGGAAGCGCGTGAAACGACACAGTCGGTCGACGTTACCGAAGCGCAAGACGTATCCGCCAGCGGCGGCGTTATCGACGGCTATCTACGCGGCGCCACGGTATTTATCGACACCAATTCCAATGCCGCCTATGACAGCGGTGAAACATTCGCAACCACCGACGCGTTCGGTAACTACAACCTGACAATCCCGGCAGCCCAGTCCGGGTTCCCTGTATATGTCACCGGCGGTGTCGATGTGACGACCGGCCTTCGGTTCGAAGGGGTGCTCAAGGCGCCGCAAGGCTCGGGTGTCGTCACGCCCCTGACGACGCTGATCCAACATATGGTCGACAACGGCGTCGCCAATAACGAGGACGCGGCGCACGATCTCATTCTCTCGAAACTTGGGATCAGTGGTAATTTAGGGGCCAACGAAGATCTGCGCGACCTCGATCCGATCGCCGGCAGCGGCAACGGCCCTGTATTCGCCGCCGGGCTCAAGATCATGTCGACGGTGCAGATACTGACCAAGGCGATCACCGGCAGCCACCCAAGCCTTTCACCGTCCGAAGTGATCGAGGAGGTGATGAGTGCGCTGGCCAATCATCTCGCGACCGGCACGACGGATTTCGACTCTGCCGACGGTATTGAATCGATCCTCAACACGGTCGCGACGAATGTGACCGGCTTCACTGCGGCAAACGTCACAACGTATAAGGCGAATATCGCGACGCTGCTCCAGGAAGTCACGGGCCACTTCGATTCCAACACCGGCGATTTCGATGCGCTCGCACGCGGGGCGTTCCACGCCATGGGGGCGGTCGCCGATCATTTGGCCACGGTCGGCGGGTCGAGCTTCAGCGGCCTTGAAACCAACCATTTCTCGAACAACCTCGGCAACGCCTCGCATGTTTCGTTCAGCACATCGATCAATCCGATCGAAGGCACGAATGTGGGCGACTTTATCTCGACCGAGGACTCGATCCTGTCGACGTCCGGCCGTGACATAATCGACGGGCTTGGCGGCGATGACGATATCGACGCCGACGCAGGGGCTGACGTGGTCTTTGGCGGTGACGGCAACGACTATATTTACGGCAACGACGATAACGACATTCTTTATGGGGATGCGGGGAACGATACCCTCGAAGGCGGCGCCGGGGCCGATGTGCTCGAAGGCGACGACGGCAACGATACGTTCATCATCGATGCCGAAACCGGCGTTACCGACACGGTGCGTGGCGGGGACGGGTCCGATACGCTTAGCTTCGAAAACGCAACCAGCGCCGTCACGGCGACGCTCGGGACCAGCTTCACCGGCTCGACTTTCGGGCTGTCGAACGTGTCGTACAGCAGCATCGAGAACCTTGCCGGTTCACTGACGCTGGCCAACCACCTGACCGGCGATGCCAGCGCCAACGTGCTGAGCGGCGGTGGGCAGGCCGACACGCTTGTCGGCGGGGCCGGCAACGACACCCTGAACGGCCTTGGCGGCAACGACAATCTGCAAGGCGGTGAAGGCGCGGATAGCATTAACGGTGGTACGGGCGACGATACGATTACCGGCGGTCTCGGCAACGATACGATTGACGGCGGTGAAGGTGATGATCGCGCCGTCTACACCGGAAAGCTCGAAGACTACACGGTGACCAACGTATCGACCGGTGTCTTCACCGTCGTGCACAACACAACCGGCGAGACGGATACCGTCACCAATATCGAAACCCTGCAATTCTCGGACGGGACGTTTAACCTGCAATCAGTTACGGAGACTGACGGCAGCGGCGACGTCGACGGCAGTGATTTCGGCGACGATATTACGATGATCGGTAACGGCACGGCGCAGGGCTTTGGCGGCCCGGATACTCTGTCGGTCACGGACGCGCCAACGAATGTCACCCTGGAAGGCGGCGCCGGCGACGATATCCTTGAAGTCGATCATGATAATGGTGGCACGGTCACGGCCCGCTACGAAGGCGATATCGGCGACTTCACCATCGCCGACGACAGTGCGGAGGTTCGCGCCCCGTTCGAGGACGCATCGAACATTTTGTCCGCGGCGCTGTCTGCATTGACGGGTTTGGTGTCGGATGCCAACGATATTGTCACTAACAACGGCACCGATGAATTTATCGTCGAAAACCCGTCGCTGTTCTCGACCGTTTCGACGTCGACGGATATCGATACGGCGATATCAAGCCTTTCTACGGCAATCGACAATGAAAGCGAAAGCGACACCACCGTTGCCGAGGCTTTTCTGGCCAAACTGCAATCCATCCGGACGGCCATTGACGATGCGGTGACCAATGCCACCGGCGCATTTGACGGTGTGCCGACCGTCGACGCGAATACCTTCCCTGAGCGGGCCGAAACGCAGACGACTGTTGCCTCGAATGTGACCTCCGCCCTGTCCGGGACCTTTGTTAGTATCGACGCACTTTCATCGGCGGCGAGTACCAATGCTGCTGAACTGGCGCATGTTTCCGGGGCCACTGCGTCGGATCACTTCTTCCTGACGGTCACCGACGACAATGCGGCGGACGGTGACGAAGGGGTGGATAGTCTTACCGACGTTACCAATTTTGAATTTGAAGGCGGGCTCGCTGCAACTGTTAACGATCTGGTCAACAGCTCGTTTACCGGGACGGCGGCTGCGGACACCATCGATCTAGGCAACGAAAGCACCAATATCGCCTTCGGTGGCGCCGGCGACGACAATATGACCGGCACGGCCAGCGCCGATGTTATTTCGGGTGGTGCTGGCGCCGACTTTATCGATGGCGGTGACGGCGCGGACCAGATTTCCGGTGGCCAGGGCGACGACACGATTCAGGGTGGTCTCGGGGACGACCTTCTGGTCGGCAGTGCGGGTGACGATACCCTCGTCGGCGGCGACGGCAGCGATACCCTCGACGGCGGCACCGGTGAGGACACGGCGGTGTTCTCGAACGCCGTCACGGACTACCAGTTCACGACCACGCTCGACAGCGAAGGCGATATCGCCTCGCTCACGGTCGGCCACTATCCGTTCGGTTCGGGTTCCCTTGCCGGAGAGGGCGAGGATGTCCTGGTGGGCGTTGAGAATCTCTCGTTCTCGGATACGGATATCGATCTTTCGAACCTGACCGCGACGGCGACGGACGGCGACGATCTTTTGCTGGGCGGCTTGTCCGGCGAGAGCTTCACCGCCGGTGCCGGTAACGACGTGATTTATGCGCAGGACGGTGCCGATACCCTCGACGGCGGTGCCGGGAACGATACGCTTGTCGGCGGTGCGGGTGCAGATACGTTTTTGCTGTCGGAAGGCAACGACACAATCATCACGGATTCAAGCGGCCTCGATACCATCATCGCCGATCTTACGGGCAAGTCGCTGCGGGGCGTCGAACGCGACGGCACGGACATGCTGTTCTCGACCGCTGACAGCGCGGGCACGGTCTCGACGACGCGGATTGTTGGCGCCTTCGGCGCAACGCCGTTCCAGTCGATTACCATTCGCGAGCAGGGCGAGGCGGACGAGACGTTCGTCTTCCAGCAGAGCCTGACCGGCGGTGCGGGGGATGACTTCATGGTCGCCCCGTCCGGCGGCGCTACCGTCAACGCAGGCGACGGCCGCAATGTTCTTTTCGGTGGTGACGGCGACGATACATTGACCGGCGGGATCGGTGACGACGCCTTCTTCGGGAGCGACGGTGTCGATATTTACAACGGCGGTACCGGCACCGACGAGGTTTCCTATGAGGCGGCGGGCGGCTCGGTGCTTGTCGATCTTTCGTTCGCTGCCGCAACCGACGAGTTCGGAAACGCGGATTATCTGAACGATATCGAAAACGTCACCGGTTCCCGGTTCGACGACACCCTGACCGGTAACAGTGGAGTCAACTATCTCATCGGCGGCGCAGGCGACGATACGATTGACGGCGGTGCGGGCAGCGACACCATTGAAGGCGGCGACGGCAATGACACGATCATCGGCGGTGCCGGCGATGTAATATACGGCGATGCCGGTGACGACACGTTCGTATTCAATGGCGACGAGTCGGTCGTTCATGGCGGCGCAGGCGACGACAGCGTGGAATTTGCCGGGTCCGAACTGACGCTGGTCGATGGCATGCCGCCTGCCGGCGCCGTGTACCCGACGCAGATCAACGACGCCGACGATGCGTTGCAGGAAATCGAAAGCATCTTCCTGGCCGAAACGACGGACGCGTACTTCAATGCCCAAGGCGTCGTCAAAATCACCGATGAAAACAACACGCTGACTGTTCATGAAACGGATATCAGTACGGACACGCCCAGCTTGACGTCCGTCGATGCCGAAGGGACGTGGACGCTGGACAGTCAGGAAAGCATCTCGGTCGATGGTGTCCTGAACGACTACAACGTCTATACCGCGACGGTCGGCGGCGAGACGGTGACGCTGAAAGTCGATACGGATATCGATCAGGCGTCGATTGCCAACGCCGCCGCGTCGGTCAACGAACCGACGATCAACGGTGCCGGGCAGCCCAACTTCCCACTCGAAGGACTGGTGATCAGCGACAGCGACGACCAGGGCGGGACCTATTCGGTCGATATCTCGACGGGCGGCACCGCGTTTCTGACGATCGATCCCACAGGCACCAGTGTCACCGTTACCAACAATGGGTCGAACACGGTGTCGCTGAGCGGCACACTCTCGGAAATCAATTCGATCCTCGCCGCAACGGACGCTGTCGTCTACACGGCAAACGGCGCGACGGGTACAGACAGCCTGAGCTTCACCATCGTAGATGACGGCGGCAACGGCGGCATTGCGCGGACGGTCACGGACAGCGTCGACATCGGTCTGAACCTGATCACCACCAGCACCAATGCGAACCCGGGTAGTGCGCAGTGGGGCAATACGGCGACGTGGGCCAATGCGGGACCAGAGTCCGGTTCGACCGGTGTTGTCCCGACCAGCGTGCACCACGCTTATATCATCGACGGGTCGGGCGGTATGACCATCGGCGACGGCAACGATTATACGGTCGGCGCCCTTTCGGTCGGCAATGGATTGACGATCCGCGACGGTAGCTCGTTGACCGTCGAGCAGTTTATCGACTTCCAGTTCGACGCCAGCTTTATCGGCAGACCTACGATCACTGGTAATATTCAGATGAACAACGACGGTGAGCTGTATATTAACGGCGCCGTCGATGACGATGACGGCAACCTTTATCTCACTGACGGGATTCTTGGCGGTAGTGGTTCGCTCGCCAGGGCGAAGATGAGCTTCGGCGCCGGCAGCAGTGTTTCTGATGCCCTGACGGTTCAGGACCTGACGATTACGATCAATGATGCCGGAGGGAACTACACCGACTTGCAGGGCGCCGGTACGAAGACCTTCGACAACGTCGACATGACGGTCGACGGCGAATTGCAGCTGAATCCCGACAACGAGAACTTCATCCTTGCCGGCGGCTCCGAAATCACGGTCGCCAGCGGCGGTGTGCTCGACATCCAAGACGCCGACGGCATCAACGCCGGCACGGGGGGCGGTAAGGTCACGGTTGAAAGCGGTGGCGAAATCCAACGCAATGGCAATGCCGGCGACACGGCGATTGCAGTCCCTGTCGATATTGACGGCTTGATCGATGTCAACACGGGCACGCTGACGCTGAGCGGCGGCGGGACGCTGGGCGGTAGCGCGGAGATTAACAACGGCGCTGTTCTGGCACTCAGCGGCGCCAGTGCTTATACCGTCGACGACACCCTCAGCTTCAGCGGTGCCGGGACGACGACGCTCGATAATGTCACGATCGGCGTCGATGCTGATGTTTCGGTCGCGGCCAGCCATACGTTGAACATTGCTGCCGGGACGACGATCACCGTCGCCAGCGGTGTAACGGTTACCAACAATGGCATCATCACCGGCGAAGGCACCATCGATTTCAGCGCCGGCGGCAGCTTCGTCAACAATGGCATTGTCGACCCGGACGGTACACTGACCGTCGACGGGGATGTCGACTTCGCGTCTTCGGGCGGTCTCACGATCGACATTACCGATACCAACAATTTCGACGCGATAAGCCTGAACTCGGTCGACCTGAGCGGTGGGTCGAACGTCCTCAACCTGAACTTTGGTGCGGGCGTCGACACCGGCGACTCTTTCGCCATCATCACCGACGTTGACGGCGGTTCTTTCGTTACCGGCGATTTCGAGACCACGAACATCACCGGCCTTGCCGCGAACCAGGCGGCAACGGTGACCGTCAGCGGCGGGCAGCTCGTCGTTACCGTCACCGAAGCGCCGACGATCTCGAGCGACAGCCCGACGGGTGATCTTGCCGTTGATGGTGCGGAATTTGTCATTCATTCGGAAAGCACCAGCGTTCAGGCTTATTCGGAAGCGGTAAAGCTGGCCGACGGAAAGTTCGTTGTCGTCTGGCAGGGTGCTGCCGCTGGCGTAACGGGGCTCGGCGACACGTCAGGCGCGGGGATCGTCGGTCGAATTTACAATTCCGACGGCACGCCGATTGGCGATGACTTCCTCGTCAATTCGACGATTGCCGGTAATTCGAATTACCCGGACATCGCCGCCCTTGCCGACGGCGGCTTCGTCGTCACCTGGACACAGGAAGGCGGCGCCGACGGAGACGGCGACGGCATTCTTGGGCGGCGTTATGGCAGTGACGGCACGCCGCGCAATGTCGACGGTACCACAACCGGCTCGACCGACGACTTCGTCATCAATACAAATACCGACGCGGCGCAATCGGCAACCAGCGTCGTCGGCTTGTCTGACGGCGGGTTTGCTGTGTCTTACCTGTCTTCCTCGACATCCATCGGCAGCGGCACGCCGGTGCCCGCGGTCAAGACGTATACGGCGGTTGGCGCGGTGGATGACGACGAGGTTCTTGCCTCGACCACAAACGCAACCTACACCGATACCGAAGTCGTCGCTCTGGATACCGGCGGATACGCGGTAATCTTTAAAAAGTCGGGAGGCACCTTCGCGCGCTTCTATGATTCCAACGGCGATGCGATCAACGGGACACAGACTCAACTCAGCAGCTATGAGTTCACAGGTGCGACCAAGCTCGCGGACGGCAACATCGCGCTCACGTATGCCAACAGCGGCCAGGTCATTGCACATATCGTTTCGCCCGCCGGCGCGGATGTGGTGCCGGCGTTCCGCGTCGACAATGTCGCGGACGCTTCGCAGACCCTGATCACCGGCAACGACCCGGTTCCGAACATCGCGGCATTGTCGGACGGCAGCTTTGTGGTCACCTATGCGTCCGGTTTCTACGATGTCTATGCCCAAAAAATCTCTGCGACGGGCGAACATGCCGGCGTGCCGTTCCTGGTCGGTGATACGCACTCGAACCCGAGCCTGAAACTTGCGACGCCGCTGGAATTCGGCACCGATAAGCTGCTCATCGTACGCACGGCCTTGGACGACGGGATAAACAATGCAGGCCTGATCGGCCAGATCTACGATATTGAGCCGGCACCCACCGCATTTTTCGAGGGCGAGGGCGCGATCTTCATTGACGACCAGATCGTCATTACCGATCCGGACTCCGCCGATTTCAACGGCGGCACGATGACCGTCTATGTCAGTAGCGGCACGACCGCCGACGACCGCCTGTCGGTCGCCGACAGCGGCACGCCCGGCACCGGGATTAATTTCGACGGCACCAATGTGTCCTACAACGGCGTGGGGATTGCCACCGTATCCGGCGGCGTCAGCGACAACTCGCCGCTGTATCTGAATTTCAATGCCAATGCCGATGCGGCGGCGGTACAGGCGGCAGCACGCGCCATCACTTATGATAACGTCGCCACGCCGCCGACCACAACGACGCGGACGGTTTCTCTGCTCGTTACGGATGGCGACGGCGGCACCAGCGGCACCTATACCCGCGACATCACGGTCGCGGTCAACGATCCGCCGGAAATTCTCGGCGCCAGTGTTGCCGCCGGGGCCGTGCAGTTCGACGGCGTTGACGATGCGGTGACGACACCGGTCACGTCACTCGGTTCCAGTTTCACGGTCGAGGCCTGGTTCCAGACCGGCGACAATCCCGCCGACGGAAACTTTAAGCCGATTTTGTCCAAGCAAGGGACGACGCCGGATAATTTCCAGACACCATTTGATTTGCAGGTACAGAATACCGGCAACCTGAGTTTCTTCATGGGCAACGGGTCCGGTTATGGTGTCAGTCTCGATGGCGGCGTTCTTTCCGCCAACACATGGTACCAGGTCGCTGTAAGCTATGATGACACCGACGGCACCACGACGATGTACCTGGATGGCGCAGAAGTCGCCACGGACACCTTCAGCGGAAGCCCGGTCACAAACAGCGAACCGATTGAAATCGGTCATTTTGAGAATGGCGCGAGCCAATATTACGACGGCGCCATCGGCGATGTCCGGGTCTGGAGTGACGCCCGCACGGCGACCGAAATCGCGGATAACTACAATACCCGTTTTGATGATCCGACAACGGAAGCGGGGCTGGCCGCCAATTGGACGTTCGATGAACTGAACGCCTCGGGTGCTGCCGTCGATCTGACCGGCAACGGCAACGATGCGCAGGTTCTTCAGGGACCGCCGTCCGATCCGACCGGCAGCGCGCTTTCGTTCGACGGCACGGACACGGTCGCCGACAGTGACTATGCGTCGATCCCGCACAACGCGGCGCTGAACCAGAACGTGCTGACATGGGAAGCGACGATCAGGTGGGATGGGTCGTCCGGTCTGCAAACCGTTATGTCGAAGGGGCAGGACGGCGATACAACGGGTGTGCGGTTAGGGATCGCTGACGGGGGGTATGCAAACTTTGGTATCGCAGCCGCCGGCGGACCGTATTCGACGACGGGATCGACGTCTCTCACACCCGGCGAGTGGGTCACGATCAGCGGCTCCTATGACGGGCGGTACTTGAAAGTTTACCTCGATGGTCAGGAAGACGGCACTCACGACGTCGGCTCGATCACGCCGACGAGTTTGTCGACCGGGGCCACCACAGAACCATTACTGATCGGCCGTGAGTTCGACCAGCTTGTCGCCGGTTCCGTGCGACCGTTCGGCGGAGAGATCGGCGAGGTCCGGATTTGGGACGACGTGCGCTCGCCGGTCGAACTCGATGCCAACAGCAACGCCGCGCTGACGGATCCCGCGACGCTGTCTTCGTCGGATGATCTGCTTGCGTACTACAAGTTTGACGACCCAACCCAGACGACGATCTCCAACCTCGCGACGAATTCCGTCGTTGGTGACGTGAGCCTTGCGTCCGGCGGTAACGCGCCAAGCTATGTTGATCCTTCGCCATCGCTAACGGCGCCGAACACCGCGAATTATCTGGAATTTAACGGCAGCGGGGACTCGCTCGAATTCGCGCATACATCGGGTTTCGAATCCACCGCGGTCACGATTGAAGCCTGGTTCCAGGCGGATACAGACGCCAGCGGTGTTATGAAAATCGTCAACGAGGAAATCAGCTCTTACTCGCTAGGTCTCGACGGTTTCGGACGTTTGAACGCCTCGATCTGGGACGGCACCGGATCGGTATCGACCTTTGACGCGACCGATTTGCGTGACGGCCAATGGCACCATGCGGCCATGGTGATCGACAGCGGCGTGCTGACGCTCTATCTCGATGGCGTCGCAGTGGGAACTGACAGCGGTGCGGTCTCCGGGATCGATTTTGCGGGCGGCAACCTGGTCATCGGCGATTTCGACGGCCCAGGCGGCGCCGGCAGCAACAACTTCGACGGCAAGATTGCGGACGTGCGGTACTGGACCACGGCGCGCAGTCTCGAAGATATCAACGCCAATTTGAACACCAATGTCCCTGCCGACAGTGCAGGACTGGAAGCAAACTGGCTGTTTGACGACGCGACCAGCGGCAGTCCGTCCGGCGCCGGAAGCGTGCTCGACGCGACTGATAACAATCACGATGTGGCGACAGTGAACGGCGCGCCGTCGTTCGGGGCGGGCAGCGCGACGCTCTATGCTAATGACATCGCGGTCACAGAGGATACGTTCTACAACGGCACTATTTCTGCCACGGACGCGTCAAGCGGTGCGTTGACGTTTGCCGTCGATACGGGCGGCGATCCGGACCATGGCACGCTGAGCATCGACTCCGCGACCGGCGAATTCACCTACACGCCGACGGCAAACTATTCGGGACCGGATACCTTTACGGTCAAGGTCACCGACGCCACCGGCGCGTATTCGACGCAGGTGATCAGCCTCACCGTCGAAAGTGCGCCCGATGCGCCGACAAATCTTGGCGTCACCTCGCATATCGAAAACGCGCTCGTCCTGGACGGTACGGGCGATTATGTCGACGCCGGGCGCGGTGATAACGAAAACCTGGCGATTGCCGGGGACGTCACCGTTGAATTCTGGATGCAGAAGGACACGGGCGCGGATTCCAGTCCGTTCACGTTCGGCGCGTCGGGTGAAACGTCGGCTGCCAACGTGCAGTACCAGCTTTATTTCGATGGCGGTGATCTGAAATATTACCACGAAAGCGGCAGCGGTTCTGACACGGTTCTGAACTTCGGCGACATCGGTGTTGCCGCGGGCGAGTGGGCGCATATCGCGATGGTGCGCGATGCCACCGCGAAAACCGTATCGATTTATGTGAACGGTGAACTGAGCGGTACGGCGAAGTCCTATTCGAACGATCCGACCGGCGGGGAGTCGAGCAGCATGCTGATCGGCAGGACCGCAACCTTTAGCGAGTTCTTCGACGGCAAGCTCGCCGATATGCGGGTCTGGAACGATGTCCGCACCGCCGACGAGATCAACGGCAACATGAATGCGTACGTCTCGCCCAGCTCCGACGGACTGCTTTCCAACTGGAAAATGGACGACGCGCCAGCTGCTGCGACCTCGGTGACGGACGCGGTCGGTAACGCCGACGGCACCGTCTACGGCGATCCGGCTTATGCCGCCGCCGACGTGCCCGCACAGACCGAGATCAATATCTTCGAAGATGCGCAGGTCACGTTGCACCTTGCTGCTACGGACAACGAAGGCGACACGGTCACCTTTACGGTCGATACGCTGCCCGCGAACGGCACGCTCTATCAGACGTCGGACGGCTCAACACTGGGCGCGGAAATCACCGCAAGCGCTACGGTAACCAACGTGAACGGCAAGGTCATCTTCGTGCCGGACGCGGATTTCAACGGCGACACGTCGTTCCAGTTCTCGGCCGACGACGGCACGCTGACGACGTCGCAGACGATTACCCTCGATGTCGCGCCGGTCAACGATGCACCGGACGTTGCGGGTGTGACGGGCGGTGTCAATTCGCTGCAGTTCGATGGTGTCGACGATGCTGTTAATGTGGGACGCGGCGGCAGTGACGAGTTCGCGATTACCGGTAATCTGACGATCGAAGCGTGGATCAAACCGCGTCAGTTCGAAACCGGGAACGCCGAAAATGCGATCCTTGCATTTTCTTCACCGCGCCATGACAGCGGCGATGTAGACGACAATGCGCTTTACGGGCTTTACACCAAATCAGACGGCAGCCTCTATTATTTTCACGAGAGCACGACGTCTAATACGGATACCGTTGTTACCTTCAGCGCCGCGCAGACCGGCTTGATCGAAGGCGAATGGGCGCATGTATCGCTTGTGCGCGATACCTCGGCGAAAACGGTCGAACTGTTTATCAACGGGCAGTCCGTCGGGTCCCAGAGCTACACCGACAATCCGGACGGCGGTGCGGCGGCGGACGCGGGACTGTCGATCGGTGTCGACAAGGCCTCGCACGATTGGGGGTCGGACGAAGTCACCAATTGGGACGGTGAGATCGCCGACGTTCGTATTTGGAATGCGACCCGCACGGCGGATGATATCGCGGACAACTACAATCACCTGCTCGAAACCCCGGAAAGCGTTTCCGAGAATCCGGGCCTTGTCGGTAACTGGACGTTCGATTCCATCAACGCCAACGGCACCGCGACCGATCAGACGTTGAATGGCAACGACGCGCAGGTTCTGCAGGGGCCGCCGCTCGACCGGGGCGCATCATATGCGACATTCGACGGTGCGGGCGACTACATCGACCTTGGTACCGGTGCCAATCTGATCTCCAGCGATTTCACCTGGGAAACGTGGGTTAGATTCGATGAGCCGCCGGCAGCTGGTGAAGTCTTGATTCAAGTGGGCACCGAAGGGAACTCTGCCGAGAGCGCACGACTTGTGATCGAGGGGGGGACCGGCAAAGCACAATTCGTGATTTTCAACAACGTCGGCCATCCTGTCGGCACAACGAACCTCGGCGATGGGGAATGGCACCATGTTGCGGTTTCCTATTCGGCCACGAGTCCTGCGAACCAATTGCAGATTATCGTGGACGGCAGTGTTGAAACCACGGCCAATCCGTCGCCGGCACCTGCGTTGGTTGCTGATACCGCGGCAATTGGGGCGACGGGAGTCCCGTCTCTGGAATTCAGTGGTGAAATGGCTGATGTCCGCTTCTGGGACACGGCCCGTACCGACACACAGGTTGCCGCCGATATGGGTACCCGCCTGAACGGCGATGAAACCGGCCTGCTCGGTTACTTCCCGCTGAACGGCGATGCGTCAGATGCGCAGACGAATACGACGGCAACTGATGGCACTGCGATGGGGGATGCCGCTTTCGTCGATTCTTCGCCGGTATTGCTTGGCAATAATGTGCGTTCGGGTATCGAATTAAGCGGCACCAACCAGTCGATCGGGCTCGCCGATACGGAAGCACTCGAGGTCAGCGGCGGATCGTTCACCATCGAAAGCTGGTTCCAGACCGAGGCGACGGGTTCAGATCAACAGATCATTTATTTCGGCGGCACCGACGGCAACAACCGGCTCGGCCTTACCGTCAACGCCAGTGACCAGTTGGAGGTCGCTGCCGGCGGCAATACGTTGAATACGTCGATCACGGTGAATGACGGCGGTTGGCACCATGCGGCGGCGACATTCGACGCGACGACCAATGACCTGACGCTGTATCTGGACGGGAGTGTTGCAACGGTCCTCAATGTGCCGGGCGGGATCGATTATGACGCCGCCACGGCCTACGGCGCCATCGGCGCGAACAGGAATCAAAACGGCCAGTTCTTCGAAGGCAGCCTGACCGACATTCGCTTCTGGGACGCGGCGCGCACCGCGAATGAAATCCAGGACGGCATGAACGATCATGTAGCGCCGGATCACCCCGATCTGGTCGCCAACTGGCGGCTTGATGGCGATGCTGGTGCCGCTTCGAACGGCGACACCGTCACCGATTACGCGGGCAATCTGAATGGCACGATCCAGGGGACGCCGACCTACTTGGCTGATCCGATGCCGGTGGCCGGGTTCGACGCGACGATCAATGAGGATACGTCTCTGACCGGCAGTATTGTCGCCAACGACCTCGACGGCGACGACATTACGTACGGTATTGCGCCTGACGGCCAACCTGATAACGGCACGCTCGTCGTCGACGAAACCACGGGCGAATATACCTACACCCCGGCGAAGGATTTCAACGGAACGGATACCTTCACGGTCAAGGCGATTGATGAGAGCGGCGCCAGTGCAACAAAGCAGATAACGGTCACGGTGGCCGCGCAGGCGGACGCCCCGACGATCCTGGGCGCCAGCGACGCGCAGATCTTCGTGCAGTTGGACGGCGACGACGATTACCTGCAGGTCAACGACAACGGGTTCGACCTCGATCCCGGCACCGATGATTTCACGTTCGAGGCGTGGGTCGACATGGCCTCGCTTTCAGGATCCTCCACGTTGTTCGATAAGCGTAGCCCCGATGGTGCAGGGGTCGTCGCCTTTGTCGATTCCAGTGGTTATATCCACGTGGAAATGGGTGATGGCGCGCAAACGATGGTCGGTGGCCTGAGTACCGGCACCATCGACACGGACGGCTGGCATCACGTAGCGATTTCCGTCGACCGCGACGGAGATACGGATTTCTATATCGACGGCGTGCTTTCGGGCAGTGCCGACCTGTCCAATGCGGCCGACTTGATTTTATCCAATAGCGAGCCGCTGCTGCTCGGCAAGTCCCATGACGATGCGGACTACCTGAACGGCGCCATCGACGAAATCCGTTTCTGGAACGAAGCGCGCACCGACTTTGATATCGCGCAAAATTACGCCTCCAAGATCGCCAATCCAGAGGGTGAAGCAGCACTTGCGGGTTACTGGAACTTCGATCGGATAGACACCCACGACGAAGGCTATGCAAGTGATCTGTCGGCAAACGGAAACCGGCTCTACGGTGGCGATCCGGTGCTGGATGGTGACGACGATACGGCGTCGGGCGAGACCATCAATCACCTGATCCGGGCGACGAGCTTTGACGGCGTAGATGATTTCGTCACGGTCCCCGCAGACGATCTTCTGGATGCGGAAAGCTGGACCATCGAAACGTGGGTCAAATCCGACAGCGACCAGAATGTTACCGGCGATGCGCGGATAATCACCTTGTCCGACGGCAACGACAAGGCGGCATACTCACTGCTGTTCCTGAACGGCGACCTGATGATCGAATACACCGACGGCAACGGCGGCGGCCACAACGTCATTGACGGGACGAACGATTATCGCGACGGAATCTGGCACCATGTGGCGGCGACGTTCGACGCAAACACGAACACGATTTCACTTTATGCGGACGGCGAGCTTGTAGGTTCGACCGTTGGCGGGCTTGCGCCGGTCGTTGGAAGCGGCACGCTGAATATCGGTCGATTCAATGAAAGCTTCGGACAATTCTTCGAGGGCGAGCTGGCGGATGTGCGCATCTGGGATCATGTGCGCGATGTAAACGACATCTCGGGCAGTCGCGAAGACTTCCCGCAGCCGGACGAAGACGGACTTGTCGCGCACTACAAGCTCGACGGTGCCGATGGCACGACTGCCGTCGATTCCACCGGGAATGGTCACGACGGTACGATTTCAAGCGCCTCTGTTGTCGATGTCGCTCCGAGCGTCTTTGAAACCACGATCACCATCAACGAAGACCAGACGTTCTCGGGTGTGATCGGCGCCACCGATCCCGACGGCGCGACAACATTTGCCTTCACGGTACAGTCCGATGCGGCGACGGCGCAGGGCGGGGTCGTCAACGTCGATGTGGACGGTAACTTTACCTACACGCCGCCGGACGGCCATACCGGTTCGGACACGTTCGATGTGACTGTTGCAGATGCGGAAGGTCACGAAACCACGCAGACCATCACGATCAACACGGCGGCTTACAACGATCCGCCGGCATTGCTGGGTGTCGCGCCGACGTCGGGGGGTATCCAGTTCGTCGAAAACGATGCGGATGACAGCCTCGATCCTCGTGTCATCGTGCCGGACAATGCGGCACTGAATTTCGGCGGCGACGACTTCACCATCGAATCCTGGGTCTTGGATCAGGCGACCGACTCCGACTATCACATGATCCTGGATAAGCGCGACGCGTCGGGGGCCGGCTATCTGGCGTTCCTTAATCCTGACAACACGATCCGTTTCCAGATCAAATCCGGCGGCAATAATCAGAATATCGACAGTACCGTGACTGTACCCGTCGATGAATGGCACCATATCGCCATCACGGTCGATCGCGACACCGGCGTGACGTTCTATGTCGACGGCGTAAAAGACGAGACGGCGGGCGTGCAGCCGTTGATTTCGACGGTGGATAATGAATCCATCGACAGCGCCCATGATCTGGTGATCGGCGATTCCGCGGTCGACGGCAGCAGCGTCAAGGCCTGGACCGGACAACTCGACGATATTCGCCTGTGGCGTGAAGCGCGCACCGCCGACGAGATCGCCGAGCACTACCAGCAGCGCCTCGACAGCACTGTCGACACCACGAACCTCGAAGGTTACTGGCGCTTCGATCAGATCACCGAAGATGGCACGGCAATCGATCTTTCAGGTAATGGGAACGACGCCATCGTCGGGCAGGGCGCTCCGGTCGATCCGATGTCACCGGTCCTCAGTTTCAACGGCTCCACCGACGACATCACGACCGCCGCCGCACCGGCAATTTCCGGTTCGCATTCCGCCGAAGCATGGTTCAGGACATCGTCAACCGGCACCGTCGTCGTCATGTCGACGGTTGATGGCAACTCGGACACCCTGGACTACATGCAGATCCGCCTCGACAACGGTATCGTCAACATGGAAGTCGCCGGTGATACGGGTGTCGACGTCTATACCTTCAATGCGTCGGATACGCTGAATGATGGTGAGTGGCATCACGTAGCCTATTCTTATGACGTATCGACGCAGACCTTCGCCACGTATCTTGACGGTGCGTCATATACCAACGGCTCGCTGTCGGCGGATAACAATGTCGGCACGTTTGTTCCTGACGGCAACTTCCAGATCGGCACCAGCCGCAGCGGAACACAGAATTTCGATGGCGAGATTTCTGATGTCCGGCTTTGGGACGATATTCGGACGTCGACCGAGATTGCCGAGAACTATGACGCCCGCCTGAACGGCACCGAAGACGGGCTCGCCGGATATTACCGCCTGGACAAGGATGGGACCGACAGTTCGGCGAACGGAAATGACGGCACGCTGACGGGCACGACGCTGCTCGATGTCTCGCCGACACCGATCCCGTTCGCGCGGTCGCTCGAGTTTGACGGCAGCGCCGATTACGTTTCGATCAGCGATGCGCCGGCCAGCATGTCCGCCATCACCTTCGAAGCATGGATCAAGCCGGATACGGTATCTGCCGTGGGGAATATCGTCTCCAAGGCTTCGGATGCCTTTGGGACCAGTTTTGTTATTTGGTCGGACGGGCGGCTTGCGCTCCAAACGGACGGTGGCAGCTGGAATAAATCGTCATCCTCGGTTGCGGTAAACGAATGGCAGCACGTTGCCGTCAGTTACGACGCGGCGGCTGCGGGCGGCACGATGAAGTTCTATATCGATGGCGTGCTGGATAACACAGTGACGGGCGTCGGCGGCACTATCGACACGTCAACGCTGTTTGCCATCGGCAGTCAGGACGGTGACGCGGTGGCGAACCTGTTCGATGGCAATATCGCCGATGTCCGGGTCTGGAACGACGTTCGTACGGACAATGAAATTCGCGACGGCATGACGGGATATGTCGACGGCGACGAACCTGGACTCGTCGGCAACTGGCGCCTGAACGACGATCTTGGTGCGACGACAGCCGGCACGGTAGTGGCGGATAGCGCGGGCGGTAACGACGGCACGACCGTCGGCAATCCGGCATTCGTCGACGGTGCCGCACCGGTCTACAGCTACGAATTCTCGACCGATGAAGATATCGCGGTGCACGGCTCGCTGGCCGCAACCGATGTCGAGTCCGCATCGCTGACCTTTGCGCTGGCCCATGGGGCGGACCACGGCACGGTCAGTGTCGATAGCGATGGCGATTTCGTCTACACGCCCGCAGACAACTATTCGGGTGCCGACAGCTTCCAGGTCAAAGTCAGCGACGGAAATGCGACGGTCACGCGGACCATCAGCGTCAGTGTTTCGGCTGAAAACGATGCGCCGGAAATATTGGGGGCGCAGACGACTTCGGGCGTCGTCCAACTTGACGGTGTCGACGATTATATCCAGGTAGATCACGCCGACGATCTGAACCCGGGCGATGGCAGCTTCAGCGTTCAGTTGATGGCCGATTTCCGCGACACGTCGACGTTGCAGTCCATCATATCCAAGGGGAATGCGACGTCGAGCGTCGAAGGCTGGAACGTCTTTATCGAAAGCGGATATCTGTACGTGCGCATGGGGGACGGCGGCGTCGATGCGGCGAACAAGGCGGAACTGAAGTATGACCTGACGGGGATTGACGGTTGGCACGAGATCACATTCACGCTCGACCGTGATAACGGCACGTTCGATGCTTATTTCGACGGTTCGTCAACCGGTTGGAGCCAGACTGCGGGGCGGGACAACGATCCGACGGATTGGGATATTTCCAACACCGATCCGCTGCTGATCGGCAAGACGGTGAGCGACTCAGGGTTTGCGAAAACCGCTGTCGACGAGGTGCGCGTCTGGAACAAGGCGCTCAGTGAAACGGAGATCCAGAACAACCGGAATGCCGAACTTACCGGTGGTGAAACCGATCTGGTGGCGTACTGGCAATTTGATACGGATCAGTTCGATCAAGCCACAGGCACGTTTGCGGACATTACCAGCAACGGACATGAAGCCTATGCGGGCGACCTCGTGGCGGGCGACGATGCCGAGCCGATGGTCATCGTCCCGCCGGTGGAGGCGATGGCATTTGACGGCGTCGATGACAAGATCGTGGTGCTCGACAACGATCTGCTTTCGACCGGCACCGACGATTTCAGTATCGAGGCCTGGGTCTACCGTGAAGCGTCGGGGACCGAGAACGTCATCATCGACAACCGGGATTCCGCCTATAAGGGGTGGATGCTCGGTGTCAGCGCCAGCGATACGCTGGAACTGGCGATGGAAGACGCCAACGGGAACACAAGCAACGTCTTCTCAACGGCGACGATCCCGACCGGGCAATGGGTCCATGTTGCCGTCACGGCCGACCGTGACGGGGATGCGACGTTCTATGTGAACGGCGTGAATGGCGGTTCGGCGAGCATAGAATCGTCGCCCGGTTCGTTGACGTCCGTCAGTAACTTGCTGATCGGCGATACGGATACGAGCGGCTCCACCTACGGCAGCTGGAACGGTATGCTGTCGGACGTCCGGATCTGGGATCATGCCCGAGATGCGTCGGACATCGGCGGCGACAATTTCGGTAACCTGCAGCTTCCGCAGGAAGGTCTGATCGGCAACTGGCGGCTGGACGAGGTCTCGGATACCGGCACTGCCGATGACTATTCGGGCCATGACAATCACGGTGCGGTATCGGGCGCGACCAGTGTCGTGACGGCACAGAATATCTACGGCACCGAATTGACGCTGAATGAGGATACGCCGCTGGTGGGTGTCCTGCAGGCAACGGATGCCGAGGGCGATGCCCTGACATGGTCATTGGACGCCGGGCCCGTCAACGGACAGCTTTCACTGCTCGCGAACGGTACCTTCAAGTACGTGCCGAACGACGATTACGCCGGATCGGACAGCTTCACGGCAACCGTCACCGACGCCAACGGTGATTCACGCAGCCAGATTTTCTCGATCATGGTCGGTGAACGGGCGGACGCGCCGGAAATCCTTGGGGTTTCGGCGCACGAAACGGTGCTGCAGTTCGACGGCCAGGACGCCCTTGTGGCCGGTCGAGGCGACGGGGACGAACTCGCGATTACGGGCGACGTCACGGTCGAAATGTGGATTAACCCCTCGACCCTCAAGAACGCGCATCTTCTGGCGTTCGGCTCGGCGCAGGAAACGCTGGACGGTAACGTCCTTTACAGCCTCGAAATGCTGGCGGGCGGGCAGCTGCGGTTCTTCCACGAGGATACGGGTCTCAACAATATCGTGCCGACGACGACGTCGACGCCGCTGGTCGCCGGGGAATGGGCGCACGTCGCCGCCGTTCGCGACACGGACGCGGGCGAGGTCAGCTTCTACGTCAACGGCGAGTTGCTCGAAACCATCGAATACTCCGGCGAGGCCGCGGGCGGGGATAATAGTCAGCTTCTGTTCGGCGCCCTCGACCTGACAAGCGATTACGAAGGTCTGATGGACGAGGTCCGGGTCTGGAACGGGACGCGCACCGCTGAAGAAATCGCCTCCAACTACCAACGCAAGATCACCGACGCCGAGATGGAACAGTCGAGTGAACTTGTCGGTTATTGGGACTTCGACGAAAAGAACGCCGACGGCTCTTACGTCGATCTGACGGGCAATGGCGCCAACGCGGTCCCGACGTCGACGACGATCAGCGACGTCGCCGGGCATCTGTCGCACTATACGACGTTCGACGGCACGGACGACAATGTCGTCATCGCCAACAACGCCAACCAGAGCGCAGCGGAAATCACCATTGAGGCCTGGTTCCGCGCCGACCCGAGCGGCACCGGCTTTCAGCGCATCATTGCGAAGGAAACCGACGGTGGCGCCGCCGGTGAATACAGCCTGTATCTGGACGGTTCCGGTTATCTCAACGGGACCGGTGGGGGCGTGACGCTCAACGACACGGTCGACATGCGTGACGGTGAATGGCACCACGCCGCGATCGTCATTCAGTCCGGTATCATCGGTGTCGGGAATACCAAGCTTTATCTAGACGGAACCGAAGTCGACAACAGTGGCCTTGGCCTCCTTGTGCCGGCGCCCAGTTCGTCGCAGCCGCTCGTCATCGGCGATTTCGACAATGACGATGGCTATCCGCAGAACTTCAAAGGCGATATCGCCGATGTGCGGGTCTGGAACGATGTCCGTACAGCCGCCGAGATCTCGGATAACCGCGGGGTGGAATTCTCCAGCAGCGAACCGGGGCTTGTCGCGTATTACAAACTGAACGAAGCGTCCGGCACGACGGCGGCCGACAGTGCGTCGGCGGGCAATGACGGCACGCTCCAGAACGGCGCCGAATTCGTTTCGGAAGTGCTCGACCGCCACGCGGTGGCGTCACACGTTGCCAAGCATGCGACGTTCGATGGGATTGTCGGGTCCACGGGCGACAATATAGCCATTCCGGACAACGCCGCTTACGAGACATCGACCTTGTCCGTTGAGGTTTGGTTCCGTGCCGAGGTCGATCAGGAAACCGGAGCTTCCTATCACCGGCTGGTGACAAAGCCGACGTCGGGCAACGGCAACGTCTTCTCGCTTGGCTTCACAGAGGCGACCGGCCAATTGTTCGGCGCGGCCGGAAGCTCGTTCATCACGCCCGCTAACGGTGTCGGCCCGGATCTCCGCGACGGTGAATGGCACCACGCTGCAATGACGATGCAGCCGGGCACCAACGCGTCGAGCCTGTATCTGGACGGGGTACTGATCCATACCGGGACGCAAGGCACGGTTTCGGGGGATAGCTCGCCGCTGATGATCGGTGATTACGACGACGACGGATCGCACCCGCAGAACTTCAAAGGCGATATCGCCGACGTTCGTATCTGGAGTGACATCCGCACCCAATCGGAAATTGCCGACAATCTGCTGAGCGATCTTGACGGCGCAGAAGCGGGACTGGTCGGGGCTTGGAAGCTTGATGGCGATGTCAACGGGACGGTCACCGACCTGTCGCCCACCCTTAATGACGGGACGTTGCAGAATGGCGCCTCGATCACAGAAAAGACGATGCTCGAAGTGTCGACTGGAAACGGCGTCTACTTCGACGGTAACGATAGCGGCATCGAAATTCCGCATTCGGCGGATTTCCAACTGACGTCGGATTATACCATCGGCGCCTGGATCAAGCCGGATGCGCTCAGCGGGGTGCAACGTATCCTTGGCCAGGAAGCCGAGGCAAGTCTGGACGGCTTCTCGTTCGCGCTTAACGACGACGGGCTCAGGCTCTCCTACTACGGCCAGGAAGATCTCGATATCTCGGCGTCGGCGCTGGCCGATGCCGGTGTGAGCCTGAAAGCGGGGCAGTGGGCGCATGTCGCGGTTGCGATCGACAGCGACTACGACGCCACGTTCTTCGTCAACGGGATCGACGTCGGCACGATTGCCAATACCGTGACCCCGTCTTTCAATGTGTCGGATTCGTTGCGCATCGGCTCCGCCGTCAATGCAACGCCCGAGGTTATTGAAGAATTCACCGGCGTGATCAGCGACGTCGCTCTGTGGAGCGGGGCTTTGAACGACGCGCAGATCCAGGCGGAAATGAACGGTACGCTCGATCCGAGTGCGGACTTCGTGCTTGGTTATTGGCCGCTGAACGAGGGGACGGGCAGCACCGTCCAGGATATTTCCGGCAGTGATTACCACGGTGCCTTCGACGGCACGCCCGCATGGGTCGATACGGGACCGGATGTTTATGCCGACCAGACGTTTATGCTGGAAGGCGGCATATTGCGTGGTGACATCGGCGTTTATGACGGCGATGCGGGTGAAACCCTCACGTTCTCTGTCGTGTCCGATACGCACTTCGGTGAATTGACCGTAGACGCCAGCACGGGCGCATTCACGTACGATCCGGTGCGCGGCTTCATCGGCGAAGACCGCTTCACGATCCGGGTCACGGACTCCGACGGCCTTTATGTCGAGAGGGAACTGACGTTCGAGGTCGATAACAACCGCAATGATTCGCCGGTCATCGACGGCTACGACGGCGGCGCGCATGTCAGTCTTCAGGACGCCGAAACTGTCGTGATGACCGGGGCGGCATCCACGACCCCCGAAGACTTCACCATCGAAACGTGGTTCCGCGCCGACGGTTCGCAAGCTGACGGGGATGTCCTTTTCTCGGTCCCGGGCGGCACGCATGAATACGGCGTGACGTTCAACAGCTCGGGCGGGCTCGACGGTTTCGTACAGGCGGCGACCGCGACAGGCCCGGGTGTCAACGTACTGGACGGGGAATGGCACCACGTTGCCTTCACGTTCGACAGTTCAACGGATGATTTCAATGTCGTCGTCGATGGACAGGAAGGAATGGCTGGCAACAGTTCGTTCACGAGCACCAGCGGCGACCTGACCTTCGGTTCGAGCGTGAGCGGTATCGGCCTCGTCGGTGATTTCGATGAAGTGCGTTACTGGAACGAGGTCCGGACCACGGACCAGATCATCGAAAACATGCATCAGGTGATCAAGGATACCGAAGGGTCACCGCTGAATTCGTATTGGCGTGCGGACGATTCATCGGGCACGTCCCTGAACGACGTGATGGGCGGTCCGGACGCGACGGTGCCGGCGGGTGCGCTGGTTACTGACGAGGATCCGACGTTGCCGCTGAACCGTCCGGTGCCGAGCGCCATGCTGTTTGCGGGTGACCTTGGCTCGTACGCCAACCTTGGCTCGCACACGCTGGCAGATGATGCCTTCGCCTTCACGTTCTGGGGCAATGTAAACGCCTCGACCAGCCCGAACAGGCTGCTGGAGGTCAACACCGGCGACGGTGCCGGCAACAACATGATCGAGATGACACTCGGCGCGGAAGGCGCGTTGACCGTCCTGATCAGCGACGGCAGCACGCCGGTTTCCATCACGCTCGACGATCAGTTCAGTTATGGCGAGTGGTCGCACTTCGCAGTCAGCTACGACGGGACCGACCTGAATGTCTACGTAGACGGTGAGCTTGCGGGCACGGCTGATGCCAGTGGCATCGACATGACCGGCAGGTCGGGAACACTTTATGCAGGTAACTCTGGCGACGACCTGTCGGCCGGCTCGGGATACGGCCTTGATGGCGCGCTTGCCGAAATGCGGATGTGGAATACGCCGATCAACGAGTCCGAGGTCAACTTCGACATGCTTGGGCGCGTGCCGGCGACGGCGCACCCGGTCGAGGGGTATTGGCCGCTCGATGACGCGGGGGGGCTGACGGACCAGACCATGGATGCGTCCGGGAACGGGCATACCGGCACGCTCTTCAATACCACCGAATACCCGACCTTGCCGCCGGTCCCTGGAAATGCCGCCGGCATGGCATTCGATGGCGCAACCGGTTACGTGAAGGCCGAATACGATGGCGACGGCGATAACCCGTTAGCGCTTAAGGGTGACATGACGGTCGAGTTCTGGGTCAACCCGAACAGCTTTAGCGGCCGCCTTTTCAGTTTCTCCGGGGAAGCAACCACGGACGACGCGCCCAATAATTCGTTGTATGAACTGTCTATATCTTCCGGTGGTGATCTTCAGTGGCATCAGGAATACGGAGAAGGCTCGGGCGTTGCGCTAACGGCATTCACGTCCACCGGGATTGCTTTGAACGAATGGTCGCATGTCGCTGTGACCCGGGATGCCTCTGCGCGAACGGTCACGCTTTATGTGGACGGGGCGCAAGTGGGCTCCCCGGTGCCGTATACCAATCCCCCGACGGACGGTGAAAACGGGGATCTGTTCATTGGCGTCAAAGGTGACATGGCTCACTTCTTCGACGGTCAGATCGCGGACTTCAGGGTCTGGGACGACGTCCGCACAGCGGCGGAAATCTCCGACGGCCTGAGCCATTCGCTCGTCGGCGGGGAAGAGGGCCTTGTCGGGTATTGGCCGCTGACGGACGGCTCGAACCGCGCGGCGCAAGATCTGACACAGAACGGGATCGACTGCGAGCTTCATGGTGGGGCCGATTGGGTCAACCGCAACATTATCGTGAACCCGGAAGCGACGACGTACCACGGTCGCCTGAACGCGTTCGACGCCGACGGCGATGCCTTGACCTTTGAGCTTGAGACCGATGCCACCAACGGCAGCGTCACGGTGAATGCCGACGGCACGTACAGCTTCCTGCCGGCCGGCGGTTACAGCGGTGCCGACCAGTTCACGGTCAAAGTGTCGGATGCGAACGGCGGCGTCGACTACATGACGGTGACGACGGCCACCTATGGCACGACCACATGGAATGGTACCAGCGGCGACGATGTGTCGAATGCCGCGGACTGGTCCGACGGTCTGCCGGACGAATTCACCAAGATCGTTATCGGTGACACCACGAACCCACCGATGCTGACGACCGGTGGTTACCCGCTCGACATCATGACCGTCGCGGCCATGGTCAACACCGGACCCGACGATTTCGCCATCGCGAGTGGTACTGCCCTGGAGCTTGCACAACCGATGACTTCAACGGTTTCCGGCGGCTCCTTCTCGCTGAGCGGCGATTTGTGGGGGCGGGGCAGCCTGGAAATCGGCGCAAGCGGCACGTTCAACTTCCTTGAAGGTTCGATTGCAACGGACGGTATCGTCAATTCGCTGGGCACGACGGTGATCACCGGTTCGACCGTTCGCACCGTCGACACCACGCTTGTACTCGGCGGCACGACGACGTTCGGTAACGCAGCGACCATCGACGGCACCGGTAATATCGAGATCGCCGGAACGACAACGGTGACCGGCACCGGCTCTGCGGTATCGAATGACGTCTACATCACCCCGGACGGCACGCTGCAGATGAATGCACTGGGTAACGTGAACATTGACCTGACGGGTTCAAGCGTCGTTAACGCCGGTCTGATCCTGCTCAGCGGGTCTTCGACAAACACGCTCGACATCGATATCCCGAACACGGCGTTGTTGAACGAAGGAATCCTCAAGTTCGAGAATACGGAAGCGTCGGGTAGCCGGATCATTCGCGGCGACGTCACGAACGTCGGTCTGATCGATGTGGACGGCAACGGCACCATCGTTGGGTCTGGCTCGAATGACCTTACTGTCGACATGCGCAACGGCACCGTTGATATCGCATCGGGCAAATTCCTCAGGGTCGGAGCAGGCTCGAATGTCGAGAGTATCATCGTCGGCCCGAATACCGTGCTGACCGGGGATGGTCTGCTCGATTTCGACACCGGTAACGAACTAAGGGTCGACGGGGAGTTCACATACACTGCAGATATGCCGGAACTGCTTCTTGGCAGCGCGGTGTCTGTGGTGTCGCATGACGGTGGCCCTGTCACGTTCACAATCGCCCCGGGGGCCTCGCTCGAAATCGCCAATCTCGACTTCACGTCAGATGTGAACGTTATCAACTATGGTACCGTCACGTCTGATGGCGCGTTCGATTTGTACGGCGGCTTTACCAACATGGAAGGCGGCGTGCTGAATGCAACTCTGGGTGCGATCACGCATAACATGGATTTCGGCGATACCGTGAACAACTACGGTACGATGATTTTTGACGAAACCGACAATTCGACCTCACTCGCGGCATTTAACGTCACCGGCGGCGGCGAATTGAATAACCACGGCACGTTCACTGTGACACAAAGCGGGGCGTCCGCATCGTCTACGTTCACCATCGGTGCGTTCATTAACAACTATGGACAAATGAACATCGAGCGCGACGTCAACGTCAACGCAGCGGGATCGCCCGAGCATACAAATGCCGGCACGCTGACATTGGCGAACGGAGCGGTTTTGGCCTTTAAGGGAACGGACGACTTTACCAACCTTTCGACCGGCACCATTACCGGAGAAGGGACGCTCGATGTTTCCGCCACCGGCGTTGTTTTCCAGAACGAAGGCATCGTCGAGGTCGCCGGCAGCGATGCCGCCGGCGCGCTGCATGTCGTTGGTGACATGATCAATACGGACGCCAGCGTAATCGACGTCGAGGTCGGCAACGGCATCAACGACACGCTCGACGTCAGCGGCGAATTCACCATGGCGGGTACGCTGAGCGCGTCGTTCATCAATGCAAGCACGCCGACGGCGGGCGATGTCTTTAACGTTGTGACGTTCGGCACTGCCGCGTCCGGCACGTATTTCGCCGAGATCGAAGGGCTGGAAGGTGACGGCGTGATCCTGCTGGATCCGACGTTCGGCGGCTCGGCGATTACCATGACAGCCGTAGCCAACGCGATTGCGCCAACCAGCGGTACAGACAGCTTCGAAGGCACGTCGGGCGCCGATTACGCATACGGCGGCGCCGGTGATGATGTTCTGGACGGTGACGGCGGCGCGGATGTGCTGATCGGCGGCGAAGGTGACGACGTCATCAAGGTTTCCGACAATGCCTTCCACTATATCGACGGTGGCGAAGGCACGGATACGCTCGTTGCGCATAATGGCCTCGATATGTCGGCGGTGCGCAACGACATCGTTTCCGGGTTCGAGGTATTGGATATCGGGTTTGGTGCATTGACCCTGGATGCGGACGATGTGGTGTCGATGACCGACGGTACGAATGCGCTCACCGGGACGAACAAGACACTGGTCGTGACCCGCAACGATTTCGGCGATGCCATCGATATCGGCACCGGTTGGGGGACGGCGACGACGGAAACACTTACCGTCGACGGCGAGGTGCGGACCTTCGACAAGCAGGTCCACTCGGCAACTGGCGCGACCATCTATGTCGAACAGAGCGTGCAATCCCTGGACGCGATGACGGAAACGGTCGGCTTCACCATCAGCGGCGAAGCCATCGCCGACTATGCCGGTTGGGCGGTCAGCAGCGCGGGCGATGTTAACGGAGACGGCTTTGCCGACTTCATGGTCGGTGCGACTTATGCGGACCGAAACCAGACGGGCAGTGCCGGCAGCAGCGGCGCGGCATATGTCGTCTTCGGTGCGGCCAGCGGGCTGACCGATGTCGACCTGAGCGCCATTGCCGCGGGTGACGGTTCGCTGGGCTTCAAGCTCGAAGGCAGCACGTCCGGTGATTTCGCCGGATCATCGGTTTCCACGCTTGGCGATGTCAACGGTGACGGGATCGACGATATCATCATCGGTGCGTCCGGTGGCGGTTCGTCGAACGAGGGGGCTGCTTATGTTGTCTTCGGCAAGACGACCGGTTTTGACGGCGCCTATAACCTGGACGCGTTGGGCAGCGACGGGTTCAAAATTTCAGGCGCATTGGCGAGCGAATATGCCGGGATCTCGGTGGCCGGGGGCGGCGACATAAATGGCGACGGACTGAACGATATCATCATCGGCGCGCAGCAAGGCGCCTCGGACTCCGGAAAGGCTTATGTGCTTTACGGATCGACGGGCCTTGGTGCGGATATGACCACCGCTGCCATCACGGGCGCTATCGGCACGACGATTGACGGGATTGATGTAGACGACGGCGCCGGAACGGCGGTCAGTATCGCCGGCGATCTTAATGGTGATGGGTACGACGATGTCCTGATCGGTGCGCCGTGGGCGGATGGCCTTACGAATTCGACGTCTTATTCGGGCGAAGCCTATGTGCTGTTCGGCAAGGACGGCGGTTTGGGCGCAAGCGTCAACCTGTCGACGTTGCAATCCGGCGACGGCAGCACCGGCTTTACCGTGACCAGCACGGAAGCCGATGCCTTCCTGGGGGCCGTTGCCATGCTTGGCGATATCAACGGCGACGGCTTCGACGACATGGCCGTCGGGGCACCCCGTGCCGACGGCGCGTATTCGGATACAGGGTCGATGTACGTCGTGTTTGGCAAGGAGTCCGGATATACGGCAACGCTTGATGTTGCGAGCCTCGACGGCAACAACGGCTTCGAGATTATCGGTGACGAGTTCGGCGCGTTTCTGGGTGGTGACATGAGCGTCACGCCGGTCGGCGATTTCAACGGCGATGGAATTGACGACATTGTTGTCGGCGCGATCGGGGAAAACAACAATGCCGGCGCGGCGTACGTGATCTTCGGTTCCACCGATGGTTTCGCGGTCGACCTTGCCATCAGCGACATGACTGGTGACCAAGGCTTTGCCCTGTATGGCGACGGCACCAATAACGACTATGTGGGCGCAAGTTTGAGTGGCGCCGGAGATATCAACGGGGACGGCTTTGCCGATATCATTATTGGTTCCAACGACTACAGCAGCGGCAACGCCGGTTTGGATTACGTCATTTACGGCGGCGATTTCTCGGACAGCGTCGTCAGCACAGGGTCTGCGGGAGCGGACGTCCTTATCGGCTCCAGCGGCAACGACACGCTGGACGGCGGCGACGGCGGTGCGGATGTGCTGCGCGCCGGGGCCGGGGATGACAAGCTCATCATCGGTAACAGCGATTTCGCCCGCATCGACGGCGGGACCGGTCAGGACACGTTGTTCCTTGAAGGCGAATTCGATCTCGACCTTTCAGCGATCGCCAACAACATGGTGACAGGTATCGAACACATCGACATGAACAACGATATGGCAAACGTGCTGGACATCGACTTTGCCAGCGTGCTCGATATCGGTGAAGCAATTGACCAACTGGTGGGCGAAGCGAACATGCTTGTCGTTTCAATGGACGAGAACGATACGATCAACTGGATCGGCAATTGGACCGAACGCGCAGAACAGCCGGCTGCTGCTGCTTCGCAGGGTTATACGGTTTATGACAGCGACGACTCCAATGCATCTGTGGCGCTTCAGAATCCCACGTTGCCGGGTGGCGGTGGGCTTGCCTGATCGTCATGACTGATAAAAAGAAGACGCCTGCCCGAAAAAAAGCCGCTTCCGGGAAAAAGACCGCCGCCAAGACCGCACCGAAGGACTCAGCCGACAAGAAGGTTGAATTCATCTGTTCGCGGCATTTCACGTCTTGGCTTGCCGGGCAGGGCGTTAGCCTGGCCTTCACGACGTATCAGGCGTCCAAGCTATTCCTCATCGGTCTGACGCCCGAGGGCGAGCTTTCGGTTTCCGAACGCACGATCGACCGCTGCATGGGCATCGCATCCGCCGGGCGGTCCCTTTACGTGGCATCAACGTGGCAGATCTGGCGGTTTGAGAATGCCATGAATGCGGGCGAGCGCGCCGACGGTTATGACGGCGTGTACGTACCGAAAGCCAGTCATGTCACCGGCGATATCGATTGTCATGAAATGGCCGTCGATGGCGACGGGCGTCTGGTGTTCGTGAACACGCTTTTCAACTGCCTGTCATACCTGAGCCGAGATTACAGCTTTTATCCCGCCTGGAAGCCGGATTTCATTTCCGGTTATGTACCGGAAGACCGTTGCCACCTGAACGGTGTCGCCATCGATGACGGCAGACCCGCTTACGTGAGCGCGGTATCGCGTTCGGACATGGCGGACGGCTGGCGCGACCGGCGCAAGGACGGCGGTGTCGTCATCGACGTCAGAACCAACGAGATCGTCTGTGACGGCCTGTCGATGCCACATTCCCCACGCATGCACGGCAAGACGCTTTGGCTGCAGGATTCCGGCAGCGGTTATCTCGGCCGGGTCGACATGGCCAGTGGCAAGTTCGAGCCCGTGGTTTTGTGCCCCGGGTTCCTGCGCGGCATGACCATCGTCGGCAACTTCGCCGTGGCCTGTATTTCAAAGGGCAGGGAAGATCACACATTCGGCGACTTGGCGTTGGAGCAGAACCTGAAAGACCGCGACAGCGACGCGCGCTGCGGCCTCGTCGTGATTGAGCTGACGTCCGGGAATATTCTGCATTGGCTCAGGCTGGACGGCGTTGTCGAGGAACTGTTCGGCGTCGCCGCGCTACCAGGCGTGACCAAACCGCGCGCCGTCGGCTTCAAGTCGGACGAGATCGCCCGCACCATCAGCCTGCCGCCCGATCTTGCGTAATTTTTTATGCTTCGAGACGAACGCTTTGCGTTCTCCTCAGCATGAGGTTGATTTATTATCCGGCGGCGAGAATCCGGTCGACGAATTCGAGGCGATCCTGCCCCCATAACGTTTCTTCGCCGATGATATAGAACGGTGCGCCCATGACGCCGAGCCGAATGGCGTGGTCGGTATCGGCTTCCCATTTCTGCGTCACCGACGGGCTTTGACCGGCGGCAAACAGAAGCTTGCCGTCCAGCCCGCACGCATCGGCGATTTCCAGCATGGTGTCGGCATCGGAAATATCGCGTTCCTCGGCCCAAACCGCACGCATGATGGCATGGCAGAAGTCAAACACATCGGTGCCCATTTGCTGTGCGGCGATCACCATCCCCGCCGCCAACTTGTCGGACACCGGGAAATGCTTGGGTTCAAGGTTCAGCGGGACCTTGCGGTAATCGCGCCAGCGCCGAAGTTCCTGCATGCGCAGCGCCTTTCGGGCGTCGGAACGCTTGGCCAGGGGCAATCCGCCGGTCGCCTCGAACACGCGGCCCAGGTTGACGGGAATATGGCGAATCGTTGCGCCGTGCCGGTCGGCGATTTCCTTGAAAGCGGCATCGCCCAGATAGGTCCAAGGCGATACGAGCGTGAAATAATAGTCAATCGTCGTCACGGGCACTCTCCATTTTCGCGTGTGGTTCAAGCACTGTCTCGTGTTTGAGAGGCGGCGGCAAGCCTCGGTGTGTTGCGAATTTACCACGCGATCGAATTTCCGCAGGTGTTTTCGTGATTTACGGTTTCTTCACGTTGACAGGAAAAACTGATGTCCTAACCATTGTCATATAAGGGTCATTTAAAGAACCCTGTTGATAAGTCCCCGGGGAGGCGTGTTGTCGTACCGCATAGGGGGTTCGTACATGGAACGTACGCCGCATAATGGAGACCAGCTTTTTGAGGTTTCCATCTATAACAAAGAAGTGCGCTCTCTCGTAAAAGAGAACATGAGCCACGATTTTTTTGACGATCACTGGGCAGATGAACAGGTTCGCGACGTCCTCGCCGAAACGGCGGACGAGGCACGCCAGCTTGTCGGTAAGCGTTTCCCGTCAGATGAGGGATTCGTGATCGCTTCGGTCAAGCCGCTGCAAATGGCCTGATCCTTCGCCCGAAAGGGCGTAGGTTCGGTTTACGCAGACGTAGTCTTGTCCGCTAACTGGGCGATTTCCCGCTCACGTAGCGTCTTGCGCATGATCTTGCCGGTTGAGGTCAGCGGTAGTTCGTCGACGAATTCGACGAGCCTCGGGTATTCGTGCGGACTCAGCCGTGTCTTCACGAAGGCACGGATATCCTCTTCCAGATCGGGCGAGCCGTTGTTACCCGGCATCAGCTTGATGAACACCTTGATGACTTCGGTCCGAAGAGGATCCGGCACGCCGACGGCGGCGGCCAGTTCTATTGCCGGATGCTTGGTCAGGCAGTCCTCGATCTCGCCCGGGCCGATACGATAGCCCGCCGACGTGATGACGTCATCATCGCGTCCGATGAACCACAGGTATCCATCCTCGTCCATTTGCCCCTGATCGCCGGTCAGCAGCCAGTCGCCGAGATACTTGTTCTTGGTGGCCTCGGGGTTGTTCCAGTATTCCAGCATCATCACCGGGTCGGGGCTTTTGACGGCAATCTGTCCGACTGTCCCCGGCGGCACCTCGACGCCATCGGAATCGATGATGCGCACATCGTGGCCGGGGATCGGGCGGCCCATGGAGCCGGGCTTGATTTCCATGATTTTCTGGCAATTGGCGACGACCAGATTGCATTCCGTCTGGCCGTAGAATTCATTCAGCGTGATTCCGAAGGACGCACGGCCCCAATCGAGCAACTCGACGCCCATCGGCTCGCCGGCACAGGCAATGGTGCGCAGATTGACCCCATGGGATGGGATGTCACTGACGGCGCGCATCATCTTCAACGCTGTCGGCGGCATGAACGTATTGCGGACCTTGTACTTGGCCATCAGATGCAGCGCCGCTTCGGGATCGTACTTGCCGGCGCGGTACGCCAGCACCGGCACGCCGTGGAACCACGCCCCCATCAGACAGTTCATCAAGCCGCCGATCCATGCCCAGTCCGCCGGAGTCCACATCAGATCATCCGGCTGCGGCAGGAAGTCATGGAAGAACTCGACCGCCGGCATGTGTCCGATCAGCGAGCGGTGGCCCTGCAGCGCGCCCTTGGGGTTGCCGGTGGTCCCGGACGTGTAGACAATATAGGAGGGGTCCGTACTGGCCGTGTTGACATTGCTGAACGCATCGGACGCCGCATCGAGACCTTTCCATAAATCCCGCGTGCCGTCGCCGGCCTCGCCATCAATCAATAATACGACTTTCAGCTCCGGCAATTGATCGCGGATCGCGGCGATCTTCGGGTAGTGCGCGGCTTCGGTGACGATGACGCGCGCGCCGCTGTCCTTGAGCCGAAAGGCGAGGGCTTCTTCGCCGAAAAGGGAGAAGAGCGGGATCGAGATTGCGCCCATTTTCCAAGCGCCGACATGGCTGATCGCAGCCTCGACGCATTGCGACAGCAATATACCGACGCGGTCGCCCCGCACCACACCCTGGGCCGTCATGAAATTCGCCATCCGGTTGGCAAGACGCTGTAGTTCCAGCCAGGAATAGTCGCGGCGCGTTCCGTCCGCGTGCGCAACGATCAGGCCGGTTGCATCGGGCATGTTCCGGGCATGGCGGTCGCAGACCTGCTCGGCCATATTAACCCGCGCCGGCACGTGCCAGGCGAAGGCGTCGCGGACGGCTTCATAGCTGCCCGCATCGGTTAGCAGCGGCATTGGTGTTTCTCCCGTTCTCCCACAATTTTGATAGCAGAAGAATGCCGATCGAAACAGGTTGAACGCCCGATATGTGTGATTTTAGCGAGAGGAGGAGTCAGTTAACGCTTGTGGCCAGTGGTGCGAATTCCTGTTCTACTTCGACGTTGCCTTCGAAGACCAGATAGCTCCGCATCCCTTCCAGCAAAACGCCGTCATAACCTTGCGCGATCAGGCCATAGACGAAGGATTCCGGGCCGCCGGAAATCACCTGCTGCCAAGCCGGGTTCCAATATTCGACGAAATAGCGGTCCGGATCGCCCGGATACGGGGCGGTGATGAAGCTCGGGGAGCCTTCCTGCCAATCGGGTTTCCAGTAGTAGCGGTAGCTTGCGGCAGTGCCGATATCCATGCGCGCGAACACGAGCCGGCGTGCGCCAAGCTTTTTGTATTTCAGGGTTTCGACCGCAGCCTTGCCGAGCGGATCGCGTCCGGAGAACGGGTCGACGATGACAAGATCGAAGTTGGTGTCGTGAATCCTGAGCGCAAATTGGTCCTGGCGACCGAAGGCCGCAGGGTCGCTCAGATACAGAAAGTTCTTCACGTCCTTCATCGCCAGAACGTTGTTCGGGTTTTCATCGTTGGGGCGGCGGGGGTAGGGCGGAATTTCCGTCAGGTACGATGTCGGTTTGTGCGCGACGGTCGCGATCAACCCACGGTCGCGGGCCGCCTTATAGACGGCATCGATGGACGCGGGCTGCGTTGCGTAATCGAGGACCATGACAGGCAAGCCGGCATTCTTGGCGCGCGCTATATTCGCTAGCACCTGCTCTTGCACTTCGGGCGGCGGGGCCTGGCCGATGGCCTTGTAGCCGAGGAACACCCCGTCATACATCACGGAATCAACGGACCGTGTGAAAGTGCGGGCCGGAGAGATGATGTTCTCGTCTTGCAGGTTGCGCTTGATGATCAGCTCTTCGGCGTCGCGCGCGACGACGACGAAATTCGGCTTCTGCTGCCGCGCGTAGGTCGAGATGCGTTGGATGAACGCGCGCATTTCCTCGCGATGGTCGACGAGTGCGCGCCGTGTATCGATGACCGGCGCGAATGGTGCCGCGCCGTCCTGTCCTTGAACGCGGACATAGCCGGGATCGCCGGGTGCGGGTTGTTGCTGTGCCGTTGCCGGAACGGCGAGCAACGCCACAAGCGCCGCGCAAATAACTGATTTCAAGGCTGTGTTCGTCGTCGGCATGGCGTCCGATCCCTGCGTCCGCCGAGTTTCGCTCAGACGGGCAATAAATTCGCGACATCCTCGGCGATGGCCATCGAGGACGTCAGTCCCGGCGATTCTATGCCGTAGAGGTTAACCAGACCTTTAATGCCGTGCACGTCCTCTCCCTGGATCACGAAATCCGTGGCGTGCGAGCCTTTCGGGTGAATTTTCGGGCGCACCCCGGCGTAGCCCGGCTGCAGCGCGCCGTCGGGCAAAGCCGGCCAGTATTTGCGGATCGATTCGTAGAAGCTTTCACCGCGCGCCGGATCGACGGTGTAATCGATCTTGTCGATCCATTCCACATCGGGGCCGAACTTGACCTGGCCCCCAAGATCGACGGTCACGTGCACACCGAGCCCTCCCAGCGGGTCCGGCACGGGATAGATCAGCCGCGTGAACGGGGGCTTGCCGCCGCCCAGCGTGAAATATACACCGCGTGCGAAAAACTGGCCGGGAATAGTATCGCCGGGAATGCCTTCGATGGTGCGCGCGACCGGCTGTGCGTAAAGGCCCGCCGCGTTGACCACGTGATCGCACAGCAATTCCATCGGCTCATCGCCGCCGACACGCAAAAGAATCCCGTCGGAGCGGATCTCACCACCGATCACCGGACTGTTGAAAGCGATCATCGCGCCGTGGTCCTCGGCATCGCCCTGATAGGCCAGCATCAGACCGTGGCTGTCGACCAGCCCGGTGGACGGTGACAGCAGCGCGCCGTGGCATGTGACGTTGGGTTCCATTTCCAGAACTTTGGCGGAATCGACGAACGTCAGGTCATTGACCTGATTCACTGCGGCACGGCCCTTGATATCTTCGAGCAGATCGAGTTGGCCCGCGTCCGTGGCGACGATCAGCTTGCCGCAGCGCTTGTGCGAGATGCCGTGGCTGGCGCAATACGCGTACATCATGTCGCGGCCCTTCACGCACAGCCGCGCCTTGTTGGAGTCCTTGCCGTAATAGATTCCGGCGTGGATGACCTCGGAATTTCGCGAACTCGTCCCGGTGCCGATCATATCGGCGCTTTCCAGCACAATCACCTCATGCCCGGCCATCGCCAGCGCCCGCGCAGACGCCAATCCGACGACACCGGCGCCAATGACGACGCAACCAACCCGATCAACCATGGAAACTCCGTATGAATAAGCCTTAACGGCAAGAATGACGGCGGATTTTCCTCTTATGGCCCTTTGTGGTCAAGCATCACGCATCTGCAGCAGCGCGGGCGCTAAGTCCGCTTGAAGGCAGCCTTTTGCGCGCGTACATTTTAGCTATGGCACCTTTGGACGAACAACCGCAATGGCAACGCAGCGTCTGCCCGCACGACTGTCCGTCGACGTGCGCGCTGGAAATCGAAAGACTGGCTCCTGACCGCATCGGCAAGGTGCGCGGGAATGCGCTGAACGATTACACCGACGGGGTGATCTGCGCCAAGGTCGCGGCATACCGCGAGCGGGTACATCATCCGGACCGCCTGAAGCAACCGATGCGCCGCGTCGGTGCCAAGGGCGAGGGCAAGTTCGAGCCGGTCAGTTGGGACGATGCCCTCGATATCGTTGCCGAGGCGTTTCAAAAGGCCGAACAGACGCATGGCCCCGAGGCCATCTGGCCGTATCATTTTGCCGGCACCATGGGGCTGGTGCAGCGCGACATCATTCATGGTTTCCGCCATACGCTCGGTTACTCGCGCGAGGACGAGACGATCTGCGTCGCCACCGCCGTTGCCGGCTGGATGGCCGGGTCGGGCAAGGTCTCGGGATCGGATCCGCGTGAGATTCCCAAGTCGGACATGATCATCGTCTGGGGCGGCAACCCCGTCTCGACGCAGGTCAATGTAATGACCCACATCGCCAAGGCACGGAAGGGACGCGGCGCGAAACTTTACGTCGTCGATCCGTACCGCACGCCGACAGCGGCACAGGCGGACGTGCATCTTTGTATCCGGCCCGGCACCGACGGGGCACTGGCGTGCGCCGTCATGCATGTGTTGTTCCGCGACGGCTATGCCGACCGCGACTACATGGCGCAGTACACCGATGTGCCGGACGAACTCGAAGAACACCTGAAAAGCCGTGGCCCGGAGTGGGCGTCGGCGATCACCGGGCTGAGCGTCGATCAGATCGAAAGCTTCGCCCGTGCCTATGGCGAGACCGAGCGCGCGTTCATCCGCATCGGCTATGGCTTTACGCGTTCGCGCAATGGATCGGCGAATATGCACGCGGTGTCGTGCCTGCCGGCGGTCGGCGGTAAATGGAAGTACGAAGGCGGGGGCGCGCTGTATTCCAACCGCAACCTGTTCGGCGTCAACCAGTCGCTGGTGCGCGCTCTGGACATGGCCGATACGTCGAAGCGCGCACTGGACATGTCACGCATCGGCCGCATCCTGCTGGGTGAGGACGAAAGCCTTTTGGGCGGTCCGCCGGTCACGGCGATGATCATGCAAAACATCAATCCGGCCGAGGTGGCGCCGGAAACCAACCGCGTCATCGCCGGTCTGGAACGCGAAGACCTGTTCGTCTGCGTTCATGAGCAATTCCCGACGGCAACGGTGGCATACGCCGATGTCGTGCTGCCGGCGACCACGTTCCTGGAACACGACGACCTGTATCAGGGCAGCGGGCACCTGTATCTGCAGGTCTCGAAACGGATTATCGACCCGGTCGGGGAATCACGTTGCAACGTCGACGTCCTGTCGGCGCTGGCGAAGCGGCTCGGCTCGGACCACGAAGTCTGGAATATGAGCGCGTGGGACCTCATCGACAGGTCGCTGCGCGACAGCGGACGGCCGGGCGCCGACGAGGTTCACGCGGCCGGCTGGGTCGATTGTTCGATGTCGTTCGAGGACGCGCACTTCCTGAACGGCTTCAATACGCCGGACGGCAAGTTTCACTTCAAGCCCGACTGGACGCGTGTCGGTGCCTCTGTCGACAGAATGCCGGTATTGCCGGACCACGAACCCGAAGTCATCGACGAGGTGACGCCGGACAAACCGTTCCGCCTTGTCGCGGCACCGGCGCGGCGGTTCCTGAACACGTCGTTCACAGAAACCCCGTCATCGGTAAAGAAGGAAGGCCGCCCGACAGCGTTGATCCATCCTGACGCCATGGCCCGGCTTGGGCTTGCCAACGATGACGAGGTCATTCTCGGCAACGACCTGGGCGAGGTCACCGTGCATGCCAAAGAGTTCGACGGGCTGCAACCGGATGTCGTGGTGGTCGAAGGAATCTGGCCGAACCGATACTTCAAAAACGGCCTCGGTATTAACGTATTGATAAGTGCTGATCGTGCATACCCGAATGGCGGTGCTGTGTTCCACGACACGGCTGTGTGGATGCGCGCCGCCTAAAAGAAACGGCTTTTGAGGGCACGCTGTTGAGCGCTACACATGCACACGTGATTGTCGTCGGGAACGAAAAGGGCGGCAGCGGTAAATCCACGACCTCCATGCACATTGCGATCGCGCTGATGATGCAGGGCTATAGTGTCGCCACGATCGACGTTGACGGTCGGCAGGGCACGCTCAGCCGCTATGTCGCCAACCGTGAAATGTTAAACAAAAAGCTCGGGCGCGATTACTCGCTGCCGGAGCATCACCGGATTTCCGCGCACAGCCTCGACGGTATGAGCGATGCCGAGCAGACCGCCGAGGCAGAGCGTCTGCAGCTTCTGATCGAAGGTGCGAGTTTCAATCACGATATCGTCGTCATCGATACGCCGGGCGCCGCCAACAAACTTTCGTTCATGGCGCACACCTATGCGGATACCTTGATCACGCCCATGAACGACAGTTTCATCGATCTGGACGGGCTTGCGCACATGGACGGCCAGGGCGCCACCATCAAGGGACCGAGCCATTATGCCGAGGCGATCTGGGAAGCGAAGAAAGCCCGGGCTGCGCGCGACGGCGGCACCATCGATTGGGTCGTCATGCGTAACCGTCTGACCAATCTCGATTCCTACAACAAGCGCGATGTCGAGCGGGTGATCCGCGAACTGTCGCAGCGCATGGGCTTTCGCGTGCTGCCGGGCTTTTCCGAGCGTGTCATTTTCCGCGAGTTGTTCCTCGTCGGTTTGACGATCCTCGATCTCAAGCAGGCCGCGGGTGGCGCGCCTCTCAGCCGCTCACACATAGCGGCCCGCGACGAGGTGTTTTCCATCGTCGACGGCCTCAATTTGCCGGCGGTGCCGGTGCGCGAACAGTCGGCGCTCGGCTAACCCTCGCATTTACGCTAATTTGGCTTATCTCATAAGGGTATGGGAAAGGAGCCAGCGTGGCCGACGATCTGCCCGATAAACGAAAACGTGCACAGGAGGTGGATGCCTTTCTGTCGAAAGTCGCGCAAACACCTCAACGCACGGCGCGCAACGGCAAGCGCGGGCGCTTGCTGTTCGCCATGGACGCCACCGCCAGCCGTCAGCCGACCTGGGACACGGCGGCCACCATTCAGGGCCGCATGTTCGAGGAGACGGCGGCGTTGGGCGGACTGGATATCCAGCTTGCGTTCTATCGCGGTTTCGGGGAATTCAAGGTCGGGCGCTGGACGGACAATGCCGACGAGCTTTTACGTCTGATGACGTCGGTGTTCTGTCTGGCCGGGGAAACGCAGATCGGCAAAGTCCTACAGCACGCCGTCAATGAGGCGAAAGCCGGGCAACTGAACGCACTCGTTTTCGTCGGCGACATGGTCGAGGAAGACGTCGATCATTTAGGCCGTGTCGCGGGCGAGTTGGGGATATTGGGCGTCCCGGCATTCATCTTCCACGAGGGGCACGATTCCGTCGCCAAGTTCGCCTTCGGGCAGATCGCGCAATTGACCGGCGGCGCCTGTATGAACTTCGATGCCGCCAGCGCAGATGTGCTGCGCGAGCTGCTTGCCGCCGTCGCGGTTTATGCAGCGGGCGGGCGCAGGGCACTGGAAGACAGGGCAAAGCAGGGCGGTGCGGCCCTGCAAATCACACAGCAAATGAACAGGGCCGAACCGTGAGTTATCTGTTTTTGGGTATCGGCGTACTGGCGGGCTTGCTGCTGGCCGGAAAATGGTTCGTGTCGGCGGAGCCGAAAACCCTGGTGCGGGTGCTGAAATGGGTGCTGTTCGGTGTCATCGGTATCGTTGCGTTGTTTTTCATCGTGTCGGGGCGGTTTATCTGGATCTTGTGGCTGTTGCCGGTGCTGTTGCCGTGGATCATGCGCTTTCGCGCTGCTGCCAGGACGGCAAAGAACTATTCACGCATGTCGTCCGGTGGTGGCGCCGGACAAAGCAGCACGGTGACGAGCGAGTTTCTGGAGATGCACCTGGATCACGATAGCGGCGATATGGATGGCATCGTCCGTAAGGGCACACTCGAAGGCTCGCGCCTCAGCACGCTTAGCGCGGACCAACTTTCCCGGCTGTACGATGAATATGCACAAAAGGACGGCGAATCGGCGCGTCTTTTGGCGGCTTTTCTGGACCGCATGTACCCGGACTGGGGCGAACAGGACAGCGACGGCACGGACGATGCGTTCGCCGACGGTAGCGGTAATATGTCGCGTGCCGAGGCGCTCCGCATTCTCGGTCTTGGCGACGACGCCGATGACGCCGAGATCAAGGCCGCGCATCACAGGCTGATCGCCGGTTTGCACCCTGACCGAGGGGGGTCGGCTTATCTGGCGGCGAAAATCAACGAAGCGCGGGACGTTTTGCTGAAGTCTTGAAAGCGTCCGCAAAGTGTTTTCGGGCTGTCATCTCTTTTTAACACTCACCTTGCTTGCCGGAACCCGGTACCTGTGGCAGAAACCGAGTGTTTCTCGCGTTTTTCTTGAGTGTTTATGGCGTCATAGAGGGAATTTCATATGCGCGTAGCAATGATCGGGACCGGATATGTCGGTCTCGTCTCCGGGGCATGCTTTTCGGAATTTGGCCACGATGTCGTCTGCGTCGACAAGGACTCGGACAAGATCACCGGGCTGCATAACGGAAAAATGCCGATCTATGAGCCGGGTCTCGAAGGTCTGGTCGAAGGCAACGTAAAAGCCGGACGGTTGCACTTTACGGGTGATCTGGACGCCGCTGTGAAGGGCGCTGACGCGGTCTTTATCGCGGTCGGTACGCCGAGCCGCCGCGGCGACGGTCATGCAGACCTGAGCTATGTTTACGCCGCCGCCGAGGAAATCGCCCACGCCATGGACGGCTACACGGTCATCGTCACCAAGTCGACCGTGCCGGTCGGCACCGGGCGAGAGGTCGAGCGCATTGTCCGCGAGGCCCGGCCCGACGCGGAATTCGATGTTGTCTCAAATCCGGAATTTCTCCGCGAAGGCTCTGCCATCGAGGATTTCATGCGTCCGGACCGGGTCGTCATCGGTACCAGCGCCGAACGCGCCCAAGAGGTGATGCGCAATCTGTATCGCCCGCTGTATCTGATCGAAACGCCGATTGTGTTCACGTCTCGTCAGTCGTCGGAATTGATCAAGTATGCCGCCAACACTTTCCTGGCCACCAAGATCACCTTTATCAACGAAATCGCCGATCTCTGCGAACAGGTCGACGCCAACGTGCATGACGTCGCGCGCGGCATCGGTCTCGACGGGCGGATCGGGCGCAAGTTCCTCCACGCCGGGCCGGGTTATGGCGGTTCGTGCTTCCCGAAGGACACGCGCGCGCTTGTCTCGACGGCTCAGGACGCGGGCAGCCCGCTGAAAATCATCGAAACCGTCGTGGCGCTGAACGAAGAGCGTAAACAGAAAATGGCCGAACGCGTGATCGCCGCTGCCGGGGGCGACCTGGAAGGCAAGACGATTGCCGTGCTGGGGCTGACCTTCAAGCCGAATACCGACGATATGCGCGAAAGCCCGAGCCTCGACATCGTGCCGGCGATCCAGAAAGCCGGCGCGACGGTGCGGGCCTACGACCCCGAAGGCATGCACGAAGCCAAGCAGATGCTGAGCGATGTGGTTTGGTGTGACGGCGCGTATGAAACGATGGCCGATGCCGACGTTTTGCTGATCATCACCGAATGGAACGAGTTCCGCGCGCTGGACCTGGACCGCGTCAAATCGCTGATGAAGGTACCGGTGATGGTCGATCTCCGGAATGTCTACAATCCCGCCGACATGGCCGCGCAGGGGTTCTCGTATCATAGCATCGGGCGGCCGCAGTCGCATGCCGGGGGTAAGTAATTGACGGCACGGCAGCTCAAGCCGGCCCTGGCGCCATCGATCCTGCGCGCGTACGACATTCGTGGCGTCGTCGACGAGGATTTCAGCGAAGATGATGTTTATGTCATCGGCAAGGCATTCGCCGCCGAAATGGCATCGCGCGGCCTGACACGCGCCTGTGTCGGCTATGACGGGCGGCTATCGTCACCGATTTTGGAACAGGCGCTGGTCGACGGTCTGGTATCGTCGGGCATTCATGTCCTGCGCTCGGGGCGCGGGCCGTCGCCGATGCTGTATTACGCAACCTATGCGCTTGAGGCCGATGCCGGGCTGATGATTACCGGATCGCACAACCCGCCCGAATTCAACGGGTTGAAGATGACCCTCGGCGGGCAGGCGTTCTTTGACGAAGACATTCAACGCCTGGGCCGACGCGTTGCCGCGGGCGATTACGTCGACGGCGACGGCAGTGCCGAGCATGTCGATGTGTTCGAGGATTATGTGGCGCGGATTGCGTCCGACTATCAGCGTGGCAAGGATCTGCGCGTTGCCTGGGATCCCAGCAATGGGGCGGCGGGTGCCGTCACGGACGCACTGACGGCGCGTTTGCCGGGTACGCATTTCGTCATAAACTCCGAGATCGACGGCACGTTCCCGGCGCACCATCCGGACCCGACGGTCGAGAAGAACCTCGCGCAACTGAAAGCTCTGGTCGCTGAAAACGATTGTGATCTGGGCATCGGCTTCGATGGCGATGGCGACCGGATTGGTGTTGTCGATGCGCGCGGCAACGTTATGTGGGGTGATCAGCTTCTGGTGATGCTGGCCCGCGATGTTCTGGCCGATCATCCTGGTGCGCCGATCCTGTGCGACGTCAAGGCGAGCCGGGTGTTCTTCGATGAAATCCGCAAAATGGGCGGCGAGCCGGTGATGTGGAAAGCCGGGCACTCGCACATCAAATCGAAAATGGCCGAGCTGCAATCGCCGCTTGCCGGTGAGATGAGCGCGCACATCTTCTTCAAGCACCGGTATTACGGCTATGACGATGCGGTTTATACCGCGGTGCGTCTGTTGTCCGTGATAGCCAATTCGGACATGTCCTTCACCGACATGCTGGCGGCACTGCCGGTGATGTATAATACCCCCGAGATCCGATTCGATTGCGACGACGCGCGGAAATTCTCGGTGGTCGACGAAATCACCGCCCGGGCACGGCAACTGGACGGGGTCGAGATTTTCGATATGGACGGGGTCCGCGTCGAGACGCCTTATGGCTGGTGGCTTTTGCGTGCGTCCAATACGCAGCCGATGCTGGTCGTGCGCTGCGAGTCCGAAAGCGAGCAGGGGCTTGAGCGGCTTCGCGATGACGTGCGTGCGCAACTTGCGCAGTCCGGCGTCGATGCCTCGGTGATTTGATCCACAGCTTTTGTGTATAGCGGGGTTGCGATACAGCCCCGCTTCTCGTACGCAAAAAGGATGTGGAGTTATTTCTTTTACGGAACATTGCGCGACCCCGAAGTGGCCCGGGAAGTCCTTGGGCGTCCTCTGTCGGGATGTTCGCCGCGCCATTGCGTACTGGAAGGTTACAGGCGTGTGTATGTCGCCAACGGCAGCTATCCGGCGTTGCTTGCAGACCCCGACAGCCAGGTCGACGGGATTGTCGTCTCGCGGATTTCATTGATCGAGGCGTCGCGGCTCAGCCGGTACGAGGGATCGGATTACGGCGTTCAGGAAATGGATGTACTCGTCCGTGATGCGGGGCGTGAAACGGTCCGCGTGTTTATGCCGAAGGAAAGCATCCCGTTGAGCGATCGCGACTGGGATCTGGAGCTTTGGCGCAAGCACGAAAAGCGGCGGTTCATGGCTGGCTTGCGCCGCAATGTTCTAACCTGAAGGATCAGTCGGCGCGCTGCGCCAGTTCCGCGTTCATCGGTGTTTTCAGTTCCATGCAGTCGCGCAGGATACGGCACGTGCGATAGGCATCGCGTTTCGATATGCCGACGATCCGCGCCCGGTGCAGTACCGCGCCATTACGCTTCTTGAGCGGCACGATCCGTACCAGACCATCACCCAGATAGCGCGGCGCCTTGCCGATGGCTTTTTCTGCAGCTGCCTGAGCCTGAGAGATGTGCGAGAAGGCGCCGACCTGAACCGCCCATACGTCGCGCGTCACGCCTTTCGATACCTGCGCAGATGCTCTCTTGACCGGCGCCGCGGACGGCGCTTTGGCAATCAGCTGTTGTCCCTGGCGTTTCGATAGTGCGGCAAATCCCTTGTCCAGCAACGATGTCATGTGCCGGTTGCGGTGACTGGACGAGCGCCCGCCGAAGACGACGCCGATCAGGCGGCGGCCGTTCCTGGTCGCGGAGGCCACCAGATTGAACCCGGACGCTCGGATATAGCCCGTCTTGAACCCGTCAGACCCGGGGTAGGTCTTCAGAAGCTTGTTGTGGTTGCTGTGCGTCTGACCCTGGAACGTGAAGGATTTCGTCGAGAAGTAATGGTAATACTGCGGAAAATCGCGGAGCAGGGCGCGCGCCAGGATCGACATATCTTTCGCCGTCGAAAGCTGTGCGCGGTGCGGCAGGCCGGATGCGTTACGGAAAGTCGTTGTCGACATGCCAAGGGAACGGGCCTTGGCGGTCATTTTCAGTGCGAAATTACGCTCACGTCCGCTGATGTTCTCGGCGATCACGGTTGCCACGTCATTGGCCGATTTGGTGACCAGCGCCAGAATGGCTTGCTTGACCGTAATCGTCGTGCCGCGGCGGAGGCCCAGCTTGGAGGCCGGCTGGCGAGCGGCGCGGCGTGAAACCTTGAGTTTGGTGGCGAGCGACCAGCGTTTCTTCTCCAGCCGATCGAAAACGAGATAGAGCGTCATCATTTTGGTGAGTGACGCCGGATAATTGCGGGTTTCCTCGTTGGTGGCGTGCAAGACCTCGCCGGTATCGGCGTCGACAACATAGCTGGCATACTTGGCCTGCGCCGGCATCGCACTTGCACCAAGTACGAAAAACGCCGTTAAAACCGCACATATCAAGGGTTTCAAACCCATCCTCACTCGTCTTACCGTCGGTTCCCAGGCCGCACGCGGTCGCATTCTCCGATCCCCTTTGCCTCTATCGTTGCCGCGGTGGCGGTAGATCATAAAATCAAACCGCATCTCCCGTCGACGAAATTTTTACGTCGAATCAATCTGTTGGTACGATAGCGGATGATAACAATGGGTTAACGCGGGCAGGGATGTCACGGGATTTCATGAGCGTTTCCGGCCCGTTTTAGCTGAATTCGCATGTGCAAAACATTGAAAATCACGCCGAAAACCTCTTAACTTATTGGAAAAACGAAAGAAATAATGACTTTAAGAATATTGTGCACTGCACAATAATCCATTGACATGCACGCTTTATGGGTTATATTCAAGTTGTGATGCTGCAGTGCAGCAAGGCACTTTTAAAATGCTCTCGCGCGAGCGGCCCTGTTTGAGCCGAATCCGCAACCGAAGAGACAAATGGAGATAGACAATGGCTACCGCCAAGAAAACCACGACGACGAAAGCCGCGCCGAAGCCGGCGCCGGCCGCTGCCACGATCGAGCCGGTAGAAGCCGCCGTTAAGGCTGGCCAGGAAACCGTTGAAACGATCGTTAAAACCAACACCGAAGTTGCCAAGAAGGGCGTCGAGAAAGCCGTCGCCTTCAGCGAGGAAAACTTCGCCGCGGCCGCCAAAGCCAGCGCCGATGCCTACAAAGGCTACGAGGACATGATCGCATTTTCGAAAAGCAATATCGAAGCGATCGTTAAGTCGAACGAGATTCTCTCGTCCGGCGTGAAAGAGATCAACTCGGCGATCTACAAGCTGGCCCAGTCCAACGTTGAAGAGACCGTCGCGCTTGCCCAGAAAATGATGGGTTGCAGCTCGCTGGCCGAAGTCGTTGAACTGCAGAGCGATCTTGCCAAGGCGCAGTACGAAAAAGCCGTGGCCGAAAGCCGCAAGCTTTCCGAACAGAGCTACAAGCTTGCCGAACAGGCGTCGAAGCCGCTCGCCGAGCGGGTCACGATTGCGGTCGAAACTCTGTCGAAGCCGATCGCTGCCTAATCTCCCATCCCCCCCTTTTTTGGGATATGGCAGTAGAGAAGGGCGTCCGGTGGACCTCCCAACACCGGGCGCCCGCTCATATACAGCCCGGATCACCATATCCGTGGCGAATCAAGGCCTGTAGCACCGCTACGGGCCTTTTTTTCGTCCTGCAGAAATCTTTTTGCTAAGCCATTTTGGAAACGGAATATTTCACCTATATTATAGGGAATGAACGACAACTGTATGGACTGACGCACTACGGATATGGCTGAACGAAATACTCCTCCCGGACCGCCGCATATCGGCAACGACGATGAAACAGGCGTCGTCGTCAAGCAGCGTGAAAAAACCAAGCGCCCGGCGATGTATAAGGTTCTTATGCTCAACGACGACTACACCCCGATGGAGTTCGTCGTCCATGTCCTTGAGCGCTACTTCAGTAAATCGGCACAGGACGCGACGCAGATCATGCTGCATGTGCATCAGCGCGGCGTCGGTGTCTGCGGTGTCTATACCTACGAGGTCGCTGAAACCAAGGTCGCGCAGACCATGGACCTGGCGCGCCAGCATCAACACCCCCTTCAATGCACGATTGAGAAGGATGGCGACGGAGACGACGAGTAGAAAACAACGGCCGGCAAACGCGAGCATCGGCCACAATGCCGGAAAAACTCCGGCGGAAAGGAAAGCGACCACATGTTATCACGCAACCTGGAACAGACGCTGCACCGCGCCTTGGCCCTTGCCGCGGAAAGATCGCATGAGTACGCGACGCTTGAGCACCTTCTTTTGTCCCTGACGGACGATCAGGACGCGGTTGCCGTGTTGCGCGCATGTGGTGTCGATCTTGAACAACTGACGATGGACGTCACCAACTTCATCGATGACGAACTGGAAGATATCCGCAACGACCGGGTGTCCGAGCCGAAACCGACGGCCGGGTTCCAGCGAGTCGTGCAACGCGCCGTGATCCATGTGCAGTCTTCGGGCCGCGAGGAAGTGACCGGTGCCAATGTTCTGGTGGCGCTGTTTTCCGAGCGGGAATCGCATGCGGTGTTTTTCCTGCAGATGCACGAAATGTCGCGCCTCGACGCGGTCAACTATATCTCGCACGGCATCGCCAAGGTGCCCGGCTTCTCCGAAGAACGCAGCGTCGAAGGCGCGGACGAGGAGGGGGACGGCGAAAGTGTGGTTCGCAAGGGCTCCGAAGCACTGGATGCCTATTGCGTCAACCTGAACGCCAAGGCTGCCGAAGGGCGGATCGATCCGCTGATCGGGCGCGAAAAGGAAGTCGACCGCACGATCCAGATCCTCTGCCGCCGTAACAAGAACAACCCGCTGTACGTTGGTGACCCGGGCGTCGGCAAAACGGCCATCGCCGAAGGTCTGGCCAAGCGTATCGTCGAAGGCGATGTGCCCGAGGTGCTCCTCGGCGCGACGATCTATTCCCTCGACATGGGATCGCTGCTCGCCGGGACGCGGTATCGCGGTGACTTCGAAGAGCGGCTGAAAAACGTCATGGAAGAATTGGTCAGCGCCGACAACGCGATCCTGTTCATCGATGAAATCCATACCGTGATCGGTGCCGGTGCGACATCCGGCGGTTCTATGGATGCGTCCAATATTCTCAAACCGGCGTTGCAGAACGGCGGCCTGCGGTGCATGGGCTCGACCACCTACAAGGAATACCGCGGTTACTTCGAAAAGGACCGCGCCTTGGTGCGCCGCTTCCAGAAGATCGACGTCTACGAACCGTCCATCGATGACACGGTGAAAATCCTCAAGGGGTTGAAACCGTATTTCGAGGAACATCACAAGGTTCGCTATACTGCCGAGGCATTGAAGACGGCCGTGGAACTTTCGGCGCGCTATATCGGCGACCGCAAGCTGCCGGATAAAGCCATCGACGTCATCGACGAGGTCGGCGCTTCGCGCATGCTTTTGCCGGAAAACAAACGCCGCAAAACCGTATCGGCCAAGGATGTCGAGGCCGTGGTCGCGATGATCGCCCGCATCCCGCCGAAAAGCGTGTCGCGCGACGACCGCGAGGCATTGAAGACGCTGGAACGCGATTTGAAGACGGTGGTCTTCGGTCAGGACAAGGCGATCGAGCAGCTTGCGAGTGCGATCAAGCTGGCCCGTGCCGGTTTGCGCGAACCGCAAAAGCCCATCGGTTCTTATCTGTTCTCAGGCCCGACCGGTGTCGGCAAGACCGAAGTCGCACGCCAGCTCGCCATGACAATGGGCGTCGAGCTGGTTCGCTTCGACATGTCGGAATACATGGAGCGGCACTCGGTGTCGCGCCTGATCGGTGCACCGCCGGGCTATGTCGGTTTCGACCAGGGCGGTCTGCTGACCGACGCCGTCGATCAAAACCCGCATGTCGTTTTGTTGCTCGACGAGATCGAAAAGGCGCATCCGGATCTGTTCAACATCCTTCTGCAGGTCATGGATCACGGCAAGCTGACCGACAACAACGGCAAGAACGTCGATTTCCGCAATGTCATCCTGATCATGACCACCAACGCCGGGGCTGCCGACATGGCGAAACCGGCCATCGGCTTCGAACGTGATGCCCGTGTCGGTGAAGACAAGGAAGCCATCGAAAAGATGTTCACGCCGGAATTCCGCAATCGTCTGGATTCCGTCATCGGCTTCGCACCGTTGGGGCCGGAAGTCGTCGCCAAGGTCGTCGACAAGTTCATCATGGAACTGGAAGCGCAGCTCAGCGACCGCAACGTGATGATCGAACTGACCGACGATGCGCGGGCATGGCTTGCCGAGAAGGGCTACGACAAGTTGTTCGGCGCGCGGCCGCTGTCACGCGTCATTCAGGAACACATCAAGAAGGCGCTGGCCGAGGAAATGCTGTTCGGCAAGCTCGCCAAGGGCGGGCTGGTTGTCGTCGATATCGAAGACAATCTGCCGGTCTTCACGTTCCCGAAGCAGAACGACAAAGACTCCAAGGGCGGCGGCAAGAAAAAGCCGGCTTACGTGGAGTAGGGCATTAAACCGCTGCCGAATACGGCGGCGCCGGGAAGTACTCGATGCCTTTCTGGACAAAGCGTGCGAAGTCGGCGCCATAGATCTCGCCGACCAGCCACAACGCCATGTCGATGCCTGCCGATACGCCAGCGGATGTGACGACATTGCCGTCGCGTACGTAGCGGACATTGTCCAGCACCTCTACGCCGCCCGCATCGCGGAGCAATTCGACGGAGCGCCAGTGCGTCGTCGCGCGTTTTCCTTCCAGGAAACCGGCGCGCTGCAAGAGCAAGGCGCCGGTGCAGACGCTGGTAATCCAGGTGCAGCCGGGCGCGACGGACTTGATCCAGTCGATTTCGGGGCCGCCGTTCTTGAAAATGGGCCGCGTGCCCTGACCGCCGGGGACCAGGATCACGTCGAGTTTCGGGTGATCGTCCATGGTGTAATCGGTAACGATCTTCAGGCCCTTGGCACACGTAATTTCAGTGCCGCCCGATCCGACCATGCTGACTTTCATGTCGGTTTGTTCCTGTTTGGCAGCCCACGACAACACTTCCCACGGGCCGATGGCGTCGAGTTCTTCCAGATCGTTGAAGGCAAGAATGCCGAAATGCAGAGTCATGATGTTTCCTTTTGTCAGGATGCCATATCGAGATTGGCGAAACAGTGGCGGTAACTGTCCGGGGTAACGCCCAGCAGGCGTCGAAACGTGCGCCGCATTCGCTCCTCGTCGCCGAAGCCGCTTTTTTCGGCGACGGTTTTGATCGGCAACGGGCTTTCTTCAAGCAGGCGCCGCGCCGCATCGACCCGGCATTCGGTGACATAACGTGCCGGCGTCATGCCGGTTTCGGTCTTGAAGCGGCGGTTGAAAGTGCGTGGACTCATCGATGCGATTTCCGCTAACTGATCGACGTTGATCTGTGCCGACAGATTGTCGAGCAGCCACATCTGTACGTTCCGGATGCTGCCTTCTGCTGCGGTTTGGGCGGCGAGGTGCTTGCTGAACTGTGTCTGCGTGCCAGGGCGTTTGACGAACATCACCAGAGAGCGCGCCACGGCCAGAGAGACATCCCGTCCATGGTCGGCTTCGACGATGGCGAGGGCGAGATCCATTCCCGCCGTCACGCCGGCCGACGTATAAACGTTGCCGTCCTTGATGAAAATCGGATCGGACTCGACCTGGATTTTCGGGTATTGCGTGGCGAGCCGCTGGCAGTGCTGCCAATGAGTGACGGCGCGGCGGCCGTCGAGCAAGCCGGATTCTGCCAGCACGAAAGTACCCGTGCAGACGGAAACGATTCGCGCCGCATTGTCGGCCAGACGCCGCACCGCCCGAACATTCAGGGGATTGGCAACGAAGTCGAAGACGCCGCTGCCGCCCGCGCAGATCAGAATATCGAATTTCGCACTCCGTGTGGAAAGCGCGTGGTCGGCTACCAGCGCGACGCCGCAATTGGTTCGTACCGGTCCGGTATCCGGCGCGATCAACTGCACATCGTAACCTGGACGGTCGATACCGACGGCCCTTAGCTGCGCGTTTGCATCGCCGAACACCGCTGCCGGCCCCGTGGCGTCAAGGACCTGGCATCGATTGAAGACGACAATACCGATCTTTTTGGTTTCGCTCTTTCTTTGCATCGTCGGAGTTTGGGCTGAAATGCATATTGGCGCAATGACAACAAACCCTCTTTTTCTGCCAAATTCCTTTGGCCTTGAAGGGGGCTGGTGCAGGGCCGAAACTGCACACATGGACAATGCCGGAGATCGCGATGTCGCATGATTTTCTGAAGGGTATACGGGTTCTGGACCTCAGCCAGTTTCTGCCGGGGCCGTTCGCGACGCAGATGCTGGCGGACATGGGAGCCGATGTGGTCAAGGTCGAGCCGCCGAAAGGTGACCCCATGCGCGCGTTGGACCCGGTCACGAATGCCCGCGGGCCAAGCCCGTATCATGCGCTGGTCAACGCCGGAAAGCGCGTGGTGACGCTTGACCTGAAGAACAATGACGACAAGGACGCGTTCACGACACTGGTCCGCCGCGCCGACGTGTTGATGGAAAGCTATCGCCCAGGCGCCTTGGACCGCCTTGGGTTCGGACATGCAAGCCTGAAAGCGCTCAATCCCGCTCTCGTACATTGTGCACTGTCAGGATACGGGCAGAACGGCCCAATGCGCCTCGCCGGTGGGCACGATATCAACTACGTCGCCGCGGCCGGGCAACTTGGGCTGACAGGGCCGGGTGCAAAGCCGCACATGGCCTATCCAATGGTTGCCGACTATGCGGGTGCCATGCAGTCGGTAACGGCAATCCTTGGTGCGTTGGTCGGGCGTGGCAGAACCGGCCGCGGTGCTTACCTCGATGTCGCCATGGCTGACAGTGTGCTGGCGTGGCAGAGCCAGGCGTTGAGTGCGCTGGCGCGGGGCGATGCACCGGCGCGCGATGCCAATCTGCTGACCGGTGGCGCTGCGTTCTACGGTGTATATGAAACCGCTGACGGCGCGTTCGTTGCGTTGGGCGCGATTGAAACCGTGTTCTGGGAGAACTTCTGTAACGCGGTGGAGCGACCGGATTTGATCGCGCGGCAGCATGACCCATTGCCGCAAACCGAATTGACGGCCGATGTCGCGGCACTCTTCAAATCGAAAACCCGCGCCGAGTGGGACGGGCAGCTTGGTAGCGTCGATTGCTGCTATCACCCGGTCCTTGCCATGAACGAAGTGGCGGACCATCCGCAAAACACGGCGCGCGGTCTGATCCAGCCGCAACAAGGACTGGAACCCGACAACGGTATTTCGGTGCTGTTGCCGTTCTGGGTCGATGAAACCCCGCCGGCCCCGCGCGTCCCCATGTGCGATGCGCAGGCGTCGGATGTAATCGCAGAATGGGAAGGGGATTAGCCCTTACTTAGTCGGGCAGTCGATCTCGCCCAATAGACCGACTTGCGCATACCCGTTCGGTCGCACCGGCACCGAGGTTTCTCCCGCGAGCGCAAAATAATCGCGCGAGGTTGTGCCGCCGTCGGCTGTCACGCGTTCAATGGCCACGGCCTTGCATACGCCGCAACGATTGACGAGGACGATACCGTCTCGTGCCGAACGTTCCATTTTTACGCATTCAGGCTTCGCCGACGGTTTATTGAAAGATGTAATCAGGTCCTGCTCCGCGCCTTTTCCGCCGCGGCAGGGCTGTTCCGATTTGATCCGTGAACGTCCAGGTCCTTTGAACGGGACCGGAAACTCGGCACGTGCCCGGACATTGAAATCCCGTCCCACCGGCACCTGCGAGCCGGGCCGCGAGCGGATAATCTTCGCAACGACACAGATATCGCAGGTATTGACGAGGGTCTCGATATTTCCCTGGCGAACGATGCGCACACACTTCGACTTCGCCTGCACGTCCGAGGGCCAGATCGCGAACACCGTCAGGGCGATCAATGACGCCGTGAAAACTCGCATCATGGTAAATGCTCCATCCTTGAAACCTTAAAAACTAGGGGACAAAGGTTAACGGAGCGTGACCAAACGCGGTTAGTCGTTTTCTGTATTTCTGTACGGAGAGTATTCGGCGACGATGGCCCGCATTTCGCGTTTCACCTGCATCCGCTCACGCGTGACGAAATCCTCGACTGCATCCTCGAAGCCCGGATCGCGGATGTAATGCAGGCTGTATACGGGCGACGGCAGATAACCACGCTGTACCTTGTGCGGGCCTTGCGCTCCGGCCTCGACCCGCGCCAGACCATGCTCAATGGCATATTCGATGGCGCGGTAATAGCAGCATTCGAAATGCAGGAACTTGTGTGATTGCAGCGCCCCCCAATTGCGGCCATACAGGCAATCGCTGCCCTTGAGGTTCAACGCGCCGGCGACTGGACGCTCTCCGTCGAACGCCATGACCATGACGATCGCGTCAGCCATGCGTTCGCCGAGCATCGAAAAGAATTCCCGGTGCAGATAGCTCTGTCCCCATTTTTTGTCGGTCGTCGACATGTAGAACTCGAAGAACGCGTCCCAGTGCCGCTCTGAAAGGTCGTGTCCCGACAGCGTGCGGATATCGAGCCCGATGTCCGCGACCTTCTGACGTTCCTTGCGGATCGACTTGCGTTTTCGCGATGCCAGCGCTGCCAGGAAATCATCGAAGTCGGCATAGCCTTGATTGTGCCAGTGATACTGTTGATTGATCCGTTGCAGATATCCCGCATCCTCGCCCAGCTCCCAGAGTGCTTCGTCGCAAAAGGTGATATGCGCCGACGACACCTTGAGCTGATCGGCAACGCGGCGGATTCCGGCCAGCATCAACTGGTGCAGTTCAAGCGCCTGCTCATCCGGGGTTTCCGGCGACACCAGGATACGCGGACCGGGAACCGGCGAGAACGGCACCGCGCATTGCATTTTCGGGTAATACCGGCCGCCCGCGCGCTCGTATGCGTCGGCCCAGCCCCAGTCAAAGATATACTCGCCGTAGGAATGGGTTTTGATGTACATCGGCGCGCACGCTTCGATGCGCCCGTCGGGGGATTCGATCAGTAAATGGCGGGGAATCCAGCCCGTTTCATCTGTTGCGGAGCCGGATTCTTCAAGCGCCCAAAGGAACGCATGGCGCACGAACGGATTATCGGGCCCCGCACATGCGTCCCACGCGGCGGCGGGAATCTCCGCGATGCTGCCAAGTGACCTTATAACGCGTTGATCGCTTCCGTCGGGCATGTATGTCCTGTGTGTTGTTGCGCCGCCGCTTTCAGGCGACGGCCTTCCAGGCTCTATCCTTGTATGTCGGCGCACCGCTGTCGGGATACAAGATTTCCGACAGGATTTCTGCGCTGTCGAGCAGCCGTGGCCCGGGGCGGTTGAAGTAGCTGTTGGCGTCGGTCGCATAGACACGGCCGGTCCTGACGGCCTTGAGGACCTGCCATTCGGTTGTCGCCAAAAGGGCATGCGCCTCGGCGGCGCTCCGTTCCAGCCCGAAGCCGCACGGCATGAAAACAATGACGTCCGGGTCCTCGGCGAAAAGCCTTTGCGGGTCGAGCCAAGGCGCGTGTTCGCCCGCCGTGCCGAACGGGTCGCGCCCGCCGGCAATCGTCACCAGCGAAGGTACCCAGTTGCCTGCCGCCATCAGCGGGTCCGCCCATTCGATACACGCGACACTCGGGCGGGTCTCCAGTGCCCGTGCAGTGACCGCCGCGAAGCCGTCCCGCATCGTTGTGATAAGTGCAGCGCCGGCGTCTTCTGCCTGCAACGCCGCAGCGACCCGCGCGATATCGTCGTAGACCTTGTCCAGGCCTGCCGGGTTGAGTGAGACGATCTTCGCTTCAGTGCCAAGCAGGTTGCAGACCGCCGCTTCGACGTCGGGAAGTGAAACCGCGCAGACCTCGCACTGGTCCTGTGTGACGATCACGTCCGGGCGCAACTGCGCCAGTTCGTCGCCGCGCACCTCGTAAATCGAAAGGGCGTTCTTCAGCGCATGCTTTACCTGACGGTCGATTTCGGCGCTGCTGCCGTCGGGGCGCACCAATGCGCGGGTGCAAACCGGCAGGGCTTCGATGCCCGCCGGGTGGTCGCATTCGTGCGAGCGCCCGACCAGTGCATCTTGAAAGCCGAGCGCGCAGACGATTTCCGTCGCTGCCGGCAGAAGAGAGACAATTTTCAGGCGGGACGCGCCGGCGCTCACGCCAACTCGAAGATCGCGTCGATTTCGACGGCGACGCCACGGGGCAGGGCACCGGCCGACACTGCAAAGCGGGCGTGCTTGCCGCTGTCACCGAACACGTCGACCATCAGGTCCGACGCGCCGTTGATAACTTCGGGCTGGTTCGCGAAGTCGGGCAGGGAATTGACGAACCCGCCGAGCTTGACGACGCGCTTGATCCCGTCGAGATCACCCCCGGCGGCGGCTTTCGCCTGTGCCAAAAGGTTCAGGCCGCACAGACGTGCCGCCTGGTAGCCTTCGTCGACGGTGAAGTCGACGCCGACCTTGCCGATGTATTCGATATTGCCGTCTTTCAGCGTGATCTGGCCGGAAACGAACACAAGATTTCCGCTGACGACATACGGGATGTAGTTGGCAGCGGGTGCCGATGCATTCGGCAGTTCGATGCCGAGTTCCTGTAAGCGCGCTTCGATTTTTCCAGCCATGATGATGCCTCTTTGTTTGGTGTGAGTCAGTGTGTGAATGCGACCTGGACGATGGCTCAGAGCCTGACGGTATCGCCTTCCTTGGGAGCGATGCAGACCACATCACTGCCCAGTTCCTTCAGCTTCGCCTTCGCGTCCTCGAACTTGGCGTCGATGGCGTCATCGTCCTGATCCGGGTCGTGGTGGAACAGGTACAGTTCCTTGACCCCGGCGTTGTGCGCCAACTCGCAGACCTTGGAGACACATGAATGCCCCCAGTTGACCTTGGTCTTGTATTCCTTGTCGGTATAAGTGGTATCGGTGATCAGGACGTCGGCATCGCGGACAAATTCGGCGATTGTCTTTTCGTAGTGTGCATCGAAAAAATCGCTGTCATCGAGATACAGTTCCTGATCGGTCACATAGCAGACAGACCGGCCGTTATAATTGACCCGATAGCCAAGCGCGCGACCGGGGTGCGCCAGAAGCTTGGTCTGCACTTCGATGCCCGAGACGTCATGCGTCCCTTCCTCAAGGTTGCGGAAATACGTGCGCGCCGAAAACTCGGTCAGGGTGATCGGGAAATAGACACCGTCCATCTGCGCCGAGATCAACTCGCGCATGGTGATGTCACCTTGCTTGGCGCCGAGGATTTCAAACTCATTGCCCTGCATGTAGAGCGGCGCGAAGAAAGGGATCGCATTGATGTGGTCCCAATGCGGGTGCGAGATGAACAGCTTGGCGTTGATGCGTTTCTTGGGGCCGGACAGAAGCTTGGTGCCCAGTTCCTTGATCCCCGAGCCGCCATCGAAAATGAAAAGCTGCTGATTGGGGAATTCCAACGTGACGCAGGACGTGTTGCCGCCATAACGCAGCGCACCCGGGCCGGTCTTGGGCAGGGTGCCGCGCACGCCCCAGAAGGTCATGTTGATCTGGTCGTCGATAATAGAGCGCAGACGTTGGGCGAAGGTTTCGGGATTGATCGGCTTGCGGATGAAGCCGTCGGCGCCGAGTTCGAGCGCGCGGGTTTCATCCGAAGCGTAAGCCTTGGCGGAAACGACGATGAACCGGGTGTTCTTGAGCACTTTGCTTTCGCGGACGCTCTGGCAAAGTTCAAAGCCGTCGACCTTCGGCATCATCAAATCGGACAGCACCACATCGGGGCGCGCCGCTTCGATCGCCTTCAGCGCGTTTTCGCTGTCGGTCATGGTCTGGACATCGAAACCGTCTTTCGTCAAAACGGCTTCTAGCAGTGCGAGCGTCACATCGTCGTCGTCGATAATAAGCACGCTCGTTTTGCCGGCGGCTGCGTCCATTGTCTACGGTTCCATTCGTTCGTTTCCGCGACAATATAGCCCGCAAACCGATGTGTCGATATCCGAAAAATTATTAAGATCAGCCAGTTAGCTTCATATCCTCAACAAAAATGAGGCCTTTCGGCCTCATTTCCGTTACCGCTCCCTAAAAAAACGGGCACGTACCGGAACAAAACTCCGGTACGCGCCCCAAGTTTCCCAGGGAGGATCTCGATCTGGTCTCATGAGGTGTTCCCCATTGTTCGAGCCATCCTCATGAACACCCGGTGGTGCCGCCACACGTGTTGCACTTCAAACACGTGCCGTTGCGGACCAGAGTGAAGTTCCCGCATTCGCCGCACGGATCGCCTTCGTAGCCCTTCATGCGGGCCTCGCGAACTTGATCCAGCTTGGCGTCGGTGCGCTCCATGACTTCGGCGGATACCGAAACCGCAGTCGCCTGTTCGGTGACGACTTGCGTCGCGCCACCGCCACCGCTTGCGGCCTGTGCCGTCGTTGCCTGTGCCGGGGCCTGCGCTGTGGCGGTCTTCTTCGCCTTGGCGCCGTTGATCACCAGGAATTTGGTGCGCATGAAGCCCATGCTGGCACCGGCCGGCAGTTCGGATTCCGGCAGATCGCCCTCGGTGTCACCGGAACCGATGCTGTCCGGGGTCAGGTCGCTCGGCTCGACATGCGCCAGGTCGTTGCGGCCCATGTAGCTGACGGCCAGCTCACGGAAGATGTAGTCGAGGATCGACGTCGCCATCTTGATGGTGTCGTTGCCGCGCACGATACCCGACGGTTCGAAGCGGGTGAACGTGAACGCCTCGACGTATTCTTCCAGCGGCACACCGTATTGCAGGCCGATGGACACCGCGATTGCGAAGTTGTTCATCAGCGAGCGGAAGGCCGCGCCTTCCTTGTGCATGTCGATGAAGATTTCACCGATCTTGCCGTTTTCGTATTCACCGGTACGGAGATACACCTTGTGGCCGCCGACGGTGGCTTTCTGCGTATAGCCTTTGCGACGATCCGGGAGGCGTTGGCGTTCGGCGATATAGCGCTCGATGATGCGCTCGGTGATCGCTTCGGCGCGGGCCACCAGCGGCGTTTCGCTGAGTTCCGCGGCGACCTCGTCGGCGTCCTCGACATCGTCGTCGATCAACGACGCCGACAACGGCTGCGACAGCTTGGAGCCGTCACGGTACAGCGCGTTGGCCTTGAGGCACAGACGCCACGACAGCAGATACGATTCCTTGCAATCCTCGACCGTCGCCGCGTTCGGCATGTTGATGGTCTTGGAAATCGCCCCGGAGATGAACGGCTGTGCCGCCGCCATCATGTGGATGTGGCTTTTGACGCTGAGCGCGCGCTTGCCGATGCGCCCGCACGGGCTGGCGCAATCGAACACCGCAAGGTGCTCTTCTTTCAGGTGTGGCGCACCTTCGACCGTCATGGCGCCGCAAACGTAGGTGTTGGCGGCTTCAACTTCGGCCTTGGAGAAGCCAAGCGCGGTCAGCATGTTGAAGTTGAGATCGTCGAGCGATGCCTTGTCGAGTTTCAGCACTTCGGTGCAGAAAGCCTCGCCGAGCGACCACTTGTTGAAGGCGAACTTGATCTCGAACGCTTCGCCGAGGTTCTTCTCGACCTTGGCAATGGCATCGTCCGTGAAGCCTTTTTCTTTCAGGCTTTCGTGGTTGATGACCGGGGCGTCCTTCAACGTCCCATGGCCGACGGCATAGTCGATCACGTCTTTGATCTGCGCTTTGTTGTAGCCCAGAGTCGTCATCGCCTGCGGCACCATCGAGTTGATGATCTTGAAGTAACCGCCACCGGCCAGCTTCTTAAATTTCACCAGCGCGAAATCCGGTTCGATGCCGGTGGTGTCGCAATCCATGACCAGACCGATGGTCCCGGTCGGGGCGATCACGGTCACCTGCGCGTTGCGATAGCCGTGATGCTCGCCGTGCTTGAGGGCACGGTCCCAGGCATCGGCGGCCGCGGCGGAAAGCGCGCTGTCAGGGCAATCGGCAGCGTTGAACGGCACCGGATTGATCGACAGACCTTCATAGCCTTCGCTCGCGCCATGCGCGGCGCGGCGGTGGTTGCGGATCACGCGAAGCATGTGTTCGGCGTTCGGCTCGTAACCCGGAAATGCCCCCAGTTGTTCCGCCATGACGGCCGAAGTGGCATATGCCTGACCGCACATCAGCGACGTAATGGCGGCGCAAATGGCACGGCCTTCGGCGCTGTCGTAGGCAATGCCGGACGCCATCAGGAACCCGCCGATGTTGGCGTAACCTAGGCCCAGCGTACGGTAACGGTAGCTAAGCTCGGCGATGCGCTTGGACGGGAACTGCGCCATCAGCACAGCGATTTCCAGCGTAATCGTCCACATCGTCACCGCGTGGGTGAAGCCGGCAACGTCGAAGATGCCGTCCTCGCCACGGAAGTTCATCAGGTTCAGCGACGCCAGATTGCACGCCGTGTCATCGAGGAACATGTACTCCGAGCACGGGTTGGACGCGTTGATGCGACCGGATTCCGGGCACGTGTGCCACTCGTTGATGGTGGTGTCGAACTGGATACCCGGATCGGCACAGGCCCATGCGGAGTACCCGACGTCGTCCCACAGCTTGGCGGCGCTGACGCGCTTGTCGACGACACCGTCCTTGCGGCGGATCAAATCCCATTCGCCGTTATCGAGAACAGCCTGCAGGAAGTCGTTGGTGACACGCACCGAGTTGTTGGAATTCTGACCGGACACCGTGACATAAGCATCGGAATCCCAGTCGGTGTTATATTCCTTGAATTCGAGCGAGGTGTAGCCCTGCTTGGCGAACTGGATAATCCGCTGCACGTAGTTTTCCGGGATCATCACCTTGCGGGCGGCGCGGATCGCCGCTTTCAGCGGGGCGTTTTCCTTCGGATCGTACTTTTTCTCATCATCGAGATCGCTTTCGCAGCATGCCTTCATGACCTCGTTGAGGTGCTTGTTGGCAAGCTTGGAACCAGCCACCAGCGCGGCGACCTTTTGCTCTTCGATGACCTTCCAGTTGACGAACTTTTCAATGTCCGGGTGATCGATGTCGACGACGACCATCTTCGCGGCGCGGCGCGTGGTGCCACCCGACTTGATGGCGCCGGCGGCGCGGTCACCGATCTTCAGGAAGCTCATCAAGCCCGAAGACTTGCCGCCACCGGACAGCGGCTCGCCGTCACCACGGATCGCCGAGAAGTTCGACCCCGTGCCGGAGCCGTACTTGAACAGGCGCGCTTCACGGACCCACAGATCCATGATGCCGCCTTCGTTCACCAGGTCGTCGCTGACGGACTGGATGAAGCAAGCGTGCGGCTGCGGGTGTTCATATGCGGATTGCGACTGTACGAGCTTGCCGGTCTCGAAGTCGACGTAGGAATGCCCCTGCGCCGGACCGTCGATGCCGTATGCCCAGTGCAGACCGGTGTTGAACCACTGCGGCGAGTTGGGCGCGCCGGACTGGTTGGCCAACATGAAACGCATTTCGTCGAAATAGGCGCGGGCGTCTTCTTCGCTGTCGAAGTAGCCGCCTTTCCAGCCCCAGTAGGTCCACGTTCCGGCCAGACGGTCGAACACCTGCTTGGCGCTGGTTTCGCCGACGAAGCGTTCTTCCTCGGGAAGCGAGGCGAGGGCCTTTTCATCAGGCACCTTGCGCCACAGCCATGACGGGACCGAGTTTTCCTCGACCGCCTTGAGCTTGGCAGGCACGCCGGCCTTGCGGAAATACTTCTGCGCGAGAACGTCACTCGCCACCTGCGAGAATCGTTTCGGCACCTCCAGCTCGTCGAGCCTGAAGACAATGGATCCATCCGGGTTGCGGATCTCACTCTCCGTCATACGGAATTCAAGCGCGTCATAAGGTGATTGGCCGTCGGTCGTGTAGTGTCGCGAAATACGCATCATTCCCCCGAATAGATGACTAGGGTTTACAACTCATGTTTTAAATGGACCTTTGACGGCCCCCCGGTTGCCCTACGGCGGCGGTTCTCCGCAGCTCGAAGTTCTAAAGTGCTAGAACACTAGATATCGTGTCTGCCCAGGTGCAACGCTCGACATCTAGACATAGCTAAAATTCAGGTTCAACAAGATTTCGCGTCGTGGGCGTCAAAAAAACGCAATATTTTGGGTTGACTTTTTAAACGACCTTTTACGGACCGCAGAATTCCGCCGATAACGCTATATCGGTCGAGAATTGTTTTTTTTCATGGCTGCGCGGCACGTCGGCGCGGTGCATTTTTAACCACCGGGCGCCGCAGTAGGGGGCAAACCGGCGGACTCGCTGACGAAATAATGTTAATGGCGGAAACGGTCCGCGTGAAACAACTTTTCCCCGCACGCGCCGGAAGCGGACGATTCGACAAAAAGACGCACGCATTGCGTTGCCGATTCCGCCGAGCGACAAGGTAGCAGCCGTATATTCGGAGTTCACTTGCCGCCCGTTGGGCTAAATGCGATATTGTCTGCGCGCACCCGGACGGTGCCGGGGTCACATCCGTGGCGCATGCAAACAGATTTGAACGGATACGTACATTGGCGAGCATCGGTACAATTATCTATACGTGGTTCAACGGCCGTCAGGTCGGCGCCGATGAGTTCGGCAACCGGTATTTCGAAACCAAGAACGGGGCCACGCTGCACGGGCGTCCGCGCCGCTGGGTTTTGTTCAAGGGGAGCGTTGAAGCATCCAAGGTCCCGCCGGAATGGCATGCCTGGCTGCACCACATGACGCCGGAGCCGCTGACCGACGAAGCCGCCAAGTCGCGCTCGTGGCAGAAACCGCACCAGCCGAACATGACCGGCACCATTCGCGCCTATCGCCCCAAGGGGCACGATTTCAAGGGCGGGCAGCGGGCGCACGCCACCGGCGACTACGAGGCTTGGTCCCCGGAATGAATGCCGAAGTAAAGGAAATCACCGTCGGGGCGGTCGTCTTTACGGTATTCCTGGGTATCATGGCCTATGTCTACGGAGGCCAGAACGATATTGCCGATGCCGGTGCCGGCACGCGCGTTTCCGCCAGCTTTAACCGCATTGACGGCCTGGTCGAGGGCGATCCCGTGTATCTTTCCGGGGTGCGCATCGGTTCGGTCGAGAAAATGTGGCTAAACAAGGATTTCCGCGCGGTCATTACCTTCTGGATCAGTGACGGGGTCAAAATCCCCAAGGACAGTTCCGCGGCTATACACACGGATGGCCTGTTCGGGTCGAAATTCGTCGTGCTTGAGCCCGGCGCGGAAGAAGCGCCGCTGACCGACGGCAGCATCATTACCTTTACGCAGGATGCGGTCGTGGTGTCCGAATTGCTGGACCTGATCATTTCCGAAGGCAAGGCGAACCGCGCACAACGAAAGAACAAGCAGGACAGCCAGTAAACGGCGGTCCAACCGGGAGATATTGACGATGGGAAAAAATGCGGTCGAAACGATCCTAGGCGCGGTAGTCCTTGTCGCGGCGATCACGTTTCTTGTCTTCGCGCTGAACACTGCACAGGTGTCGACCGTGCAGGGCTACAACGTGTCGGCGGCATTCTTCAAGGTCGGCGGTCTGACCAGCGGCAGCGATGTCCGCATCAACGGCATCAAGGTCGGCACGGTCAGCGATCTGCAACTGGACGGCGGCACGTTCGACGCCGTGGTATCCATGTCGATCCGCGACGACGTCAAGATTCCTACCGACAGCGTTGCCGCCATCGGCAGTTCGGGGATCGTCGGTGGCAAATTCGTCAGCATCCAGCCCGGCGGTTCGAAAGAATTTCTACCGGAAAACGGCAAGATTTCCCGGACCAAGGATTTCAAATCCCTCGAAGACCAGGTTGGCGAGATCATCTTCCTGGCGACCGGAGGCGGGAGCTGATTTTCGCCGCCATCCGCGATTTCATGGTGCGCACACGTGCCGTGGCGGGACTGGCGGCGGGGCTTGTCGCGTGCTTCACGGCCATGCCCGTTCATGCCGATCCACACGCCGTTGCCGTGCTGCAGACCCTCGACAAGGTCACGGCGCGGGTCCGAACCATCGATGTGCGCGTTGGCACCACGGTGCGTTTCGGCACGCTGCTGATTCGTGTCGATCATTGCGATAAGCGTCCGCCCGAGGAAACACCTGAAAGCACGGCCTTTCTTGAAATCGCCGAACAGCGCCCCGGTGAACAGCCGGTGCTGACCTTCGCCGGTTGGATGTTTGCGTCGAGCCCGGCGCTGAATGCGCTCGAGCATCCGGTCTATGACGTCTGGGTGCTGGACTGCAAGGAACGCATCGAGACCGATCAATAACCTGACGTTCTTCCGGGTTAAAAAACCACAGACAAAAAACGGGCGAAATATCCGATAAAATTGGTCAGGATTAGCCGTTCACGTAATCTGTTGGGAAATCGAGATGGACGGCACAGCAAAAAATACCCCCACGCCCATTTGGGCCGAGGCGCTCAGCGTCGGCGAACTGGGCGACACACCCCGAGTGATCAAGCTTGGCACGCGCCAGATCGTACTTTTTAAAAGCGCGGGCGAGGTATACGCCTGTAACAATCGTTGTCCGCACGAAGGATACCCGCTCTCGGAAGGCAAAATCAGCGACGGCTGTGTCCTGACCTGCAATTGGCATAACTGGAAATTCGACCTTTCCACGGGCGCGACACTGGTCGGCGGTGACCGGTTGAGGCGCTATCCGGTAAAGATCGAGGACGATATAATCTTCGTCGACCTTGCAGATCCGGGGCAGGGCGAGGTCATGCAGGCCGCCATCGAAGACCTGCTCGACAGTTTCGACGATCACGACTACAGCCGCATGGCCCGCGAAATTGCCCGTATCATGAAGGCAGGTGGCGATCCGCTCGAACCGGTCCGCACCACGGTGCAGGTCACGCACGACAAATTCGAATATGGCATGAGTCATGCGCTGGCCGTTGCCGCCGACTGGCTCGCTCTGTACCGCTCATTCGACGGCGCACCGGCAAAACAACTGACCTGCGTCACGGAAATCGTGGCTTACCTGGCCTGGGACACACAACGCCAGAAGTCGTTCCCGTATACATCGGCGGTCTGCACCTTTGATGCCGAGGACTTTGAAGCGGCCATCGAGAATGAGGACGAAGACGCGGCGATCGCCCATGTCCGGGGCGCTTTGCAGGCGGGGCTCGGGTTCGACGATCTCTATCCAAGCCTGTCCCGGGCGGCACTGGCGCACTATCAGGACTTTGGCCATGCGCTGATCTATGTGCTCAAGGCCCGGCAATTCGTCAGTGCGTGCGGTGGCGAGGTTCTTGAGCCGGTTCTGCTGCAACTCGTCAGATCACTGGTGTATGCCACCCGCGAAGACCTGATACCGGAATTCAAGGCGTATGCGCCCGCACTGCAAAATTGGAGCACAGAGCAGGGAACACCCGATGCGGAAATCCTTCGGGGGCAAGGGGTCGCTCGCGTTCTGGCGGAAATCCGCACGCACGGGGGCGATCCGATGAAAACCTACAACGCCCTGATCGATGCCGCATCGTGGCAGATGCTGCATATGGACCTCGGCTATTCGCTCGCAACGGAAGGCCCCGTGCAGGACAATGTCGGCTGGCTCGACTTCACGCATGCGCTGACCTTCGCCAATTCGGTGCGCCATGTCTGTCGCGATTTCGCCGAATTATGGCCGGCGGGACTGTTGCAGATCGGCTGCTTCCTGGGGCGCAACGCAAAATACGTCAACGCGTCCCAGGACACGGATACTTGGACTGTGGCGAAGCCATTGGACTTTGCCCGCAGTGTCCGGGATGGCGCGGTCGATCATGGCCAGTTCGAATACATCGTTGCCGCGCATATCCTGAAATTGTCCCATGCCGTCAGCGAGGAGATCGAGGCCCAGCCCGACGCCGCATGGGCGGGTACCATGGCCGCTGCACTCAACCGCTTCATCAACTCTCCATTGAAGCGCAAGCATCCGCTGCGCACGGCGCAACAAGCACTGGACATGGTCAGCCGGGAGGGGTGACGCGCGTTTTATTCGCCTTTACGGGAGAACATCCGCTCGAATTCGGCATTCAGCGTGTCGTCGTCGATGTCGGCGGGGAAAAGGCAATGCACGGCAAGGGCGGCTTCGAGCTTTTTCAGAAACTCCCGCGCCGGAATTTCGATGGCGCCGAACGTCTGCAGGTGATCGGTCACGAATTGCGTATCGAGCAGCTTGAAGCGACCGATCCGGAGCCGCGCGCAAAGATGCACCAACGCGACCTTGGACGCGTCCGTGACGCGCGAGAACATGCTTTCGCCAAAGAACACGCCGCCCAGGGCGACACCGTAAAGGCCACCGGCAAGTTCACCGTCGATCAAGGTCTCGACGCTGTGCGCATAGCCCATGCGGTGTAGTTCGTTGACCGCCTGTTCGATCTGCGGATTGATCCACGTTTCGCCCCGATCCGGCGTGCGTTTGCCGCACTCGCCGACGACGGCAGCGAAATCATGATTGCAGCGCACCTCGAACACGCCGCGGCGGATGGTTTTTCTGAGGCTCTTTGAAATGTGCAGGGTATCGAGGGGAAGAATGCCGCGGTTGCGCGGATCGATCCATGAAATCGTCGTCGCGGTGCGGCTTTCGGCCATCGGAAAGACGCCGACCGTATAAGCCCTGAGCAGAAGCTCCGGTGTCAGTTCGAATTCGTCTGAATTCCGGTTGCTCATCGTCCTCCGTCGGCTTCGATGCGCTTCAGGTATTCTTCCAGCCAGTGGATATCGTACGCCCCGTTGATGAAATCGTCATTTAAAATCAGTTCCTGGTGCAGCGGGATCGTCGTTTTGATTCCATCGATGACGAACTCGGTCAACGCACGCCTCAGCCGCATCAGACATTCGCCCCGGTTGCGGCCGTGAACGATCAGCTTGGCGATCATGCTGTCGTAATTGGACGGCACGCGGTAGCCGGAATAGAGCCCGCTGTCGACGCGCACGCCAAGCCCGCCCGGCGCGTGATACTCGTTCACCAGCCCCGGCGACGGCGCGAAAGTGAACGGGTCCTCGGCGTTGATGCGGCATTCTATGGAATGGCCATCAAAGCGGACGTCTTCCTGTGTGTAGTGCAGCGGTTCGCCGGCGGCGATGCGGATCATCTCGCGGACCAGATCCAGTCCGGTCACGGCTTCGGTGACGGGGTGTTCGACCTGTAGACGGGTGTTCATCTCGATGAAGAAGAACTCACCGTTCTCATACAGGAATTCGACCGTCCCGGCGGACCGATAGCCGAGCTTGCGCACAGCGTCGGCGACCGTCTTGCCGATGGCGTCGCGCTCCTGTGCGTTCAGCGCCGGGGAGGGGGATTCCTCGAGAACTTTCTGGTGGCGGCGTTGTAGCGAACAGTCACGCTCGCCCAGATGCACCACGTTGCCTTCCTGATCGGCCAGCACCTGCACCTCGATGTGGCGCGGGCGGTCCAGATAACGTTCCATATAGACGGCGCCGTTGCCGAACGACGCCTCGGCCTCGTTTCTGGCGACGTCGAAGGCGTCATGCAGTTCTTCCTCGCTGAGCGCGACCTTCATGCCACGTCCGCCGCCGCCGGCAGCCGCCTTGATCAGAACCGGATAGCCGATCTCGTCGGCCCATTTCTTGGCGTGTTCGAAGTCCATGACTTCGCCGTCGGAGCCCGGCACGCAGGGAATGCCCGCATCGCGCGCCGCCTGTTTGGCAGTGATTTTGTCACCCATGAGGCGGATGTGTTCCGCCGTCGGGCCGATAAACGTGATGCCGTGCTCGTCGACCATTTCCGCGAAGTCGGCATTTTCGGACAAGAAGCCGTAGCCGGGATGGATTGCGTCAGCGCCGGTGATCGAAGCTGCCGACAGGATCGCTGCGGTCGAAAGGTAGCTGTCCTTTGCCGCCGGCGGTCCGATGCAGACACTTTCGTCGGCAAGACGCACATGCATGGCATTGGCGTCGGCGGTCGAATGCACGGCGACGGACTGTATCCCCATTTCGCGGCACGCCCGCATGATGCGGAGCGCGATTTCGCCGCGATTGGCGATGAGGACCTTTTCGATCATTCAGATATTCTCGTTCACTCGATGATGACCAACGGTTCGCCGAACTCGACCGGCGTGCCGTCACTCACCAGGATGCGCTTGACCGTGCCCGAGCGGGGCGCGGAAATCGGGTTGAAGACCTTCATCGCCTCGATCAGCAACAACGTGTCGCCTTCCTTAACGGTATCGCCTTCGTTGCAGAACGCGTCGCTCTTGGGATCGGGCGAAAGATAGCAGACACCGACCATAGGCGAGGTGACCGCGCCCGGATGACTTGCCGGATCGTCGGCCGCCGGGGCCGGCGCGCCGCCCGGTCCCGCCGCGGGCGCCATCGGTGCCGGCGCCGCATAGGACACCGAGGTGCCGCCACGTGCGACACGGATTTTGCTGTCGCCTTCTTCGATCTCGATTTCACCGAGACCCGTTTCATCGAGCAACCCGGCGAGTTTTCGGATCAGGTCTTCGTTAACCTGCACGCCGGATTTCGGTTCCTTAGCCATATTTTACTTTCCCCCGTCTAGCCGTCGCGCGACGGCTTCCAGTGCCAATTCATACCCCAGCGAGCCAAGACCGCAAATCATGCCGTCCGCGGCGCGGGCGATATAGGATTTGTGGCGAAACGATTCGCGCTGGTGAATATTCGATAGATGAACCTCGACAATCGGCATGTCGCAGGCATTCAATGCATCCAAA
>Ga0209578_10000329_pt1 | contig 68184 bp, 58 predicted proteins | sample tdAd472_FD_187127 | JGI IMG/M metagenome (GOLD analysis project Ga0209578, IMG submission 187127) | Marine sediment microbial communities from the Atlantic coast under amendment with organic carbon and nitrate - tdAd47.2 (SPAdes)... | ecosystem: Environmental > Aquatic > Marine > Coastal >...
TTCGAGAGGCATTCATCTGCCCATCAGTGAGCAGCTTGGTCTACCCATCATCGGACAGGTAGCAGCCGGCAGCCCTATCCTGGCCGAAGAATCAATTGCCGATTACTGCAACATCCCGCCAGACATGTTTACCCCCAGTGCTGATTACCTGCTGACAGTTAAAGGCACCAGTATGGTTGACGCTGGCATCTATGAAGGTGATCTGCTGGTAGTTCACAAAACCACCCGGGCCAACAACGGCGACATCATTGTTGCGCGACTGGGTGAAGACGTCACGGTCAAACGACTGCAAACCACCCGCAGCAAACATCGCATTAACCTGGTAGCCGAGAATCCTGATTTCGATCCGATAGAGGTAGATTTGCGCAGCCAGCCGTTTGATATCGAAGGAGTAAGCGTCGGCGTTATTCGACGACAACTGTAAGCAGGAAATTCGAACCACGCGGAGTGCTACTGCGGGAGAGACTAGCGACTGTCTACTTTTTGGTTTTCTTCCTGCCAGCTGTTTTCTTTTCTGGCTTACTGACAACCCATTTGCCATCCTTGTAGAACGCCTTCCAACCCGTTGCTTTCTTATCCGCTTCTGACTGGACATACTGCTCAGCACTCTTCCGGCTGAAGCGAACAACAGTCTTGTTGCCCTGATCATCTTTCGTTGGGGCATCCATCAGGAATGCGTACTTCGGATCAATTTCGTTCCTGTGTGGGATCAGTTCTTCTACCAGGGGTGCGCGAGTTTCCCGGTTTCGCGGAAACTTACTGGCGGCCAGAAATAAACCGGATGCGCCATCACGTAAAATGTAGTGATCTTCCACGGTTTCACAGGATAATTCAGGCATCGGCACAGGATCCATTTTTGGCGGTGCCGGCTGCCCACTTCTCAACAGTTTACGGGTATTGCTGCAGGACTCATTCGTACAGCCAAAGTACTTTCCGAAACGACCGGTCTTCAACTGCATCTCAGACTCACACTTGTCACACTCGATAACAGGTCCGTCATAACCCCTTATTTTGAAAGCACCCTTCTCTACCTCAAACCCCGGGCAGTCGGGGTTGTTGCCACAGACATGCAATCTGCGCGTTTCGTCGATCAGATAGGGTTCCATGGTGGTAGCACAGATCTTACAGCGATGCCTGTGGCGCAACTGAACGTTTTCCTGTGCCTCCGCTTCTTCGATATTGTCCGTGCGAATAGCATCATCACCGGGCGTCAGATTGATAGTCGACTTGCAGCGTTCTTTGGGTGGCAATGAATACCCTGAGCAACCTAGAAATACCCCCGTGGAGGCTGTACGGATCTGCATATTACGGCCACATTTGGGACAGGCGATATCGGTATCGGTAGGATCGTTGGTTCGCATCCCCCCTTGCTCCGATCCGGCTTTTTCCAGCTGCTGAACAAAGCCGCCATAGAAATCATCGAGCAATTCTTTCCACTCACGCTTACCAGTTGCCACATCGTCCAGCGAGTCTTCCATGCGCGCGGTAAAATCATAGCTCATCAATTCTGAAAAGCTTTCGATCAATCGTTCTGAAACGATGTCGCCCATTTTTAATGCATGGAAGCGCTTGCTCTCCAGCTTTACGTAACCACGATCCTGGATGGTCGAAATTATCGAAGCATAGGTTGATGGTCTGCCTATATCTCTCTTCTCGAGCTCTTTTACCAGGCTAGCCTCTGTAAACCGCGGCGGCGGCTTGGTGAAATTCTGATTGGGGTCCAGTTTCTGCAACTGCAGCTTGTCACCTACTTCCAGAGCCGGCAACACGACGTCTTCTTCCTTGCCGGGCATGACACGCAGGTAGCCATCAAACTTCATGATGCGCCCCTTGGCGCGTAATTCGAAATCTGCAGCAGCAATGGTAAGCGTGGAACTGAGGTACTCTGCTCGCGGCATCTGGCAGGCCAGAAAAAACTGCCAGATCAAGGTGTAAAGACGAACGGCGTCCTGCTCCATGTTTTGTAACTGCTCCGCCCGGATCTTCGCATCTGTAGGTCGAATCGCTTCGTGTGCCTCCTGTGCGCCTTCCTTGGAACTGTAGCGAACCGGTTCGGCCGGTAGATATCGATCGCCAAACTGAGTCTTGATATAGTCCCGCGCCATGGCAATTGCATCATCACTGAGATGCGTGGCATCCGTTCGCATGTAGGTGATATAACCAGCCTCGTAAAGACGTTGGGCCATCATCATGGTTTTCTTCACACCAAAACCAAGTCGCGTGCTGGCAGCCTGTTGCAGTGTGGATGTGATCAACGGTGGGCGAGGTTTTGATGAGGTAGGCTTATCATCGCGCTGACTGATCTGATAACTGGCCTGTTCCAGTACGGCTAGCGCCTGATCGGTTTGTTCTTTGCTGTTGGGCCGGAAATTGTTGCCCTGTTGCCTGACCACCTGACAACGTAATTTGTCCTGCTCCGCCGATTCGAGATCGGCAAACACCTCCCAGTACTCTTCTGGGATAAACGCCCGAATTTCCTGTTCCCGCTCTACCACCAGGCGCACGGCAACCGACTGTACACGTCCAGCTGACAAACCACGCGCTACTTTGGCCCACAGTAGCGGCGACACCATGAAGCCAACTACCCGGTCTAGAAAACGTCTGGCCTGTTGTGCCTCCACGTAGCGCATATCAAGCTCACCCGGCTCGGAAAATGCGTCCTGTATCGCTCGCTTGGTAATTTCATTGAATACCACGCGCTTGAAACGGTCGGAGTCTCCGCCTATCGCCTCTTTCAAATGCCAGGCGATGGCCTCTCCCTCACGATCAAGGTCAGTTGCGAGATAGATCTTGTCCGCGTTCTTTGCCAGCTTCTTCAGCTCGCTGACAACTTTTTCTTTCCCCGGTAAAATCTGATAATTCGCACGCCAGCCATGTTCAGGATCGATACCCATACGACTGACCAGCTGCTGCTTGTTTTTACGCTTTTTATGAGCGACCTTTTCTTCGGCACTCAACTTTCGAGTGGCTGCCGCGGCTGCAGCACGGGCTTTCGGGTCAACCTTGTTTCCGCTTCCGGAAGTGGGCAGGTCCCTGATATGTCCAACGCTGGATTTAACGACAAATTCCGGTCCCAGATACTTGTTGATAGTCTTAGCCTTGGCAGGCGACTCGACGATGACCAGGGATTTTGACATTTGGGACTTCGCTTCCTTTGCTGCTTGAGAGTGCTTCGGGAATTTTACAAAGCGCACATATATAAGGGCTCAACCTGTATCGGTCAAGCTTTAGTTTTCAGGATTGTGTCCGGCGATTAGATTTTGACTTCGTGAATCCAGCCGTAAGGATCTTCCAATTCACCTCGCTGAATTCCCACTAGAAGATCGTAAAGTTCCTGCATCACGGGTCCGACAGACTGACCATTGTCATAAAAAGTATGCCATTCATTATCGAACCAGATCTTACCTACCGGGGACAGGACAGCAGCAGTCCCACAGGCAGCAATCTCTTCGAAATCTGTCAATTCAGCTCGCAGATCGATTGGTCGCCATTCGGTTTTCAGCTTGAGACGATCTTCGGCAAGAATCATCAGCGATCGCCGGGTGATACTCGGCAGCACTGCGTCAGATTTTGGCGTGACAAAGCGCTTGCCAGTCATTGAAACAATGATGTTGGCAGAACCCGCTTCGTCGATGAAGCGTCGTTCGGCCGCATCCAGATATAGCGCCTCGTTGGCCCCTTTTGACTGCGCCTCCCGGGTGGCCAGCAGCCCCCCCGCATAGTTCGCACCCACCTTGCAGTTGCCAGTGCCGTGGGGAGCAGCCCGGTCAATATCAGATACGGCCAGAGAAATCACTGCCAGACCGTTGCTGGAGTAATACGGTCCAACAGGCGATACAAAAACACGGAACTCAAAGCTTTCCGCGGGTCGCAGCCCGAGGTTTTCACCGACACCTATCAGTAGCGGCCGGATGTACAAGGAAGCGCCCGAGCCATGCGGAGGTATCCAGGCGTAATTTGCCCTGACCGTTTCCTCTATAGCCTTGATAAACAATTCCTGGGGCACTTCGGGCATCAACAGCCTGGAAGCAGCTTCTTTCATCCGTTCGCTGTTCAGACCCGGTCGAAACAGCAAGACCCGACCGTCGGGTGCAGTCTGCGCCTTCAAACCCTCAAAGCACTGCTGAGCATAGTGCAGAGCCGGTGCACCTTCATGAATTGAGATAACCTCGGATTGCACCAATTCACCATCTGACCACTTCCCGTCACGATGAGTAGCGGTAAATCGATAATCTGTTTTTCTATACTGAAAGCCGAGCTCAGCCCAGTTGAGTGCTTTCTTGTCCAAGGCTATATCCATATAAGGAACCTCTGATTAATTGTGGAACTGCTCTGCGGGGGTCTGTCGGGCGTTGATGCCAGGCGCCGTAGACAATGTTCCGAGCCATTGACAAGCGCCACTAAAACACAACGTTGCCCGACAGGCCTCGCCTGGCGTGGTCTCCAGCCAAATCCAGAGCTAAAAGACAGCCGCGTATTATCTGCTATCACGCCAACATTTTCCATACATCTCGATTTCCAAGGGCGACGCAGGAGGGACGAACCCATGAAGCGTGCCGCGCTAATACCTTGAGCTTCAGTTTGTCGCTGGTTACAGTAGCACGCCTATGAGCAGTACAGACCTTTCCCTCATCGACATCGGGGCCAACCTTAGCCATAGTTCATTCAGGCATGATCTGGACACGGTTCTGAAACAGGCCCGCGGAGCCGGTGTTACACACATTATCGTCACCGGTACCGACCTCGAATCAATCCAGGCAGCCAGCGAACTTCATACTCAATATCCGGACTACCTGACCCTCACTGCTGGCTTCCACCCTCATGTCGCCAACGAATATACCAGCGATGCTGAACAGGCTGTGCGTCAGTACGGTCAGCTGCCCCATGTTGTTGCCATTGGCGAGACCGGGCTTGATTTCAATCGGGACTTCTCGCCTCGTAACGTCCAGGAAAAGGCTTTTGCCCGTCAACTGGAGATCGCCTGCGAACTCCAGAAGCCGGTTTTCCTGCATCAGAGAGATGCACATGACCGTTTCCATGCGATCCTCAAGAGTTTCCGCGATAATTTGCCTGGTGGCGTAGTGCACTGCTTTACTGATACAAAGCAAGCGTTGTATGACTATCTGGACCTCGACATGTACGTAGGTATTACCGGCTGGATCTGTGACGAACGACGAGGCAGGGAGTTGCAGGAACTGGTGACGGAAATCCCTCTGGAACGCCTGCTGCTGGAAACTGACGCACCCTACCTGTTGCCGCGAAGCCTGAAACCTGCCCCACAATCCCGGCGCAACGAACCCAAGTATCTGATCGAGGTTCTTGACATGGTTTCACGCTGCACAGGAATTGATAAAAGAATTCTGGCAGCCAGCACTGCTGCAAATGCTCGTCAACTGTTTGGACTGCCCGAGAACTGACCTAGCAACGACCGGCGAGATGTTTCTGTTGCGATTGTTAGTGACACCTGGCGCTCAAATAATACCACTGAGAAAAACTCGCAGCTGCTCAAAATCGAACGGCCAGCCCAACTCAGAGCTGTCGTCCGTTCGCCGCAACACGGGGATGCGTATTCCGTAGCGCTCCACCAGGACAGGATCATCGGCGATATCCTGCACTTCCCAGTCCAGTTCAGCCTCCCGGTCCATGTGCCTCAGAAACTCTTCGGCCTGTTCGCAAAGGTGGCAACCGACAGTAGTATAAAAGATTATCACTGGCATTCATTCTTCTTCATTAGCTTGGCAATTGCGCCTGCCTGCAAGGCTTACTCGCCAGGTAGACGCTACCAAGCGACACAAAGTCTCCCTAGACATCGCCCTAAAAACGTTTAAAATCCGTGACTTCGCTTTATGTAGCCCGCTTTGAAAGATCGAGAACAATAATATGAGTCACCACGCAATGATAACAGAGCTGAAAACCTGGCTCTCACACCAGATTATCGGCCAGGAAAAGCTGCTGGACCGCTTGTTGATAGCTCTGTTAGCAGATGGTCACCTACTCGTGGAAGGTGCACCGGGACTGGCAAAAACCAAAGCTATCAAGGACTTGTCCAGGGCCGTCGAGGGAGATTTCCACCGTATCCAGTTTACCCCCGACCTGCTCCCCAGTGACATCACAGGTACCGAAGTATTCCGTCCGGAAGACGGCTCGTTCCGGTTCCAGCAGGGTCCGATCTTTCATAACCTGGTACTGGCAGACGAGATTAACCGTGCGCCTGCAAAAGTGCAGTCGGCTTTGCTGGAAGCAATGGGGGAACACCAGGTCAGTGTCGGCCGCGAATCTTTCACTCTGCCACCCTTGTTCATGGTCATGGCAACGCAGAATCCCATTGAACAGGAAGGAACCTATCCTCTCCCGGAAGCGCAGCTTGACCGCTTCCTGATGCACGTCACCATCGACTATCCGGCAGTTGAAGCCGAACGCGACATACTGCACCTGGTCAGGAACGAAGCACAGAATAAAGTACCGGCGCCTCCCAATGTAATTGGCCAATCCGATCTGTTCGAGGCACGCCAGGAAATTCTGTCCATGCACATGGCTCCCGCCGTCGAGGAGTACATAATCCAGTTGATCATGGCGACTCGAAAACCTGAACTGTACGGGGACGACCTCGTGAAATGGCTGGAATACGGCGCCAGTCCGCGAGGTACTATCTCGTTAGATCGCTGCGCCCGGGCCCACTCCTGGATACAAGGCCGCGACTTTGTCAGTCCAGATGACGTCCAGGAAGTCATGTTTGACGCACTGCGTCACAGGGTTTTATTGAGCTTCGAAGCGGAAGCAAGCGGCGTTACCCCCGACAAGGTCCTGGAAACTATCCGCGAACGCGTTCCTACTGCGTAAATCCAGGGCCCCTTTATCATCATGCCCATGGCAATGCAACTGGACCCGTATCAGAGCCGCTACCAGTGCAAAGGCGCAGTAGTGGAACTGGAACAACTGCTGGTGCAGCGGTATGCGGCCAAATCCCTGGAATACGTCGCCCATTCGCGCTCGATAGCAGGAATATCAGGGCTTCACCTGTCAAAAATGCGAGGACGCGGCATTGATTTCGAAGAATTCAGGCCCTACGCGCAAGGCGACGATATCCGCCTGATAGACTGGCGCGTTACTGCCCGCACCAACCGTCCCTTTACCAAGGTATTCAGGGAAGAACGGGAAAGGCCGGTCATCATCGCCACCGACCAGACCAGCAATATGTTTTTTGGCAGTCAGGTGGCCTTTAAATCGGTAATAGCTGCCCAGGTAGCAGCCCTGTTCTGCTGGATGGCCATCGACAATGGTGACCGCGTAGGCGGACTGGTTTACTCTGACCGCAAAGCCAACCTGGTCAGGCCCCGACGCAGCAGGCGCTCTGCCATGCACCTGATGAACCATATTTATCAGTACAATCAGCGCCTGCAGGATCGCGGCGAGGGCCAGGAAGAAGCCATCGACCCCAATTTTGAGCCGGGGCTTGCGTATGCTCTTGGCCAGATTCGTCGCATCACCAAACCTGGCAGCACGCTCTACATCATCTCAGATTTTGCGACACTCAATGAGCGGGCGCTGCAGTACCTGTACCAGCTGTCGCGCCACAATAACGTCATTTGCGTATTCGTTTCCGACCCGCTGGAGGAAGTCCTTCCGGTTCCCGGCTTCTACAGCATTACCGATGGCCGACGCAAAGGCGCACTGAATACCTTTAACGGTAAAATCCGGGAACGATACAAGGAGCAGTTTCAGGAACGCATGACAGCTATCACGGATGAGCTGGATAACCTGCAGATTCCGTTACTCCGCCTAAAGACCAATCAACTTGTGGTCGAGCAGATAAGAAAATGGATAGTGCAGAGCTACTAGAGCAATTGGCCGACATTCACATGCCCGGACCGGTACCCTTCTGGCCACCGGCGCCTGGCTGGTGGCTATTGGCACTGATGGTTATCGCTCTGCTGGCCTGGCTGACATTCAAAGCGCTTGAGGCGAGAAAGCAACGTCAGATCTGTGCCTTTGCGTTACAGGAACTGGACAATGCCTACAATGCCTTTGAGAATCAGCAAAGCAGCGATCCGGAGCTGCTAAACCAGGCCCGGCTGACTTTTCTTAACAACTTCAACGCGGTTCTGCGACGGGTAGCTCTGTGGCACTTCCCGCGACAAAATATTGCCAGTCTTGGCGGGCGTGCCTGGGTTGATTTTATCCGGGAAAAAGGGGAGTCTTCCTTGTTGACCGATGAGATTGCCGGGGCCCTGGAAGAAGGTCGCTTCAAGACTCATTGTGATATCGATGTAGAACAGCTGCATCAGTTTGGCGAACGCTGGATCGTAAGCCTGTATATGAACCGATCGGGATCCGAAAATTCCCCGAAATTGAGCGCCTGAGTAATCCATTATGCTTGAATTTACCTGGCCCCTAGCGTTTCTGGCACTCCCCCTTCCCTGGCTTGTCTACAAGCTGATGGCCCGTGCGCCGCGCCAGGACGCGTCTCTATTTGTCCCGTTTTTCGAAAAACTGACGCGCCTGCAATCCGACAGCGAAACCATTGCCAGCGGCCGCCTGTTGAATCTGATCTGCTGCACCCTGATCTGGCTGCTGGTGGTACTGGCCGCGACACGCCCCCAATGGCTGGGCGATCCAGTGGAACTGCCATCTACCGGGCGAGACCTGATGCTGGCGGTAGACATTTCCGGGAGCATGGAAGCCCAGGACATGGTGGTAGGCAATCGCCAGGTCTCTCGCATCGATGTTGTTAAAGCGGTAGTCAGCGATTTCGTTGAACGTCGCGAAGGCGATCGCCTGGGACTGATCCTGTTTGCAGCCCACGCCTACGTACAAGCCCCACTGACGTTCGACCGCGATACTGTAGGCACTCTTTTAGAGGAAGCTGAAATCGGCATCATCGAAGAATCAGCAACCGCGATAGGTGATTCTATCGGCCTGAGCGTCAAGCATCTGCGCAATCGACCGGAGAACAGTAGAGTCCTGGTCTTACTCACTGACGGTGTAAACAACGCCGGATCCGTTTCGCCGGTGCAGGCCGGACAGCTGGCTGAAACAGAGAATATCAAGATATACACCATAGGGATTGGCGCCGATCAGGTAGTACAGCGCACATTTTTCGGCTCCCGTTCGGTGAATCCGTCGGCAGAACTCGACGAGGAAACCTTGACCCAGATCGCTGAGTCTACCGGCGGGCGCTATTTCCGTGCCAGGGACGTCAATGACCTGGTAGAAATCTATGAAGAGCTGGATCGTCTGGAAACTATTGAGCAGGATGAACAAACCTATCGCCCCACCAAGATTTTGTTCTACTGGCCACTGGGCGCTGCCCTGCTGATCAGTTTCATTCTGGCCGCCGCATCTATCCCCTGGGCATCATTGCTGGGGCGCGAGAGGCAGGTGCCGGACGATGCTGAGGTGGAAGGCGCAGGCGTCGGGAGCAGCAGCTAATGGATTTGATCATCCCTAATCTGCAGGAGTTTCATTTCCTGCGTCCACTCTGGTTACTGGGGCTCATTCCCTGCCTGGTATTCCTCCTGGCACTGTGGCGCATCAACAGCTCGGTTACCGCCTGGGATAAAGCCATCGACAAAAGCCTGCTCCCGTTCCTGCTCGACAGCAGCAAGAGCGCGGCACAGAGCACTCCTTTGGCCTTGCTGAGCGCAGCCTGGCTGCTGACCATTGTTGCTTTGGCCGGACCGGTCTGGGAAAAATTACCTCAGCCAGTCCAGAAAAGAGAAGACGCCCTGGTCATTGTCATGGATCTTTCCCTGTCCATGTTTGCTCCCGATCATGTACCTAACAGGCTTGACCTGGCCAAGCGCAAATTGCGAGACATTCTGCAACTGCGCGAAGAAGGACAAACCGCATTGGTGGTCTATGCGGGAGACGCCCACGCTGTGACGCCTCTTACCGACGATACAGTAACAATCTCGGCATTGGTCCCATCACTCAGCCCGAATATCATGCCACTGTTCGGCAGTAACCCTGGTTCCGCGCTGGAAATTGCTATTTCTCTGCTGGATGACGTAGAGGCTACGCGCGGCCGAATTTTGTTAATGACCGACGGGATAGCCGGATTTGCGGAAGAGCAGACACTGGCTGAACAGATAAGCAATACCGCCTATGAACTGTTGGTAATGGGGATTGGCACCGAGGAAGGCGCCCCGATCCGAACCAGTGATGGAGGTTTCCTCACTGACGCCAGTGGAGAAGTAGTTGTTCCCCAACTGAATCGCAATGTTTTGCAGTCGCTGGCTAACCGCAGCGGCGGCCGCTATCACGATATTCAACTATCCAACGCAGACATCAATTTTCTGCTGGCTGACTCACCATTTTTCGACGAGAACCTCAGTGAAGTCGAGGAGGAGTTCGACATCTGGTATGAAGCCGGGCCCTGGTTACTGATTCTGGTCGTTCCGATCGCTGCATTGAGCTTTCGCCGCGGCTGGCTGTTCAGCGTCATGCTGCTGCTTACCGTGACGGGCACCCTCACACCAAGCAGACAGGCCCAGGCCTGGGAGTGGCGCGATCTGTGGCAAACAAAGGACCAACAGGGTGCTGAGGCTATGGAAGCGGAAAACTACGAAGACGCTGCCGTCTTATTTGAAACCTCAACATGGCAGGGTACAGCTTTATACCGGTCGGAGAACTACGAAGCTGCGATTGCAGCTTTCAGTGCCGATGACTCCGCTGACGGACATTATAATCGGGCAAATGCTCTGGCGCTGGCCGGCAATTACCCGGAAGCAATTGCCGCCTATGATCTGGCTATCGAGTTGCAACCAGATCATGAAGATGCCATTTACAACAAGGACATTATAGAACAACTGCTTCAGGAACAGGAAAGCCAGGAAGGTGAGTCGGAAGGGGAAAGCAGCGACGATCAACAACAGCAGCAAGGATCAGAACAGGAACAGCAGGATCAGGAAAACAGCGAGCAGCAGGAACAGGAGAGCCAGGAAGGCAACCAGGACCAGGAGCAACAGCAGCAACAACAGCAACAGCCTGAGGAGCAGGAAGGCTCAGAGAGCAACAGTGAACAGAACACCCCCAGCGAGGAAAGCAACGAGGAATTCGAAGAGCAGCAGTCACTGGAACAATGGCTGAGACGTATCGAAGATGATCCTGGTGAATTGTTACAACGCAAATTTCGCTACCAATATCGCCAGCGTCAGCTGAACGGCACCGCCAACAACCTGCAATCCGGTGATCAGATATGGTAAGACTGAAACATCTCCTGTTAAGCCTGCTTTTATTACTGCCTTTGTCAGGATTTGGGCAGGAAGTGGAAATCAGTGTTGATCGTACCGAGGTAGCACGCGGTGACACCGTAGAACTGACTATCCGGGTGTACCGTCAACAACAGAACGTGCAACTGGACCTGTCACCGCTACGAGAAGACTTTGACGTCCTGGCGTCTCGTACTTCCAGTCAGATCCGTAGCATCAATAACCAGGTAGAGTCCTGGATAGACTACATCATCACCCTGTTCCCAACCCGTGAGGGTCAAATTGAGATACCCCCTCTCGATATAGGAGGCGTGCTGACCGATTCGATTACGCTCACTGTAATCGACCAGGGACCGAATTCGAATCAGGGTAACAACGACCTGTTCCTGGAAACAGAAGTCAACAAAGAGTCGGTCTACGTGCAGGAGCAACTGCTGTTCACCATCCGGCTTTTTTACACCATCAGCGGTATTCGTAATCCCCAGTTCACAGAACTGGATATGCCAGAGACTGTAATTCAGCTGATCGGCTCACCAAACCAGTATGAGCGTCTGGTCGACGGGGTGCGCTTTGGCGTCTATGAAATGCGTTATGTCATTTTCCCGCAACGCAGCGGACCACTCGAAATTCCCGATATCCTGTTTCGTGGTGAAGTGACCGACGGCTCCAGCAATTTTGTATTCCGGAACCTGAACACACAACGGGTAACTGCCTACATCGAAGGCATGACTATCGACGTCAAGGAACGCCCTGCAGCTGCGCAAGACGAAGCCGTCTGGTTGCCTGCCTCCAGCGTCACACTGGAAGAAAGCTGGGACCGCGATATCAGTGATCTACAGGTCGGTGAAACAATTACCCGTACGATTACCATGGTAGCTGAAGGCCTTGACGGCGCGGTGCTACCGCCTTTCAGTCCGGAAGAAATCGCAGGCGCCAACCTCTATCCCGAGCCTGCTGAAATTGAACGCACCTTTGTAGAAGGCCGAATAGTTGGCACTCGAGTGGAAACAACGTCTATCGTGCCTACCCAGGCAGGAAGCGTAGAAATTCCCCCGCTTTCTGTACCCTGGTGGGACATCAACAGCGATGAGGTGCGATTCACTACCATTGCACCATCCCGACTTACAATAGCTACCATTGCAGGCGATGTGCCGGCCGAACAGCTGATAGCAGACGACGGGGATGGGCCGGAAGCAGAATCACTTGCCCCTGTGCTCGACCAGAGCATGCTCGATGAACAAAATCAAAACACCCTGATCAACATTCCTGTTATCTGGTTCAATATATTCATAGCCGCCGCGGTAATGATCGTACTAACAAGTATTTATCTGCTGGTAATACGCGGCTTCAACATTGACCCCTTGGCAATGCTTCGGGCCTATCTGAACCAATTGGCAGACAAGCGTCGACCGGAGAATAATGAAAATGTGGCATTTGGCGCTCTTCAGAAAGCCTTGCAGAGCGGCGATCCGTCAGAAATTCGAACAGCCCTGATAACCTGGACCTCCCACTATTACGCACCGGAAAAAGTACGCACCATGGATGACATCTTGCGTCTTTCGGACGGAAGCCGACTAAACGCATTGTGCCTGCAGGTTCAAGCGGCATTGTTCAATACAGATCAATCCGCAACGCTAGACACATCTGAAGCACAGGCTGAACTGGCCGAGATGCGCAAGCGCAACAAGCTAACGCGCAGGGAAATCAGGCGTGCCGAAGCGTATGCCCTGCCACCACTCTATCGCACCTGATCCTTGCTCCAACAAGGTTTAAAGGTGAAGACTTCACGCCCTGTTTACTCAACCAAATCCGGTCGCCTGTGTCCTGGCTGCGGGCATCCGAAGAACGATTGTCAGTGCAGTATCGATAATCCACCGGCGGGCACAGGCAAGGCAGCTACAATTTGGCTGGAACGGAAAGGCCGAGGCGGGAAAGAGGTTTCGGTAATCCGCGATTTGCCGCTTCGCCCAATGGAACTGCAACTGCTTGCGTCTACCCTGAAAAAACAGTGCGGAAGTGGGGGAACCGTAAGCAACGGCTGTATCGAAGTCCAGGGAAATCACCGGGACACTATCAAGCGATATCTTGAACAGCAAGGCCACGCGGCAAAGCTTGCAGGCAGCTAGTTTGTGCTGTTAGCAAGGCGGCTTCGAAGCTCACGAATAGCCTGTCGCAATTCCTGCTGTAACGGTCGCGCGTTCGTTCTGGCCTGTTCCTGTGGTTTATAAGCAATTTCCATGTAGAGCCTGGTAACCTGCTCAAGAGACTCAGTAATGTCGGGACGCTGCTCTGCAACTCGATGCAGGTAGTCCATCGGACCCTCGCCCGGCTTCCTTTGCAAACCAATTCTACCCAGATGCCCACAATAGTGGTGGTACAACCGGTCCACTTCACGGCCACGTTTCCCGGGGATCTTGCGTATGGTTATCAGAGCAACAAATATCAGTGCCAGTGAAACAGTCAGTAGCAGAACCGTAAAAACCTTGTTGCGGGTAGCCACTCCAAACCATTCTTCAAACAGTCGCAACTGGCTATCTCCACCATAGCTGACTACACGCCTGTTCCAGTCGTACTCAATGGCATCCAGCCTTAAGCGCAGGGTGTTGAGCCAACCGGCATTGCGGAATCTTGCCAGCGAAAAACGGGATTCGTTCATAAATGCCGGGTCATCTCCCAGGGCCGCCTCGACACCGTCCGAAATTCGTTCTGGTGCCACGATGGAAGTGGGATCGACACGCACCCAGCCCTCTCCCGCAAGCCATACCTCGCTCCAGGCGTGGGCGTTGTACTGATAAACCATCATGTAATCTTCAAAACGGTTGTACTCACCTCCCTGATAGCCAACTACGACCCGGGCAGGCACACCTGCCGCCCGCATCATAAAGGTAAAGGCGCTGGCGTAGTGTTCACAATAACCGGCACGTGTGCTGAACAGAAAGTCATCCACCCTGTTTTCCCCCAGCAAAGGTGGACTCAGGGTATAGGAAAACTGCTGTTGGAACAGCGCCAGGACGGTATACAGATAGTCGCGGTCGCTGGCCACTCCAGCCCGTAATGATCGGGCCAACTCTCGACTTTGCGGATTGCCTCCTTCCGGCAGAGATAATGAGCGTCGTCGAGCACTGTCCAGCAACAACATATCGGTCTGACTATCCAGGAAGGAGCGCAAATTGTAACTGAACCGCTGACCAACCACGGTTCGGTTCAGCAGCTCATAATTGCGCCCTCTCGACAGGCCAATTGTCAGGGGTTCAGCCAGGTGAAGACCATAAATCCAGCGCTGCTGACTCGGCTCGAGAATGACGTTATAAGTTAGTGGCTGGCCAGCCACATTGACTCTGTTCTCATAACCAATTTCCACCGGCGCATTCGCTGCCGCTGCCGAAAGCACCGAACGTCCCTGACGGCGCCAGGTAACACCGTCGAAATAGTCCAGAACCAATCCGCGCCAGTACAGATTCTGGTGCAATGGCGGCGGACCATCCTCAAAAGTAACCCGAAAAGCAAGATCTCCGGATTGTGCCAGCTGGCTTATATCACCCGGAGACATCTCATCAGAAACGCCAGTGGATGCCATGGACTGGGTCGGCACTGCCCACAATGGCCCGATTCGCGGAAACACCATAAACAAGACAATCATCAATGGCAGGCTCTGGGCTGTAATTCGCACCGCAATCCCCAGGGTGCCCATCCCCTCCCCGTCGGAACTGGCACGATTGAGCGACACCATTCCTCCCATGATGACAATTACCATCAAGGTAATATACATCGTGGTCAGCATGCTCTGGGAATACAACAAGGAAACCAGTGCCATGACAAATCCCAGGGACAGAACCACGTAGATATCACGCTTACTTTGCATTTCCACCAGCTTAAAAATAAATCCCAGAGCCAACAGACTGGTAGCAACATCGAGCCCGATATCCAGTGAGCGAAGCTGAGTGGCCGAACCGAGAACGATTAGCAGTACCACCAGGATCCTGGTTGTTTTGCCGGGGTAATCCTGCTTGCCGAGAAAAATCAGAATGCGCCAACCAATACATGCTACGGCGACGAGACTTATCCAGACAGGTAAACGCAGTGCATGGGGGGCGAGCGCCATTACCACCGAGATCAGCACCCAGATCAGGCTTTGGCGGGGAATCTGATAAGTGATTTCCATTCTCTAGTCGCTCCCGGAACTTTCGGCAATCGGTTTACCGGCAGGCAGTTTGTACAGGGCGAGCGCTTGCAATACTTTAAGTTTGTGCTGCTTGCCGGAATGAGGCGTAATCTCAAGCCCGGGAAGTTTCAGCCCGTATGTAGCATCCGATCCTCCCAGTTGCAGCACACAGAAACAGAGTCGTGACAGCCGCTCTTCCTGATTGAAGCCAAAGAACATATCCCAATCCAGCCACAAACGTTCATCGATATAGTCAACGAACTGCTTGACCAGCATACCCTGTCCACGGGCAACATTTTTCCAGGCTACCTGCTTCAAGGAATCGCCCGGGGTAAAGCTGCGGAAGCCGTAGAAATCTTCCGTACCGCTGCGAACCAGCGCGGATTCGTCAGCATTACTTCCACTGTCAAGAAACTGCTTGATCGGCACCGCAATGGGCTTGGGATAGACCAGGCAATGCATCTGCAGATTAACAACAGACCAGGTTTTAAACAGGCCAGTTGGAAATCGACTGCGCACATACAGCTTCGGCGCGGTGCATTCCCCACGCTTCTCGGTCGCACAGAATACCGCCACCTGTTCCTGACGATACTGACCCAGCCCTGCATGACTGGATGTCGAACCACGAAAATAAAACTCCAGCGCTTCATGCTTCCTGCTGCCTTCACCATTCAGCAAGATTTGAAAAGCTGCATCTTCACCGCAGAAAACCGGACTGGAAGGTCTCGCTGAAAGCTCGAGGCCGTTGAGATTGTTGAAGCCATGAAACATGGAAACCAGAAACAGGCTCACCATCATGAATGCAAGACCGAACGCAAGGCTGTTTTCGTAATTAATCGCGGCAATCAAGACAACTAAAGCAGCCACAACGAACAGCATTCCCTGCGATGTAGGCAGAATCAGAATGTTCTTGCGATTAAGAATTGCCTGCTTGCCAGAAGGGTTACGTTTTTCTGACCAGGCTTCGATCTTTTTTGTTACCCAGGAATCCGGCTTCGATTTTTCCATAGCAACGCGCCACTATCCCTTCCGAGTACTTTGTTCGAAATGACCGAACAGCTTATTCGATTACATCGACATCAGTAAGTAATCGTTGAGCCAATGAGGCACCCGTGTGCCCGTCCTCATCGGTTATGGCACGTAGCCGATGTTCAACGACTGCCGGCAGAACGGCCTGGACATCTTCTGGAATTACATGATCACGTCCCTCCATCAGCGCCCAGGTCTTGGCAGCCCGCATCAATGCCAGACTGCCACGTGGTGACAGCCCAAAATGAAAGTCTTCTTTGTTCCTGGTATAGGCAATCAGCCGTTGCACATAGTCCAGCAACGAATCGCTGCAGTGCACTTTGACTGACAACTCACGGAACTCTTGAATGTCCTCGGCCGACAGGCACCGGCTAATGCTCTCGTTGCGGTCTATGGTACCGTCTCTGACCAGCAGCTCACGCTCCGCCTGTTGGTGGGGATATCCGAGGTGAAGCCGCATCAGAAACCGGTCAAGTTGTGATTCCGGAAGCGGGAAAGTTCCAGACAGTGTGACGGGATTTTGAGTGGCAATAACGAAAAATGGCTCCGGCAGCGCCCTGGTTTCCCCTTCAGCGGTAACCTGCCCTTCCTCCATGGCTTCCAGCAAAGCGCTCTGGGTTTTTGGCGTGGTACGGTTAATCTCATCGGCCAGAATCAGCTGACTGAATATAGGGCCCGGATGAAACGTGAATTCGCCCTTGGGCTGGTCGAAAATGGAAACCCCAAGAATATCGGCGGGCAACAAATCGCTGGTAAACTGAATTCGGTTGTAAGCCAGGCCAAAGGCTTGAGCGAGGGCGTGGGACAGAGTTGTTTTCCCCATGCCCGGCAGGTCTTCGATCAACAGGTGCCCACCAGAAAACATGCAACACAATGCCAGCCTTATCTGCTGCTCCTTGCCCAGCAGGGCCTTGCTGATTTCCGCGACTGCCGTGTCTACCTTGCTCTCAAATGTGACGCTCTGACTGTTATTGCTACCTGGCAATTTGTGGTCCGTATTCATCGTTAGCATATTGACTCCCTGCCCTGTCCAACCGATCTAATCCTGAAGATCAGCAATCAAATTCTGCTCCTTGTTGACACTGGAATTTTTCTTCTGTGCCTTGGCATCATCATTTCTGGCAATTTCCAGTCGCTTCAAATACATTTCATCGACATCACCGGTAACATATTCGCCGTTAAATACACTGCACTCATATTGAGTAATCGCCGGATTCCCTTCCCGTGCTGACTCGATCAAATCATCCAGGTCCTGGTAAACGAGCCAGTCGGCACCGATCATTTCCTCCACCTGCTTCTCAGTCTTTCCATTTGCTATGAGTTCACTGGCAGCGGGCATGTCGATGCCATACACATTCGGATAACGAATAGCTGGCGCTGCTGAAGCGAAATACACCTTATTGGCGCCAGCATCTCGTGCCATTTGAATAATCTGTTTGCAGGTCGTGCCCCGCACTATGGAATCATCTACCAGGAGTACATTTTTATCTTTGAATTCCAGCTCTATCGCGTTGAGTTTCTGACGTACAGATTTCCGCCGCTGGCTTTGCCCCGGCATAATAAATGTCCGGCCAATATAGCGATTTTTAACGAATCCTTCGCGGTACTTGATACCTAACCTATTCGCCAGTTCAAGCGCTGAAGTACGGCTGGTATCTGGAATGGGTATCACCACATCTATATCATGATCCGGTCGCAGTCGATTGACCTTTTCAGCCAATTTCTCTCCCATGCGCAAACGGGCTTTGTAAACGGAAATACTGTCCATCAACGAATCTGGCCGTGCAAAGTAAACATGTTCGAAAATGCAGGGGGTGAAATTGCCTTGCTCCGTACAAACCCTGGAGTGCAGATTTCCATCGACATCTATATAAACTGCTTCGCCAGGTGCAACGTCACGCTCAATTTCGAAGCCCTGGGAATCCAGCGCAACACTTTCTGATGCAATCATGTACTCGGTCTTTTTGCCCGTTTTGCGACTGCCGAATACCAGAGGCCTTATACCGTTGCGATCACGAAAACCAACTATGCCATATCCGGCAATCATCATTACTGCTGCGAACCCACCTCGACAACGGGCATGCACACCACTTATAGCCGCGAAAATGTCGTCAGGCGTGGGAACTACCCTGCCAGCTTGCTGCAGTTCATGAGCAAACACATTGAGCAGGACTTCTGAGTCAGAATCTGTATTGATATGTCGCAGGTCGTCGTTGAACAGCTCTCGAACCAGCTCTGTTGTGTTGGTCAGATTACCGTTATGAGCAAGCGCCAGGCCATAGGGTGAGTTTACATAAAAGGGTTGTGCCAATGCCGGGCTTGAACTGCCGGCAGTCGGGTAGCGAACATGACCTATCCCCATCTGTCCGGTTAACCGGCGCATATGTCGGGTCCGGAATACATCTTTCACAAGACCATTGTCTTTTCGCAAATTCAATTTACCATTGTCACTGGTCATGATCCCGGCTGCATCCTGACCTCGGTGTTGTAGAACAGTAAGCGTGTCATAAAGACAGACGCCCGCATCAGAATCAACCACTACCCCTACCAGACCACACATGTTTTACACCCCGAGATTGCTAACGGATTATCATTGCAGAACGCTGTCAGGCGTTGATGTTTCGACCAGCTCGTCGGTTTCGGACAAGTCGTCGATAAATATCCGAGACCATTCAATGGCCTCCCGGCCGTAGGGAATCAGACGAGACTGTTGCCAGTCCAATGATTCTGAAAAAAAACTCCCTGCGACGAAAATCCCCAACATAACTATCAGCCCACCTCTGGCCAGCCCGAACATTGCGCCTAGCAGACGATCTGTCAACGCCAGACCAGCGAAAGAGATCAGCTTGGCCATTAAGTGGTTAATCAGGGCGCCAGCAATGAGGGTAGCCAGAAACAGCAAAGCGAATGCTGCCACCAGCCTGGTAGTTTCGCCCTCGAACGTAGACGCTAAAGATGGCGCGAAATCGTCACTGTACACTCTGGCGACTATAAGTGCTGCGACCCAGGTCACTAGTGAGAGCACTTCCTTCACCAAACCCCGCCACAGGCCAAACAGACACGACAGTACCATGACTACCGAGATAACGATATCAATCCAATTAAAGCTGGCCAGCTGATCCACTATCAACCTCGCAGGTTTGTTACTGCCCATCAAGTGCTGGGCTAATTACTACGGTAAGGGATCCACCTCAAACCGCACTACCAGACCAGCCAGTTGAAACTCATCCTGCAACTGGTCCTTCAAGAGATTTGCTGCAGCCCGTTCCACCTGCGGGCCGACAAAAACACCCGTTACTATTCCCTGCGCACCCTGTATCTCCTGGCTGTACGCCCGATACCCGGCATCCAGTAATCGTTGGGTCAGATTCACTGCATTTGTAGAACTGGAAAAAATACCTAATCTGACGCTCCATCCCACAGGGAGGGAGCGCTCGTCAAGAGCCGGTGCTGCCGTGTCTTGCTGGGATTCCAGGGCAATTTGTTCGGGCTGTTGTGCAGGTTCTATTACAGCAGGATTATCGACGGGTACCGCAGTTTGCGGCTCAATAACTGTCTGCGCCTGTTGAAACCTGTCAGCATCAATTGCGGGGCGTTCGGGTGCGGGTTCAGGCATAAAATTAACAACGGGGGTATCGGGTATACGGCTATTGATAGTTGGCTCGTAATTGCCATCACCATCAAGTACTAGCGGTAGAAAAATCAGGGCCAGAGCAAGAAGTACCACAGCGCCTACGACACGTTGTTTAGTACCCTGATTCATCGAGCCTCCAGGTATCTTTGATGTCTCAGTGCATATATTTGTGACATTCGTTCTATAAACGTCAAACCAGCAATCGAGCAGTTTATCGAAGTGGATGGCCGAATCAATTCTCGAGGAAGTTCAGTATTTCCGCCACTATGTAAAACGATCCCGTTACTACAACAATGTCTTCAGGGCCGCAGGCAGCACAAGCAGCCTGATAGGCATCCAGCGCATTTTCAAAGACTAGTGGATCTGCTGAATCCACGCTTTGTGCAACCGTTACTGCGAGCACAGAAGCCGCCATGCAGCGTTTTTGATCCACCTGCGCAATATACCAGATGTCAACCGCTGAAGCTAAGGCCTGCGTGAATCCAACTACATCCTTATCGGCCATCAAAGCGAGTACCAGAATGATCCTGGCGCCCTGCGTGTGACTGGTTTTCAGCTTCAGCAAGCGGTTCGCCAGCAAGCGTGCAGCAGCGGGATTATGCGCAACATCAAACAAGACGTGCCGGGATCTGCTGCTGTCGAACCGCTGATCAAAACGGCCTGCCAGGTCAATTTCAGCGATAGCTTCTCGAATAACCGTTTCGTCCTGCAATAATCCGAGAAGCGACAGCACCTGCAGTGCCGCTGCAACAATATCAATGTGCAATACGGGATTCTTCAGTTGACTGAGACTGATCGGCGAATGCGCTTTGTCCATTCCTTTCCAGTTCCAGAGCTTGTCACCATCAAGGCAGGAATCGAAGTCACAGCCAATAAGGCTAACAGGTGCCGACGATTTTTCAGCTGCTTCCATCAGGGTGATCGGTGGATTGCGATCTGCACAAACCAGGGGCATTCCAGGTCGTATGATGCCAGCCTTTTCCCTGGCGATCGCCTCCCTTGTTTCTCCAAGCCATTCCATGTGATCCAGATCGATACTGGTGACTACAGCCACATCACAGTCCATAATATTGACCGCATCCAAGCGACCACCCAGACCCACTTCGAGAACAACCACATCCAGTTGGCCCTGCTGAAACACACAAAGCGCAGCAAGGGTTGCGAATTCAAAGTAGGTGAGACGGGTCTCACCTCGAGCTGACTCTATCCGGGAAAAAGTGTCACAAAGGAGCTGCTCCGTTACTTCCTTGCCAGCCACCCGGATTCGTTCATTAAAGCGATGTAGATGGGGTGAAGTATAGGCTCCAACACGGAGCCCCTGCGCAAGCAGCAAACCTTCGAGAACGGCGACACAGGAGCCCTTGCCATTGGTGCCGGCTACCGAGATCACCTTGGAACAAGCCAGATCCAGCTCAAGACGTTGCGCAACCGTCTGTACACGCTCCAGACCAAGCTCCATCTCGCTGGGGTGCAATGACTCGATATAACGCAACCAGGCGCTGAGATTCATGGTTCAGTCATCACCATAGCGAATCCGGAGCGACGAGACCCCGCCAATATCTTGAATAGCCAGCCTACTTGTCCTTCGACTTACCAGTAGAATCGACATCCTGCTGAGGTGTTTGTTCGTCAGGGTCTGACTCCGGGGCATCTTCGTTGTCCAACTCAGCCGCTACGCCGCCTTCCGGCTCGTTGTCCGATGCGGTTCCGCTGTCAGGCGTCTGTGACTCATCAGCAGATTCCTGATCCGCCCCCTCAGCTGCTTCCGAGCCTTCCTCAATACCTCCCTCCGTACCTGTCTGTTCCGCCGCTTTCTGTTCCTCGCTGCTATCATCAACGGTCACTTGACCTGCTTGAGTACCATCTGTTTCAGCCACCGCTGGGGAATTTTCGAGGTCAGGGGTCGTGTCTGGCTCTGCATCCTCATTGAGCTCAGGTGCAGGGGCAGAATGACGATCGAACATCAATTTTCTGATCAGCGAGACGATGCGTTCGCGGAGCTGTTTACGGTGCACAATCATATCAATAGCACCGTGCTCCAGCAGGAATTCACTGCGCTGGAATCCCTCTGGCAGCTTGACGCGAACCGTCTGCCGGATCACATCAGGTCCGGTAAATCCCACCAGCGCATTGGGTTCAGCGATATTGATATCTCCCATCATCGCCAGGCTGGCAGAGACACCACCATAGACTGGATCGACCAGCACAGATATGAAGGGCAGCCGGTGTTGCCTGAGCCTCGCCAGTGCCGCCGCCGTCTTTGCCATCTGCATGAGCGACACCAGGGCTTCTTGCATTCTTGCTCCACCGCTAGTTGAAAAACAGACCAGCGGCAAGCCCTTGGTGACACAGGTATTCACTGCCTGGACAAACTTTTCCCCGACCACCGCACCCATTGAACCCCCGATAAAGCCAAACTCGAAAGCGGCCACTACCATTTCGGTGCCATCTACGGATCCACTGGAAACTATCAATGCGTCTTTCTCACCAGTGCTTTTCTGCGCCGAGCTCAATCGGTCACGGTATTTCTTAAGATCCTTGAACTTCAGGATATCCACGGGTTCAATATCCGAAAACAATTCCTCCTGTCCCTGTTCATCCAGAAACAGCTCGATCCTTCGCCGCGCAGTAATACGCAGATGATGGTTACACTTGGGACATACCTCGGCATTGCGCTCGAGATCACCGCGATAAAGGGTTGCATCACAGCGCGGGCATTTCTTCCAGATCCCCTCGGGAACCGAAGCCTTGCTTTTGCCACCGATCGAAGAAGTGGATATTGAAGGAAGTATCTTGTTAATCCAGCTCATCTTTTACAACATCCTTAGCAGAGCACTGCCATTAGTCTAACTGCCTTGATCCAACCTTGTTCTGGTATTCGCGATAAGTGCGACTCTCTCCGTTATGGCCGCATCATCTATTGCCGCCTGGCCAGCCAACGTCGCAATTTTTTCTACCAGCGCGCTACCGATTACCACACCGTCCGCTAACGCCCCCATGCGAGCCGCACTGTCTGGGTCCTTTATGCCAAATCCAATAACGATAGGTATTTTAGAATATGTTCTGAGCAGGTTTACGTTTTTTGCTATCGATTCAGAATCGCTGATAGCTGCCCCCGTGACCCCCTTCAATGAAACATAGTAAAGGTAGCCGGTACACCGCTCTGCTATCAATTTTGCGCGTTCCTCACTGGTGGTCGGCGCAACCAGGAAAATCAGGTCGATACCCGCGTCTTTCAGAAGAGTGCCAAGCGCCAGGGATTCCACTGGCGGCATATCGACTAAGAGTATGCCGTCGACACCCGCCTCACTGGCTGCAGCGACGAACTCTTCATAACCCATGATTTCAACAGGATTTAGATAGCCCATCAAAACTACCGGGGTACGTTTGTCCTGTTGACGAAAAGCAGCCACCAGCTCAATCACCTCAAGCAGCGTAGTTCCATTTGCAAGCGACCGTTCTGCGCCTTTCTGTATCACCTCTCCATCGGCAGAGGGGTCGCTGAATGGCACGCCCAGCTCTATGATATCCGCCCCTGCATCCACCAGCGCATGCATGAGGCGAAGAGACGTAGCCAGGTCCGGATCTCCAGCAACCAGATACGGAATCAGCACTTTCTGGTTTGCCGCCAGCCTTTCTTGAACGATGGTATCAATTCTGCTCATGGACTTGTTTACAGTTTAATCCCATCGATCGCAGCTACCGTGTCAATATCCTTGTCTCCTCGACCGGACAGGTTCACAACCAGGGAGCGTTCAGATCCCAGCTCTTTCGCAAGCTTCATGGCATAAGCCACTGCATGACTGGACTCCAGCGCTGGAATGATCCCTTCCAGCCTGGTCAAATCCCTAAACGCCTGCAGTGCTTCAATGTCGGTGGCATCGACATAATTGACTCGCTCAATATCCTTGAGCCAGGAGTGTTCCGGACCGACACCCGGATAATCAAGTCCTGCGGATACAGAATGAGTTTCCCGGATCTGTCCTCCTGGATCGGTCATCAGATATGTTCTGTTTCCGTGCAGGACACCTGGCCGCCCATCACTCAGGGGCGCAGCGTGTTTTCCGGTCTGCAGCCCCAGACCTCCAGCCTCGACCCCATACATGGCGACATCGCCGTCATGTAAAAACGGATGGAAAAGGCCGATAGCATTGGATCCCCCACCGACACAAGCAACCAAGGCATCTGGCAATTTGCCAAGTTGATCCAGACATTGCTGCCGCGCCTCTCGGCCAATCACGCATTGGAAATCACGTACCATTTGAGGATAAGGATGCGGACCGGCGGCAGTCCCAATCATGTAGTAAGTTGAATCCACATTGGTCGCCCAGTCTCTGAGCGCCTCATTCATGGCATCTTTCAAAGTCCTGGTGCCAGACGTAACAGATATAACCTCAGCCCCGAGCAATTTCATACGGTAAACGTTGGGCGCCTGCCGCTGGATATCTTCGGCCCCCATGTAGACATGGCACTCGAAACCTAGACGGGCGGCAACGGTAGCGCTGGCAACACCATGCTGCCCCGCCCCTGTTTCTGCTATCAGTCGGGTTTTACCCATGTGCTTGGCCAGTAATGCCTGGCCGATCGTGTTATTTATCTTGTGGGCACCGGTATGGTTGAGATCTTCGCGCTTCAGATAAATCGCTGCACCACCAGCCGCTTCGCTCAGCCGCTTTGCAAAATAAAGAGGTGAAGGCCTCCCCACGTAGTGGTTAAGATCCTCATTGTACTCTCGCCAGAACGACTGATCCGCAGCCAGCTTCTTATACACAGCGGCCAGCTCTTCAACCGCTGCCACCAGTGTTTCACCGACAAACATGCCACCATATGGCCCAAAATGACCAAGCGCATCGGGTCCCGCCAATGGATCTGGTTGCAATATAGTAGTGTCAACTGCCTGTTTGTTTGTCACCTGACAAATCCTCTTCTATAGAGCTGATTTTACCCGTATTCAGCCATTAACTTCCGCAAAGAAACGGGATAACTTATCCGGGTCTTTCCGGCCCGGCTCAATCTCGACGCCACTGCTTACATCCACACCGTAGGGTTTCACAGCAGCAATTGCCTGTGCAACGTTATCAGGGCACAGACCGCCAGCCAGGATTATCGGATTTTGCCCATCGTCCACCAACTCCCTGGCAACCGACCAGTCAAACGATTCACCAGTTCCACCTGCTGTACCCTTAACATAAGCGTCCAATATAACACTGCAGGCTCCATGAAAAGGTTCTAGATATCTCCGGGTCTCAACTAGACTTTTTACTCTGACAGCCTTGATGAACGGTACCCCGAAACTGCCACAAAATGATGACGGTTCATCACCATGAAATTGCAGACAGTGAACCAATCCAGATTCCAGCACCGCTTCAACGTCCTCTCGGAGTGGGTCGACAAACAGCCCGACCACCGTCACAAAGGCGGGAAGGTTTTCGACGATTTCATCGATTTGCTGCGGATTTATTACCCTTGGGCTTTTAGAATAAAAATTCAGCCCGATAGCGTCCGCACCCAGCTGGGCTGCCAGCCCGGCGTCTTCAGCTCGGGTTATTCCGCAGATTTTGATTCGAGATCGAGGCAAGGCGTTTTAGAATCCGGTAAAAGCGCGGCATTCTAGCAAAATTAGCCCAATCGGCCTATGGATAGGGTTGTAAAAAGATTGGGCTCAGAGTGCTATCAGGTAAATCGTATCTCGCCGGGTAATTTGCCTTGACGAAGAACAGTCCTCTGGCGGGTGCTGTCACTGCCCCTGCCGTGCGGTCTCGATTCTCTAACAGCTCTTGCGCCCAGCTTGCTGGCTGTGCACCAAAACCAACTTCCAACAGCATACCGGCTATATTTCGAACCATGTGCTGCAGGAAAGCATTGGCCTGGACATCTACCACGATAAATCGATTTTTTCGCAGAACCTTCAACCAGTGAATGCAACGCCAGGGAGTAGTGGACTGGCAACCCGCAGCTCGAAAGGCGCTGAAATCCTGTTCTCCCAGAAGGTACTGAGCAGCCTTGTGCATAGCTTCCACATCGAGCTCGAGGGGAACGTGAGTTGCAAAGCGATCGAAATGAGCGGAACGAATTCTTGATTCGTAAATAAGATAGAGATAACGACGTGAAGTCGCGGAGAATCGGGCGTGAAAGTCCAATGGCACATTATGCGCCCATTTAACCCGAATCGATGCCGGCAATAAGCTATTTGTGCCTGCTACCCACGCCTTTTCCCCTCTGTCCACCAGCGTCTCAAAGTGCACAACCTGGCCGCTTGCGTGAACCCCCTTGTCTGTTCTACCAGCACAAAAGACTGAAATCTGCCGATCAGCTATACGGCTTAAAGCCTGCTCCAACTCGCCCTGGACAGACGTCAGCGCGGGTGACGACTGACGTTGCCAGCCGCAGTAAGAACTGCCATCGTATTCAAGTTCTAATGCGGTGCGAAAGAGCTGCCGCTCCTGTGAAGGTTGGCTATCCATCCGGATTGGGTCTTAAAAGAAGTTAATACTGGGCCTTGTTGCCCGGCTATTGTCGGTATTGAGGTGGATGGTTTGAAGTTATTACTGCAGTGCCTCAATCAAATTCTTCGCTTCGCTTACCTGTGCGTCATTCCCCTCCTTGAGCACTTCCTCAAGGATTTCCTTGGCGCCATCAACATCGCCCATCTTCTGATAGGCATAAGCAAGATCAAGCTTGGTAGCAGCTTCATCATCATCAGAAAGTACATCGACCTCCTGTTCTGCACCATCGATCGCTGAATCCGTCTCTGTCGATAGGAAGTCGAGATCGCTCATTTCAAGCTCGGATTCCAAACCTGCCGCTTCCTCGTCCTGTGCCAGCACTTCGCCAATTTCATCTTGATCAGCTGCCTCACTAACCAATTCGAGTGCTTCTGCTTGCTCTTCGTTTGCTGCCAGCTGGCCTAAATCGTTGGCCGCTGCATCGGACAATTTTGTATCTGCGGATTCCGGTTCGGATTCCTCTTCTAGTTCTACTTCAATTTCTTCGTCAGTAGCAGCTTCCAGCTCGTCTTCTCCTTCTCCTTCTTCAGCTGCCGCCTCTAATTCGATTCCAATCTCGGCAGCCGGTTCTGTTTCTGCTTCAGGCTCTTCTTCGGCTTCATTTATCGACTCTTCTTCAGCATCAGATTCGAATTCAATCTCGATATCACTATCAGACTCTTCTTGAGGTTCTGATTCAATGTCTGTTATGGCTTCAAATTCTGCTGTGTCCAGCTCGCTTGCTTCAATTTCGTCTTCGGGAGCAAATTCAATTTCTTCCCGATTACTGACTTCCTCATCGTCCAGCTGCTCACTTTCGGGCGATTCTTCACTCGCCGGCTCAGTAGTCAACTCGAATTCGACTCTTTCCGGATCTCCGGCAGCTTGTTCTGCTTCTTCTGCTTCTTCCAATCCTTTTTCAGTTACTTCAGCCTCTTCAGATTCCTGATCTTCCTCGGCACCCAGTTCGAAATCAAACGTTTCTACTTCTGAATCCGAGACGGACTCCAGATCGGCGCCCTCTTGGTCATCCGCTCCGCCCAGATCAAAATCCAGGGATTCAACATCTTCATCCTTAGTAGCGTCCACATCCGAATCTTCTGACGGTTCTTGCTCCTCCAGCTCGAAGGTATCAAGGTCCAGCTCCGAATGTGTATCGCCATCTCCGTCGGACTCGACATCGATCTGTGCCACTTCTTCGCTGTCTGATTCTAACGAATATTCAACTCCGTCAAAGTCTACCCCGGTAGTCTCGGCCTCGTTTTCGGCTTCGCTATCAACCTCAATCTCTTCATCGACCTCCGTGTCGAGTTCAAAATCAATGCCCTGTCCAGTATCTGTCGGTCCGTCACCTGCCTCGACCTGCCCTGTGACAGCCTCCATTTCAACTGCTTCATCTTCGTCTAGAAATTCATCGATATCAAAATCCACTTCATTTGTGGGCTGATCTTCTTCCTCTTCGGAGTCAACTTCAGTGTCGAGTTCAAAATCAACAATCTCATCAAACCCTTCTGCTTCTTCAGCCTGGCTGTGGTTGCTCTCTTCCGCTACCTCGTCAGTGTCATGGGTATCTTCTGCTTCAACGCCCTGACTATCTTCTGTATCAGCCTCTGATTCAGGTTGATAAGTTTCCTGAACTTCTTCCCCGGCGAAAGCAAAGGATTCTTCTTCAGCTTCCACCTCAGCAGCAGAATCCAGCTTCACTTGCTCGTCAGATTCTTCGCTCAGATCGTAGATATCAATCTCGGACTCAGCCTGATGCTCAGCCGACTCATCAAAGTCGGATTCAATGTCTTCACTATCAGACTCGTCAACTATCTGCTCTACGAACTCTTCTAACTCTTCCGTGTTCTCAGCCTCGGCAAATTCCTGATCTTCTTCGTCAGCAAGTGCTGAACCGGCAATGCCAGCCACCGCCATAACAGTTTCTTCATCTGGGGTAACTTCTTCCCTGTGCTCATCAGCAGCTTGCTCTGGAGTATCCAGGGGAGGAGCCAAGTCTCCTTCGAACTCAACCTCTAGCCCCTCGGCAGTTACTGCGCGATTACGCCGCACCAGCAGCATAACCATCAGCAACACAACCAGAACTGAAACTATGATGAGAATCAGCGCGTTATTGTTCAGCACTGTGATAATGCTATTAAGAAAGCTCGGCGGAGCGGTTCTAACCGGTTGTGACTCAGAGAGTGTAGTTACCGGCTGCTCGACTTCAGTTGCAGCCTGCTCCTGTTGCAGGCTGGCCTGGACTGCAGCATCGGCAAGTGACTGCTGTAATTGCGCCAGTTGTTGATCCTGCAGGTTAATAATTTCCATCGCCGATTCGATCTGAGCATCCAGATCATTGAGACGGGCTACCAACTCAGTCTGCTGAATCCGGGCGCGATCTGCCTCTTCTTCCTGCAGCACAAGCTGATTTTCTAGAGTCTGGATTCGAGCGTCCAGCTCTGCATTTTCTTCCTCGATTGCAGCGCTTGCGCCAGAACCGGCCGGTTCAGCCTCTTCTGCAGTGAGTACCCGCAACTGCCCCTGTTGTTCTGCGGAAGCCAGCGAGCTTGGCCCGGAGGCTGGCGCAGTAAGCGGTTGTATATTGAGATCAGCCTGCTGGTTTTGACGACTAACTTCGGACACCGCCTGCTGCTGACTTACACTCTGGATCTGACTGAGGTCAGGAACCCGCAGAGTCTCTCCAGCCCGCAGACGGTTGATGTTGCCGCCTACGAACGCGTCGGGATTCAGCCTTTGAATAGCCAGCATAGTTTGCTGAATGGTAACCGAATCGTCTGGACGAACCCGCAAGGCTACTTCCCATAACGTATCCGTCTCCTGGACTTCCAGACTGTCAAGGGCAGCCGGTGTTTCGGTGATGACATTGCCCGATGATGCTACCGTCTCGGTAGCTCTCTGCTCGGGTTCCGGCTCAGATTCGGAAGTGGCTGCCGTTCCAGCAGGTCGAGTCTCGGCCGGTTGCTGCTGCTCGATAGCAGGCTCCGATTCTACTACCGGACTTACCGGCTGGTTGATTGGTTCTGCTATTGAGCGGCCATCGCTGAACACCGGCAAATCAAGCAATACAGTATGCTCGCTGAGTATTCTGCCGCTCGGCCAGCGGGTATCGAGGATGAAACTCAGATAAGGCTCGCGTACAGACTGATTGCTGGTAAGCACCACGAATACACCCTGAGCGGTGCTTTCGATCGTGAAATCTACGTCAGAAAAGAAGTTGGCGCGCTCCAGGTTGAAGCGTTGGAAATCTTGCTGTGAACCCATTTGCACAACAATATCCGCCGGACTCACGCCACCCAGGTCGACGATTTCGATTCGCGCCCGGAGCGGTTGATTCAGAGAGGATTCCAGGATTAGAGAGCCAAGGCCAAGAGCATAGACCTGACTGGCCACCAGACAGCATATTGCGGTAAGAACGGCAGCAGCTTTGCGCATCATAAAGTCTTTCCTACAAACGATAATATCCCTGATCCCATAGCAAAAAGTGTTCGGCCTAGAATGCTTACCCAGGCTTTTGGCCCTTGGGCCATGGCAACCTGGGGATTGCCCTTCACTTCAATGTTTAATCCCTTAAAAAACAGCAACCTAAACTTAGAAAGTAAGGTTTTAACTAAGCCCTTTTCCTCCACTTCTGAGCCTGTGGTCAGCACGCTCAGGATAATTTTAAGGAAATCTGCTCTAAACTGCCCGGATTTCGTGAATTTTTTTCTTAGACGAGATCTTCACTACCGCGTGCAAGTATTCATTATAAAAAGTCTTTTATCAATAGCTCTGCTATCTGGATTGAGTTTAATGCTGCACCTTTCCGGACATTGTCGGATACAACCCACATATTCAGGCCATTTTTCATAGAGATATCCTGACGTATCCGACCCACGAAAACTGCGTCCTGGCCCACAGATTCAGTAACTGCAGTGGGATACCCACCATCGACCCGTTCGTCCATGACCACGACCCCGGGCATCGCCGAAAGCAACTGTCGAACTTCCTGCTCAGATATCGCCTTCTCAGTCTCCAGCTGGACCGCCTCTGAGTGACCATAAAAAACGGGTATGCGTACGCAGGTAGCACTTACCTGAATGGAATCATCGGCAAAAATCTTCTGAGTCTCCCAGCACATCTTCATTTCTTCCTTGGTATAACCGTTGTCCTGGAAATCATCGATATGGGGCAATGCGTTAAACGCAATCTGCTTAGGATAAACCTTGCAGGTGGTCTCTCGGCCATTCAGCAGATCAGCTGTCTGCTTTGCCAATTCTTCAATAGCGGCTTTACCAGTGCCTGAAACAGCCTGGTAGGTCGCTACGGAAATGCGTTTAATACCGACGGCATCATAGATAGGCTTTAACGCCACAAGCATCTGAATAGTCGAGCAATTGGGATTCGCGATGATATTGCGACCGGGATACTCGGCGATCTGCTCCGGGTTGACCTCAGGAATCACCAGCGGAATGTCGTCTTCATAACGGAAATGCGAAGTATTGTCGATTACAACGCAACCGGCCGCTCCGGCTTTCGGGGCAAACTCCGCGGACACGCTGCCACCGGCTGAAAAAAGGCCGATCTGCGCCTGGGTAAAGTCAAACTCGGCGAGGTTCTGTACCTTATGCGGCTTACCCTTAAACATAACGGTAGAGCCAGCAGAACGCTCACTGGCAAGTGGAAATAGCTGATCAACCGGAAAATTCCTCTGTTCAAGAATGCTGAGCAGAGCTTCCCCGACAGCGCCGGTGGCCCCGGCCACCGCTACATTGTACTTTTTCATTGCATTACTCTCTGAATATTCTTACTGAGCGGGACTGACGAAATACCACGGCGAACGCTGGCGCCACTGCTGCTCGAAATCACGAATTGAATCCGCATCCTGAAGAGTCACGCCAATCTCATCCAGTCCATTAAGCAGACAGTGTTTTTTGTATTCATCGACCTCGAATGAAAGTGCCTCGCCGGCGGGTGTGGTAATGGTCTGTGTTGCCAGATCAACGGTCAGCGCGTAGCCATCGGTCGCCGCCACTTCCTGAAATAATTTTGAAACAATATCTTTATTTAAAACAATAGGTAATAGACCATTTTTAAAGCAATTATTAAAGAATATGTCAGCAAAACTTGGGGCAATAATGACGCGAATTCCGTAGTCATCCAATGCCCACGGAGCATGTTCCCGACTGGATCCACAACCAAAGTTTTCCCTTGCCAGAAGAATGGTAGCGTTCCGGTAGCGAGGCTGATTAATAACAAAGTCAGGGTTCAGAGGCCGCGTGCTGTTGTCGGCATCTGGCTCACCCTTGTCGAGGTACCGATGCTCGTCAAACAGGTTAGGTCCAAAACCAGTACGCTTGATTGATTTCAGGAACTGTTTGGGAATGATGAAGTCGGTATCCACGTTGGCGCGGTCCAAAGGGATTACCACACCCTGTTCAGTACTAAATTTTTTCATAATTCTTACCGTCCTCAGGCAAATCAGTTATTTAATTGACGGATGTCGACAAAGTGGCCATTGATCGCCGCCGCGGCAGCCATTGCCGGACTGACCAAGTGTGTCCTGCCGCCGAATCCCTGCCTGCCCTCAAAATTTCTATTAGAAGTAGACGCGCAGTGTTTACCAGCAGGAAGCTGATCGGCATTCATCGCAAGGCACATTGAGCAGCCAGGTTCACGCCACTCCAGACCAGCCTCGATAAAAATCCGGTCAAGGCCTTCTGCTTCAGCCTGTTCTTTAACCAGCCCTGAACCGGGGACCACCAAGGCCAACTCGATGTTATCGGCCACTTTTTTCCCTTGGAGTACCTTCGACGCCTCACGTAAATCCTCTATTCGTGAATTGGTGCAGGAACCTATGAACACATAGTCCAACTGAATATCCTGAATGGCAGTACCGGGCTCGAGCCCCATATAGTTCAACGCCTGCTCAATATTGCCGCGTCTGGAGGTATCCGACTCCTGTGCAGGATCCGGTATACGACCACTGACTGGCGCAACCATCTCAGGTGACGTTCCCCAGGTGACCTGCGGCTCTATCTCCTCAGCTTTCAGTTCTACCACGCTATCGAATTCCGCATCGGGGTCACTAACCAGCTGTCGCCAGTCAGCAGCAGCGCGTTCCCAAAGCTCGCCTTGCGGCGCAAACGGGCGTCCTTCCAGGTACTGGATCGTTGTTTCGTCAACTGCAACCAATCCTGCCCGGGCACCCGCTTCGATGGCCATGTTGCAAACAGTCATTCGCCCTTCTACCGAAAGAGATCGAATGGCCTCGCCACCGAACTCGATGGTATAGCCGGTACCGCCGGCCGTACCGATCTTGCCGATGATGGCCAGCACTATGTCCTTGGCAGTAACCCCGGGGCTCAACTGACCGTCAACTCGCACCAGCATGTTCTTCATCTTTTTCTGCAACAGGCACTGGGTAGCCAGCACGTGCTCAACCTCTGACGTACCTATGCCGTGGGCCAATGCTCCAAGGGCTCCGTGAGTGGAAGTATGCGAGTCACCACAGACTATCGTCATACCAGGCAAGGTAGCACCCTGCTCAGGTCCAACCACGTGCACAATGCCCTGGCGGCGGTCATTCATTCCCAACTCCAGGATGTTGAATTCATGACAGTTCTGATCCAGGGTTTTGACCTGAATTCGGGAAATGGGATCCTTGATACCTTCCAGTCCCTGGCTTCTTTCCTCCGAGGTAGTTGGAATATTGTGGTCTGGAGTTGCCAGGTTGGCATCAGCCCGCCAAGGTTTTCTGCCTGCCAGACGCAGCCCCTCAAAAGCCTGGGGGGAGGTAACTTCATGAATCAGCTGCCGATCGATATAGATCAATGCCGTCCCGTCATCCCGCTGTTTTACCAGGTGTGCATCCCAGATCTTGTCATATAAGGTTTTGCCTGCCATGTCGGTTTCCTTCTAGTTTCCAGCAACGCTTTTCAATTTATCCCATTGAAATGAAACAATAAAATCAAAATTAGTCATACTTGCTATAGGTATTTTTCATAACTCAGGAAAGCTCCCGGGCCACAGGGCTCAGGATACTGTGGTGGTGGTGCTCGTATTCTGCCCGCGATGCCGGAGATAGTGATCCATTAGCACGATTGCCATCATTGCCTCAGCAATGGGCGTCGCACGAATACCGACACAGGGGTCGTGACGGCCAGTGGTAATCACTTCCACTGCATTGCCCTGGGTATTTATTGAGCGACCAGGTATGCGCAAACTTGAGGTGGGCTTAAGCGCGATACTGGCGAGAATATCCTGGCCACTGGAGATACCGCCCAGAATCCCACCGGCATTGTTCGATAAAAAGCCCTCAGGGGTGATCTCGTCACGATGCTCGGTGCCCTTCTGCTCCACACAGCTGAATCCGGCACCGATTTCTACGCCTTTGACAGCGTTGATACTCATTAGGGCTGCGGCAATCTCGGCATCGAGTCTGTCGAATACCGGTTCTCCCAGTCCGGCCGGTACGCCACTGGCCAATACATCAATCCTGGCGCCGATGGAATTGCCCTCTTTACTCAGCGCCGTCATGTATTCTTCCATCTCCTTCACCTTGCCGGGATCGGGACAGAAGAATGGATTCTTCTCTGCTTCATCCAGATCAATCTGCTCGGCCTTGATCGGGCCCAGTTGACTGAGATAACCGCGAATTAAAATTCCTTCCGATTGTGCCAGGTATTTCTTGGCGATAGCACCGGCAGCCACTCGCATGGCGGTTTCTCTTGCCGAAGAGCGGCCGCCGCCTCGATAATCCCGAATACCATACTTTTTGAAATATGTAATATCGGCGTGCGCCGGCCTGAACTGTTCCTGGATTTTGCTGTAATCCTTTGATCGCTGGTCGGTATTCTCTATTAACAGACCGATTGGTGTACCAGTCGTTTTGCCCTCGAAAACCCCGGACAAAATCCTCACCTGATCCTGCTCGCGGCGCTGGGTTGTAAAACGCGACTGGCCCGGTTTGCGCCGATCGAGATCCGCCTGCATGTCCTGCTCAGTAAGCTTCAGCCCGGGTGGACAGCCATCCACCACGCAGCCGATAGCCGGTCCGTGGCTTTCGCCAAAACTGGTAACGGTGAATAGCTTGCCAATACTGTTGCCGGCCATGATGCGCCTGTGGATTTAACTTTCGAACCAAAAATGGAATCCAGACCGGGCCGGAATTCAAGGTCTGACTATCTAACCATCCAACCTGGCCATCCAACCTGGCCATCTAACCCAACCATCTAACCCAACCATCTAACTAAATGATGGCCCCTGGAAAAACAGGAAATTGTACACTATATAAAACACTCTCTGTACTCAAGCAATTGAGACTTGGTGAGCATTAAAACACCTTCTCCCCCGTGTTCAAACTCGAGCCATAAAAAAGGAACATCCGGACAACGTTCGATGAGAGCTTTGTAGGAATATCCCACTTCCAGAATCAGGATACCTTGTGCGTTCAGGTAGCCGGCGGCTTCCTGAAGAATTTTCAACGGTATCCGAAGTCCCTGATCTTCCGAGACCAGACCCAGTTCCGGCTCATGTTGAAATTCTTGCGGAAGCGATGCGAATTCATCCTGACCCACGTAGGGAGGATTACTGAGTATCACGTCATAGCGACGGTCTGAAAGTTGCTGGAACAGATCAGACTCAATGGTCTTTACGCGTTTGCCTGCTGCATGCAGTTGTATGTTTTCCTGGGCAAGCTGCAAGGCTTCAGGAGAAATGTCTGCCAGATCTACCCGGGCGTCAGAAAATATCTGCGCCGAAGCAATCCCGATACACCCCCCGCCACAGCAAAGATCGAGTAAGCGCCGGGGCTCATCTTTTATCAGCGGCTCCAGGCGATTTATCAGCAATTCGCCGATTGGTGAACGAGGCACCAGTGCCCGGCTGTCGGATCTGAAGGGATAACCCGCAAACCAGGCGACACCCACAAGGTATGCAGTGGGTAGCCGTTCTTCAACCCGAAGCAGCACCTGTTCTTTCAATAACTCGAACTCTTCCTCAGTCAGCTGTTTCTCCATTTCCGAATCATATCGGTGCCAGTCAAGATCCAGAGTGGCAAAAACCAGGTAGAACGCTTCATCCTGGGCGTTATTGGTGCCATGCCCGAAAAAAACGTCCGCTGACTCTAATTCAGTGGCGAGTTCGGCAATAAAATCTTTTACTATCATACTGCGGTGACACCCCACTGCTACTGACGCAGACAAAGCACTTTACCAATGTGCGCTGTTATCGTAGTGTAACAAGTCATGCTGTAAATCGAGAATTCGAATGGAAGACGCCTACAAGCAAATTATAGAATCAGTCGGCGAGAATCTTGAGCGGCCCGGGCTCAAGGATACTCCCCATCGGGCCGCAGACGCGATGCGGTTTTTAACCCATGGATATCAGCTTGATATCGATGATGTTATTAACGATGCTCTGTTTCCTTCTGATACTGACGAAATGGTCATCGTCAAAAACATAGAACTTTACTCCCTTTGCGAGCACCACCTTCTCCCATTTATAGGCAAGTGCCATGTCGCCTATCTTCCAAAAGGCAAAGTGATTGGCCTTTCCAAGGTCGCCCGTATAGTTGATTTATTCGCAAGAAGGCTGCAGATTCAGGAAAACCTGACCAATGAAATTGCCGAAGCGATCCTGACAAAAACCGGTGCCAGCGGCGCAGGCGTCATTATCGAAGCGCAACATATGTGCATGATGATGCGGGGTGTTGAGAAGCAGAATTCAGTAATGACCACATCCTGCATGTTGGGTGCTTTCCGCTCCCGACAATCTACCCGCAGTGAATTTCTATCACTGGTAAAGGCGGGTTAATCGCCCAATCGCACAACCAGTTCTATTCTCTCGGCGCAATCGTCTTCACCGCATAAGGGTGCCAGCGGCCCCACTCCTTGCGCGACAAGGCGCCTACCGTCAACCCCGCGATCAATCAGCTGCTCCCGCACCAGCTCCGCTCGTCGCAGAGATCTCGACATCAGGGCTTCAGTAGATTCGGATGAGCCCCGGGAACTTAAATGGCTCACCACATACAACTGAATTGATTCATTGTCCTGAAGCAGCCTGGCAATCTTATCGAGCTCGCCTATACTGACAAGACGGTCCTGGACGCCAAACTGTACACCATCAACCCTTAACGCGCCGCGTTGTAACAGGGCAGCGGCTGAAAGATCCCCTTCGAAGCTGCCCTGCATGGCTTTCGTTTCGAGCACCTCGACATGCGCAAAAAGTCGGCGGTTTGCTCGCGTGATGACATACACGACTGCATAGTTCTGTAGTTCACTGCCGGAATCCATCTGTAGCGCCATGTAATACTGATTACGATCGGGCCCATACAGAGAACGTTTCCCGAATACTTCGTTTGCCCAGTAATTGCTGTTGCCGCATTCTCGACCATTGCAGCTGAAAAGCACATTGTATCCGCTATCTGACACCTGGGTCTGATAAAAAGCGGCCACTTCGGCAGCGGTGAAACCTTGCGGCACTTGGTAAGTAATACGGGTCAGGTCACCCTTAAAACGTTCCGAATTTTCTGCAATCACGCTTCCAGCTGCTCGCCGCATATTGCCGAGCACCAGCCGGTAGTTGACGTCCCGCTCTTCCTCATACTCTACAACAACCGATCCAGCGAACCTTTCCAGTAGTGGATGGTCGGCCGCACCGGCAGGCTCTGATTGTTGAGCTATTGCAAACTGAGAGATCAACGGTAGCAAGGCGGCCAGCAGCGCCGTCAGAAAAGACCTTGGATTAGCTGAAATCAACATGAGTTAACTGGAGGATTCTTAGTCATTGTCGGTGCTGTCTTGTTGGCCGTCGTTAAGTGTTGAAAACATATTCCTGCTGTCTTTACCGGGAGAATATTTCTTAACCTGAATTCCTTCATCATTAGACTCTTGCTGAATTTCCCCCAGCCTTGTTTCGCCTTATTTTTCATACGAATCTTTTTCCCGCTGTGCTCGCAATTCCTTTTCTGCTGCCGTTTCCTGTTCCTTAGCCTGGGTTTCCTCCTGGATTTTTTCCTGGGCGTCTTTCTGGGTTTCTTCCTGGGTTTCTTCCTGGGTCTCTTCCTGAGTTTCTTCCTGGGTTTCTGGTAATTGCTCTTCGGCAGTTTCGTCCTGGCGGGAAAGAAATGCCAGATCATCAAACTGATCCACGGTCTGCCGGTTGCCCTCACCTGAAGAATCTTCGCTATCGGCGACACCGGCTGCTGTTGAGCTATCTGTTGCTATGTCGGCTTCTACGCCTTCCGGGAACGGACTGAATGGAAACGGCCTGCTTTCAGAGTTAAAGGTAATAAACCTCAATATCTGATTAACATACTCAGCCAGGCTTGCACCCAGCTGGCGTAGATTTCGGTTGTCTGATCCGGTAAAGATGCTGAAGAGCGCCTGCGCTCCAGTCAGGAACCAGATGACCACCGACACTACATACAAAACAATACAGAATCCGATCATGTAGACGATCCGCATCCAGGTTGAGCTACGCTTCACGTTTTTAACTACACTGTCAAAATCATCAGCCATACTCTACTCCTTATGGTGTAGCTGCTTTTCGTCTTTGGCAGCAAATTCGACATCCAACGCATGTTCGCTTTGCATCAGCGATGGAACTATCCGCTCAATGGACTCACCTTCGTAAATAACCCGGTAGAGCGCACTGGCTAATGGCATATAAACGTCCAGTTCGTCGGCTTTCTGCTTCACCAGTTTCAAGGTGTTTAGCCCCTCTGCCACCTGCCCAACGGCTTTTGCCGCCTCGTCAAGCGTTTTACCCTGGCCCAGATTGAAGCCAATTCTGTAGTTACGGCTGAGAGGTGTTGAGCAGGTTACAATAAGATCACCAACCCCGGCTAGCCCAAGAAATGTCATGGGATCAGCGCCCAGCTCGCGACCGAATCTCGCCATTTCAGTCAGGCTGCGAGTGATCAGCATACTATTGGTATTGTGGCCCATACCAAGTGCCGCCGCCAGGCCCGCGACAATGGCATAAATATTTTTCAGTGAACCGCCAAGCTCAATGCCGTAAAAATCGTCGTTGCTGTAGACGCGAAAATACTCCGACGAGAGTATCTGCTTTACTGCTTCCCGAACACCAGCATGCTCGCTGGCGATGACTGTGCCGGTGAGATCTCTGCGAGCAATCTCTTTCGCCAGGTTTGGTCCGCTAAGCACACCAACTTTTGCGCTGGGAGCTTCCTGTCGCAAAACCTGGCTCATCAGCATGAAGGTTCCTTTTTCGATCCCTTTGGTGGTACTGATCAGCATAGCCTGGGGCGGAAAAAAATGACGCATCAGCCTGACGACTGGTCGAAAAGAATGACTGGGAACGGCAACGAAGATGATGTCCGCATTAGTGACAGCTGTACGCATGTCGTTGGTGGCAATGACATTTCCATGCAACTGGTAACCAGGGAGGTACTGGGTATTTTCTCTGGCCTCATTGACCTGGTGCGCCATTTCCTCGCTGCGCATCCAGAAAAAGACCGGGTAACCGTTTTCGGCAATAATATTCGCAATCACGGTGCCAAAACTGCCGCCTCCGAGCACTGCTACTTTAGCAATATCCATCAATCCACCTGCTGAAACTCGTTGCGACGCTCATGATAATGTTATTCCACATAGATAACTATGACGCAGGGCAAGGCCGGGGGCTATTGCTGGACTTTGCCAATCCGAAGACTCAGTGGCCATATTACCTTACGGTGCTCATCATCTCCCCAGGCAATTCTGAATTCACTGACAAGTTCTGTCAGGGGGTGCTTTTCATTCGCTTTAACGTAGCGTTGTAGTGCAGACCAGGGCTCAAGGTAGGGCAGTAATTCCTCCAGCGTCCAGCTTTTTTCCATTTCAAATTCAGGTGCGGCCAGTTCACTGAATGGGAATTCCAAATCGCTGTAAGCATTCTCAATCAGTTTTCGCTCAGCAGGCCAATAGAGTCCAAGCACCAGCTCGTAAAGATAATCAACCAGCTTGTCCACGGCCGCGCCGATACGGGTAAATCTATAGCTCCAGGCCGCGATTACACCTCCAGGCTTTAACACAGTGCTGGCAACCTGGAAAAACTTTTCGACTTCAAACCAGTGAAGTGCCTGGGCGACGCAAACCAGATCCACAGATGCATCTGCCAGAAAGTGATTCTCCGCTTCCCCCTGAACAAAGTGAATAGCAGGATGGCGTTGCGCCTGCAAAAGTTGCTCGATACTGGCGTCGCTGGCAATAACAGACTGGAAGTGATTCGCCAGCCCAAGACTTGCCTGCCCGTTGCCGCAGGCACAATCCCAGGCAGTTTCTTTGCTGCCACATAACGAGGCCAGGTAGTCAAACAGCTCCGCAGGATAGTGTGGGCGCGCCCCCGCATAAACCGATGCATGGCCGGAAAAATGGTCCTGGACCGCCAATTCAGCCTCCTCCTCTCATCAGCGCAATACGATTGGATTGTACAAATACAAGGGTGTCGTAGAGGCGATCTGAAACACTTTTTGGCGTTACCGAAGCTCCGACAAACTGGTCATATTCACTATCAGGTTCGATAGTCTGCCAGCTTATCCTGCGGATATCCCGCATCGCGTTTCCGTCAAACTCCTTCATCCACTGGGATTCAATAACATCTACTATACCGCGCATCTGATTGGTTTCCAGGTCCCGAATCACCCGAGCAGCCACTATGCGACCGGTCATGTCCACAGCTACCAGCAAGTCAACGAAACCGTTGAAACCATCCTCTGCAGTGGCAGGTGCTATGATCGCCAATACTTCATCAGCGGATTTTGCCAGGTAGGCAAGACGATCCTGGCGCAGGCCAAGAAGTTCTGTATTAATCAGCCCCACATTCTCATCAGCCGAAATCAGAAAGGATTCGACGGTCAGCATTTCGGGGTTATTCAGCGTCGTAAAAAACTGCCTAAGATTTTGCGAGTCGAAGGATTCCAGCACTGCAGCTGAGCGACTCTGTGAAAGTGAGCCAATTGCATACAGGCCCATCAGTAGAAAGGCCAGCGGCATGATGGTAAAAATAAGGCGGTGTATCACTCTGGTTTCAGTTGAAGTTCCACCTGGGCCATCCATGTTTCCTGATCTCAGAGCCGAGCCGATAAGAGCTTCTCTATGACAGAAGCGGCAGGTTAAATCGACACTGCAACTGTCTGGATAATGGACATCAGGAACGCGGGATAGATTCCGAGTAAAAGCAACGCAGCCAGCAGCATTGCCAGCACCACATAGGAACCCATACTTGCCCAGCCGGCTTCGCGGTAGGACTCACCCGGTTCCGGCTGCATTAACATACGGTAAACTATCCGCAGGTAATAGTAGATGCTGATACCACTGCCTGCCACCAGAACTACGAGCAATCCCCACAGGCCACCTTCGACGCCGGCCAGCACCACGTAGAATTTGCCGATAAATCCTGCTGTGAGTGGAATCCCCGCCAGGGACAGCAACATCGCCGTCAGTAACAAGGCCAGCCAGGGCTCACGCCAGAAAAGCCCCTGGTAGTCCGCAACAAAGTCGTATTCCTTTTCGCTGCTGGAAACAACTGTCGCCACACCAAAGGCCCCTAATGACGTCACCAGGTACGCAATCAGGTAAAAACTGATCGCCTCAACGCCCAGTGGCGTACTGGTGTCACCAAGCGCAATCAGCGCAATCAGCAGATATCCCATGTGTGCTATGGAGGAATATGCCAGTATCCGTTTCAGGTTTTCCTGAACCAATGCCAGTACGTTGCCTGCCAGGATAGAAAGCATGGCGACTGCTGCGATGACCACAACCAACGGCTCGAAAGACAGTGCATTGGATGCCACCATGTACCGAAGCAATAAAACCATCATCGCCGCTTTTCCTACCGTAGCAAGAAAAGTGGTGGCAGGTAGCGGAGCTCCCTCATAAACATCTGGTGTCCACATATGAAACGGAGCCAGCGACAGCTTGAAAGCAACACCAGAAAATAACAACACCAGACAGCCGATGTAATACGCACCCCCTGCATCCAGGCCATCAGTGCTCATCGTCAAATCGGCAAATTGCAAAGTACCAGTCTGAGCGTAAATCAGTGCGATACCGAACAGGATGAATGCCGATGACACCGCAGACAGAACCAGGTATTTAACAGACGCCTCAAGAGGGAATTTTGCCGCATCTTTGCAATGCACCGGATAGGCAATCATGCCATAGAGCGAAATACTAAGCGTTTCCAGCCCCAGGAACGCACTGATAAAGTGGTTGCTACTGACCATGATCAACGCACCTAAGGTTGCGATGAGTAACAACAGGTAAAATTCCTCTACCTCATCACTAAGCTCGTAAAGATAAGAAAAGCTGAAGACCGCGACGAAACCACTGGTGACCAGTACGACTATCGTGAAAAACAGACTGAAATTATCGATCACCAGTAATGGGGTGACCTGCTGGCCGGCAAATGGCAGCACTGCCAGGGCAGCCAAAAAGGCCACCGCAATACCGCAAATCGTGACGGCGCAGCTGACGGTATGACTGCGCTTGACGGCAATCAGTAACATCACCAGCACAGCAACACCAGTTACTACCAGAATTGGCAGCAGCGGTATGAGATCCTGTAATGCTATTGTTGAATCCATCTGGTCACCAGTCTCTTACAATATGCTTCCAAGCGTCATCGCCGACAAGTTGAGAAAGGTCTGTGGGTACATCCCCATCCAAACCAGGCCAGCCATCATAGCCAGGTAGAACAGCATTTCCTGCCGCGTCAGATCAACCAGTGCAGACTCTTCTATGTGCTGGCTCTGGAACTCGCCCTGAAAAACTTTCTGCAATACCCAAAGCGAATAAACCGAGGCGAAAATCAGGCCAAAGGCTGCAACAACGGTCAATTCAATATTCACCTGGAACGCTCCCAGCAGTGCCAGGAACTCGCCGACGAAATTGCCCAGCCCGGGCATTCCCAGAGCGGCAATGGAAAAGAACAGTGCCACTATCGACATACGTGGCACACGGGCCCAGAATCCGCCCATATCGCCCATGTCCCTGGTGTGGATACGGTGTTGTAAACCACCAGCCAGCATAAACAGCGCAGCCGCACTGAGACCATGAGCCAGCATGGTCATTACTGCCCCCTGAACCGCCTGCTCGTTCCAGGCAAATACTCCAAGCGTCACGAATCCCATGTGACTGACACTGGTATAGGCAATCAATCGTTTAATATCTGTTTGTGCAAAGGCAACCTTGGCACAGTAAAGAATACTGATAGCTGCCAGCGTCATTGCAAACGGAGCAAATTGCTCAGCTGCTTGCGGGAACAGCGGAACAGTAAACCTGATCAGGCCATACGCGCCGGTCTTGAGCAGGACACCAGCCAGAATTACGCTGCCGGCAGTAGGTGCCTGACTATGCGCATCAGGCAGCCACGAATGTAGAGGCACTGTTGGTAGTTTGGTGCCAAATCCCACGAAGAAACCAAGCATGACCAACATCGCAACCGACGCACCAAGCTCAACGTTGTGTAATTCGAAATAATCGAAACTGAAATGGCCGAACTGCAGGAAATAATTAAAAGCCAGGGCCAGGATAGCTATCAGCATCAGCAGTCCCGAGACCTGGGTGAAAATAAAGAACTTCATGGCCGCATAGCTCTTGTTCTCATGCCCCCAGATCGCAATGATCAGGTACATGGGGATCAGCATGACTTCCCAGAAGAAAAAGAACAGAAACAGATCCAGCGCGATAAACACTCCGACTACGCCGGCCAGGGTCCATAGCAGATTGAAATAGAAAAATCCGGCCCGCTCCTTGATTTCGTTCCAGGCGGCACCTACTGCCATGATGCCAAGGAATGCGGTCAGAAGAATCATCAACAGGCTAAGGCCGTCTAGACCGACCTGAAAGTAAATATCGAATCGGGGTAACCAGTCTGCTTTCAGATAGACCAGCCAATCGCCAGTTGTGCCTGCTGGAGTGAATGGTGTTTCGTTCAACAAGGTCAGCATCAGTAACCCATCGACGACCAGAACGCCCAATGCCACCACCCTAGGCAGTTTGGGATCGACAAAATCAGCCAGCCAGGCTATCACTCCGCCAGCGAACAGGATTACGATTAACCAGGCCAGGATCACAGCAGTACTCCCAGAGCCATCAATATGACTACACCGGCCATGACACTCGCTGCATACCATCTCAGGTAGCCGGTCTGTGTACGGACCAGCAACCGGTTACAGAAGCTGGTTAATGTGACCAGCAGACCCACCAGCACATCTATGATGTCCTTCCTGTTTACGCGGGCCAGAGTGATGAAAGGTGCAACGAAAATCGTCTGGTACAGCTTGTCCATGCCCCAACCACTGAACCAGAACTTGTGGAGGTTCGCTCCGAGCCCGGATGCCACCAGCTTTTCCGCGGACCAGGTTTTGGAATAGAAAAACAGGTAAGCCACACCCACACCGATAATAGGAATGGCAATCATCAAGCCATGAATAAACACGCTGACATGGTGTTCTTCGTGACCAGCTTCGCCATGACTAAACACCGCATCAACTGGAATATGAATAAATCCGCCAACCAGTGCCAGCGCTGCCAGAACGATCAGCGGTGCCGCCATGTTGAAACCGGTAATCTCTTTGGCAGGATGATGGTTCTCACCAAAGAACACCACAAACACCAGGCGGAAACTGTAGATAGCAGTGAAAAATGCCCCAATCACTCCTCCCAACCACAGAATCGTGCCGCTACCCCCGCTTTCCAGTGCCGCCAGGAGGATTTCGTCTTTGCTGAAGTAACCGGAAGTAAAAGGTAACGCTGTAAGGGCGGCACTGCCTATCACGAACGACCAGAAGGCAATCGGCAAGTGCTTGCGCATTCCGCCCATTTTAAAAATATTGTGCTCGTGATGAAGACTCAATATCACAGTGCCTGCAGCCAGGAACAACAGTGCCTTGAAAAACGCGTGGGTCATCAGGTGAAAGATTGCTGCCGACCAGGCGCCAACACCAAGGCCAAGAAACATGTAGCCAATTTGACTGATTGTGGAGTAAGCAAGAATGCGTTTGATGTCGTGCTGGGTCATTGCAGTAAAGCCAGCCATCAGCAAAGTGATCAGTCCTACCCAGGCCACCAGCGCCTGAACCCCTGGCGCCAGCTCAAACAGCACGTGAGTACGGGCAATCAAATAGACACCCGCGGTAACCATTGTAGCAGCATGGATCAGCGCACTGATCGGGGTTGGCCCGGCCATGGCGTCCGGCAACCAGGTCTGCAGTGGCAGCTGGGCAGACTTACCTACTGCACCACCCAACAGCAGCAAGGTGGCAGCTACAGCAACTCCCGATCCCACTTGCCACTGGTCCTGAGCGTTGTGCATCAAATCCTGGATATTCAATGTACCAAGTTGTGAAAACAGCAGGAACAGGCCGATGGCCATTGAGGTATCCCCTACCCGCGTAACCACGAATGCTTTTCGCGCAGCATAGCCATTGGCCGGATTTTCATACCAGAACCCGATCAGTAAATAACTGCAAAGCCCTACCCCTTCCCAGCCTAGATACAGCAGCACCAGATTGTCTGCCAGCACCAACACCAGCATGGCTGCTACAAACAGATTCATATAAGCGAAAAACCGGCTGTAACTGGGATCGTCGATCATAAAGCCGGTGGAATAGAGATGAATCAGGAATCCTACACCGCTGATGACGAGAATCATCACCACCGTCAGCCCATCCAGGTAAAAGGAGAATGCAGAACTGAAATCGCCGGCAGCCATCCAGTTCCACAACGCCAGCTGAAAACTCTCTTGCCCGGAACCAAGAAACTGATAGCTGGCCAGAGCAGCAACCACAAAGGCCAGACCAACCGAGCCGGCGCCGACTGCGGCAACAACAGGCTTCGGCAGGCTGCCACCGGTCAGCGCCAGGATTAGAAATCCTGCCAGGGGCAATGCGGGCAATAACCAGAGTAAGTCGAGCACGATGTTTTACTATCCTTTCATCTGCGTTAGCACGTTGAGATCAACTGTGTGGAACTTTCGATACATCTGAATAATAAGCCCCAGGCCCACAGCCACTTCGGCGGCAGCCAGGGTAAGTATCATCAAAAACATGATCTGGCCATCGGCGTGACCCCAGCGAGCGGAAGCCACCACAAACGCCAGACCACAGGCATTCAGCATAATTTCCAGGCACATTAATACAAACACGACATTACGACGGGTCAGCACACCGACCAGCCCTATCGCAAAAAGCATTGCCGCCAGAATCAAACCATGTTCCAAGGGTATTGACTGCATTATCTGTAGCTTCCTGTCCGTCCTGTTATTCTTTTATTTCTTCGCAAGATGATAGGCTCCTACCAGTCCCGCCAGCAGCAGCACGGAGGCAATCTCTACTGCCAGCACATAGGGTCCAAACAGGGCAAGACCCACTTCCCGCACACCCACTTCAACACCACTGACACTGGATTGCTGCTGGTTTGCGACATTGATCAGTTGCACCACCAGCGCGGTCGCCATGATGACTGGCCCTATCCAGATACGTTTTTCCAGCCAGCTCTTTTCCTGCTCCAGACTCCGCTTACCCAGATTCAGCATCATGATGACGAAAAGGAACAACACCATAATCGCTCCGGCATAAACAATAGCCTCGAGCATCGCGGCGAAGGGGGCGCCCAGCGTGTAGAAAATTACTGCAACCGCCAACAGGGATAGAATCAGATACAGCAACGCATGGACCACATTCGATTGCAGTATCACAGCAACCGTAGAAATCAGTGCGACACTGGCTGCCAGATAAAATAATAAGATCATGGCATCAAACTCCTGACATCCACAGGCGGGGCTTCGTTCTGTGCTTCACCCTTGTCCTTGCCACCAACAGCCATACCGGCAACCCGATAAAAATTGTAATCGTGATATTTCCCGGTCCCGTCTATCAATAAGTCCTCTTTTTCCCACACCATGTCCTGCCGCACATATTCGGCCATCTCGAAATCCGGCGTTAACTGGATGGCGTTGGTAGGGCATGCTTCTTCGCAAAAACCACACATAATGCAGCGGGAAAAATTGATTCGGAAAAACTCCGGATACCACCTGCCGCTTTCATCTTCTGCTTTTTGCAATGCAATACAGTCGACCGGGCAGGCAACGGCGCACAGATTACAGGCAACACAGCGTTCCTCTCCATCGGGATCCCTGCTGAGAATGATTCTGCCGCGCCAGCGTGGAAACATGTAGGGCTGTTCGTCAGGATACTCGACGGTATCGGTCTTATCGAACATATGGCGGAATACTCGCCATAGTGTGACCAGCTGGCTGATGAAGGTATCTTTAATTAACCGGTACATAGTTCTCCCCTACCCTACCCTTCACTTCCCAGCAGGATCAGTGCTCCGGTCACCAGTAGATTTACCAGTGACAGCGGCAACAGAAACAGCCAGCCGTAAACCATTAACTGATCATAGCGCGGGCGAGGAATAGCTGCCCGCAACAGGATAAAAAAGGCGATGAAGAAGAATGCTTTTATCACAAACCAGATAATCGGTGGTAGAAATCCGGGACCCAGCCAGCCTCCAAAAAACAGCGCGGTGATCAGCGAGGAAATCAAAACCAGACCCAGGTACTCGCCGACGAAAAACATGCCGAATTTCATCCCTGAGTATTCGGTGTGATAGCCCGCTACGATTTCCTGCTCTGCTTCGGGTATGTCAAACGGCAGACGATGACTTTCGGCTATTCCGGCAATCAGGAATATGATGAACCCGATAACCTGTGGCACCACATACCATCCATCTGCCTGCGCGAGGACAATCTCCCGCAAATTGAAACTGCCAGTCAAGGCAACAACGCCCAACAGGGAAATTCCCATAAATACTTCATAACTCACCATCTGCGCAGCCGCTCTCAGGCTACCGAGCAACGCATACTTGTTATCAGAAGCAAGTCCCCCCAACATGACGCTATAGGCACCCAGAGATGCCATTGCCAGCACAAACAATACCCCGATATTGGAGTCGACTACACCAACCCCTGGCGCAAACGGAATGACGCTGAAACTCATCAACACGACAATCATGATGATAGTAGGCGCCAGCACAAAGCTTAGCTTGTCAGAGAACGGTGGCACCCAGTCTTCTTTGGTGAAGATCTTCAGCATATCCGCCACCACCTGAAGCAGCCCAAATGGTCCAACCCTGTTGGGGCCCAGTCTTTCCTGCCAGACACCCAACAAGCGACGCTCAACCCAGATCAACATGGCTGCGACAACCACCACTACCAGTAGAATGCTGAGTATGCTGAGTAACGATCCCACTTCCCAGGTCATGAGCTAGCCTTCCTCCTGATAGAGATCGCTGACTATAAGATTGTTGAACCGGCCATCACCGGCACCCTCACTCTTTTCCACGCTCACTGTTTCGCCTGGCCTTACGGAAGAAAACGTATTGGCGCTATCAAAAACTACTATCGTGCCAGGTTTCACTTTACCCCGCACACAAACCGGATAGCTGGCGCTGCCATTTTCCCCCTGCAATCGAATAATGTTGTTCTCGTCCAGGTTAAGTTGTTTTGCATCGGCCCGTGAGATTGCCGCGTAGGAGCCCGTGAGCCGCTCGGAAATTACCGTCGAACGGGAGCTGAGTTCATCACTGCCATATAACTGGTAGGCAGGTATGACGGAATAGCCGTCTTTGGTGGCCGGCGACTTCTCTGCTGGAGCGTGGTAGCTACCGGGTCCCCCGTTTCTGCTGAACAACATTACGTCGGAAGTCGCCTGGCGTAAATCACCGGCTACCTCATCCTGAAACTTGCTGATTGATTGATTTGAGTTCCACTGCGGTGCCCAGCTGTTAGACATAACACTGGCATTCTTCTGACTATTCATTCCCTCCATGGTAAACGCCATCACCGAATCATTGTCCTGCGGCTGCTTACCTTCATGGACATTGTCGTCGGCGCTCATGGCGGTTCGACCACTATAGCGATGAGGCTGACGGGGAATTTTCATACCTTCTGGCATGCCTTTCAGGTCCGGCAATACACCACTGACACCTGCAAGCCTGGACACATCGGATTCACATTCCTGCAACAGTTGATTGACGCCTGTGTGATCACTTTCAGCCAGCAAGCCCCATGATGGCCGAGCCTCAAGACCGCTGATAAAAACCTGCATACTCAATTGAGCCCGGCCTTCGTAGTTGACGTAAGTTCCTTTTTGTTCGGCGAATGACGTACAGGCAAGCACCAGGTCGGCCTTTTCAGTCGTCCTGTTGGAAATCTGGTCGATCGCAACCAGATGCTCTACCCCGGCAATCGCTGCGTCCACTTCCTTTTCAGTGGCGCGGGAATACAAATCATTCTCCATGACAATTGCAACCTTCGCTTCACCGGATTGCATCTTGCTGAGTGCACTTCCAAGAGAGAAGGCCGGGTCAGCCATCAACCCAGCACCGACACTGTTAACCTCCGGCAGCAGACAACAGAAATCCAATGGCTGCGACTCCCCCCGGGCCTTAATAAGTGCTCTGGCAATATTGGTGGCGGTCTTCAGCAGCTCCATACTGCCGGCGCCTGCACCGCAGATAATCAGAGGACGCCGGGCACTTTTAAGGTCTTGTGCAATGGTATTGGCCAACTGGCGTAGTTCATCACCGGATTCCTGCTCGGAGCCCGGAGCGGTTGAATCGAGGGTGCGGGCGATACTGCCGCCGATGTGGGCGAGCTCAGCAGCATCTCCAACTACCGTCTCACGCGCAATGTCATCCAGTCGCGTAGCGTAACCGCTAAGCAAATAAAGTGGGCTAAGCTCATGTTGCGCGAGCTCTCTTACCGCCGCATCCTGCCATTGAGGGATACCGGTGGCAACAGCCATTTCAGCAGCCTTGTTTCGCACCGATTGGCGTAAAGCAAGCGCGATACGCGGGGCAATATTCGTTACGTCTTCGCCGACCACAAGTACCGCGTCAGCTTGCTCTATTTCCCTGATCGAGGGCGTGTGGAGTTGCGGATCGTCCGCCACTTCAAGCACATGCCGAACAAGCTCGAACTGGCTGTCGCTGAACCCGGCATGGTAATTTTCTTTCCCGACTTTCCTCATCAGCGCATAGTTTGCCTCGAGGCTGGCACGGGGCGACCCGATACCGATAACAGCTCCGGAAGCATTGTTCAATATCTCGGAAAACTGCTCTACACCATCTTTCAACGGGACATTTTTGCGTTGTTCACCATGCCCCGACAGTGCTCCGCTCAGGCGTTGCTCGCTGTTTACAAATCCATAACCAAACCGCCCGCGGTCACAGAGAAAATAGCCATTAACATCTCCGTGGTAGCGATTGACGATACGGCGCAATTCCCCATAGCGTTCGCCCGGTGTGGTGTTACATCCTACCGAGCAGCCGACACAAATGGACGGCGCTGTCTGTAGATCCCATTTCCTTGAATAGTGGGCCGAAAATGTGGCATCAGTGAAAACACCTGTCGGACAGACCTCTACCAGATTGCCACTGAACTCGCTTTCGAGGAAGCCATCAGTCTGACGACCGAAATAAGTATGGTGATGACTGGCCTGAGCAGCGAGATCAGTACCGCCCGCGTAGTCATTGTAATAGCGGACACATCGGTAACAGGTGATGCAGCGATTCATCTCATGTCCGACAAAAGGTCCCAGGTACTGATTCCTGTGTGTCACCTTCTTGTGATTATAACGCCGATAGTTATGACCTGACATCAGGGTCATGTCCTGCAGGTGACACTCGCCACCCTCTTCACAAACGGGACAATCATGAGGATGGCTGATCATCAGACTTTCGATAACACCGGCCCGGAAATCCCTGGCCTGTTCATCGTTGATAGAGATGATGGCACCGTCAGTTGCTGGAGTCATACAGGCCATTACCAGCGTACCGGTTTTGTCTTCTTCGTCGCGGTACTGCTTAACCGCACATTGGCGACAGGCTCCTACCGAGCCCATGCAGGGATGCCAACAGAAATACGGCAGGTCGAGGCGTTGGGACAGACATTCCTGCAACAGGTTGTTGTCTCCGTTGACTTCGTACGTCACACCATCAATGACAATTTTTGCCACCCAATTGACTCCTACTTATTTAGTGCCTGGTATAAGGACAGCACTTCTTATGCACATGATCTTCAAAATCCTGGCGGAAATGTCGCAATCCGCTACCCAATGGCGCCATCGCGCCGGGAGCCAACGCGCAAAATGTGCGCCCCGGCCCCAAATAATCGAGATGCTCCTCAAGAATCGATAGATCTTCTTCTCGTCCAGCTCCCCGTTCCAGATCATCAAAAATCTGTTCTATCCACGGTAATCCATCCCGGCATGGCGTGCAAAAGCCGCAAGACTCATGACTGAAAAAACGCATCAGGTTTCCTACCATACCAACAGGACAGGTCTTGTCGTCCAGCAATATCATGGTCCCAGTAGCCAGACGGCTGCCCGCCTTGCCAATCACGTCATAGTCCAATGCCAGGTCCAGATGCTCAGGTAACAGGAAGTCTGTTGACCCTCCTCCCGGTAAAAAGGCACGTAATTCATATCCATCTTGCATTCCACCGGCGTGCTCTTCTATGATTTCGCGAATGGTCGTTCCAAAAGGAAGCTCCCAGCAACCTGGATTTTTAACCCGGCCACTGACACCAAACAACTTTGTGCCATGGTCGATGCCTTTGCCCAGGGATTGATACCATTCCACACCCTGGGAAATTATCCCCGGCAGATTGCAGATAGTTTCTACATTATTGACGATAGTTGGCTTGCCCCACAGCCCACTGACCTGGGGAAATGGTGGTTTGGCACGAGGGTTTGCTCGCTTACCCTCAAGGGCATTAAGCAATGCAGTTTCTTCGCCGCAGATATAGCGGCCTGCAGAAGTATGCAAAACAATATCCAGATCAAACCCGCTGCCCTGAATATCCTTGCCCAACCATCCACCTTGGTAAGCTTCCTTGATCGCTTTTTGCAGTGCTTTCTCCGACTGAATATATTCGCCACGGAGAAAGATATAGGCCTTGGGTGCCTGAATGGAATAGGCTGCGATGATCATGCCTTCGATCAGCAAATGGGGGTCCCCTTCCATCAGCAACCGATCCTTGAACGTGCCGGGTTCCATTTCGTCAGCATTTACAACCAGGTATTTTTCCCGTGGTGAATTGTCACCCGTGGGCACAAAGCTCCACTTGAGCCCGGTTGGAAAACCGGCTCCCCCACGACCTTTCAGCCCGGAATCCTTGACCAGTTGCAGCACATCGGCCGGACCTAGTCCACCTGTTATTTTGCGGACACTCTGGTAGCCGCCAGCAGCCAGGTACTGATTCAGCTCCAGCGGTGGTCTGCTCATGTCGATGTTTTTGGTTAGCGGTTTATCCATCTGAGTTCAACCAGTCAGCCCTTATGCTCAACTCGCCCTTCCTGGTACTGCTTAATAAGCTCGTCAATTTTTTCCGTCGTCAGATTGCGATGCAGATCTGGCCCGACCATCATTACCGGCGCCCGATCACAATCGCCGAGGCAGGGAACCGGAATAAACGTAAATTCGCCATCGGCGGTGGTCTCTCCGTAATCGACACCCAGCCTGCCTTTTATATGTTGCCTGATCTGTTCGCAACCCATGATCCAACAACTGACGCTATCGCAAAATAGAATAACGTGTTTGCCCACCGGCTTTCTAAACACCAGATTAAAGAAAGTCGCCACTCCCTCAAGATCAGCAGCTGGAATATCCAGATAGTCAGCTATCGCCAGCAGGCTTTCGTCTGATACCCAGCCCTGATGCTTCTGCACGATCTTGAGCGCCTCGAGACCGACTGCCTGTTTGTCCGGATAAAGCGTCATCTCGTGCTCGATCTCGCTGATCTCTTCAGAGGTCAGCTTGCGCGCCCTTGGTTGGCCGTTACCTGTAGTTGCTATGACATCAGAACTCATATTACTTTCTTTTCTCTGGCTACCTTTTCTCTGGCTACCTTTTCTCTGGCTTCTAGCGCTATCCCTTGCTTTTATCTATCTACATCCGCCATTACAAAATCGATACTGGCAATAATCGCGATCAGGTCTGGCACCATGAAACCTCGACTTATCTCCGGAATCATCTGTAAATGCGCAAAAGAGGGAGTCCTGATCCGGGTACGGTAGGAATTGGTGTTTCCATCGCTTACCAGGTAATAACTATTGATACCTTTGGTCGCCTCGATAGCGACACTGACTTCATTGGGTGGAATCACAGGCCCCCAGCTGACGTTGAGGAAATGATTGATCAAAGTTTCGATATCCTGCAACGTTCGCTCTTTACGAGGAGGGGTTGTCAACGGATGATCTGACTTATAGTGACCCTCCGGCATATTGTCGAGACATTGCTTGATTATTCTCAGGCTCTGTCGCATCTCTTCCACCCGCACCGCACAGCGATCATAACAGTCGCCATTGATAGCTATCGGAACATCGAAGTCGAAATTCTCGTAGCCGCTGTAGGGACGCTGCTTGCGGTAATCCCATTCCAGACCTGTGGCACGAAGGCCCGGACCGGTGATCGCCCAGTCAAAAGCCTGTTCGGTGTCGTAAACCCCCACACCCTGACTGCGGCGCTTGAGGATCCCGTTGTCCATCACCATCTTGTCGTAATCGTCGAGTCGGGCTGGCATGAATTCCAGTAATTCGCGAACCCTCTTTTCCCAACCATTAGGCAGATCCTGTGCAACTCCACCTATTCTGAACCATCCTGGATGCATTCGCGCGCCGCAAATGGACTCGATAATGTTGAAAATCCGTTCCCGTTCTACAAACATGTAAAAAATTGGGGACAGTTGTCCCACATCCTGAGCGAAAGTTCCGTAAAACAGCAAATGGCTGCAGATGCGAAACATTTCCGCCAGCATGACCCGGATAACCTTGACCCGCTCTGGCACTTCGATGCCAGCCATCTTTTCGACTGCGAGGACATAAGGCAGGTTGTTCATCACCCCGCCCAGATAGTCAATGCGGTCGGTGTACGGAATAAAGGTGTGCCAGGATTGCCGCTCACCCATTTTTTCGGCTCCACGGTGGTGGTAGCCGATGTCAGGTACTGCATCTACCAGAATCTCGCCGTCGAGCTGCAAAGCAATACGGAATGCGCCATGGACACTGGGATGGTTGGGACCGAGGTTGAGGAACATGAATTCCGAAGTTTCGGACTTGCGTGCCATCCCCCATTCTTCCGGCTGAAACTTAAGAGCCTGTTGCTCGATATTTTCTCTTTCCTCATCAAGCGAGAACGGTTCCATTTCTGTTGCGCGGGCTGGATGCTCCTTACGCAGTGGATGGCCTACCCAGGTTGGCGGAAGAACGAGGCGATACAGATTAGGATGGCCATCGAATTTAACGGCGAACATGTCCCAGACTTCCCGCTCGTACCAATTGGCGCTGGGCCAGATATCGGCAACGCTGGGAATCGACAAATCGCTGTCCTGTAGCGGGACTTTAATCCGCATATCAGTATTACCGCCAAACGACATGAGATGATAGACGACCGTGAAATCGCTGTCCGGTTGCCCTTCGCGGTGTACTCGCAATCGCTCGTCAATGGCAGTCAGGTCGTACAGCATTTCAAAGCGGGGATTCGCTTCATCTTTTAGAAATCGCAACAGCTCTTTGAGATTGGCCCGATCAATCCAGTAGGTTGGAATCCCGTCACAGGTCGACTGTCGGGCCAGTATAGACTGCCCAAACCGGCTGTTGATTTCTTCCAGCAGCGCCCCGGGCAATAAAATTGCCGATTCTCCATTTGACTCTGCTTTGCGGACTACTTCCATACTACAAACTACTTTAATTATACTTTATATCTTATTGTTTTATATCTATTATTAAACTTCATCCGGCGACCTGAGCTCTGTGGCAGCAATGCGCTCGTCATGACGGCGGACTCGCTGGATTTTCTTGTCTTCTTTTCGAAACACGCCCTGATCATTGATAACCCAGCTCAGCGGTCTTCGCTCGGTACCGATGGATTCCTGCAATAATACCAATCCCTGCAGCAGAGCCTCTGGCCGCGGCGGGCAGCCTGACACATAAACATCAACCGGTAAAAACTTGTCCACTCCCTGGACCACTGAATAGATGTCATACATGCCTCCGGAATTGGCACAAGAACCCATGGAGATGACCCAGCGTGGCTCCAGCAATTGCTCATATAGCAACTCCACCACCGGCGCCATTTTTCTGAAAACCGTTCCGGCAATTACAATGAGATCCGCCTGACGTGGCGTACCTCTAATTACTTCTGAACCAAATCGCGCAATATCGTGTCGGCTGGTAAATGCAGTGGCCATTTCCACGTAACAACAGGAAAGACCAAAATTGAAAGGCCAAATTGAATTCTTACGCCCCCATGCGACCATATCTTCAAGCTTGGCCATCATTACATTGCGACGGACAAATTCGTCAAAGCTATTGTCGCCGCGCCTGGGTGATGGGGCGTCCTCGGGCCTTTGCAGCTGGTAGTTCATAGCTTGAATTCCTTCTTATTGACTACTCCACCGGGGCCCCGAATCATATGCAGTTCACGCTTCTGGGTCTGGGTACGCCAGTCCAGGGCGCCTATACGCCAAAGGTACACCAGCGCCGCGGTAAGAATGAAGATGAAAACCGTGATCTCGATAAAACCAGGCCAGCCGGCCTCTCTGACTACGACTGCCCAGGCAAACAAGAACACGACCTCAAGGTCAAAGATAATGAACAGAATGGCAGTTAAATAGAAATGTACAGAGACTTTGAACTGGGCGCTGCCCACCGAAATGATGCCGGATTCGAACGGCAGATCTTTACCGGGGTGACTGACCCGCTGCCCTAACAAATAGGACAACCCCAGCATGGTAAAAACCAGAAACAGCACACAGGCCGCATAAAATAGAAACGGCCGGGACGCGTCTAGATAACCGGTTGCAGTTTCCAAACTCAATACCCCTCAGGTGTGGTGCTGGTCAGAATACTACCTGACCCGACAACATGCCTTGATCCTGCTAGATAATACTCGATAAACGTCAACTACTCACTTCTTACTTCTGGCGTCAATCCTCGACAAGATCCGGCACTACACCTATTCACTAATTAACACTAGCTGGTCACATTTTTATTTTAGACACAACCCGTGGCCAGCAACGGGAAGTACAAAGAGCCAATTCGGATGCGACCTGAAGTCGATACTGCCTGACCCGTATATATTTCGGGTATTGTGTTTTGTGCTATCAGAAAATTCATGCCCGGCCTGCTACCAGGGTATCGGCTTTCCGATTTATTCTTATTTCTGTTGGCAAGGATTCCAGACTGGTTCCTCTACCTAAGCCTGCCGCAAAATTAACACGGCTGCAGAATTGTTGGCAAGTGATTTGCCATGCTTATTCAGCGCGCAAGAATCCCTATCGGAAATGCGCTGAAATAGCGCCGCATCTTACCAGTACTTTTCGTGTTTATCGCTCTGCCTGGATCTCTTTCCAGTTCTCGTAATATTCCAGGCTGACCATGTTATTGAGCTCCTCCAGTTCTTCAATCTTTTGCTGGAGATTTGCCTTCATCACGTCACCAACGGAAAGCAGGCCAATGTAGTCGCCACCCTCTTCGATCAATAGATGTCGGATCCTGCGCCCCAGGAACTTGTCGTAGAGCTCGAAAGCCTGCTCATCGATGGTTGCAGTAATGAGCTGTTCACTCATGTGATCTTTGATGCGCGCGGTTCGTGGATCAAAGCCCTCTTCCAGCACATGGAACATAAGATCCCGTTCTGTGTATATGCCAACAATTTTTTCGTCTTCGGTGACAACAACAGATCCAACCCGATTCTGAGTCATCATTGTCAATGCCTGGTAAACCGAAGCGTCGGCACTGATGGTAACCATGTGGCCGCCCTTTTCTTCCAGAATGTCTTTCGCCGTTCTTTTCATTATTATTCCTCCCGGGTCATCAGCAGACACCACTGCACTGGTTCTCGGTAACTATATAGCAAGAACCCTGGCAATAACTAGGGAAGCTCGGACAAATTATGAGAATGCCCTGGCCCGAAGGATTTAGAAAACTCTATTCAGGCCATCCAGGGCCGCGATGCGGTAAGCTTCCGCCATGGTGGGGTAATTGAAAGTGGTATTGAGGAAATATTTCATAGTGTTGGCGGTACCAGGCTGGCGCATGATGGCCTGGCCGATGTGAATAATCTCTGAAGCCTGATCACCGAAACAGTGAATACCGAGAATCTCGAGAGTATCGAAATGGAAAACCAGCTTCAGCATACCTACCTTGTCACCTGTAATCTGTCCTCGCGCGGTATTCTTGAAAAAAGCCTTTCCGACTTCATAGGGAATTTTTTCCTGGGTCAGTTCCTTTTCGGTTTTACCCAACGTACTGATTTCCGGAATAGTGTAGATGCCGGTCGCTACTTCATCGATAAAGTGGCATTCGTCCGGGTCTACTATTGCATTACAGGCAGCACGTCCCTGATCGTAGGCCGAACTCGCCAGTGAAGGCCAGCCGACAACATCTCCTGCCGCGTAGATATTCTCGACAGAGGTCTGATAACTTCGATTAACCTCGAGCTGACCGCGTGAATTCGGCTCTATCCCAATTTTTTCCAGACCGAGCTTGTCTGTGTTTCCCGTTCGACCATTTGCCCAGAACACGATGTTGCTCTTTATCTTCTTACCGGATGAAAGATAGGTCACCAGGTGGTCGTCGTAGTAATCCATTTTCTCAAACTGCTCATTGTGGCGACTTCGCACGCCGACGTTTCGCAGGTGATAGCTCAGCGCATCAGAAATTTCAAAATCCAGAAACGACAATAGCGTGTCCGCCGGATTAATAACCTCCACCTTGGCTCCCAGACCACCAAAAATGGAAGCATACTCACAGCCGATCACACCGGCGCCAATAACCGTGACCTTGCGAGGCGAGTGGTCGAGTTTCAGAATACTGTCGCTGTCAAAAACCAGTGGATGCGAAAAATCGACATCGGGTGGATGATAGGGTCGTGCTCCGGTGGCAATAACGAAATAGTCAGCAGTCAGCTGCTGGCCTTTGCCGCTCAGCTTGATGGTATTTGCATCGATAAAACTGGCGGTGCCTTTGTACATGGGCACGAAATTCCGCTCATAGAACCCGGTGCGCATCTTGACCTGTTCGTAAATCACCTTCTCGATCTGACCGACCAGTTCAGGAAAGCTAATCTTGTTCAGGTCACCAAAATCACGAAACATCGGATTGCTGTTGAATTGCATGAGCTGCTTAACGCCATGCCGCAACGCCTTAGAGGGAATTGTGCCAAGATGTGTGCAACTGCCACCAACCTGTGGCAAATCACAGACCACCGCGACATTTCTACCTTTCTTTTTGGCATTCATGGCAGCGGCCTCACCAGCTGGACCGGTGCCGATTACTATAACTTCATAATGCTCTGCTGCCATCGCAAATCCAGGAATTTAAGGAATAGTCGACCCGCTAACTGCCCGGTGCATTGAGATCATCGCACTTGTCGGCATCGCCACCACAAAGTTCGCAGGCGCCGCCGTCACCAAAATTGTTGAGCCCGCCGCAGCTACCCTGTATCGGTTTGCGGCCCAGCAGCACTCCCACGGACAATCCGGTGACTGCCAGGCTGATCAGCACAAAACTGAGTATCAAGGTGGTCATGATGCCAACTCCTCGTCGTGTATATAGCGGGCAAACTGTTCCGTGTGGTGAGACTCAAATTCGTCACCGACGCGCACAATAAAGTACACGGCGAGCCCTACATTTCGCGCAAGCTCCATACCGGCTTCGAATCCCAGCACCATCAGAGCAGTGGCCAGTGCGTCAGCGCGCGCGGTTTCGTTTTCAATCACGTAGACCGCGGCAAGACTGTGAGTGATCGGCTGCCCGGTGCGGGGATCGATTTCATGGGAGTAGCGGACACCATCGACCTCAAAATAGTTACGATAGTCGCCTGACCCCGCAATAGCCACCTCTTCTCCTTGAGAGTTCAGGATTTCATACACCTGTGGCGCCGTATCGACGGGTCGCTCAACAGCAGGAATCCAGTATTCTCCTCCAGGCTTCAACCCTCTTATTTTCAACTCTCCACCGATTTCCAGAAAATAGCTGGTAACACCGATGGAATCAAAATACCTTGCCACTTGGTCAACCACGTAGCCTTTTGCAATACCACTCAAATCCACATAAATGTCTGCGTCACGGCTCAGCAATGACTGCTCAGGGTCAATCCGTAGATGCTGGTAGCCGACATTCTGTTGCGCCTGAGATATCTGCTCAGCTGAAGGCACTCTTTCGCGGCTCATTTCCGGCCCGAATCCCCACAGGTTAACCAGTGGACCGACGGTAACATCAAACGCACCGGCAGTCATTTCGCTGATCTCTCTCGCCAGCATGGCAACCTCAAGCAGCTCCCTGGTTACCCTTACGGGCTGACCAACTGGCGAGCGGTTAAAACGAGAAAGTTCCGATCGCTCCGAGTACGTGGAAAATACCTGCCGGTCCAGGCGTTCGAGTATTTCCGTCACATCGCCCTGAATCTTTGCACGGCTGAAATTGTCCGGAACACCGATAAACTGCAGCCGGAATGTAGTGCCCATGGTGTAGCCAGACAGCTGCAGAATGTCATCATCTTCAGAAGTAAAAAATACAAAGAAAGCGAATAAGGCGCCGAAAAATGCGATCGATAAACCATGTCGTCGCAGAATTTCGATCATGAAAACTCGTCTAGGGAGATGTTTTCATCTTCGACGCCCAGATCCTTGAGCATTTTGATTACTGCTGCGTTCATCATGGGCGGCCCGCACATATAATACTCACAATCTTCCGGAGCCGGGTGATCCTTCAGGTAATTTTCGTAGACTACGTTGTGAATAAATCCGGTAGGTCCTTGCCAGTTATCTTCCGGCATTGGATCAGAAAGCGCCACGTGCCACTTGAAATTTTCGTTCGCCTCGGAAAGCGAATCGAAGTCTTCCTGGTAAAACATTTCTCGCAGACTCCGCGCACCATACCAGAACGACACTGTTCGATCGGTATGGATTCGCTTCAGTTGATCAAAGATGTGCGAACGCATGGGAGCCATACCTGCCCCACCGCCGATGAATATCATTTCCGCATTGGTTTCCTTGGCAAAGAACTCACCAAATGGACCAAAGACCTTCACTTTGTCACCCGGCTTGAGGCCGAACACATAAGACGACATCTTCCCAGGCGGAAAATTGGTCCCTGGGGGTGGAGTAGCCACTCGTATATTGAACTTGATTATGCCCTTCTCTTCCGGGTAATTAGCCATTGAGTAGGCACGTATTGTCGTATCGTTGACCTTGGAAACCAGATCGAACAGGCCGAACTTTTCCCAATCCCCGCGATACTCATCATCGATGATAAAATCCTTGTAGTGCACTTCATGAGGGGGAGCTTCTAACTGTACATAGCCACCCGCGCGAAAGTCCACGCTTTCCCCTTCTGGAATTTTTAGCACCAACTCCTTAATAAAAGTTGCGACGTTTTCATTGGAAACAACCGTACACTCCCATTGTTTGACACCAAAAAACTCAGGTGCAACTTCAATTTTCAAGTCCTGTTTTACCGCCACCTGGCAGGATAGTCGCCAGTGCTCCTTGGCCTGACCCCGGGTAAAGTGGCCTTCTTCCGTGGGCAGCATGGAACCACCGCCCTCAAGAACCTGACACTTACACTGCGCACAAGTGCCACCGCCACCGCAGGCTGAAGACAGAAATATTCCCGCATCCGCCAGTGTATTGAGCAGTTTGCCACCAGCAGGAACGGTAATAGTTTTCTCCGGATCCCCGTTTATTTCGATCTTCACATTGCCGGTACTCACCAGCCTGGAGCGGGCCAGCAGAATAATCACCACCAGCATCATGACCACGAACGTGAACATGACTACGCCACCAATGATTGTCGTAAAGTCCAACATCTATGAATTTCTCGCTACAGTGATATGCCGCTTAAGGACATGAAACCCAATGACATGAGCCCTACGGTAATGAAGGTTATGCCCAGCCCCCTGAGACCTTCAGGTACATCGCTGTACTTGAGTTTTTCCCGGATCCCGGCCAAGGCAACGATAGCCAATCCCCAGCCAAAGCCGGAGCCAAAGCCGAACGCCACGCTCTGGGCAAATGTGTAGTCTCGTTCCACCATGAATAAGGTGCCACCAAGGATGGCACAATTCACTGTAATCAGAGGCAGAAACACACCGAGCGCGTTGTATAGTGCCGGTACGAATTTGTCGAGGAACATTTCAAGAATCTGAACCATCGCTGCAATCACACCGATGTAACATAAGTAACCGAGGAACTGCAGAGAAATTTCCGGTAACCCGGCCCAGCTTAATGCTCCTTCTCGAAGCAGAAAATTGAAAATCAGGTTGTTTACCGGCACTGTGATTGTCTGTACCACAACTACAGCAATACCAAGCCCCAGTGCAGTTTCGATTTTCTTGGACACTGCCAGAAATGTGCACATCCCAAGAAACAATTGCAGTGCCATATTCTCGATGAATATGGACTGCACTATAATGTTGAGCAAGCCTTCCATCAGAATACATTCTCCTCAACATTATGAGGCGCAAGGCGATATTCCCGGTGTTCCACCTGCTCTTTACGGCGGCTGCGCAACGCCCAGATAAAAAATCCGATGATGAAAAACGCGCTGGGAGAAAGCAGCATCAGTCCGTTGGGCTGATACCAGCCTCCATTCGATACGGTCGGCAGTATTTCGTAACCAAGCAACGTTCCGGCCCCGAACAATTCTCGAAGGGTACCCACAGTAATCAGCACCAGACTGTACCCCAGGCCGTTACCGATACCATCCAGAAAACTGATGCCCGGCGGATTTTTTATGGCGAATGCTTCCGCCCTCCCCATGACAATGCAGTTGGTGATAATCAGTCCAACAAATACGCTCAGGCTCTTGCTGATCTCAAATGCGTAAGCCTGCAAAATCTGATCCACCAGGATGACCAGCGACGCGATAATCGTCATCTGGATAATGATCCGAATACTGCTGGGCATATGGTGGCGAATCAGTGAAATGAACAGATTCGAAAAAGCTGTCACTGTGGTTAGCGCCACACACATCACCAGAGTAACCTGCAGGCTGGTTGTCACTGCCAGCGCAGAGCAAACCCCCAGAATCTGCAGAGCGATGGGATTGTTCTCAAAAACAGGCCTGGAAAGGACCTTAGTTGCTTCAGACATTTGCAGGATACCCGTTAGGCTTGTCTTTCACTTAACACGTTAATCTTCAACTTCTGCGCATGCTTTGTAGAAAGGGGCCAAAGCCGGATTCTCCCATCCAGAACTGAATGAGATTTTCCACCCCACGGCTGGTCAGCGTCGCGCCCGCCAGCCCTGAAATCTGATTTTCTCCACTACCACTGCCACGCACTACCCGTAACGCCACGTCACCTTCGTTACTGTAAATCTTTTTCCCAGGCCAAAGATCACGCCAGCTTGGATTAGTCACTTCCGCCCCCAACCCCGGTGTTTCCTTTAACTCATAGAAACCGATTCCCGTGACGGTATTTGCATCACCCTCGAGGGCCAGGAAGCCATACAGAATACCCCACAGTCCATAGCCACTGATTGGCACCACGATCTGTCCAATACCCTCTTCAGACTCGACTACGTAGACCATCGGATAAAGTAACTGACGTTTAATCTTGGCAACATCTTCCGCTGATGACAGGGCACGCGAGTAACGTGGATCGCTAATTGCGCGACGAGGATCGTACGTGTCCAGGTCAATACCCAACTGGGCCACTTCGCTATCGTCAAGGAAGCGTCCCTGTTCTATATCCACGATGCGGGGATTGAACTGGGTGAACAATCCGTCAACGTCAGCATCGGTATGCTGCTCCGGGTCGAAAAGCCCGGCCGCACTGAGAATATTCTTGTTGCGATCAAGAATTTTATTGGCGTCCTGTATCGGCTTAAGAATAACTGCGGCACCTGAAACCAGGATGGAACAAACCACACATAGAGAGAACGCAACTATAAGAGTCTGCTTGATAGTGTCATTCGAGGATGCCACGTAACTGTCTCCTCTTGATATTTGCCTTAACCACACAGTAATCGATGAGCGGAGCAAACAGGTTGGCAAACAGAATTGCCAACATTATCCCTTCCGGATAAGCCGGATTCAGCACCCGTATAAGAATAGTGAGTATTCCAATGAATGCTCCATAGACCCACTTACCCAGATCGGTCATCGCCGCGGATACCGGGTCAGTTGCCATGAATATCATGCCGAACGCAAAACTGCCGACGACGAAATGCCAATACCAGGGCAATGTCATCATGGCATTTGTTTCCGAGCCAATGAGATTAAGCAGCGTACTGAATGCCACCATGCCCAGGAACATACCCGTAATTATTCGCCAGGAAGCAATGCGGGTAGCCAGTAACAGGACTCCCCCGATCAAAATTGCCAGTGTTGAAGTTTCGCCAATCGAACCCTGCATTTGACCAAGAAACGCATTCATCCAGGTCAGCTGTTCACCGCTTGCTGCTGCCAGGGCAGGCAGACCGTCTGTTGCTATCTGACTCAGTGCGGTCGCAGAGCTGAAACCATCTGCAGTGGCGCCGGCGGCGCCGTCAATGGGTTCGATGGCCGTCCAAACCGAATTACCGGAGATCTGAGGCGCGTAGGCGAAAAACAGAAACGCCCGGCCGGTCAAAGCCGGATTCAGGAAATTTTTACCGGTTCCACCAAATACTTCCTTGCCAACAACGATACCAAAACTGATACCGAGAGCGGCCTGCCAGAGAGGGATGGCCGGAGGCAGAATCAGCGCAAACAGAATGGATGTGACAAAGAAACCTTCGTTGATCTCATGCTTGCGAACAATGGCAAACAATACTTCCCAGAAACCGCCGACTGCAAAGACAACGAAATAGATCGGAATATAGTAAACAGCCCCATGAACAAAACAGTCCCAGATGCTATTGGGGTCATAACCCGCCACCAGTTCTATCAGCCAACCCCGCCAGCCACTGACTTCACTGACCCACCAGGCATCGGCGATTGCATGATTCGCCTGATAGCCAATATTGTACATACCGTAGAACATGGCCGGAAAAGCCGCGAACCATACCGTAATCATGATTCGCTTAAGATCTATACCATCCCGTACATGAGGCTCGGAAACTGTTACTTTATTCGGCGCATAGAATATCGTGTCCACTGCCTCGTACAGTGGAAAATATTTTTCGTACCTGCCACCCTTGTGAAAGTGTGGCGCGACGTCATCTAATACTCTTCGCAGTCCCATGTCTTTATTTGCGCACTTGATCTCCCGCCTTAGCGAGGCAGGTGAGCGCCGCTCAACTCTCCTTTTCTATAGTGCTCAGATTGGCCCTGAGTATCGGGCCATAGTCGTACTTACCCGCGCATACATAACTGCACAACGCCAGATCTTCTTCATCCAGCTCCAGTGCACCAAGATTCTGAGCCGTTTCAATGTCACCTACTATCAGCGCCCGCAGCAATTGGGTCGGCAGAATGTCCAGCGGCATAATCTTTTCATAATTGCCAACCGGAACCATCGCCCGCTCACTTCCGAAGGTAGTGGTCGAGTAGTCGAAGCGTTTATCCCTGAATAATCCGGAAAGGTATATGCCCATTACCGAATGACGGTTCACCCCGGCTGACAGATAACCCAGAAATTCTCTTTGCCGACCTTCTTTCAACACTGAAACCTGCAAGTGGTAGCGTCCCAGGAACGCCTCCGCTCCCCTGGCATTACGTCCGCTCAACACGGAACCCGATATTATCCGGTTCTCGCCGGGTAATAGCTCGGCTACAGTCAGCTCCTGCAGGTTTGCACCCAATCGGGTTCTTACCAGCCGCGGCTCGTCGACCTGCGGCCCCGCCAGGGAAACGATACGTTCCACCGACAGAAGACCGGACTTGAGCTGCCGACCAATGGCAATGACATCCTGGTAATTGATTGACCAGCTTTTACGACTCGGACCCGCAGGATCCAGAAAATGAATATGCGTGCCGCTCAAACCCGCCGGATGCGGCCCGGCAAATTCCTCGATAACGACATTGTCCGGATAACTGTCGCTGTCGATACCTGGCAGCAGACTGGAGTGCTTGCAAAGAAAAAGCTTGTTCTCCGGAAGCCGCGCCAGCGCCCGAACTCCCCGGGAAAAATCTTCCCCCGCATCCGCAATGACAACAGCGGGATCCACTGCCAGAGGATTGGTATCCATCGCATTGATGAAAAGTGAGCGGGGTCGACTGCCCGGCTCGGGGACTTTACTGTACGGCCGCGTGCGAAAAGCTGTCCACGCACCTGATTCAACAAGGGCATCGACAATCTCTGCAGCGGCAACGGTCCGCAGTTCCTGGTCAGAAAACTGCCGAAACTGAACTTCCTCATCGCCTTCAAGATCAATGACTACCGACAGCAGCATGCGTTTCTCACCACGGTTGATAGCTGCAATCACACCAGTACCAGGCGATGTATAGCGAACTCCCGGGGTTTTCTTATCGGAAAAAAGTAACTGGCCCTGCCTGACCCTGTCACCAACCTTTATCTCCATGGTTGGCTTCATACCGATATAGTCCCGACCCAGAATCGCGACAGACCGCGTGCTACGCGTGCTATTTGAAGCGCCAATCTCCTGTCGGGGCCCACCCGAAATAGGCAAATCAAGGCCACGCCTAATTTTGATCATGCATCAAGCCTAAGAACAAAAAACAACTGTATAGTTTTCCGAAGACCGCTCAATAGAACAGCGCTGCTATGACGGCTTTAACCTCATAACAGGCAGGATTTTGAACCAAAATCAGGGGCCTCAGGAAGTCGTGAACACTTAACTTCAGAAAGGCGTGAATTATAGTGTGGCAGGTTGAAAATTGCTAGCTGTTCGCCAACATATTCCCAGCAAAGCCGTGCTGTTGCCGGCAATCAATAGCGACAACAGCTGGCTCACAAAAAGAGGCGAAATCTAGCGGCCGTAAACCTGATAGTTCACGCCCGCCATCTTGTAGACGCACCTGGCAACCTGACAGCAATAACCAAATTCGTTGTCGTACCACAGATACAGAACACAGCTCTTTCCATCGACGATGGTGGCGTTGGAATCGACAATCGATGCTTCCCTGGTACCGACAAAGTCACTGGACACTGCATCGGGATCATTGGTGTAACTGATTTGCATCTGCAGATCGGAATGTAGCGCTATCTGGCGAAGAAATTCGTTGAGCTCCTCTTTGCTGGTCTCATTTTCCAACGACAGCATGAGAATGGCCATGGAGACATTGGGTATGGGTACACGAACAGCATTGCCAGTCAATTTACCCGCCAGTTCAGGCACCACCTTGACCACCGCCTTGGCGGCGCCAGTTTCGGTCAGCACCATATTCAAAGCGGCACTGCGTCCTCGCCGCGCACCTTTATGGTAATTGTCGATCAGATTCTGGTCATTGGTATAGGCATGAACAGTCTCGACGTGGCCGTGGACTATGCCGTATTTGTCATGAATTACCTTGAGAACCGGAGCAATGGCGTTGGTGGTGCAGGATGCCGCCGTCATAATCTTGTCATCGGGGCTGATCTCGTTGTCATTGATGCCATAAACGATGTTTTTCAGGCTGCCCTTGCCAGGCGCCGTCAGCATCACTTTTGATACCCCTTTGGACTTGAGGTGTAATGACAGGCCATCTTCATCGCGCCATTTACCAGTATTGTCGATCACCAGCGCGTCACTGATACCGTATTGGGTGTAATCGACCTCTTCCGGCCCATTGGCATAAATAACCTTGATTGGATTTCCGTTAGCAATCAACAGGTTATTCTTATCGTCTACGCGCAGTGTCCCCTGAAACGCTCCGTGAACCGAGTCATTGGAAAATAGACCGGCACGTTTGTCCAAGTCACCCTCCTGGCCAGGCCTGACCACAATCGCCCGCAGCCTCAACACATCTCCGGTGCTGGTGCGCTCCACCAGCAGTCGCGCCATCAAACGCCCGATTCGGCCAAAACCATAAAGAACCACGTCCTGGCTTTTGGCTATGGGCAGTTTTTTATTGCCGTCGAGGAATCCAAGCTCTTCATTAACGAAAGTGTCGACATCCAGCGCACTATCACCCAGCTGATCCTGGTGCTCCATGTATTTGACGGTCAATTTGCCAAGATCGATCTGTGCATGCCAGAGATCCAGCTTTGCCAATGCCATCAACATCGGATGGGTTTCGAATTCGGACATTTCATTTTTTTCCACCTGTCGAACATAACGATGGCTTTTCATAATGAAAGTAACCGAACGGTTATGCAGCGGTCGTCCGTAGATAAAAATCCCAACATCCCGCTGACTGAACAGTCGGCCAATTACGGGAATCATTTCCTGGGCCAGCGCTTCTCGCTGTTTCCAGTCGGCAAAGTAGTCATCAACACTGGGACGTTCTTCCACTTGAGCACCTTTTTCTCGGGGTTTTTAATGGGCCGGTATTATCTTTCGAATACCTGGTCTGTGCAACAAAGTCACCCGGCGTTTGAGAACTAGCGCAGCATTAATCAGCAAACCTCTGATCCACCCGCAATTGTTTTCCTGTACAATCCCAGCCTTTCTCGGTGCCCTTGCCAGCCATAATCGTGAAATCGTCAGCGGATATCTTCCAGCCACCACTACCTGAATCCAACAGCGCTGCCCTGCGCTGGTCCAACCTGCCTGGTCTGGCAACCAGTCTGGCGATTGCTGAGGCGGCAAGAAATCATAACGGGCCACTGCTGGTTGTTACGGAGGACAACGAACAGGCCGAGCAATTGCGTCGGGAACTGGGTTTCTTCTGTTCCGGCGAACAACTCCCGGTGTTATCTTTCCCGGATTGGGAAACGCTACCCTACGACAACTTTTCCGCGCACCAGGACATTACTTCTGCCCGCCTGAACACCCTTTATCAGCTTCCCAAACTGAATGCCGGCATCCTGGTGGTTTCCTTCACCAGCCTGATGCATCGGTTGCCGCCACGTGAGTACATCGAATCCAACAGCCTGATCCTGGAAACTGGCCAGGAGCTGGACTTGGATCATATGCGGACCAGACTGCTGAAAGGCGGATACCAGGCGGTCGATTCGGTCTACGAACACGGCGAATACACCGTACGCGGATCAATAGTCGACATCTACCCGATGGGCAGTGACCTGCCTTACCGGATAGACCTGTTCGACGACGAAATTGAATCACTACGCCCGTTTGATCCGGAAACTCAGCGCTCTCTCGGTCAAGTCAATGAAATCCGTCTGTTACCGGGCAAGGAATTTCCCCTCAATGAGGCAGGCATCCTGCATTTCCGTAACCGCTTCCGTGAGCGTTTCGATGTCGATACCAGGGGCTGTCCGCTGTACCAAGATGTCAGCGATGGTATTGCTTCACCCGGGCTTGAATACTACCTGGCACTGTTCTTCGATCAATTGCCCGGCCTGATAGATTTTCTGCCGGTCTCAACCTGTGTGGTGCGACTTGGCAAATTACACGACGCAGGAGTTTCGTTCTGGAAAGAAATAAAAACCCGCCATGAAGACCGGCAGATCGACAAATACCGACCGATTCTCGAGCCTACAGAGGTATTTTTAAGCGTCGATGAGGTTTTCAAGCAACTGGGTGAGTTTCCCACCGTCGAGCCGCATGGCGACCAGGACCTACCCGGTTCAGCGATTTCGTTTTCTGTAGACCCGCTCCCTGAACTGGGCGTTG